>ENA-UOOD01001213-UOOD01001213.1-human-gut-metagenome-genome-assembly--contig:-CS67-NODE-1213-length-27269-cov-21.623723_pt1 | contig 27269 bp, 17 predicted proteins | sample MGYA00242464_ERZ724011 | MGnify/ENA metagenome assembly ERZ724011 | reverse complement strand
CGTTCTCCTTCAGGCCCACCAGGTGGTCCACCTTGCCCTTGATGGCGGCCTCGGTGAGGACCTTGGTGGTCTCCTGGAAGGACGCGGCGGACAGGAAGGAATCCGTGGCCAGGGAGGCCTTGGTGATGCCCATCAGAAGCTGGGTATAGGTGGCCTCCTGCAGAGGCTCGCCGTCCTCCCGGACCTCGCCCGCTTCGATGCGCCGGCGGACGCGCTCGTTCTCGTCCTCCACCTCCAGGACGTCGGCCATGGCGCCGGACAGCAGGCCGGTGTCGTTGGCGTCCTCCACCCGGACCTTGCGCATCATCTGGCGCACGATGACCTCGATGTGCTTATCGTTGATGTCCACGCCCTGCTGGCGGTACACCTTCAGAACCTCCTGGATCAGGTAGTTGTGCACGGCGGAGGCGCCGCGGATCCGCAGCACGTCGTGGGGGTTCAGAGCGCCGTCCTGCAGCTGCTTGCCCTTTTCGATGACGTCGCCGTCACGGACCTGCAGGCCGGTGTGGGGCACGGAATAGGTGCGGGTGTCGCCGTCGTCGGCGGTGACGATGATGTTCAGCAGACTGCCCTTGGTGGCCTCCTCGAAGCGGACCTTGCCGCCGATCTCGGCCAGAGTGGCCATCTTCTTGGGCTTGCGGGCCTCGAACAGCTCCTCCACGCGGGGAAGACCCTGGGTGATGTCGCCGCCGGCCACGCCGCCGGTGTGGAAGGTGCGCATGGTCAGCTGGGTACCGGGCTCGCCGATGGACTGCGCCGCGATGATGCCCACGGCCTCGCCGGGGCCCACCGGCTTGGAGGTGGCCAGGTTCATGCCGTAGCACTTGGCGCAGATGCCGCTGTGGGCCTTGCAGGTCAGCACGGTGCGGATCTCGGCGGAGTGAATGTCGAAGCTCTCCAGCAGGGCGGCGTCGCTCTCGGTCATCATGTGATCCTTGGAGATCAGCACCTCGCCGGTCTTGGGATCGGTGATGTCATGCACCGGGAAGCGGCCCCGGATGCGCTCGGAGAACTTCTCGATGACCTGGCCGTTTTCGCTGATCTCGGACACCAGGATGCCCTTCTGCACGCCGCAGTCATCCTCCCGGATGATGACATCCTGGCACACGTCCACCATGCGGCGGGTCAGGTAACCGGAGTCGGCGGTACGCAGAGCGGTATCGGCCAGGCCCTTCCGGGCGCCTCGGGAGGAGGTGAAGTAGTCCAGCACGGACATACCCTCGCGGAAGTTGGCCTTGATGGGGATCTCGATGGTCTTACCGGCGGTGTTGGCCATCAGGCCGCGCATACCGGTCAGCTGACGGATCTGCTTCATGGAGCCGCGGGCGCCGGAGTCCGCCATCATGAAGATGGGGTTGTAGCGGTCCAGGCTGGCGGTCAGGGCGTCGGTAACGTCGTTGGTGGTCTTTTCCCACTCGCGGACCACCAGCTTATAGCGCTCCTCGTCGGTGATGAAGCCCATGTTGTACTGGTCCTCGATGTCCACCACCCGCTGTTCGGTCTCCCGGATCAGCTCATACTTCTTCTCGGGGACGGTCATGTCCGCGATGGAGATGGTGATGGAGCCCCGGGTGGAGTATTTATAGCCCGTGGCCTTGATGTTGTCCAGCACCTCGGCGGCGGTGGTAAAGCCGTACTGCTTGATGGTGCGGTCCACGATCTTGCCCAACAGCTTCTTGCCGCAGGTCTCGGTGATCTCATAGTCGAAGAAGTGCTCGGAACGGGTGCCGTCGTCGTTATACCGCTTCACGAAGCCCAGGTCCTGGGGGATGTTGCGGTTGAAGATGATGCGGCCGGCGGTGGCCCGGACCACATGGGACAGCTTTTCGCCGTTCACTTCCTTGGTGACGCGGATCCAAACCGGCTGGTGCACGCCGATGATGTGCTCGTTATAGGCCATGAGCACCTCGTCCTCGTCGCGATAGATGTTCATGTGAACATTGGCCCGCTCCTGGTCGGTGAGCTCGTCATAGCTCTTGCCGGCCAGGGAGAAATCCACGCCCTGGGGCCAGTATTCGTCATTGTCCATCTGGCTGACGCCGTTTTCAAACCGCTCGAAGGTCAGGTAGTAGGAGCCCAGCACCATATCCTGGGTAGGAACGGTGACGGGGCCGCCGTCCTGGGGCCGCAGGAGGTTGTTGGCGGACAGCATCAGCAGGCGGGCCTCGGCCTGGGCCTCGGCGGACAGGGGGACGTGGATGGCCATCTGGTCGCCGTCGAAGTCGGCGTTGAAGGCGGTGCAGTTCAGGGGGTGCAGCTTCAGGGCGCGGCCCTCCACCAGCACCGGCTCAAAGGCCTGGATGCCCAGACGGTGCAGGGTAGGCGCACGGTTGAGCATGACGGGATGATCCTTGATGATCTCGTCCAGCGCGTCCCACACCTCGGTGCGGCCCTTGTCCACCATCTTCTTGGCGGACTTGATGTTGTTGGCGGAGCCGTCCTCCACCAGCTTCTTCATGATGAAGGGGCGGAACAGCTCCAGCGCCATCTCCTTGGGCACGCCGCACTGATAGATCTTCAGCTCGGGGCCGACACAGATAACGGAACGGCCGGAGTAGTCCACGCGCTTGCCCAGCAGGTTCTGGCGGAAGCGGCCCTGCTTGCCCTTGAGCATATCGCTGAGGGACTTCAGCGCCCGGTTGTTGGCGCCGGTGACGGGGCGGCCCCGGCGGCCGTTGTCGATGAGGGCGTCCACGGCCTCCTGGAGCATACGCTTTTCGTTGCGGACGATGATGTCCGGGGCGCTGAGCTCCAACAGGCGCTTGAGGCGGTTGTTGCGGTTGATGACCCGGCGATACAGGTCGTTGAGGTCAGAGGTGGCAAACCGGCCGCCGTCCAGCTGGACCATGGGCCGAAGCTCCGGGGGGATCACCGGCAGAACGTCGATGACCATCCACTCCGGCTTGTTGCCGGACAGACGGAAGGCGTCCACCACCTCCAGGCGCTTCACCACCCGGGCCTTCTTCTGGCCGGTGACGGTTTTCAGCTCCGCGTGGAGCTGGGCGCTGAGCTCCTCCAGGTCGATCTGCTGCAGGAGCTTCTTCACGGCCTCGGCGCCCATGCCGGCGTCGAAATCGTCCTCATACTTCTCCCGCATGTCCCGGTATTCCTTCTCGGACAGCAGCTGGTTGCGCAGCAGAGGGGTCTCGCCGGGGTCGGTGACGATATACGCCGCGAAGTACAGGACCTTCTCCAGGATCCGGGGGCTGATGTCCAGCAGCAGGCCCATCCGGGAGGGGATGCCTTTGAAATACCAGATATGGCTGACGGGGGTGGCCAGCTCGATGTGGCCCATGCGCTCACGGCGCACCTTGGCCCGGGTGACCTCCACGCCGCAGCGGTCGCAGATCTTGCCCTTGAAGCTGATCTTCTTATACTTGCCGCAGTGGCACTCCCAATCCTTGGTGGGCCCGAAGATCCGCTCGCAGAACAGGCCGTCCCGCTCGGGCTTCAGGGTGCGGTAGTTGATGGTCTCGGGCTTCTTCACCTCGCCGTAGGACCACTCGCGAATCATTTCCGGAGAAGCGATTCCGATTTTAATGGCGTCAAAAGTGGGATAACTCATGCTCTATGCTCCTCCTGTTCCTTAAAATTCATCGTCCGCGCCGTCGTAGGAGGCCTCCACCTCTTCCTCGGGCACATAGTCGAAGCCTGCGTCCGCCAGCTCGCTCTCGTCGGCGTAGCGATTGCGGCGGTCGTCCTCGGCGTCCATCCGGGCCAGGTTGAAGGAATCCGGGGCGTTCTCGTCCTCCTTCAGCTCGATCTGGTTGCCGTCCTCGTCCAGCACCTGGATATCCAGGCACAGGGACTGCAGCTCCTTCACCAGCACCTTGAAGGACTCGGGCACGCCGGGGGTGGGCACGTTGTGGCCCTTGACAATGGCCTCGTAGGTCTGCACGCGGCCGGTGACGTCGTCGGACTTCACCGTCAGGATCTCCTGCAGGGTATAGGCCGCGCCGTAGGCCTCCAGTGCCCAGACTTCCATCTCGCCGAAGCGCTGGCCGCCGAACTGGGCCTTGCCGCCCAGGGGCTGCTGGGTCACCAGGGAGTAGGGGCCGGTGGAACGGGCGTGGATCTTATCGTCCACCAGGTGGTGCAGCTTCAGGAAGTACACATAGCCCACGGTGACCTTGTTGTCGAACCGCTCGCCGGTGCGTCCGTCATACAGCCAGCTCTTGCCCTGGGGGTCCAGACCCGCCTGGGTCAGGGCCTCGGTGATGTCCTTATCGGTGGCGCCGTCGAAAATGGGGGTGGCCACCTTCCAGCCCAGAGTCTTGGCGGCGTAGCCCAGATGGACCTCCAGCACCTGGCCGATGTTCATACGGGAGGGCACGCCCAGGGGGTTCAGCACGATGTCCAGGGGGGTGCCGTCGGGCAGGAAGGGCATATCCTCCTGGGGCAGGACCCGGGACACCACGCCCTTGTTGCCGTGGCGGCCGGCCATCTTGTCGCCGGGCTGGATCTTGCGCCGCTGGGCGATATACACACGGACCACCTGGTTCACACCCGGCCCCAGCTCGTCGCCGGCCTCCCGGGTGAACACCTTGGCGTCCACGATGATGCCGCTTTCGCCGTGGGGCACCTTCAGGGAGGTGTCCCGGACCTCCCGGGCCTTTTCGCCGAAGATAGCCCGCAGGAGACGCTCCTCGGCAGTGAGGTCGGTCTCGCCCTTGGGGGTGACCTTACCCACCAGAATGTCGCCTGCGTGGACCTCGGCGCCCACGCGGATGATACCCCGCTCGTCCAGGTCCTTCAGGGCGTCCTCGCCCACGTTGGGGATATCCCGGGTGATCTCCTCGGGCCCCAGCTTGGTATCCCGGGCGTCGATCTCATATTCCTCGATATGGATGGAGGTGTAAACGTCCTCCTTCACCAGCCGCTCGTTGAGCAGCACGGCGTCCTCGTAGTTATAGCCCTCCCAGGTCATGAAGCCCACCAGGATGTTGCGGCCCAGGGCGATCTCGCCCTGATCGGTGGCAGGACCGTCGGCCAGCACCGTGGGATCGTCGCCGCCGTGGACCCGCTCGCCCACGGAAACAATGGGCTTCTGGTTGATGCAGGTGCCGTGGTTGGAGCGCAGGAACTTGATGAGCTTATAGTCCTTGCTCTCGCCGCTGTCATAGCGGACGGACACGTTGGTGGCGTCCACCTTGGTGACCACGCCGTCGCCCTCGGCCAGCACCACCACCTCGGAATCCAGGCAGATCTTGTGCTCCATACCGGTGCCCACGATGGGGGCCTCCGGCCGCAGCAGAGGCACGGCCTGCCGCTGCATGTTGGCGCCCATCAGGGCGCGGTTGGCGTCGTCGTTGGGCAGGAAGGGGATCATGGCCGTGGCGATGGACACCATCATACGGGGGGAGATGTCCATGTAGTCCACGTATTCCGGCTCCACCTGGATGGTCTCGTCCTGGTGGCGGCAGGTGATACGGGGGCCGATGAGGCAGCCGTTCTCGTCCACCGGCTCCGCCGCCTGGCACACAACGTACTGATCCTCCACGTCGGCGGTCATATAGGTGATCTCGTCGGTGACATGGCCGGAGGGCCGGTCCACCCGGCGGAAGGGGGCCTCGATGAAGCCGTACTCATTGACCCGGGCATAGGTGGCCAGATAGGAGATCAGGCCGATGTTGGGGCCTTCGGGGGTCTCGATGGGGCACATACGGCCATAGTGGCTGTAGTGCACGTCGCGGACCTCCATGTTGGCGCGTTCCCGGGACAGACCGCCGGGGCCCAGGGCGGACAGACGCCGCTTGTGGGTCAGCTCGGCCAGGGGGTTGGTCTGGTCCATGAACTGGCTCAGGGGGCTGGAGCCGAAGAACTCCTTGATGGCCGCAGTAACAGGCCGGATGTTGATGAGGCTCTGGGGGGTGACAATGTCCAGGTCCTGGATGGTCATCCGCTCCCGGATGACCCGCTCCATGCGGCTAAAGCCGATGCGGAACTGGTTTTGCAGCAGCTCGCCCACGCAGCGCAGGCGGCGGTTGCCCAGATGGTCGATATCGTCCTTCTGCACCAGGCCGTGGGCCAGGACGTTCATATAGTTGATGGAGGTGAGGATGTCGTCGATGATGATGTGCTTGGGCACCAGGCGGTCCGCCTGCAGGCGGCACTGCTCCACCAGCTCCTCGCCCTGATACTGGCCCATCAGCTCCTGCAGCACGTCAAAGCGCACCCGCTCCTTGATGCCGCAGCAGGCCTTGGGGTCAAAGTCCACATAGCGGCTCATGTCGCACATGCGGTTGGTAAAAATGCGGATGATGTCGCCGTTTTCCAGCCGGACCTTCACCATACCCACGCCGATGGCGTCCAGGGTGCGGCAGTCGTCGCCGGAGAGGACGTGGCCCTCCTCCAGCAGCAGCTCGCCGGTGGCGGGGTCGGCTACGGGCTCGGCCAGCTTCTGGCCCTTGGCCTGGGTCCACAGGGTCAGCTTCTTGTTGAACTTATACCGGCCCACGGTGCTCAGGTCATACCGCCGGGGATCGAAGAACAGGTTCTGCATCAGGGTCTCGGCGGAGTCCAGCGTGGGCGGCTCGCCGGGGCGCTGCTTGCGATAGATCTCCAGCATGGCCTCCTCATAGGATTTGCAGGTGTCCTTTTCCATGGTGGCCACAATGCGGGGATCGTCGCCGAAGCGGTCCAGGATATCGGCGTCGGTTTTCAGGCCCAGGGCCCGGATCAGGCAGGTGATGGGCAGCTTGCGGTTCTTGTCGATGCGGACCCAGAACACCTCGCTGCTGTCGGTCTCATACTCCAGCCAGGCGCCGCGGTAGGGGATCACCGTGGACGTCAGCAGGGGCAGGTCGGTTTTCAGGTCGATCTCCTTGCCGTAGTAGATGCCGGGGGAGCGGACGATCTGGCTGACCACCACGCGCTCGGCGCCGTTGATGACGAAGGTGCCGCCATGGGTCATCAGGGGGAAATCGCCCATGAAGATCTCCTGCTCCTTGATCTCGCCGGTCTCCTTATTGTGCAGGCGGACGCTGACCTTCATGGGGGCGGCATATGTGGCATCCCGGGCCTTGCACTCCTCCACGTCGTACTTGGGCTTTTCGTCCATGCTGTAGTCGATGAAGCTCAGCTCCAGGTTGCCGGCATAGTCGCCGATGGAGGCCACGTCGGCAAAAACCTCCCGCAGGCCGGTGTCCAGGAACCACTGATAGGATTTCTTCTGGATCTCCAGCAGGTTGGGCATCGCCATGACCTCTTCGTGTCTGGCAAAGTTCTTGCGCAGGGTCTTGCCATAATACTTGTCCTTGGCCATCTTCAATACTCACGCCTTTCTTTTCGCATTTTCTCCGTGCTTTTCCTCAGGGAACGGCTCTCCACCGATTTGACACGCGGGGGCGAGTTGTTTGTTTTCGCACTGTTCCACTTGTAATTTCGGGGGAAAGCTGGTATCATAACAGCAGATTGAAATGGGGCATCAGGCCCCATTTTCTCAATATAGCATCTTATTGTACCACAGGCGCGGCCCCTTTGTCAACATAAAACCCCGCCGGGAGCCCGATTTTTTCGGATTCCCGGCGGGATTTTTCGCAGGCACCGTATTTTTATGCTGCGCAAGGGATTTTTCGAAATTGCGGGCATTTCCCGCGCGATCCGCCGGACGGAGCCGCGGACGGTCCGCAAATGTATAGCCTGGCAGCGCGCCGGAAAGCTCCATCCCCGGGTGTCTGGCCCGGGGCCGTTTTTTTGACCGGAGAATGCCGGAAAATTTGGAAAATATTTTAGCATTTTATGCCGATACGTCATTCTGGATACCGGCGTGGACATGGGCCACGAGGTGTTCAAGGCCGCGCCCAAGAGCCCCTCCCTGACCCAGGAAAAGCTCCGGACCCTGCTGGAGACCTATGATTTCCAGGTGGAGAGCATCATCAAGGGCATCAGCGTGTCCAACCTGTACTACAGCGCCAAGATCCCCTTCCAGTTCGACTACGGCGACAAGGATAAGGACGGCAATCCCGGCGAAAAGGGCAGCCACGGCACCCATGTGGCCTCCACCGCCGCCGGTAATGTGGGCGTCAACGATGCCGTCATGGGCGTGGCGCCCCAGGCCCAGATCATCAACATGAATGTGTTCAAGAGCAGCGGCGGCGCGTCCTATTCCGATATTCTGGCCGCCCTGGAGGACTGCATCCTGCTGGGCGTGGACGTGGCCAACCTGAGCCTGGGCTCCGACTGCGGCTACATCGACTATGACAGCGAGGATGCCTTCACCAAGAGCCTGCTGGACGTGTTCGAGCGCACCGGCGAGAGCGGCGTGTCCCTGGCTGTGGCCGCCGGCAACGCCTATAACGCCGCCTATGGCGACGCCTTCGGCGGCAAGGCCCTGGCCTCCAACCCCGATTACGGCCTGGTCAGCGAGCCCTCTACCTATGGCGAGTCCCTGTCCGTGGCTGCCGTGTCCAACGGCGTGGTCAACAGCCCCTATGTCACCGTGGGCGGCAAGAACCTGGCCTATCAGGACAGCGCCACCATCAGCGACGACGAGAATGCCAAGCCCTTCCGCAGCCTGTCCTCCCGGGGCTCCCTGGAGTATGTGGTGGTGCCCAACTACGGCGCCGAGGCCGACTATGAGGGCCTGGATGCTCAGGGCAAGATCGCCCTGGTCCAGCGGGGCGGCGGTATGTACTACGAGCAGAAGGAGCGCGCTGCCGCCAACGCCGGCGCCATCGGTATGCTGGTGTACAACAACGTTCCCGGCATGCTGTATATGTCCATCACCGACTGGAAGATCCCCTGCGCGTTTATCTCCCAGGCTGCCGGCGAATACATGAAGCAGCAGCAGAACAAGACCCTGTCCGTGGCTGCGGCCGACGCCCTGGTGGAGTCTCCCACCTACGGCATGGCCGATTTCTCCAGCTGGGGCGCCACCACCGAGCTGACCCTGAAGCCGGAGCTCACCGCCCCCGGCGCGGGCATCTATGCCGCCGTGCCCGGCGGCTATGAGAGCATGGACGGCACCTCCATGGCCTCCCCCCATGTGGCGGGCGGCATGGCCATCGTCCAGCAGGCCCTGAAGGCCCGCGATGTCTCTATGTCCGGCGCGGACCGCAAGCACATGACCGATACCCTGCTCATGAGCACCGCCCATGTGATCTATGACAACGACGGCGTGCCCTATTCCCCCCGGAAGCAGGGCGCCGGCCTGATGAGCATCAACGACGCCGTGAATACCCGGGGTTATCTGTCCGTGGCGGGCATGGAGCGTCCCAAGCTGGAGCTGAAGGACGATCCCGCTATGAAGGGCGTGTATACCATGACCTTCACCGTTCACAACACCGGCAGTGACACCCTGTATTACGACGTGACCCCCATCGTCCTGACGGACACCACCGAGAGCTACGTCAACGGCAATCAGCAGGAGTTCTCCACCATCAGCGGAAGCTCCCGGCTGCTGCCCCACACCTTCACCACCAACTGCGAGAATAACCGCGTGTCCGTGGCTCCCGGCAAGACCGCCGATGTCACCGTCACCGTCACCGACGAGGGCCGGACGATGCTGGCCCAGTTCCCCAACGGCGGCTATGTGGAGGGCTTCGTGACCCTGACCCAGGTGGCCGCAGACGGCAGCAGCCTCACGGATCCCATTGATCTGGGCGTGCCCTTCCTGGCCTTCTACGGCGACTGGACCAAGGCCCCCATCATGGACTCCACCGATTACTGGGAGACTCTGGACGGCTCCGCCAGCCAGGCCCAGGCCTATATGAACACCGCCTTCTCCTCCAGCGAGAACACGGTGGACACCTACCTGGGTGACAACAACTACACCAGCGTGCCGTATCTGGCGGACCGCAACGCCATCTCTCCCAACAACGATGACTTCATGGACAGCCTCACCGGTATCTACACCGGCCTGCTGCGCAACACCAAGAGCCTGAAATACACCATCACCGGCGCCAACGGCCAGGTGTACTACAGCAAGGACTGCGAGTATGTGGGCAAGTCCATCTACAGCTACGACTATTACCGCATTGTGCCCGCCGGTGTGGACGCCGAATATGACGGCATCGAGCCCTGGTACGGCACCGATTCCCACAACGCCAAGCTGCCCAACAACACCAAGGCCACCGTGACCATCGAGGCCACCCTGCCCTATGGCGACGGCGTGGGCGCCAACCAGAAGCACTCCTGGTCCTTCCCCATCACCATCGACACCGAGGAGCCTCATGCCGACAACCTGAAGGTCACCGAGTCCGAGGGCCGGTACTATCTGAGCCTGGACGTGTCCGATAACCAGTATGTGGCGGCCGTGGTGTTCTACAACATCAAGAACAGCGAGATGCTCTATGGTATGCAGGGCTTCGGCGAGGACAAGCCCGGCGTCACCAGCCACATCAAGGAGTATGACATCACCGGCTTCGGCGAGACCTTCGGCATAATCGTCCACGACTACGCCGGCAACTCCAAGATGTATACCGTCCGCGCTCCCGGCAACCCCGACGATCACGGCACCATCACCCCCACCAACATCCTCTGGACCGAGAACTTCAACGAGAAGTGGCTCCCCGACGACTGGAGCGTCCAGAGCAAGGGCGGCTCTCTGAACACCTGGTACCGCGACGAGGACTACATGGCCGCCGTGGATCATGACGACGACAACCAGCAGAACGAGTGGCTGATCTCCCGCACCACCGATATCAGCGGCGTGGATACCGAGGTCCACATGGTGTTTGACTTCTACACCACCTATTGGTACACCGTGGAGTATAAGCACTGCAACCTCCAGGTCATGGCCTCCGGCGATGGCGGCGCCACCTGGCAGGAGATCTGGAACCTGCAGCGGGATTCCGGCCTGTTCACCGCCTGGACCAAGACCCAGGCCAAGGTGACCATCCCCGAGAGCCTGCAAAACAGCAAGGACCTGCGCTTCGCCTTTGTCTACACCGGCAAGGGCGGCTCCGACCTGTCGCTGGACAACGTTCAGCTGTACGCCGAGGAGCGGGACAACTATGTGGCCGTCACCGCCTCCGCCGGTGAGGGCGGCGCCATTGACCCCGCCGGTCAGACCCTGGTGAAGAAGGGCACCAGCAAAACCTTCACCGTTACCCCCGCCCAGGGCTATGAGATTGCCAACGTCACCGTGGACGGCACGGATCTGGGCCCCATCAGCTACTATACCTTCCAGCGGGTGGGCGTGGACCACACCATCTCCGCCACCTTCCAGAAGGCCCAGCCGTCCGGCGACACCGTCACCCTGACCACCACCGCCAATGAGGGCGGTACCGTGGCCCCCGCCGGTCAGACCACCTATGTCTCCGGCCAGGCCGTGGACGTTACCTTCACCCCGGACCAGGGCTATCAGCTGGCCTCCGTGAAGGTCAACGGCCGCACCGTGGACGTGACGGACGGCGCCTACACCCTGGTCATGGACCAGAGCTATGCCGTGTCCGCCGCCTTCGAGAAGATTCCCGACGTCCCCGTGGTGATGTTCCAGAACGACTTCGAGGACGTGGCCGGCGACAGCTTCCCCTTCCACGGCTGGACCGTGAAGGTGCAGGATACCAGCAGCACATGGAAGCAGTATACCTATTACAACTGGAAGAACGAGGGCAATGATTCCAAGCACGCTTACATCAGCAACGACTGGAAGGGTGCACAGGATGAGTACCTGATCTCCCCGGTGGTGGACCTGTCCGGTACCCGTGACGGCGTGCTGACCTTCGACTTCGCCTACGGCGAGTACGGCATCAAGAACAAGACCTTCACCGCTACGGTGGAAGCTTCTACCGACGGCGGAAAGACGTGGAACGCTATCTGGAACTTCCAAGACAGCTATACCGGCCAGCAGGCCAGCAACTACATCATTTCCGGCAGCGCAGAGGTTCCCGTGCCCGCCGAGTACAATGTGGACGGCGTCCAGTTTGCCTTCCGCTATGTCCATCCCAATGAGGACACTACCGGCCAGCTGGCCATCGACAATGTGAAGCTGATGGCGGTGGAGGACGGCCCCGTGGCCCAGAAGTACACCATCACCGCCACCGCCGGTGAGGGCGGCTCCATCACCCCCGCCGGTGAGGTGTCCGTGAAGGAGGGCGCGTCCCAGACCTTCACCATCACCGCCTCCGAGGGCTATGCCATTGCCGACGTGCTGGTGGACGGCCAGAGCGTGGGCGCGGTGGACAGCTACACCTTTGAGAATGTTACCGCCAACCACACCATCGCCGCCCTGTTCACCAAGACGGCCTCCGACGTGCAGTTCGACAACGACTTCGAGTCCGAGAACTTCCCCGGCCACGGCTGGACCGTGAAGGGCACCCGTACCGACAACCCCTATACCTGGTACAAGGGCACCAATACCAAGCTCAATTCCACCAAGCAGGCCCGCATCGACATGGATTACTATGAAGATCCCTGGGGCGGCGGCTGGAGCGTGGGCGGCATCCGCAAGCCTCTGCTGCCTATGGCCGGCGGCAGCGATAAGCTGCAGGATGAGTATCTCATCTCCCCGGTGGTGAACCTCACCGGCAAGACGCCTACGCTGAGCTTCGATTACCTGCTGTTCAAGTCCGTCATCGGCAACTACTGCTCCGTGACCGTGGAGGCCACCACCGACGGCGGCCAGACCTGGACCACCATCTGGACCGCAGCCGATCTGGAGCCGGTAAGCGGTTATTGGTTCATGGGCACGGCCAACGTTGCCGTTCCCGCCGCCTTCTGCACGGACAATGCCCAGTTCGCCTTCCACTTCTATAAGAAGGCCAACCGGGGCTATGACGATACCGACGCCATGTTCGCCATCGACAACGTGACCATGACCTACGGCGTCACCGATCCCTGCGCCGATGGTCATACCCTCACCGCCGTGGCGGAGGTCCCCGCCACCTGCGAGGAGACCGGCGTCAAGGCCCACTGGGTGTGCTCCGTCTGCGGCAAGCTGTTCAGTGACGCCGATGGCAAGAACGAGACCACCCTGGAGGCCCTGACCATTGGCGCTCTGGGCCACGACTGGGGTGAGGCCGCCTGGACCTGGACCGGCTACGAGTCCGCCAAGGCTACCTTCACCTGCAGCCGTGACGCCAGCCATGTGGAGGAGGTCACCGCCGCTGTTACCAGCGAGATCACCACCCCTGCTTCCTGCGAGAGCACCGGCGTCCGGACCTATACCGCCACGGTGACCTTCCAGGGCAAGAACTATACCGACACCTGCACCGAGACCCTGCCCGCGCTGGGCCACAAGACTCAGCTGGTGGGCGCTAAGACCGCCACCTGCACGGAAGACGGCTACACCGGCGACGAGGTCTGCACCGTGTGCCAGGAGACCGTGAAGAAGGGCGAGGTCATCCCCGCTGCCGGCCACGATTACAAGGACGGCAAGTGCGCCAACTGCGGCGAGACCGATCCCAACTACAAGCCCGAGAATCCCGGCGTCAAGACCGGCGATGAGACTCACACCGCTCTGTGGCTGGCTGCGGCCTCCGTATCCCTGCTGGCTGCCGCCCTGTGGCTGGGCAGGAAAAAGCACCTGAACTGACCCCTTTCCATAAGGGTTCCGTAAGGTAACAATCAAGCCCCGGGATGCTATTGCGTCCCGGGGCTATTGCATAGAACCTTCGATTCTCTGCGCTCCATAAAAAATCCGCAAGGCACAGCCCTGCGGATTTTTTTACTTGATTCGGTTACAGATACTTGCGCATGCCCTCGGTGGCCACGGAAGCGTCGGCGGTGAGGGTCACGGTGAACTTCACGGTGTTGGCGTCGCTGAACTTGTCCAGCCAGTGCAGGAACTTTTCCACGGCGGCGAAGTCCTCGCTATGTACGATCTTGCACAGGTTGTCCACATAGACGTGGGAAATATCGTAATTGCCCGCATACAGACCGCTGATGAAGCCCCGCAGGCACTCAAAAGAATCCAAGTGGTATTCACCGGCGTTGACCAGGCGCACAGAGGACTTGATGTCGTAGGTCATGTCCGCGCCGGGCTCGATGCAGACGACACAGCCGCCCTCCTCGGCCACGGAGGCATGAACCAGCTCGATGAGCTGCTTGGTCTTGCCGGCGCCGTTGTCGCCCATAATCAATCTAACCATAAGAGATCACTCCTTTTGCATATATGTATACCATACCATAACTTGACGGAAATGGCAATGGGAAAATATACGGTTTTTTACCGGCCCAGCTTTTCCCGCAGGGCCTGGCCCATGTCCTCATAGCCGGGCTTGCCCAGCAGGGCGAACATATTCTTCTTATACGCCTCCACCCCCGGCTGGTCGAAGGGGTTCACGTCCAGCAGATAGCCCGACAGGCCGCAGGCATATTCAAAGAAATAGATCAGCTGGCCCAGGGTGTCCGCGTTCAAGGCCCCGGCCCGCAGGATGATGTTGGGCACGCCGCCCTCCTCGTGGGCCAGCAGGGTGCCGTCCATGGCCTGGGTGCGGATAAAGTCCATGGTCCTGCCCGCCAGGAAGTTCAGCCCGTCGCCGTCGGCGGCGTCAAAGGGCACCGTGCTCTCCTGCTCCTCCGGGTCGAAGCGCACCACTGTCTCCAGCAGATGGCGCTCCCCCTGCTGGATATACTGGCCCATGGAGTGCAGGTCAGCGGTAAATTCCACACTGGCCGGGAAAAGCCCCTTGTTCTCCTTGCCCTCGGACTCGCCGTACAGCTGCTTCCACCACTCGGACATGAACCGGAAGGACGGCTCATAGGAGGCCAGGATCTCGATCTTCTTCCCGGCGCGGTAGAGCTGGTACCGGGCCCCGGCATACTGCCAGGCGGGGTTCTGCTCCATATCTCCGGCGGTGCAGACCTCCTGCATCCGGGCGGCCCCCTGCATCAGGGCCCGGATGTCGATGCCCGCCACGGCGATGGGCAGCAGGCCTACGGCGGTAAGGACGCTGTAGCGCCCGCCGATGTCGTCAGGCACCACGAAGGTCTCGTACCCGGCCTGATCGGCCAGGGACTTCAGGGTCCCCTTCTGCCGGTCGGTGGTAGCGTAAATGCGCCGGGCCGCGCCGTCGGGGCCGTATTTCTTTTCCAGCAGCTCCCGGAAGAACCGGAAGGCCACGGCAGGCTCCGTGGTGGTGCCGGACTTGGAGATGACGTTCACGGAGAAGTCCACCCCCTCCAGCAGCTCCATGGTCTCCCGCAGCTGCCGGTCGGACAGGCCGTTGCCCACAAAATAGATGTTGGGGGTGTCCTTGCGCCTGAGGTTATAGTTGGGGGAGCACAGGCACTCGATGACGCCCCTTGCCCCCAGATAGGAGCCGCCGATGCCGATGACCACCAGGGCCCGGGAATCGCTCTGAATGCGCCGGGCCGCCGCCTGGATGCGGGCGAACTCCTCCCGGTCGTATTCCTGGGGCAGGCGCACCCAGCCGGTGAACTCGCCGCCGGGGCCGTCGCTCTTCTGCAAATGATTGTGGGCAATGCGCAGCCGGGGCGCCAGCGCCGCCTCATAGGGCAGGGCGATAAATCGCCGCATATGGGTCAGGTCCACCTGGATCATAGGGATTACCTCCTGTGTAAATCGGATTTTTCATCACACCGTATCTTACCGCGTTTTCCCGGAAAATACAAGGGGATTCCCGTCGAAACGGTGAAAATCCTATCCGATCACATGGTCCGCAGCTCTGCCCGGGGCGCGGTCAGGTCCCAGCCGCGCCCATCCCGCAGCAGCAGCTCCGCCGGACCGCCGGGGATGTGCTCCGGGGCCCGGTCCACCCGGGCGTCCACCATCAGGAGTCGGGACAGCGGCGTGCTTCTCAGCCAGTCCGGCATGGGCGGGCGGTCCCGCAGCAGCAGCGGCAGCCGGAACAGCTGATTGTCGTTGCCACTGAACATCCTATAGCCGGTCGTATCAATAAGATACCGCTGCGCGCCGAAGCGGATAGCCGCCGGACTGTTTGCCCGCGCCCATTCTCCGCACTCCCTCCGGGAGGACGCCATCAGCAGGCTGAGACTGCCGTAATACGCATCCCGGGTAAAGCCGAAGGCATACCACTCCCGCCCGTCCGGCAGGCACAGAACGCTGCCCAGGGGCCGGACCTCCCGGATATTGCCGCTCTGCCAGGCCAGGATCTCCGGGGTCAGATATCGAAGAATATTTTGCATTATGATTACCCTCCTGAGTTTATCCTGAGTTTATATTTTATTGTATCGTTGTTTCCTCTGTGCCGCAATATCATTCCTGTTCAGTTTCCGCCAAGGATCACCCGCAGAAGCACATGGTCCGGGCCAGGCGCAGCAGCATCTGCCCGAAGGTCAGCTTTTCCACGGCTTCCGCCGCCCGGATGGGCACCTCCAGCAGTGTTTCGCCGTTCTGGGTGACGGTCAGGGTCCCCAGAACGTCCCCCTGACGCACCGGGGCCGCTGCGGACTCCGACAGAGTCACCGTCTGCTCCAGTCCCTGGAGCCGGGCCTTTTCCGCCAGCAGCAGGCCCTCCGCCGGGTCCACCATAGACTGCACCGCATCCCGGGTCCCCAAGGTCACCGGCACCGGCGGCAGCGGCTCCTCCGGGGCGGCATGGACCAGGCCATAGGTGGAGAACCCATAGTTGAGCAGGGTCTTGGCGTCCTCGAACCGCTGCTGGCCGGTGGGGGATTTCAGCACCACGGCGATCAGCTCCATGCCCTCCCGCTCCGCCGTGGCGGAAATGCAGTATCTGGCGGAGTCCGTGGACCCGGTTTTCAGCCCCGTGGCCCCCTCATAAAAGCGGATGAGCTTGTTGGTGTTGGACAGCTGGAACTGTCCGTCCCGCAGGGTGTCCATCCAGATGGTGGTAAAGCGCCGGATGTCCGGGTGATTCACGATCAGCTCCCGGGACATCACGGCGATGTCCCAGGCGCTGGTGACGTGCCCCTCCGCCGGAAGACCGGTGCAGTTGACGAAATGGGTGTCCTGCATCCCCAGCTCCCGGGCCCGGTTGTTCATCCGCTCCACAAACAGCTCCGTGACCCCCGCCGTCTTTTCCGCCAGGGCCACGGCGGCATCGTTGCCGCTGGACACGCACACCCCCTTCAGCAGGTCCTCCACGGTGATCTGCTCCCCGGGGGACAGAAAGATCCGGCTGCCGCCCATGGAGGCGGCATAGTCGCTGACGGTGACCACGTCGTCATAGGCCAGGGTTCCCCGGTCGATGGCCTCCATCACCAGCAGCAGGGTCATGACCTTGGTGACGCTGGCCGGTTCCAGGGCCTGGTGCTCGTTTTTGGCGTAGAGCACCTGTCCCGTCTCCTTCTCCATCAGCAGCGCCGCCTCCGCCTGCACCGGCAGCTCCACCCCCCAGGCCGGACACAGCGTCAGCAGCAGCACCAGCACCGGCAGTGCCCCCAGCAGCTTTTTCATGGCAAACCCCTCCCCGTTTTTTCTTCACCGTATGCGCCCGGGGACAAAAAAAGAACGCCCCCGGCAGGGCGTTCTCTTTTTCAGGTTCACGCGTTGAGGATGCTCATGAACTCCTCGCCGGTGATGGTCTCCTTTTCGTGCAGGAACCTGGCCAGCTCATCCAGCTTCTGGCGGTCGTCCTGCAAAATTTTCACGGCCTTCTGGTGCTGCCGCTCGACCAGGTCCACCACCAGCTGATCGATCTTGGCCTGAGTCTCCGGCGAGCAGGCCAGGGACGCATCCCCGCCCAGATACTGGTTGGTAACGGTCTCCAGTGCCACCATGCCGAATTCGTCGCTCATGCCGTACCGGGTCAGCATGGCCCGGGCCAGCTTGGTGGCCTGTTCGATATCGTTGGACGCGCCGGTGGTGACGGAGCCGAACACCACCTCCTCGGCGGCACGGCCGCCGGTAAACGTGGCGATCTTGTTTTCGATCTCCTCCCGGCTCATCAGATAGTGGTTGCCCTCCTCCACCTGCATGGTATAGCCCAGCGCACCGGAGGTCCGGGGAATGATGGTGATCTTCTGCACCGGGGCGGAATGGGTCTGGCGGGCCGCCACCAGGGCGTGGCCGATCTCGTGATAGGATACGATCCACTTCTCCTTGTCGGTGAGAATGGCGTTCTTCTTCTGATATCCGGCGATGACGGTCTCGATGCTCTCCTCCAGGTCGGCCTGGGTCACCAGCCTCCGCCCGTCCCGCACCGCCCGCAGGGCGGCCTCATTGACGATGTTGGCCAGCTCCGCGCCGGAGGCGCCGGAGGCCATCCGGGCCACGGTGCCGAAGTCCACATTCTCCGCCAGCTTGATCTTCTTGGCGTGGACCTTCAGGATCTCCTCCCGGCCCTTCAGATCCGGCAGCTCCACCGGCACCCGGCGGTCGAAGCGGCCGGGCCGGGTCAGGGCCGGGTCCAGAGACTCCGGCCGGTTGGTGGCCGCCAGGATGATCACGCCGGAGTTGTCGTCGAAGCCGTCCATTTCCGTCAGCAGCTGGTTCAGAGTCTGCTCCCGCTCATCGTTGCCGCCGTACTGGCCGCCGCTGCGCTTCTGGCCGATGGCGTCGATCTCGTCGATGAACACGATGCAGGGGGCCTTCTCCTTGGCCTGGCTGAACAGATCGCGGACCTTGGACGCGCCCATGCCCACGAACATCTCCACAAATTCTGAGCCGGAGATGGAGAAGAAGGGCACCTGGGATTCACCGGCCACAGCCTTGGCCAGCATGGTCTTGCCGGTGCCCGGAGGGCCCACCAGCAGGATGCCCTTGGGCATGGAGGCGCCGATCTCCTGATACTTACTGGGGTCGTGGAGATAGTTGACGATCTCCTGCAGGTTCTCCTTGGCCTCATCCTCGCCGGCCACGTCGGCAAAGCGGATGCCCTGGGAGGACTGGACATAGATCTTGGCATTGGACTTCCCTGCGCCGAACATCATGGACCCGGGGCCTCCGGCCCGGTCCGTCAGTTTCTTGGCCATCAGCTGGCCAACGGCGATGAACAGGACGATGGGCAGCACCCACGTCAGCACGACGCTCAGCAGGGGCGAGGTCTGCTCCACGATGTCCCGGGTGAACTCCGCTCCGGCGTCATACAGCCGCTGGGTCAGGTCCGGATCGTTCATGGGGCCGGTCTTATAGATCTTGCTGCCGTCCTTGTTGGTGAAGATGATCTGGTTGTCCTCCACCTCCACCTGGCCGATCTCCTTGTTTTCGGTCATGGTCATGAAGGTGCCGTAGTCCACCTCCTGCACCGCGTGCCGGGCCACCAGGGGCACCAGCAGAAAGTTGATCAGCAGCAGCACCACCAGGGCGACGCCGTAATAATAGATCAACGGTTTTTTCGGGGGCTTTACTTCTTTCATATGCCGTCCTCCTGCGTCAGCCGGGTCCGAATCCCCGGAATTTTGGGATATGATACCACGCCATCCCGCGAAAATCAACAGGATTTTGTGAACAAACCGGGGGTTTTTCGAGGAAAAGAGGACGGGGCGCTGCCCCGTCCTCTTTTGGCACTCAGAAGGTCTTGTTCACATAGTCGTTGTACTTCTTCACGTCCATCTGGCCCTGATAGGTGTTCTGGAACCGCTTCACCGTCAGGCTGTTGAACTGGACGATCTGGCGGTATTTCAGGAAGCCCACCACCAGGGGCAGACCGCCGGACAGATAGCTGATGGGGGCCTGCCGCCACACGCCGTAGCCAAAGGCCGCCACCACCACCAGGGAGATGATGACCCCGGCGATCTCCTTTTTGGGGTGGAGCTTGTGCACCACGTCCGCCTGCACCACGCCCAGGTCGATCATGGTCTTAGCGAAGCGCTTCTGCACCGTGAACAGGCTGACGGCGTTGAGCACGCAGGGGGCCACCACGAAAAACGCAAACAGCGCAATGATGGCCTGGAAAATGAAAATCATCAATCCTTCGTTATCCAAAAATCTATCCTCCTATTATAATAATTAGTCCACAAATTTCACGGCCACGTCCTCCCGGGCGCTGGCATACAGCATGGTCAGGTAGATCACGTCGAAATCCACGATATCCCCCACCTGCGGGCAGGGGTCGCAGTCCTCCACGTCCAGGATGCAGTGGTCCGACGAGCCGCCCACCACCGTCATACCCGGCGTCCGGGGATGCAGCATCATGATATCCCCCACGTCGGCCCGGCCGATGCCGGCTATGGCCCGGCGGCGGATGCCCCGGTCCTCATAGGTGGGCCGGTTGCAGAAGCAGTCCACCATAATGGGACCCACCGGGTGGGTGGGCTTGTCCTTCACCTCCACGATCTGGGCCCGCAGGGTCATGCAGTCCATCCGCAGATAGTCCATGTCGTGGATGCCCCAGTCCACCTGTAAATCCTTGGATACCAGGATGCCCTCGCCGATGCGCAGATGGTTGATGCCCTCCGGCATGGTGCCCCAGTGGACCAGAGTGAAGGAGCTGGTGGCCCCGCCGGACACGATCTCCAGCTTCCGGCCGATGGCATCCTCCACCCGTCGGGCGATATGTACCAGCTGGCCCAGATTCTCCGGCGTGGGCTGGATGGAGCCGTAGCACCCCAGGTTCACGCCCACGCCTGCCAGCTCCACATGGGGCAGGTCCCGCTCCACATGGACGCACACGTCCAGCATCTCGTCCTGGTCCCAGAAACCCTCCCGCAGGTCGCCCAGGTCCGCCATGATCACGGCCTTGTGGACAGCTCCCTGCCGGGCGCAGGCCTCCTCCAGGGCGTCCAGCGTGGCGGCCTCGCTTTCCAGGGAATAGTCACACCACCGGGCCACATCGTCCAGCTCGCACAGCATGGGGATCCGCAGCAGCATATACGGCCCCGGCACCCCAGCCCGGCGGCAGCGGATGATCTGCTCCAGGCGGCTGCTGGCCAGCTGGGTGGCCCCGCAGTCCCGAAACATACGGCCCACCTCCGGCAGGCCGCTGCACCCCTTGATGACGCCGCACACCTGGATGCCCCGGGCGGTGCAGCGGGAGATGACCTCCTCCATATTGTGCCGCAGGCGGCTGCGGCTGATCTCCAGACAGGGATATTGCCGGTTCATATGCGAAAGCCTCGATTCTGACAGATACATAATATATGAATTATAGCATACTCTTTCCCATCTGGCTACCAATTTTCCACATTTTCTTCCGCCGGTCAGAAATAGATGGTCACGTCCGGGTGCTGCTGCAGCTCCCAGCGCAGGTCCTCCAGAAACAGGGCCGCCTCCCGGGGCAGCTCCACCGCCCGGGGGGCGATGAGATAGCTGATGCGGTCCGGCGGCGGGGCGGTGAAGCGGCAGATCTTGGCCCGCCCGGCCCGGCGCATATGCTCAGCGGCAATGGCCGGGGCCGCCGCCCACACCCGGCTGGTAGGGGGCCACGCATCCGCCAGCTGCATGGTGTCGGTATTCAGCAGGGGCCGGGCATCGGACCCGAACCAATAGTCGTTCCACACCTGCACCTCCCGCCGCTGGGACACGTTGATCTCCTGGGACATATCCAGGTCGTGGGGGTTCACCAGCTCCGGATAGTCGCTGCCCTCGGAGCAGATCATATAGAACGACTCCCGGAACAGGGGCGTCACCTGCAGCTCCGGGTTGAAGCCCACGTCGTCCTCCACAATGGCCATGTCCAGTTCCCGGCGGGTAACGGCCTCCTGGGCCTGCTGGCTGGACAGGGTCTCCACCCGCAGAGCCACCGGCAGGTCCCGCTCCAGAAACCGCTTGTATACCGGCGGCAGCACATATTGGTTGGCGGTGTAGGCAGCGCCGATGCGGAAGTGGGTCCGGGCCTCGGCGGCGGCAATGCCGTGCATCTCGGCCATCAGCCGCTGCCACCGCTGGGCCAGGGGCAGAAACCGCGTTCCCGCCTCCGTCAGCTCCAGCCGCCGCAGGCCCTTGCCCCGGACAAACAGCGGCGTCCCCACCTCGTCCTCCAGGGTCTGGAGCCGGGCGGAAAGGGTGGGCTGGGTGATATAAAGCGCCTGGGCGGCGGCGGTCATGGACCCGCTGCGCAGCACCGTCAGAAAGGTTTCGATCTCCATATCCGTCATGTCGGAGCCCTCCCGGAATTATAGATTGCGACCTATATTATAAGGGAAAAGAACCGATTTTACAAATCCCTTTTTTCGTGTTATCTTATCACTCGCCCGAAGGGGAACCGCACCGGACGCGGCGCGGGATCACAGCAGAAAGGAGTGTTCTCAAATGACTAAGACGAATCACACCGGTATGGTAGTTGCAGCCGTTGTTGCTGCTGTATTGATGGCACTCACGCTGGTGAGCACGGCCACCGGCCACTTCTATGGCCTGACGGTGGTGCTGGCGTTTCTGATGCCGGTTCTGGCTTTCGTGGAGCTGGACCTGCTGTGCAAGCTGCTGTAACGCAAATTCGCTTTTCCATCCTTTTCCATTCCGCATATACCCTCCAAGTTTTTCTCTCTTACAAATGGTCCGCCGCTGCCGGGCGGCGGACCGCAAAAAACACCGCAGGGCTGCCGGGTCCTGCGTTTTTTGCGCCTTGTTAATTGTGAACAAATTGTAAACTTTAAAAATCATCTTTCCTTGCGAGTTCTAATATGGTATATTAGATGTCGAGAAAACGCGAAAACTATACCTTCCAAGGAGGTTTTTCCCATGCGCGAATATGTTCTCATGACCGACAGCTGCTGCGACCTGCCGGACCAGATGGCAAAGGACCTGCAGCTGGAGGTGCTGCCCCTGACCATGCATATGGACGGGCAGGACTATCCCAACACCCTGGATGGCGCAGCCATCAGCAACGAGGAGTTTTACCGGCGGATCCGGGCGGGCAAGATGGCCACCACCTCCGCCCTCAACGTGGGCCAGTTTGAGGACGCCATGTCCGCCATTCTGGAGCAGGGGAAGGATATCCTGTGCATCAGCTTCTCCTCGGCCCTGTCCACCACCTATCAGTCCGCCTGCATCGCGGCGGAGACCGTTCTGGCCAAGCATCCCGAGGGCCGCATCCGGGTCATCGACTCCCTGAGCGCCTCCCTGGGCCAGGGCCTGCTGATGTACCTGACCGCCCACAAGAAGCTGGAGGAGAACCTGACCCTGGACCAGCTGGGGGACTGGGTGGAGGAAAACAAGCTCCACGTCTGCCACTGGTTCACCGTGGACGACCTGAACTATCTGAAAAAGGGCGGCCGGGTTTCCGCCGCCACGGCGCTGGTGGGCACCATGCTGTCCATCAAGCCCATCATGCACACCTCCGACGAGGGCAAGCTGACGGTGGTGGGCAAGGCCCGGGGCCGCAAGAGCAGCCTGAACACCCTCATCGACACCGTGGGCCGCCTGGGCATCAACCTGCAGGATCAGGTGATGTTCATCTGCCAGGCGGACTGCCAGGCGGAGGCGGAGACCGTGGCCGCCCAGCTCAAGCAGCGCTACGGCGTCAAAGAGGTGTATATCAACTACATCGGCCCCGTCATCGGCAGCCATACCGGCCCCAACACCATGGGCCTGTTCTTTGTGGGAACGGAGCGCTGAGCATGAAGTGGCTGGAGCTGAAGATCGACGCCGCCCCCGCCGGGCTGGAGCCCGTCAGCGCACTGCTGGAGGACCTGGGCATCACCGGCCTGGTCATTGACGACGAGGGGGATTTCCAGGACTTTCTGGAGCACAACCACGCCTATTGGGACTATGTGGACGATCAGCTGATGCAGGAGAAAAAGGGCCTGTGCCGCATCACCTTCTATCTGGAGGACAGTCCCGACGGGTACAACACCCTGGCTCAGGTCCGCATGGCCCTGTCCCGGGTGAAGCAGGAGCACCCGGAATACGGCCGGCTGCTGCTGACCATGGAGAACATGGAGGACGCCGACTGGGAGAACAACTGGAAGCAGTTTTACAAGCCCATGGAGATCGGCGACCGGCTGATCGTCATCCCGGAGTGGGAGAGCACCGGCGTGCCGGAGGACCGGGTGGCCCTCCGGCTGAATCCGGGCCTCACCTTCGGCACCGGCAGCCACGCCACCACCCGCCTGTGCCTGACGGCTCTGGAAAAGCATATCACCGGCGGCCAGACGGTGCTGGACCTGGGCTGCGGCAGCGGCATTCTGTCCATTGCCGCCCTGCTGCTGGGGGCGGACCGGGCCGTGGCCTGCGACATTGACGAAAAGTGCATGGACGTGGCCTATGAAAACGCCGCCCTCAACGGCGTGGGCCGGGACCGCTACACCGTCCGCTGGGGCGATGTGGTAACGGATCAGGCCCTGCGGCAGGAGTTGGGCGGCCCCTATGACGTGGTGGTTGCCAACATCGTGGCCGACGTCATCAAGGCCCTGGCCTCCACGGTGCGGCCCCTGGTAAAGGAGGGGGGCATCTTCCTGTGCTCCGGCATCATCGACGACCGGGCGGAGGATGTGGCCCAGTGCCTGCGGGATAACGGCTGGACCATTGCCGAGACACGCAGCAGCGAGGGCTGGTTCTCCTATCTGTGCCGATAAAATCAAAACCTCCGGCTATGCCGGAGGTTTTGATTTATGGCGCGCAGGAGTCCTGATCCAGGCCGCTGCGGTACTCGTTGGGGGACACGCCGATGACGTCCCGGAAGGCCCGGGCGAATTTGCTGGCGTTGTCATAGCCGAACTGTCCGGCGATGTCCAGCACCGTCCGGTCCGTAGACCGCAGCAGCTCCGCCGCGCCGTGCATCTTCTGCAGGCGCAGCCAGGCGGCGGGACTGCGGCCATAGACCCCCCGGAAGCTGGCCTGGATCTGGGCGGCGGAGGCCCCGAAATGCCGGGACAGCTCCTGCACCGTCACCTTGCTCTCGGTGTTGGCCAGCAGATAGTCCGCCGTCTTTCTGGCCAGGGACACCTGTCCCCGGGAAAGGCCCGGGACCGCCTGTGGAACGGGAGACACCTCCAGAGCGCTGAGGAACAGCAGCAGCTCCAGGATCTTCACCTTCAGATACCCCCGGCGCAGGTCCTCCGGCACCTGATACAGCTCCGAGAATACGTGCTCCACCCGCCGGGAGGACCGTGCGGCGAAATACCCCCCGGCAGCGCAGAATTTCTCCGCCAGGGCGGCGGGCTGCACCTCTACGTCCTCCAGAAAGCAGGACAGACACCGGGGCGCCCGCCGGGGATCCACGGTAACGGTAACGCCGTGATAGTGCCCGGTGGGAAACGTAGCCGCGGTGGGCAGCACGTCCTGCCTTGCCACGGACAGGTCCCCCGGAGCCAGGTAAAAATACCGGTCCCCCAGGCGATACTCCATGCGTCCCTCCCGGCAATGGCTGATCTCCAGAGCCCCGGGGGCGGCGGGGTCCATGGGACAGGACCCGGCGTGAACGTCGTGATAGCGGATGTCAATGCCCGGAAACACCGGATAAAGCGTCACCGCCGCCCGGCCCCCGTCCGGGGTCTCCCGGCGGACGGTGCGCCCCGGCAGCGGTGCGGCGTCACGCAGACATAAGTGCGTCATGCCTTACTTTTTCAGGCGGCCCAACAGGCCGCGCTTTTCCACGGGACGGGACACCACGTCCAGGGCTTTATAGCCGGTGGCGTCGATGACCTGGCGCAGCTGCGCCTGATCCAGGGCCTCCTGGGACCGGATCACCGTCCGGCCCTTGCTGTGGGACGAGGACACCTTCCTCACCCGGAAATGGCTGCGGATGGCGTCGTTGATGTGCCCCTCGCACATGCCGCACATCATGCCGTCCACCTTGACAATGGTTTCGATCATGGATCATTACCTCCTTGGAAAATGCAAAAGCAGTTTACTCCGCCGCCCGCAGCCGGTCCCGGAGCTGGGGCAGCCGGTCCTGGGACTGGGCCAGGATGGCGCAGACCGCCGTCTGACAGGCGTCCTCCTCCAGGCCCAGCGCCTCCTGCATCCGGCGGCACAGGGGGCCGAAGCACGCGGCGTATTCCGCGGCGGCCCGGCGGCCCTCCGGCGTCAGGAACACCGTGCCATAGCGCTCCTTTTCCACCAGGCCCGCCTGGCAGAGATTCTGGAGCATGGAGTGGGCGCTGGGCTTGGACACATTCATCCGGGCGGCGATCTCCACGGAGCGGACGCCCTTGCCCTCCCGGCACAGGTCGTCCAGAACCAGCAGATATTTGATGGCGGCCGGCGTCATGCCCGGCGTGCAATTAGACATATCTAACCTCCTGGGTGAAGGGGCGGGGGAAGACGCGGAGCTGCCCACGTCTCCCCCCGGGTAAGAATCACGGCTGGCTGTGATGGCACTGGCCATGCATGGCGCAGTGGGCGCAGCCCGCGCCGCAGGAGGACTTTCCCTGCTTTTTCTGCCGGACCAAGCCGCGGATGATAAGGACTACAATGGCAATAAGGACCAGGGTGATGAGAATGGTGGAGAGATTGGCGCTGATCCAATGCAGCATGGAATTTCACTCCTTTTCGGAAAATGTCGTAAGATGGGATGGAACAGATCAGACGGTGGCGTTGAGCTTGGTGGCCTCCTTATAGGGGCGCACCAGCATATAGACCATCAGGGCCAGGGCCGCCAGGGCGAAGATCAGGCCGATGACATTGACGCTGCCGGTGAACAGGCCGCCGAACTGGTTGATCATCAGGCTGATGAGATAGGCAAAGCCGCACTGATAGCCGATGGCGAACCAGGTCCACTTGCGGTTGTTCATCTCCCGCTTGATGGCGCCGATGGCGGCGAAGCAGGGAGCGCACAGCAGGTTGAACACCAGGAAGCTGAAGCCGCTGATGCCGGTGAAGGCCGCGCCGATGTTCTGATACACGGTGCCGTCGCCGCCGCCATACAGGATGCCCAGGGTGCCCACGATGTTCTCCTTGGCCACAAGGCCGGTGATGGAGGCCACGGCAGCCTGCCAGTTGCCCCAGCCCAGGGGCTTGAAGATCCAGGCGATGACGCCGCCGATGGCAGCCAGGATGGAGCTCTGGATCTCGCTCTCGTCCAGCATACGGAAGGTGCCGTCCACCCAGCCGAAGTAGGTGGTGAACCACACGAAGATGGTGGACAGCAGGATGATGGTGCCGGCCTTCTTGATGAAGCTCCAGCCGCGCTCCCACATGCTGCGCAGCACGTTGCCCAGAGTGGGCCAGTGATAGGCGGGCAGCTCCATCACGAAGGGAGCGGGATCACCGGCGAACATCTTGGTCTTCTTCAGCATGATGCCGGAGACGATGATGGCGGCCATGCCGATGAAGTAAGCGGAGGTGGAGACCCATGCGCTGCCGCCGAAGATGGCGCCTGCGATCATGGCGATGAAGGGGACCTTGGCGCCGCAGGGGATGAAGGTGGTGGTCATAACGGTCATCCGGCGGTCGCGTTCATTTTCGATGGTACGGGAAGCCATGATACCGGGCACGCCGCAGCCCACGCCGATGAGCATGGGGATGAAGGACTTGCCGGACAGGCCGAACTTGCGGAACACGCGGTCCAGCACGAAGGCGATACGGGCCATGTAGCCGCAGGCCTCCAGGAAGGCCA
>ENA-UOOD01001209-UOOD01001209.1-human-gut-metagenome-genome-assembly--contig:-CS67-NODE-1209-length-27289-cov-11.584306_pt1 | contig 27289 bp, 21 predicted proteins | sample MGYA00242464_ERZ724011 | MGnify/ENA metagenome assembly ERZ724011 | reverse complement strand
TTTAGCCTTTTTTATTTCAATTATTTTTCACTTGCGAAACTTGAGTTATTATTATATTAATATCAGTGCTAATTGCAAGACTGTTGAAAGTCATAGAACCATTACATCGAAGACTATTTGTGACTTTTATCAACATTACGGCATTCCTCAGTGTTTTCGTACTGAATTTAGGATACAATCCATTATGTCTACACTATTCTAAAAAAGACATCACACACGTTTTCAACTGGAGAACGGTAAAAATAAAAGACCCAACATCAAACTTATTTGGATTGCTTAATCCAATAAATGGCGATACTATAATTCCATGTGTCTGTTCATACACAAACACAAACTCAAGTTATATTATAATAAGATCAGAATATTTTAGTAACAATCCGATTCTATCGGGAGATACCATAAATCTTGACAGTTCTTTCAAATGGGCAAACAGTCAAGTAGAAGCACGACTTGTCTGCAATGCACCATTGGAAGAAGCGATCACGACTCTATCAAAGACAACTCTATCGAAAAATGATGAGGCATCAATTAACTTCTATTCCGCCAAAGTTTTTACAAGCCTACGGGAAAAATGCATTAACTATGTCACAAAAGGGCAAACATTTACAATATATGACATTGACTATATCAATCAATTAACATCCAAGTATAAATCACTTCTTGAAAACGAACTAACAAAACTATCTTCCTGTAATATAGATAAGGTAGAAGAAAAGGACATATGTTCGTTCCATTCGATACTAGCAAAGAGCATGTTCATCTTCGTTTTGAGAAACGCCATTCAGAAAGAAGATTTCACCAATGTATTTTGCTTGACAAACACTTTTCCAAATATATTATGCATATTACCTACAACATACAATTTTTCTTTGACAGCTAACATCAACACCGATACTAACAGCAGAACAATTAACATTCAAAGCTCTGCGCTAAATGAAGGGATACTCTATGCTTGGAACGATCTATTATCGTATCTATTCTACACGGATCGATTTGAAAATTTCGAATTCACATCGAAAACTTATCAGAAACTCACAGTACCAACATTAGAGATGCGAGATAATTTAAAAAGGAGTATATCCTTACTAACAAATGGAATTGATGTTCAAAAAATAGAAGGAATCTACGACAGGATGGCTTCCGATGATTCATTAAGCCGTGAAGATCTTGTTGAATACATAAAAACGATTGGAACTATTAATAAAAACATGGGTATCCCAGAGTTATCCTCTTTACTTAATAAATTAAGAACGATTCATGAAAAACAGTCAAAAGTACTTCAAACAAATACGTTGCAAGACCCTCGCTTCACAGAATATGCCAATAATATTTTCGAAGCGATCACTCCAATCTTAAAGAATAACAACCATAATGTATACTATAATGTATTTGCATCTCTATATAGAAACCTATTACAGTCATGCATATTAAGAGATGTGCCGATAACTGAAAGACTAGATACACTAATGCAAATCGATTCGACTAATCATCTAACTCTTAAATTGATTGACAAATACCATAAACAAAGGAAACAGATAGATAGTCTGATAATACAAAATGGAAAAGAGGTAGAATTAATATATGGTTTGCATGCCAAGCTATAACACAACCAACCTAACAAAAAGACGATTAAAATGATTGAGAACAAAGATATTTTATTCTTATCAACAAGCATCGGAATTTTAATTTCTACTATTATACTTGCTGGAACAGGTCTAGAGATTTGGCTATGTGGACTTGGTGTGATCATTGGTATTATAGTTTACAGACGATATCTTATAATTTGTCTCAGGCATCCAATAGTTCGCGATCGGATATTGGTCAAGGGGAACTTCATAATGAAAGTGATCACATTTGTCATTTTGCTTCCATTCATTATCACGGCAATTTTTGCACTCATTAACGGCATAAGCAAAGTTCTTCACTGTCCAAAAATGGAAGTCAAGGCCAATGATTTAATAGCCAATGAGAAAGAAACGACAAACACTAATGATACCACAACTGTAGATCTCCTTGCAACAATTAAGGGATTAAAAACGAGCCACAACAATGACACCACAATGGTCTATAGCATTCAATCCAGAATCAATAAACATAGCCAGGATGGTGAATACATAAAGAGTTCCCTTTTCTGGAGTGTGTATTACCACTTTGTGAATCCTGGGAGCCAACACATGACGACAGCCAAAGGGAGACCATGGGCGGGGCTGATTGCAATCTTCGGAATTATACTTCTGAACGGGTTGCTGATCTCAACATTGACAAGTTGGTTCGAGCGGAGAAAAGAACAATGGACAAATGGTGACATTCGCTACAAAAAGAGGAATTTCAGGGCATTTCACAATTCTGATGAATACGCAGACAACAAAATAGCCGTGGTGATCGGAGCGGGTGAGAATGCTCCGGCAATCATCAAAAATCTTCTTGACGGTAATGGAGAGACAAAGAATGGCCGACCATATTATGTTGTCCTCCTGACAAATGGCGATGCCAAGGAGGTCCGGGACAGAATCGCGTCTTACCTCAACGAAAATGACTCTGAGCGCCTTGTCATATATAACGGGCAACTGGATTCCATTGAAGAGATCAAAAGTATTCCGATTGAGAACGCCACAGAAATCTACGTGCTGGGAGAAAACAGCAACGAAGATGTGTCAAGTAGCTATCACGACACACAGAATATGAAATGTGTGCATAACATAGCCGGATATTTATCTCAGAATAAAGTCCCTGGCCAGATTGTCTGCCGTGTTCAGTTCGAGTACCAGACGACATATTCTGTGTTCCAATTCTCAGATCTGCCGGACAACATCAAGAACCACCTTGACTTCATACCTTTCAACTGCTACGAAAACTGGGCACAAACAATATTTGTAGATTGTGAATATTCAGAAAAGGGGAAGGTTGACAGCGAAGATAGAGTCATCTCATACACTCCTCTGGATGGTACAGGCATTTCAGCGGATTCCGACAAGAACGTTCACCTGATTGTGGTTGGAATGACGAAGATGGGAATCGCTGTCGCAACACAAGCGGCACAGATAGCGCATTTTCCAAACTTCAAGATCTATGGAGACAACCACCACCGTACAAAAATCACTTTCATTGACCCCGACGCAGAAAATCAGATGAATTTCTTCATGGGAAGATATCAGAATCTATTCAATCTGGCAATGCATCGGTATCTGGACTTGTCGAAACGAGATTATTCCCTTGATACGAAATGGGTTGACCCTCTTCTATACCAAAGCAGCGAATATAAATACCTTGGTCCAAACTTCCTTGACATCGAATGGGAGTTCATCAAGGGATCGGTGGAACAACCAGGCGTTATGGAATATCTAAGACGATCCGCCGATAACGCCTATAGCCCTAATAACGAGGAGTCCTGCATGACGAAAGATGACAATGGAAAATCTCTCCTGACAATCGCTGTCTGCAACAAGTATTCAAACGAAGCTATTGCGGAGGGAATCTATATGCCAAGTATTGTTTACGACAAGGCACAGCAAATACTCGTCTATCAGAGGGAATCGTCTGAAATTCTGTACAACCTGTACTTCAAGGAAGGCAAAGAGCAGGAACAATCTTGCAACAAGAGGTATTCTAAACTACGTCCGTTCGGTATGTTGAATGCAGACTTTACGATAGATAAGAACACTTACTACAGAGCAATGCTTTGCAATTATGTTTACTGTTGCGATTCTTTCGGCAAGATTTCAAAAGATCAAAATCTTAATGATATTATTGACCATATCAAGCAAGAAATCAGGAATTGCATTCTTGCGAAGAATACAACTAATTTGAACAATCAGGCAGAGGAGTCTTGGGACAAGTTATCTATATTTAACAAATGGTCAAATAAGTATCTGTCAAATAGTTTCAAAACAAAGTTAAGAAGCATCGGATATTCCTGTGACAACTACCAATGTGCCAAGAACCTTATTGAGCAAAAAATGGAGTCATGCAAAACAAGCATGGCTGAATGTGAGCATAACAGATGGAATACGCAGCAATTGCTGATGGGACTCAGAGCATACACAGAAAACGAGAACAACGAATACCTCACTATTTTGAATAGCGAAGGCGCAGGCACAGCAAAAGACTTCAAAAAGTCAAAACAAAACGGTAAGGAAAAAGCTCATCTGGACATCCGTTCGTATTCTCGACTTGAAGAAGACGACCCTCAGAATCATTTATATGACGAGGTATTCAATGCCTGCATCCCAGAGATACTTGCTGTAGTTGAATCCTTTAGTAATGATTTAGTATAAGATATTCAACATGATAACAGCATCAGATTTCATACATCCCGAAGACGCGGCGGCGCTGAGACAACTGGAGAGCATTCCGGGATTCCCAGCGTTGGTGAAAAAGATTCTCTCTCTCGGGTTTGAGGAACTCCAATATGGGTTGAATATGGCCACTGCCATACGTCTCTCCCCTACCCAACTGCCGAACCTATACAATCATCTGCCTCCTATCTGTAAGAAACTTGGCATTCAGGAGCCGGAGTTATATCTCCAGATGAATCCTATGCCGAATGCCTTCACATTCGGAGACACGAGGATATTCATAACCATCACATCAGGGTTGGTTGAGATGATGGAGGGTGAGGAACTTGATGCCGTCATCGCCCATGAGTGTGGGCATATTGTCTGCCATCACGTTCTTTACCATAGCATCGCACAGATCATATTCAGTGGTGCGGCTTCTCTTGGAATATTAGGGCATTTGGCGATGCCTATACAGCTCGCGTTGTTGTACTGGTCCCGCAAAAGTGAGTTGTCCTGCGACAGGTGCGGCAGCGTGATCACCTCTCCCGAGGTCATCACCCGTGTGATGGCGCGGCTGTCTGGAGGTCCACGCTCAATCACACAAGAGATCAATTTCGAGGAATGGGCCAGACAGGCGGACAAATATGACGAGATCAAAAACGAGAATCTTTGGAACAAGTCTCTCCAGATTTATGCCATCGCCAAAGAAGACCATCCGTTTGCCGCTGTGCGTGTCCGCGAGATTCTGAAATGGGGTCAAAGTCCTCAATATCAGAACTTGATGGAAAACCTCAAATGGGAGGCATATAGCAGGAAATGCCCTAATTGCGGTCTGCTCGTTCACGACGACTGGACCTACTGCAAGTACTGTGGAACCAAATTATGAACATCCTAAAAAATGATAATGACATGTTTTTCGACAAGAACGGAATATTAGACATTGATGGAATGGTCGCAGACAACGACTCATTCAAGGCCATAATGGAAGACGGCATCGTCACCGAGGACGAGGTCAAAGCGCAGTCCGACAAGGTGATAGGGATCCTGCATGATATGGAGACCCGCTACTCCGAAGCGCAACTGGCAAAAATCAAGGCTCTGCTGGTTGAATCCGGGGTCCTCTACGCCGTGTATAATTATTACTCTATTCAGAACATCAACAGATAAGCCATGTCCACATTCTGCACTAAAACAGTCATTTACGGTTCGCCTTCGCTTATCCCGCAAATAGCCGAGCATATTCAGAAAGATTTCGAGAAAGACGGATTCGAGGTCAGCAAAGACACCCTTTGCACAGGCGGCTGTGACATCTCCATCAGCAAAGGCGGCCTCTTCAAAGCCGTGATCGGCATGAAAACAGCCCTGAAAGTCACCCTCCTCCCCCAAGGCAACAACATCAGCTTCGAAGCCGGAGTCGGCATCTGGGGCCAGCAAGCCGTCCCGACCATAATCTCAATGCTCTTCTTCTGGCCCGTCCTCCTCACCCAACTCTGGGGCCTCGTCAAGCAATCGCAGCTCGACGACAGAGCACTGGCGGCGGCTAATGAGGTGGTTAATAGGCACTACAGCGAGAGAAGTTCATTTGGCTTTGCACAGGCAAATGACAAATCATCCACAAGATTCTGCACACATTGTGGAGCGGAAAATTTTTCCAACGCCAGTATTTGCTTCAAGTGCGGCAAATCTCTCTGAATAGACCCTAACATACACCTTATTAATAAAATACATAACAAGATTCGGAAAGGAGCATTGACAGTATTTATAATCTTTCCCAACTGTATAAAATCATAAAGAAACTGATTAAAAGATAAACTTAATATGGGATGTCCAATTAATACAATAACAGAGTTAGAAAATAGCCTAAGATACAGAAGGCAGAAGATGGTCATCGTTATTTTGGCTAGTGCAAATAGCGATAGCCGCGCTGTTGAAATTGTACTTAGGAACTTTCACGAGATGGATGTTTTGTCAGGTGATATAGACTTCTATTTGCCAGGATACTGCCTCAAACATCCTATTCCAATAGAAGCAAAAGAGTATTTTACAAATGAAGCTGCCAAGACGTTCCCTGATTTTCATTCATCAATGATGAAGCATCGAGGCTTATTATCACGGCAATTTAATGACAACGCTATTTCTCTTATTCAAGTTATCAACAGTCATAGACTTGGTCCTATTTTATTCAATGCCGCCGAATTTACGGATTTTGTATTAGAATTCACAAGGCGCATCAAAGGCTTTCATTACCTTGGTGGATGTCAAGCGGTCATTATTAAGCCCGATAATAATGGTATGCCAGACTATCAGAAAGCGAGGGTATTTGATTTAGATTCTGTAGCGTACTCGTCTGGTGGGCCATCTTTAGACACATTCTTATTCAAAACTTTTAATATAATAAGGGATACTAATATTGCAGAAAATAAAAGACATATTAATCCAATATTAAGACGTCTATTCGGTACAACAAAAGTACAAGACCGTACAGCTGATATTATCGTCAAAAAGATAGAAGCGTTGTATAATGAAGCAACGGAACATAGTAACGATGACTACAGGTACGAAAAAATAGCAGACAAAGTAATCTCCGATATTAATAATTGCCTTCAATATGATATTACAACTGGGGACTTTTATTTTATAAGCTATTCAAGCAAGAATACTATGCAGGCCGAAATGTTAAAAATGTTATTGCAACATCATCAAATACATGTTTGGATAGCACCTGAAGGCATTCCACAAGGTAGGGAATATCCACTTATTATTCCTACAACACTTAAATTGGCAAAAGTATTTGTCTTACTACTTACTCCTGAATCTGCACGTTCGCATTGGGTCAAAAATGAATTAGCAATAGCTTTAAATCAAAGAGACTACACAAAAATCAAAGTAGTGCTTTATGGAGGAATAAGTATTGATGACATACGAAATGATGATGAACTTCATTTTTTGTTAGAAAGAATTCAAATCAAGTACAAATATGTTGATATTGTAGATTCTGTAGAAACATTGAAAGCATTTATAAGAGAGTAAAGCCAGAATTATGAACAACAACTATAAGCAATTCATTTCTCACTCTCATACGGATTCAGATAATATAAGGATGTTATGGGGATGATGGAAAAGCAGCATATACATCAGTTAGTATCTTCCCCAAAATCATATATTTCGATATGAATTTCATAATACTTATAAGTGCCCTGCTGCCTGTAGCAATACTGTTGGTAGCAATCTACCTTAAGGACAAGGCATCTCCTGAGCCGGCGGGGCAGCTGGTCAAGGCTTTTGTGTTCGGGGTGATTTCCGCCGGACTGGCGATTGTATTGTCAACGTTGCTTGAAGTGGCGGGATTATATTCACAATGGGATCCTTACAATGCCAATGGAATACGGATGGCGTTTTTCGAGGCGGCAATTCCGGAGGAGACGGCCAAGCTATTTATGCTTTGGTTGCTGTTACGTAGGAACAAGTTCTTTGACGAGAATATGGACGGGATCGTCTATGCGGCTTTTGTCTCGCTGGGATTCGCGGCGATCGAGAATGTCTTATATCTATTCAGTGACTCAGAGTCATTCATGTCCGTTGGGATTATGCGGGCGTGCACGGCTATTCCGGGACACTTTTGCTTTGGAATCCTGATGGGGTATTACTATTCGCTCGCGACATTCGGGAATAAGGCGATTTTAAGGAACAAGATATTCGCTTGGTTGGTTCCAGTTATGGGGCACGGATTTTTTGACGCAATTCTGTTCATAACGAATGTTCCTCCTGCTGTCAGTGTTATACTTTCGATAATATTCTTTGTGTTCCTCTGCTGGATGGGGATGACGGCTAAGAGGAAAGTACAGCTAATGTTAAGAAAAGATGGAATAAGAAAATGAAAAGAAAAACGTACCCGATATTCATCTCTTACCGCCACAGTGACACGGCGGACAAGGCGGAACATTTGCTGTCACTGTTGGAGGCGGCAGGGTATAAGAATCGAGTGAGTTTCGACAGAGAGAATCTGGACGGGAGATTTGATCAGGAGATACTCAGACGATTGGACACATGTACTGATTTCATTATCATACTTGGTACTGAAACTCTTGCGCATATTAATGACGAGGAGATTGAGTTCTATAGAGAACTAGCGACCTGCGAGATTGAGTTATTTCCGAAACACGAAGAAGAGTTTTTAGCGAAAAAAAGATTGAGACGCAAGGCTTCGGGTAAAGAACTCCAAGATGCCGATAAACATATTGACTTTGTACGTCTGGAAATCGCCAGAGCGATTGCCAAAGGGAAGAACATCATTCCTGTTGTGCCAGTCAATACTGATGAATATAATTTTGATGAACATTCCCTACCTGAAGACATCCATCTGCTCAACAAATATCAGGCTGTAAAGTATCAGGATAGCAAGGACTTCTTATTCAAGGATATTCTTGATAAAATACTCAAAAGACTAAAGACACCCCTTCCTCATCCTTTGATCAAGGTCTGCATCATAGCATTGTCTGTCATTTTGTTCCTATTGGGAGCCATAAGCCTTATCAAATGGAATTCAGAGGACGCTCTATACCATCAACTTAAGACGCAGTCCGACTTTGAGAGATTCAAGGAGGGTTCGTGGTTCTTTGGCAATCAATGTGCCGATAGTATCAAACTATTCAATCATCTCAAAGGGGATGGGCTGGCCTCCATCAATGACTCAGAGCACACAAATGGTAACGATTCAATATTCGTAGCTTGGAATCCTGATTGCACTCTTAACCAAATTCGAGTGTTGCGACAATTAATCAATTACATGATGTTCGTGCCAAAGGGGTCTTTCACTATGGGGACAAACCGAATGGAAGGGTATAAGAACATACCTCACGATGTAACAATTAATTCCGATTTCTATATTGGGAAGTTTGAGGTATCAGAGCGAGAATGGAACGTTGTCATGAACAACTCATCCACAGGCAGCGAAGATTTGCCCAAGGCAGAAATATCATGGGATGATTGCATAGAATTCATCAATACGCTCAAAGTCATGACCGGTCTTAAGTTCTCCATGCCGACAGAAGAACAGTGGGAATATGCCGCAAGTTTTCCTCTTGACAGGGTATCGCTTTACGCAGGCGGCAACGATCCCGATGAAGTCGCGGTTTATAACACTAACGCGCCTCAGAAAAAAGGCTCCAAAAAGCCTAATGAACGTGAAATTTACAATTTGTCCGGGAATGTGGCCGAGTGGTGCTACAGCGATGATCCTGGAAAGAAACCGATTCGTGGCGGTTCATATCTTTCAACGGCAGACGAAGTGACAATAACTTTCTCCGACAAGGCAATAGGAGCAAGCAAGGCAATAGGAATGCGGCTTATGTTAATCAAATAATACAACCACAATGAGACGATTTATTTTAATATCACTTGCGTGTGGCATCTGTGCCTCTGCATTAGGACAAAGCAACGAATTCAACCGTGTATTCGAAGCTTGCCTTAAAGCACAATCGTCCATGAATAATGGTGAAGGCAGCAAAAATTCCATTCGGGAAGCATCGCATCTGCTGAGCTCGGTAATATGGAAGCCATTGATACTTGAACCAGTAAATCAAAATAATGCATCAAAAGAAGTTACGATAAAAGGGCACATGGTATTCACTACTGAATTCTTCAATGCCGTTGCGAATGATTCCCGTAAAGTCTATAAGATGGCCGAAAAATATGCCAAGGAGCATGAGAAAGTTGAGATGCGCGGTGATGACAACATTCAACTTTGCACTAAATGCATAGATGCGGGACAATCTGTAACTTATCGCATGAGGTACTATAAGCCGAAGATCAGAGTGGCAGCCGTGGCTGAAGTAAACGGACTCATCAACATTCAGGTTTGGGCCCAAGATGAAGTTGGGAAAGTATATGCGAATAAATCAACTTCTGACGAATACAAAGGAATGCCATATCGCAAATTGGAGATATTCAGTCTGCCTAATAATTGTAATGATGTGGTGTATATTACTGTTGAGAATAAATATGACAAGCCCCGCAGTGTGGCTATTATAGTTGATCCAGATATTGATAACAAATGAAACGAATCACATTATTGGTATGCGGTCTGCTTTTAGCCGCATCAGCCATAGCGCAGACTGAAACTGCCACAAAATTGTATAACCAAGCAATAACCGACCGTGCTAAGATAAGTCAATTTCTGGCGCAGGATTTTTCGGCTATAGACTCAACTTCGATGCACGATCTTGCCGTATTGTTTTATCGAGACAAGGATTATAGCTCCGCAGGAACATGTTGGGAAATTGCCTTACAGAAAGTAAAAAAATTCGGGAAAGCGTATGAGCAGATACTGAACGCTCTGTCATCCGCTTATGCTCAAGTGAATGATTCCGGGAAAATAGCGTGGTTAATGGAATTGATGGAAGAATACAACCAGCAGGATCTGCTCAAGCCATGTAATGACTACAAATGCAAACTTGAACGTGCTCAATATTATATTCTCCATGATGACGAGCTTAATGCGAAATTGCATATTAAAGAAAGTCTAGAGCTATGCCAGACAGAATCACAGCGCATTGAAGTGGAAGAGACTTATGCGAGAATGCTCTTTGATGTGCGTGACTTCTTAAGTTGTGCGCAATACTACCTTTCAGCCGCCAATCGTTGGAAGGGACTGGGAAGCGACACTGTTAAAATGGGAATCGACCTCTACTGGGCCGCACAGAACTTCATACTTGCCTCCAAGTTCGAGGAAGCGGAAAAATGTTCAAGGGATGCCATAGAATGCTTCAAGAGGCAGAAAGATGACTACGAAAAGAAGTTCTACCTCATGAGCATTCTAAGTCTGGGTGACGCTTTCTTTTGCCAACAGGATTACGAAAATGCACTTGCTACATATCAAATTGAAATGGAAGGTTATGCATCCTGGATGCCAGACAGCGAGAAACATGCAGATGCTTTGGAGGACATGGCTAAGGCAGAGGTTCGGTTGGAGAAATTCGAGGATGCCAAGAAGCATTATCAAGCGGCTTTGGACATTTACAAGGCTCTGAATATCGACAGCAAATACTCCAACACCTATTCATTACTGATGCTGTGTCTGCGCAAAGCGAACGAAGGAGATGTCGCCGACAAGATGGAGCAAGAGGCCCAGAACCGCCGAAAGGCTGTATATCAAAGATTGTTGGACAGCGAATTGTCATCACTTGAGATAACACGAAAATATCTTGGTTCAATGATCTATACAAATTCTTTGAACACTATCGCAGGATGCTATTTCGGCCTAGATGAATATGCCAATGCAGCGGAATTCTACGCCAAATATTCAGAGAGCCTACGTATCATGCTTCGAGAACGTTTCGCTCTAATGAGGGAGAAAGATCGGATGCGAGTATGGGAGGAACAGTATAAGAACATTAGTGAATTTTGTTTCAACATCGCCACCTTGCCTGATTCCGCCGCATATCAAATGCAACGATTCACACCAACGTTTTATGACTTGGAACTCTTGTCCAAAGGCATTATGCTTAATTCAAGCATAGAGTTTGAGAACGTACTCAACAGCATGAACAATCAACGGCTTAAAGATATCTACAAAATAATCAAGGAAAAACAAGAAGAAATAGAGCGTCTCCAAAATTCAGTGTCGGAGGAAAACGCACGTAAGGTTCTAAGCATAAAACAACAGATCATTCCGCTGGAACAAGAACTGATGCGAGGTTGTTTTGAAGTCAAGGATTATACCGAATATTTGTCTTACACATGGAAGGACGTGCAACATCTGCTTAAAAACGACGATGTAGCCATTGAGTTCACAATAGTACAATTATCTCCTTTAGATAAGGATACCTATCTTCTGGCACTGATCCTAACATCAACAGGTAAGCCTGTGATGGAAGTTGTAAGCAAACGAGACATAATCCTGAATCTTGAACAAAGATTAGACCTCTATGACAACCCCGCATACTTCGGAATGTTCTGGGGCGGATCATTGAAAAAGCATCTTGAAGGCAAAAAACGCATTTTCTTTGCGCCGAACAACATGCTCAGTAATGTTGCGATAGAGTATCTGAAAGATGGCGAAAAACCATTTTTTGAGACACATGAAGTGTTCCGCCTGTCTTCCACAAAGGAATTATGCCGTCAGCATCAAACATTCAAAAGCGGCACAATCTGTTTATTCGGAGATGTGAATTATGATGCGGTCACTGTTGCAAACAAGCGCGATGAGTTTGGAAAGCTAGAGTTTTCCCGCACCGAGATTGACGGCATCGCCTCATGTATGAAAAAATACTTCAAGGTCAAGATGTACGATGGTAAAAAGGCAACCGAGCAGAATTTCCGCAATCTATCCGAATCCTGTCCTACCATATTACACATCGCATCACACGGCAAGTACGCCGGTAATCAAGGCCTTTCCACCGATGAAGCGATGAATTACAGTTTCCTTGCCTTGTCAGGAATAAATCTTTTCGACCAACCGCAAAACAATGATGGAAAAATCACTGCCGCGGATGTAGCCGGCATGAACCTAAGACAATGTGACATGGCGGTGCTCTCCGCATGTCAAACCGCATTAGGCGGTCAAGGAGCAGATGGTATCTTTGGTCTGCAAAGAGGATTCAAGAATGCCGGAGTTCATACTTTGCTGATGTCCATCAAGCCAGTCCACGATGAATCAACAGCCAAATTAATGGTCTCATTCTACCAAGGACTCGCCAATGGATTGTCCAAGCGTAATGCTCTTGTACATGCCCAAAAACAGCTGAGAGATCAGGGATTCACACAAGGTGAGTATTGGGCACCATTCATTCTTATAGATGCGTTTGAGCAATAGTATCTCCGAATATATTGACTATGAAAGATAAAGAAGTAGTCATATTGGCATGATTTAGCTGTGACGACATGATTTCTTATACAGAAGAGTCGGCAGTTGGGTTGCATGAAAAAGTGTTTATCATGGTTATTTTAAATACAGCAAAGACAGGGAATTTAAGGGTTATGAAATACAACATAGCAAGTTTACTATCATTATTGTTATTATTATATGGATGCAATCATCCACTATATACAAAGAATTTTCATGAGGATAATTTAATGGAATGGCAATACTGTAAGTATAAAGATCATATTGACATATGTGTCAATGGAAGGACACTATTATCGGAGAAGTGTGACACCGTCCTTACAGTATCAGACGATTACAGCACGGCATTCATTTTAGTGGACAATAGTCAGGGTGAAAAGACGTATCGTTTTTTTCATCAAGAAGGCTACCCTATAATGAATAAATCAATGTACAACTACGAGATTATTTGTGACAAAATCAGCGGACATAAATATTTATGTTTTGGAGATAGGGAATATTCCGGAGTGTATGGGATTAACGGTAAAGTGGTTGTCCCTTATGGAGAGTGTAACAAATTTTATGTATATCCAAGCAAATTTGGGTTCTTACTTATTGATGGTAAGATCTTAACTGAAAACCCAGAAGAATATCTTCATAAAATATACGATATAGATGGTAATCAATTAGTGTCCTGTTTGTGCTGGGATGTTACTCCAGTAATAATTCATAGTAATTTTTGGGAGGGATATCAGGATGATTGGGATACATCTTCTATCGCTGATGTAAAAATTGTGGGATACATAATCAGCAATAAAGCTCGAAAAAAAGGTGTACTGAATTCCAAAGGACAGATGATTATTCCTATAAAATACGATTATGCCAAGTTATTGGATACTTCCAAAAACTTTTCTCATTGTTTGTGGGAAACTTCGTGCGATGATTCTGATCGTATGTATGTATATAATACGACAGGGATGAGAATATATACCTATAATGATGTGGAATATTACCTTGACGATGACTATTCAACATCAAAGTATTCTGTCCGTGGTAAATGTGATAGTGGGAATGCCGATGACTTGCTATGGTTATCAGTAACGGACTATCAGTCAGGAAAAGAAATGGCTATTGACACATTAGGGAATGAGATTATTCATTATCAAAAGAATACGTTGCGTACTTTCAATGGCATATTCCAGAAATATATAGAAAAAGGGGATGACTATTCTTTGGATAATTATGTTGACTATGAATTTCCAGCATTCAAGAACTGGTATGTTAATGAAATGGGGCTATCATATTTCATAGAGATCTATAATCACGATGACTATATTATGGTAGATGGGAGTAAATATGATAGGACTGGATACCATAATGGTTTTGCCACATATGAATATAATATCTGGGGAAATGTTAATCGTTACATCTATATTGGATCGAATTATCAAGCCTATGACGTTATGAGAATGTGGAATCCCTACTCTTGCTGTTATGATTATGATTTCAAGAAAATGACAAGTAGCAATGAATATCAGGTTAAATCATATAGGGATGATGATTATAACGCTTCTATCGCTAATTTCAACTCAACAACTCAGACAATTAATTCTCTAGAATATGATTCCGACTCCAGATGGCGCCAATACTATATAGACAACTATAAGCGTAATGAGCATATTGTTGAATCAAATATCGGGACATTACACACATTGCAATCTGATAATAATCCCAATGGCACAACCATATACTCAATTAATACAATCAAACAAAGTATCCAGAATGCCCAAAGATCAATGTGCAATCTTAGAAATGAGGCATTAAGCAAAGGAATCATCATCTCAGCATCTTATTATGAGACATGTTCGTATTAACCTTTTTTGCTACTTCCCTATTATTTTCATACATTTGAGAAATGCATAGTACATTTATGAGTAATGACCAATTATCAGTATGAGTATGAGTATGAATCAGATAATCAAAGTATTTATCGCCGGATCAAAAGAACTGAAATCCAAGCGTGAAATATTAAGATCCGTTTTGAGCCAAGAACAGTCCAAATGGCTTCAGAACGGATGGGAAGGAGCTATTGATGTAAGAACTTTTGAAGATTTCTCTGCGACGCTTTCAGTTGGAGGACGCCAAAATGATTACAATGGATTCATAGCGGAAGAGGCTTCTTTGGTCGTATTTGTTTTCGATGACAAAGTGGGACAAATAACGGAAAAAGAGTTCGATGTCGCCTATAATAGTTTTTTAATCAACCGACATCCTGAGATACTCGTATATTGTAACTCTACCTATGGGCAGAGTCCTGAAATCTTTGATCTTAAACATAAAGTAAACAAATTAGGGCAGTACTACATCGATTTCAAAGACGACGATGATTTAAAAAATCTCTTTTTCAGACACATGGACGAGTTTTTATTACGTCAACTTAGTCTTCACCAAAAGATGATAAAATATGATAATATTTCACTTAATGAAAAAGCCTCAGACTTTTTTATTCTAGGAGCACAAGCCGGTATGGTAATTTTCTGTGGGTTCGGATCCACTGATGAAAAAAATATCGAAACACTATCACAATATGAAGATTGTTTAAGGATAGCCAAGAAATATGGTCTGAATAAGACAATGGAATGTTTATCATATGGAATCAAAGATAATTTTGATCGGATAATGCGTGAAGAGATTGAAGAAACGATCGATCCTATTTTGGGTGCGGTATTTCAATTTGCATTATTTGTCCCAATCCGTGTAACAAGCGTGATATCAAAAAGACCTGAAATTTTTAATGAAAAATCATTTAGAGCATGGGGCAAAAGTGCTTTTGTACCCGATCCTGTCATTGAAGATTTCTTAAAAGGACAATATAATGCATTAAAGACATTTTTCGAGTCATATGATAAATATGCACGAATTTGTCACAACTGCAAGCATATTATAGAGAAGAAAGATGTATGCCCATACTGTGGTGAAAAATAGAGATACGACATCTTCGAGAGGCATAGACATCTATATTTCAAAAAAAAAGGATTCTTCTTTCTCTGAAAAAAATCGAGTTGAGGGGGTAAAAATATGTTGATAGCACTCTGCATAACGATCCTTGTGTACAGCATCATGGGCAAGGATATTCATTCACTTCTGGAGGAGGTGAAAGGGGTTGACTGGAAGGGGAAGATGAGTGATGTGATGGAGTCGTTGAAGCCTTATGCGCTGAGGGTCGGGAGGACGGCGGCGAGACCTCTGCTTCAGTTCTGGTTCGTGATGGGTGACGGGAGGACCTCGGCGCTTGACAAGGTGTTGATCTACGCGGCGCTGATCTACACGGTCTCCCCTGTCAGCTTGATTCCGAGTTCGGTGTACAAGCTGCTGGGCGTTCTGGACGAGGGTGCGGCTGTCGCCTACGTTTACAAGAAAGTGAAGGACAACATCACGCCCGAAATCCACCGAAAGGTCGAGGATGTCCTGACAGCATGGTTCGGGCTTGACTGCGAGAGAGTTCTGTGATGGGGATTCACCCGCCCAAGGGGTGCTGGTACTCCTTGCAGGAGAACCAGAAGCTGGTTAATCTTGTGATGAAATCGGTGGATAGGTGATAGATTCCGGATGGAATGTCTCTCAATATACAAAAATGGAAGACATCATAAAAAACCTGACTCATGAGCACAATGGACAGAATCAAGAAGTTAATTAATAATGAGAACGATGAAGACGCCAGGAACGGAGATTCGCGACATCGCCGTGGATAGGAATGTACTGAGGGGCTATCTTCAGAGAATGACGGAGGAAAGCCAGAAGCAGTTTAAACCGTACTCCGAGGCCCGTCATTGCTATGTAGCCATCAAGGCGAAATTCGAGTATGTCTTTGACTCCAACAAGAGAGAATGTAAACTGAGTGTTTACAAGCGGACTGGCGACATACATGTTGTGGAGGTTGAGATAATCGAGAATCTTATTGATGTTGTCAGGAAAGCCGTATTGCTTGAAGACAAAGACATCAATAAGGTGGAAAAGGTACTAAATAGCAAGGACATGGTGGATAAGCTTTACGACTGGATCTACCATGTGGAAGAAGGAAACTACGACAAAGATGTCATATTCAACGGCGATGAGCCGCTTTGGAAGAAGTACAACAGGATATGGACCTTGCATCTGCCGGAATCGTTGCGTATTCCTTCCGGGAAATGGGAAAGCCCTTTCGCCTCTTACCAGCAGAGACCTTTTGTCTGGGCGGCTCCGACAAAATATTTCAAGGTAAAGATCTCCCAAGTTGACAATCAGTCTGAATTTCTGACAATTCAGGACGGGGTGCTATATTCAAAGGACATGACGAGACTGATCTTTTGTCTGGAGGACAAGGAATATTTTACCGTTCCGGACTCCGTCACTTGCATCGACCCTTTCGCTTTCTGCCTTCAGAAAAGGCTCAGGAATATAACGTTGCACGGCGGAATCAATATTATCGGAGCGGCGGCGTTCATGGGATGCGAGTCTTTGGAGATATTCACTGTGCCGCAGTCTGTTACGGAAATATTCAATGACACTTTCGACGGATGCAAATCTATGAAAAGCATCCAGTTGCACAATGGAATCACCAGCATTGGAAGTCATGCGTTCAGGCATTGCGAAGCATTGGAGAGTGTCAGTCTTCCAGCCGGATTGACCCATCTTGACAGCTTTGAATGCTGCTATTCTTTGAGGGAGATAGACATTCCCGGGACGGTCGAGACCATAGACGGATTCATGTTCTGCAGGAATCTTAGGAAAGTCACATTGCATGAGAGAGTCAGGAATATTCATGACTATGCGTTCCGTTTCTGCGACAACCTTGAAGAGATCAACTTCCCGGAAGGATTGGAGGGAATAGGCACGCGGGCTTTCTATCCATCCAGCATCAGGAACGCAGATTTTCCGAGGTCACTGAAGAAAATCGGCGCGGAAGCGTTCTACTATAACGAGGAATTGAGCCACCTCAAGTTCAGGTCGGCTGTCGAAGTCGAGGAATGCGCGTTCGCCTGTTGCAAGGCAACCGACATCGAAAAGCCCAAAGAGATGACTTTTGGTCCGAAGGTCTTCGTGCAGGACACATCGTTTGACAAGTTCTACTTCTGGGATTGACCGGTAACACCGTGGGCATATTCAAAAAAACATAACAGAAGAATTTCATATAATTTAAAATAAACACCACAATGAGAAAGACTTACACTCTATTATTCGTTGTCCTGATGATGTTTGCGTCTTGCGATAAATACGATGACAGTTCTATCAGGAATGACATCCAGAAGTTAGATGAAAGAGTTTCTGCTCTTGAAAAATGGCAGGGCGAGGTGAACCGGAACATCGCATCGCTTCAGACCATTGTCGAGGCTTTGAATGGCAGAGACTACGTTACCGATGTCTCAGAAATCAAAGATGACGAAGGCTACACTGTAGGATACAATGTTCATTTTAACAAAGGCGGTTCAAAGACCATAACATTCAATTCTAAAGAGCCATCCATTCACATCCCTGTCATCGGAGTGAAAACCGGACCGGACGGTATTTACTATTGGACGCTGGATGGAGAATGGATGCTGGATGATACCGGTGAAAAAATCAAGGCTTCGGCATCTGACGGAACCACGCCTAAATTGAAAATTGAAAACGATTATTGGCTTGTTTCTTATGATAACGGAAAAACGTGGGAAAAGCTTGGCGCAACGGCATCCGATGGCAAGGATGGCAAAGATGGTATTGACGGCAAGGACGGTGCTGACGGCAAGGATGGTGCTGACGGCAAAGATGGCGCTGACGGCAAAGATGGCGCTGACGGCATCACTCCAAAGTTCAAGATTGATGATGGGTTCTGGTTTGTATCCTACGACAATGGAAAGACTTGGGAGAAATTAGGAGCCGCCGAGCACAAAGGAGCTGACGGGAAAACTCCTGTGCTAAAGGTCGAGAATGGCTTTTGGTTTGCCTCCTACGATGATGGAAAGACATGGGAGAAAATCGGTCCGGCGACTTCTCCAGACTCTGGTTCAGGAACTTGCATATTCAAAAAAGTGACCGTGTCAGACTCCTACGTCACTTTCGTCCTTGCGGATGGTACAACCTTCGCCCTTCCTGTCGGAGAAGAACTGTCCATCTCATTCACAAGGTTGGATGCAGGGGTTCTATCTCCAGGCTCAATATCAAAAATCAGGTATGAAGTCACGAGCCCGTCTAATAGGATTGATATTGAAGCTATTAGTTCATCAGACCTAACCACGGAAATCGATGCGGATGACTCTTCAAACAAAACAGGTATCATAAAAGTCCACACGGGTGAGACAGTAGGCAGCCAGCCTAAAGTGGTGGTTCTCGTCAGCAACGGGAGCAAGATCATAATGAAAAGCATCCATTTCGATAAAGGAGGGCTTGAGATAAATGACAATTCTTCCAGAACAGTTGACTACAAAGGTGGTACTATTTCCCTCGAATTTCTGACAAACCTAGAATATGATGTGATCATCTCCAGCGGCGCGAAGGCATGGATCAGTCAGCTTGATACCCGTTCCCTTGCAAAGCATTCACTAAAATTCTCGGTTTCAGAGAACCTTGGTGAGGAAAGAACCGGAACTATCACCATCCAAAGCCGAAGCAGTTCACGAAAGATAGTGTATACCATTACCCAGAAAGGGATATGCTCTCTGACACTTCCGGATGGAAATGGCTATATGCCGTGCGGTGGTACGCTCACATCACAATACTCTCCAGATGATCCTTCCAATGGTCTGGACAAGATGGTCGATGGTAATCCTAACACTTCATTCAAAATCAGCGGCAAGTCATCTTTCGAGATTACTTGGGAAGGGAATGAGGTCAAATCATTCAAGAAATATTACCTGCATTTCGGGTATGACAGCAACACAAGACCGGACAGAATTGAATTGCTAGGATCAACTGACGGAGTCACATGGAATAACATCATTGGAATAAAAGGAAGCAAACTATCACTTTTGGAACGTGATTTTCCTACAAGTGCGCAATTCAAATTCATCAAACTGAGGGTCAACAACTCCGGCAATGCGGAAACCATCACCATCGCCGAGTTCCACCTGATTGGAAGATCCAATGATTATTCCACATTTGACGATGTCGTGGCAAATGGTTCGTCATTCACCAACACGACATCAACTCCAATGGGCAATCACTACGCAAACAAACACGTTACCACAGAGGCGGATAGAAAATGGCTGAGCACAGCCAGCAACGAACCAAACACGTTGCCATCCGCTCCTTCATACTCTTGGAGAGAATACACAGTCAATCTCTATCCTTTTGGCGAACCAATGCCTGCCGATGTAAACCAGCACGGTGTCGGAGACTGTTCCGCCTTGGCTGTTTTAGCGGAGATGGCTTATCAATTCCCGGACTTCATCAAATCAATCATCAAAGACAATGGCGACAGGACATACTCTGTGAATATGTTTGACCCTCAGGGCAAAGAAGTAATCGTTACTGTCAAATCCACTTTCCTTGGCAATGATGGTGGCATGTGTGCAGCGACAGGCAAGAAAAACGAACCGACCTGGGCCTCCGTGTTGGAAAAGGCGATAATGAAGTGGAATTACATCTATAAAGTGAATCCAGACATCTATGGCATAGGCAGCGAACACGTCGCTCCGTTGTTCACAGGCAACGGAAACAGTTTCGCATATTCACCTAACACAGTGTCAGCTGGCAACCTGAAGACCATCGTAGACCTATGCTTAAAGGAAAGGATGATTGTAATCGGAGGATTCAACACCGGAGGGTTGTCTGTGGGACAGTATAGGACAGTAACGGCTCACGCCTATTCATTCATGTACAGCGGCAGCACGACCGCGCTGTTTTCCATGAGAAACCCTTGGGGCTACAGTCCAGGCTCCAGTGATGGCAAAGAGGATGGTATTCTTGACATAGTAAATGACGGGATAGTACCTCCGACCATTGACCTACGCATCATCTATCCTGGCGCGGCGAAAAAATATGCGAAGAAAGACCTTGGCCCTTATTTACCGCCAAAATGGTAGATTTGTTTTCCAAAGTCTTGTGCGGCTTCACAATGACCCTGCATAAGCCACAGGAGAGTTGCCGGTCATCGTGAACCTAAGTCACAAATCGGACGATGGTTACGGACTCGGGAACCGGGCGATGGAACAGGAATATGAGCCGGGGCCAGTAATGGAACCCCTCACATGGACAGTGGCGTTGAAGGACGGAATGTTCAGGTCTAAGGAGGCAATGGCAGAGGTAATCTCGTCGGGAAAGATAGCCAAGACCTACAAGGCCATGCCGGAGCACTTTACCCGTTCGTTCAAAGACTGTCTGCTTCAGGACGGCTACATCAGGGATGACATCCATGAAGCGAACAATGCCGTGATCTATGGCCCGGAGTCAAAAGACTGGTCAGAATCAATGGTTGACGAACTTGCGCAAGGATGGACGATGAAGATGACCGCAACACACATCGCGGCGTTCTACAGCACACTCGCGACCGGGGTGCGAAGACTCCCCTACCTCGTGAAAAAGATCCGTAATGAAGAGCCCAAAATCATAGGCGAAGAGAGGAGTCTCATCATCGGGAAGCTTGATGAATATGGTTCCGCAAACCTTGTCGGAAGAAGTTCAAAATCAAGATGGTGCGGCTATGCGGCGGAGACTTTCGCCGGGATATTCCCGAAAGAGAATCCTCAGTTTGCAATCGTCTGCGCGGTTTTCACAACACGGCTGCCGGAAGCCTACCGGATGACATGTGTCCCGGAAAAAGTGGCGACGGAGTTTTCTGAACGTTCGAATATTAAAAAGTAAGGTGATGAACAGGATATTGACAATAATAGCGGTATTGCTTGGCATAGGATGGATGGTCGCGGGACGCGGCAACAAAGCCGCCGACAAGCCGGCAAATGAATATGAAAACAAAGACGTGGACCGGGAATCCACCCTTGACTCTTGCTGGCAGCAAAAGGCCGACTCGCTGCTGCGGAAGGCTATCCGGAGCGACAAACGGATCAAGGGAGCCTGCATTGCGGTCATGAACGTCTGGAGCGGAAATGTTCCCGTCATGGTAAACCTCAGCCGGAATGCAAATGCTGATGAATATTACAACTTCGCCGCCTGCCTTGGCTACGAGCCTGGTCCCGTGATGGAACCGCTCACATGGACGGTGGCTCTAGATGACGGAATATTCCATTCAGAGGCCAGGTTAAAGGAGTCCATCTCCACCGGAAGCATTCTGGAGGCATACAAGAATATTCCCGGGCACTATGTAGAGGCGCTCAGATCTTTCCTGCCGGAAGGTGGTTGGAACACGATTGAAGTCGAGGGAGTGAAGCAAGTGGAGATGCCCGACCCGAAGAGTCCGGAATGGTCCGAACAAACGGTTCAGGCTCTTTCAAAGGGATATTCAATGAAAGTCTCCCCTCTGCACGTGATGACATTCTATGGCGCGTTAGCCTCTGGGAATATAGTCGGCGCGCATCTCATTTTAGGCGCCGGAAGGGATGTTCCTCTGTCAAGATACAACGAAATCGACAGAAGCCTGATTATCAATGCACTTGGATGCGACGATAAGGACGGCCTCGTCGGCATGGCGTCGGTGTCAAGGTTCAATGAATATGGCAACTCTTCCCGCGCCGGTGAGACCTTTGCCGGATTCTTCCCCAAGGATGAACCCGAATATGCCGTCATCTGCGCCATATTCACAGACCGTCCATATTCCGGCTACAGGATGACTGGAGCGGCAAAAAAGGTAGCAGAGGAACTCTCCGGTCTGATCTCAGCCGGAATGGTCAGGGAGACATTCCCGGATTGGCGGAAGTTCGAGGAGACGTGCTACTCCGAGGACGGAGCCGTGATGGTGCGAACTTGGTACCGGGAAGGCAGGAACAACAACCCTAAGTATCACAACGACTTGTATGTCAGGATGCCTTCCGGGAAAATGAGTAGAATTCTCCCCGATTTCATATCCGGCTACCGAAGCACTGATATTCAGAAGATAGAGAAAGAAGACGGCGGCAGTTATTATGTCACGTCCGGTGAGCAGGTTGCCTCATCGGAAAACCAGCACAACAGCGTTCCCCTCAAAGCATTCAGACTGAATGGGCAGCATCTTGAATATGTTGACATCGACACCGGAGAACCTCCGGTGCGGGATGACACGTCAAGTGGAAACTGGTTGAGGCGGTTTCTTATCCGGCTTATGAATCACTTCTGACAAGCGGACTTTGTTTGTCAGCACAAAGTCTTCACATCAAAGGATAACCTCTTCTCTATACCGTGCGTGAAAGATTGCTTTTTGAACACAGAATATCGACACAGGAAACTTAGTGTGGGAGAAACCTCTTCAGACGCACGGAGATGACTTTCAAGACACCACTTGTCACTGCAAACAAGCTCTGGACTTGCTCGATAAAAGGCCGGCCACACCACCCTTCTGAGATAAAGATCTAGCAGGAGAAGCCTTCGTACATCAAGTAGTTCTGCTGGCTACACCATTCTTCCGAGATATAGCTCAAGCTTGATGGCTGTGACACTAGATTTCGCCGTGGCACTTAACCATCATGAAATCAATACATTAGCACTAGCATCCTGTTCTGATAACGGCATAGGATGGTGATGTTATAATATTCATAATTAGCCCAATAGATGCCACGACGACAATCCTGCCGTCGTTGTGTTTGGGCGTTATTTCCGAAAATGTGGTGGATGGTTATGAGTCAAATGATTGAATTCAGATCAACATGTGAAAGAAAGCACGGGATTGCCACGGACATATTCATTCACATCTCAGATAGTATGCGCCTACAGATTGACGACCGCGGATTTGTATTTTATGCGGTAGTCCGTTGAGTCAGCGTCAAGGACGAAAACCTGATAACTGTTCCCTCCCGGGTACACACGGACCACGATGTGCCCCCATGGCTTGAATTTGCTCCAAAGTTCCTCTCCGAGTTTCTTGCGGGCCTGATCAACGGTTATGTAGTAGTCGCGCTCCCCTCTCCAGACCTGAGGGTCGGATATTCTTGTCATAGTGGACGGGACCGGATGGTTCTGGCTTCTGGCGTCGATTATGATGACCTGAGGCGACAATGTCTGCATGAAGAAGGCGTTGCAGGTGTCATAATACCCATGGTGGTTTGCTTTCATCACTGTCACCTTGCCACACACTTTGGCGACCGGTGTCTCGAAATCCCTCTCCATGCACTTGAATATGGACGGCCAGTTTCCCCCGGAGAGGTCGCCTCCGTTGAAGTACGAGAATCTCCCGTAGCGCAGACGAATGGCGCAGGAGTTCATGTTCTCGTCAAACAGAGTCGGGTCTCCGCTGTACATCTTCACGGATTTTTTGCCGTGCCCCGTCCAGACCTCACCGTTCGCGGCCAGATTCCTGATCTCAAACTCCCTGGCGTATTTCTTCGGATTGTGAACCATCGCGAACTGCTTCCTGCTTCCGATGGCGAACTTCTCCGCTGCCATGCCCTGTTCCACAGAATAGTTCACAAAACCTATATAATGCTCAATGAAGCCCTTGTTCGCGTTCAGGACATTCTCTCTGGATGGAAAATCATAGTCTGGATATGCCCTGTCAACCAACTTGTTGAAATGAATATGCTCGCCCACGAGGGTTATTCCCGAAAGCGCATAGCCATGCGTGCCGGGTAGTGCGTCTTTCACTGTGCCGATGTGGTCATTGTGAAGATGAGTGACCAGCGCATAGTCAAGGTTCTCCTTGTCAGGAAGTTGCGCCATGAAATGCTTCATATAGATGGCCTGCCACTCACCCGGTTTCTTAGTGTTGTCAGGATGTTGCTTGTCCTTCGCCTTCGCATTGTCACCGGCGTCGATCATCATCGAGGTGCCGTCCGGCATCACGATCAATGCCGCATCGCCTCTTCCCGTGGCGATCGTGTGGATGTCCAAATACCCCTCCTTCCACTCCGGAAGATATTCAGGAGTCTGTGCGAAAACATTGAGTGTGTTAGTAAGCATTGCAAATGCCAATAAAGTTCTTCTAATCATAATCGTTTTTGCTGTGGGACAAAAGTACATAAAAACTTGCGTTTTCAGACCAACTGAGTAACTGAGCGTTAAAAAATAAGTTGAACTAAGAAGCTGTTTTGAATTGTTTGAAATGTTCTTTGAGGTGAAAAATCTTCATTTTCTTCCCGCTTCTTCAGTCAGATAGCACCGCTATCTTCCTTGGAAGAAGCGGTCGAAACTGAAGTTTTTCACTCTCAAACCTTCAAACAAACAATTCAAAACAGCTTCTAAATTTTGTGTCAGATTTATGAGGATAGATTTCTTTTGGAAGAAGGAGTGTGCCGGTGGCACATGACTGATGAGAAAAGAAATATAGACCATAAAGATATACAATTTGTTCAAGTTATTTTTTAATGATTACTGAATATAATTAGGGCTGAAATCGGACATGGAATCACGTCAGTCATCTCAGGGGGGGCCTGTCTTAAAAGTATAATTACCACCTCCGAGGATTGAGAATTCGTTGTCGCCCCTGTATAGGTGTACAGACTTTTCAACTCTCGCCGAGACTTTAAAGACAGTCCGGGGGAGGCGGGCAGCAATTATCGCCGTGGCACTTAACTTATTGATAATTAACGAAAAACCACAATCGTCCAGTGTTGATATCTGCACTGGAACGAGGTAATATATTAATAGTAATCAATAAGTTAAGTGCCACGACCTGATAACGAGGGGTTAATGGCCAGGAAAAATTTCCCAGGCCAAATAATTACAGAAATGGTTGGATAATAGCCGTGAAATACCTAACTTGCCCATCAGTAACATGTCTTAAACTATGATTGGAACGAGGCGGAAGAGCCACTTGGGGAACACGGTGGCACATATATTTCAAAGAGCCCGGTCAGGGTTCGTCGTGTTCTATAATGTAAAGGATTCCCTGTTTTTCATCACACTACTTTTCGTGACAGCCAGACAGCATGGAATCAAGGTTCTGGGGATGTGTCTGATGTACAATCATATTCACATGCTTATCGAGACGGATGATGCCAAAGTGGTCAGAAAGTTCGTCAGGGACTTGATGTCCGTCTTTTCAAGACACTACAATCTCCGCTATGGAATCCCTGGGAAGCTGTTTGACCGTTACGGAGTTTCGTTCAAGAGAGGCGATAAGGCGATCCGCACATCGTTGGCGTATGTGAACAACAATCCCGTGGAGGACCACATCTGCCCAAAGGCTGAGGATTGGCGGTGGAACCTTCTATCATATTCGGTCTCCAATCATCCATATTCAGAGAAGATAGCACTGGCGGCTGTGTCACGCCGTCTGAGAAAGGCTGTGGCGACGGTGAAATACTTCAAGAAAACAGGAAGTCCTTTAACCTACACAATTCTCGATTCTATTTTCGAGGGGACAAGCGTCAATGAAGCCATGCAACTGGTGGACCACATCATCAGTGAATATCCAATCATCGACTACGAGCGAGCCATCGGCTACTACGGTGGCTACGAGAAGATGCTTTCCGCATTCTCCAATAACACTGGCAGTGAATATGACATAACCGAGCCGTTCGATCCACACTCTGGCCAGGCATACAAAAAGATGGCGACATACTTCGCGAATGACCGCAGATTCAAGGACATAGGCGATATCTTACGGCTGCCGTTGCCAAATTTGACCGAGTATCTTGCCGAAATTATCCGACGGTGTGATGTCAGGCAGTGCCATGCGATGAAGTTCCTGCACATCAAAGATGCCAGAAAACGCCCACTTGACGGCCGATATACAAGCCGTGGCACGTAACTCATTAAATACCAACAACAACACTCATCCATCCAGTACTCAAATTGGCACCAGACAATCACATGTTTAGACTGATTATCAATGCATTAGCTGCCATGCGCATCTATTACGTCCCCCTATATATGGGAGTCATCGGTGCCATTGCCTGTTTCCGGACTTTACTTATCGGTATTAAGTAACCTTCAAAAAATAACCTGGATTATCTTAAGGAATCTTTTCGGTCTATATCTCTTTCAGTCATGTGCCACCGGCACACTCCTTCTTCGAAAATAGATCTATCCTCGAAAATCTTCTCTTAATCTGAGGCAACTTATTTTTTTCATGTTACTAATTACTACATTTCCTCTAAAAAACTGTTCCTTTCTTATTGGACGGGCGTAAAAATCGCAGATTTTTATGTAA
>ENA-UOOD01001202-UOOD01001202.1-human-gut-metagenome-genome-assembly--contig:-CS67-NODE-1202-length-27420-cov-5.746866_pt1 | contig 27420 bp, 26 predicted proteins | sample MGYA00242464_ERZ724011 | MGnify/ENA metagenome assembly ERZ724011 | reverse complement strand
AAACAGACGTTTTTTATATATATTATTACTAAGATTTTATTCAAAAAATATACAAAATGCTTAATGTGTCGATTATTGACGACAGAAAAGCCGAGTAAACAGACACTTCTATTAATTTATCTTTTGCAATTAAAAAATGATGACAAACGGCTGAAAATAATGTATAATACTTTAATATGAAAATGTATATAAAGTGGAGGAAAATGCCATGGCGATTGTTCGTACCGAAGCATATTTTAATTCTTCGAACGGAATTAACAAAATAAGAACGCTTATTTGGAAAGATGATGAACTCACTCCGCGCGGCGTATTCCAGATAGCGCACGGAATGGCTGAGCACATAGGACGCTACGATGAGTTTGCTAAGTATATTGCTTCTAACGGATTTATTGTATGCGGAAATGACCATTTAGGCCACGGTAAATCGGTAAACGATGTTTCCGAACTCGGATTTATTGCCGAAAAGAATGGTGATAAGCGGCTTGTAGACGATATGCATATACTTACTAAGATTATGAAAAAGAGATATCCGGATTTACCGTATTTCCTTTTTGGTCACAGCATGGGTTCTTTTTGTGCAAGAGTTTATACAGCACATTTCGGTGGCGAGCTGAACGGAGCTGTTTTTTGCGGAACGGGGGAGCTTCCGGCAGTTGCCGCTGCTTTACAGGAACCGATAAACAAACTTTGTGAAAAGCTCGGACCACACACTAAATATGAAATCATGGGCAGTGCTATGAATGCATTTTTTAATGTGATGGTTCCCGATAAAACTTCGCCGTTATCTTGGATCAGCGCAAATGCAGATAATATTGAAGCATATAAGGATGACCCGCTTTGCGGATTTACATTCACACTCGGCGGTTACAGAGACCTTTTTGCGATTGCCAATGATGCATCACGCAAGGAGTGGGCGTCTGAGGTTCCTCTTGATCTTCCGATTTTAATTATTTCCGGCGCGCTTGATCCTGTGGGTCTTAACGGCAAGGGCGTTATGGCTGTTTCGGATAATTTGGTTTTAGCCGGAAAAGAGCCTACGGTGGTTCTGTACCCCGGCGACAGGCATGAAATACTTATGGAAAGCGATAAGGACGTTGTGTACCATGACGTTTTAGCTTGGCTCGATTCACAATATGTTGCCGAATGAGGTTGTTTAATTGTCAGAAAAGTATAATGTTTCAAAAGAAGAAAAAATAAGACAGGCAGAGTTTGCGGATAAAGTTAAGTCAGTCTTGGCGGCTGAGTTTTACGAGTGCTCTCCTAAAGCATTTATTCATACATACGGTTGCCAAGGAAATGTTTCCGACAGCGAACGCATAATGGGTATGCTTAAAGAGATGGGCTATGAGTTTACAAATGATGCGTCAAAGGCCGATTTAATCCTTTATAATACCTGTGCCGTGCGCGAACACGCCGAGGACAGAGTTTTCGGAAACGTCGGAGCCGTGAAAAAATACAAAAAGGATAATCCGCATCTTATTATAGCCCTTTGCGGTTGTATGATGCAGCAGGAGCATATCAGAAATAAAATATACAGCAGCTATCCGTTTGTCGATCTTGTATTCGGCACACACGCGGTTACATCGCTCCCTGAATTGTTTTACAGGACGCTTTCGGGAAACAAACGCGTTTTCTATGCACCGGATAGTCACGGTGAAATTGCGGAGGACATACCGATTTACCGTGACAGAGGTATTAAAGCTTGGTTACCTATAATGTATGGCTGCGATAATTTTTGCACATACTGCATAGTGCCGTATGTTCGCGGCCGAGAGAGAAGCAGAGAACCTCAGGCAGTTCTGAACGAAGCAGAGGATATCATCGCAAATGGATATAAAGATATAACGCTTTTGGGGCAGAATGTTAACTCGTACGGAAAAAACAATGTTTCCGATATGAATTTTGCGGGACTTCTCCGTGAAGTAGCTAACCTTGACGGCGATTTTTGGGTAAGGTTTATGACTTCACACCCAAAGGATTGTACAAAAGAGCTTATAGATGTAATGGCGGAGAACGATAAGATTGCCAAGCATTTACACTTGCCTTTCCAATCGGGAAACGATCGTGTTTTAAAAGCGATGAACAGGCATTATGACCGTAAAAAATATCTTGAACTGATAAATTATGCAAAAGAAAAGATTCCTGATTTGTCGCTTACAAGCGATGTTATTGTCGGATTTCCGGGCGAAACTTACGAGGAATTCAAAGACACGTTGTCGCTTATAAAAGAAGTCGAATTTACATCACTTTTCACATTCATTTATTCTCCGCGTGAGGGTACAAAGGCGGCGTCGATGGAAGACCCTGTAACAAAAGATGAAAAATCGAGATGGTTTAAGGAACTTTGTGACCTACAGGAGTCAATTGCGTCAAAAAGAACTGCTAAGATGAAAGACAATATATATAAGGTTCTTGTCGAATCCGAATCTAAAAATCATCCCGGTATGCTTTCGGGCAGGACCGAAGGAAATATTATTATCGAATTTTCCGGTGACAGCAGTTTGATAGGTTCATTCAGAAATGTTAAGGTTACCGAACCGCTTAATTGGATATTAAAGGGCGAATTGCAACAGTAAATTATCCCGTGAGGGTTATTTAAAAACATCTTTTAAAGGAGTTAAAAATGGAACTTGAGAAAATGGCAAGGCAGCTCGGCGCTGCTATTCAGCAGGACGAGGCTTATCTTAATTTTGAAAAAGCAAGACTTGCAAATGAGGCTGACGAGGAGCTCAACGACCTTATGGGCAAAATAAGACTTATACAGATGTCTTATCAGGTTGAGGCTGCCAAGGATGAGCCCGATGAGGATAAAATGAATGGTTTTAACCAGGAATTTCAGGGTGTTTATTCTCAGATAATGGCTAACAAGAATATGCAGGAATACGAAAAAGCAAGACAGGCTGTTGACGATATGATGAATTATATTACCGGTATTCTCGGCCTTTGCGTAAACGGTGAGGATCCCGAGACCTGCGATCCGAGAGCTCATCAGCATGATTGCGGCGGCGAATGCTCTTCGTGCAGCGGCTGCAATCATTGATAAATTTGATTTTACCGAGGTAAAAAAATGGCTGAATTATCACCTATGATGAAACAATATTTTGAAATAAAAAAGGATTACGGCGATACTATCCTTATGTTTCGTCTCGGCGATTTTTATGAAATGTTTTTTGATGATGCCAAAACGGCGTCCAAAGAACTTGACCTTGTTTTAACGGGTCGTGACTGTGGCCAGGAGGAACGCGCGCCTATGTGCGGCGTTCCTTTTCACAGTGCTGACGGGTATATTGCTAAGCTTGTCAGTAAGGGGTACAAGGTTGCTGTATGTGAACAGCTTGAGGACCCTAAAACGGCTAAAGGTATAGTAAAACGCGATGTAATACGTGTTATTACTGCAGGTACTGTTATCGAAAGCAGTATGCTCGATGAAACAAAAAACAACTATCTTTGCTCTTGCTGTCTTTTGTTTGACGGCTTAGGGCTTTGTTTTGTTGATGTTTCAACAGGCGAACTGTATTTAACTGAGTTTTCCGAAAATTATGATGAAAAAGCGGTAGATGAACTTGTGAGGTTTATGCCGAGCGAGATACTTATGAATAAAGAAACCTCAACTCTTAAAAGATTTTGTACCTTTGTCAGCAAAAAGACGGAGGCCACCGCCGAAACATTATCATCATCCGAATTCGACTTTGAAAAATGTAAAAATATCGTTCTTTCCCATTTTGAGAAGAGCAGTCTTGATTCACTTGATCTTGAAAATAAGAAAAGTGCCGTTTGCGCTTTGGGCGCTGCACTTTCATACTTATATAACGCTCAGAGAAATGACCTCAATAACATAAAAAATATAAATTTCTACTCCGATTCGAGGTTTATGAAAATCGGTCTTTCCACAAGACGCAACCTTGAAATCACCGAAACTATGCGTGACCGCGAGAAAAAGGGGTCTCTTCTGTGGGTATTGGATAAAACCAAAACAGCTATGGGTAAAAGGCTTATTCGCAATTGGACGGAATGTCCGTTGTATGACTGTGCCGCAATAATAAGGCGGCAAAATGCGGTCGATGAGCTTTACGGAAACACGCCGTTACGTGAAGAACTTATGTCACTTATGGGCGGAATATATGATATGGAAAGGCTTATGACCCGTGTCCTTTATAATACGGCAAATGCGAAGGAGCTTTTGTCGCTGAAGTCTACGCTGTCTCCGTTGCCGAGAATAAAAGAGATGCTCTCCGGCTGTACTTCTTCTATGCTGAAATCTGTCTATGATAATATTGACCTTCTCGAAGACGTTTATAATCTTGTCAATGACGCGATAAGTGAGGATGCACCGTTTTCCGTAAGAGAGGGCGGTATGATTAAGGATAATTTCAATGCCGAGCTTGACGAGCTTCGCGATATAGTAAACGGCGGAAAGACTTATCTTGCCGAGCTTGAAAAAAATGAGCAGGAAAAAACCGGCATTAAGAAGCTTAAAATCGGATACAACCGGGTGTTCGGTTATTTTTATGAAGTACCTAATGCTTTCAAAGAGCTTGTTCCCGATGAATACATAAGAAAGCAAACTCTGACAAATTGTGAAAGATACATATCGGAGGAACTAAAAGCACTTGAAACCAAAGTCCTCGGAGCTCAGGAACGAATAGTCAGCCTTGAATATGAAGTATTCAGCTCTGTGCGTAAAAAAATCGGTGAGCAGTATGAGCGCACTCAGCGCACTTCAAAGGCAATAGCGACCCTTGATGCGCTTTGCAGTCTCGCTTTTGTTGCTGTTTCAAATAATTATTCTCGCCCTACAGTCAATGCAGGAGATCGTATAAGCATAGTTAACGGAAGACATCCTGTCATAGAAAAAATGCTCGGCGGTGCGCCATTTGTACCGAATGATACGACTCTTGATTGTACAGATAATCGAACGCTTATAATAACCGGACCGAATATGGCAGGTAAGTCTACCTATATGCGTCAGGTTGCCATAATTGTTCTTATGTCTCAAATGGGAAGCTTTGTTCCTGCCGAGAGTGCCGAAATAGGGCTTGTTGACAGTATTTTCACACGTGTAGGCGCATCCGATGATTTGGCGTCGGGGCAATCGACTTTTATGGTTGAAATGAATGAGGTTGCCGAAATCCTTGAGAATGCCACAAAGAAGAGTTTGATTATACTCGACGAAATCGGCAGAGGTACATCGACATATGATGGAATGAGTATAGCAAAGGCTGTTCTTGAATATGTTACGGACAAGCATAAAATCGGTGCAAAAACTCTGTTTGCAACGCATTATCACGAACTGACAGAGCTCGAAAATACTCTTGATGGCGTTAAAAATTACAATATTGCCGTTAAAAAGCGCGGCGATGACATTACATTTTTACGCAGAATTGTACGCGGCGGTGCCGACGGCAGCTACGGTATAGACGTGGCAAAGCTTGCCGGCGTACCGGAAAGCGTTGTAAGAAGAGCGCGAGCTATTCTTAAATCACTTGAGGCAGAAGGAATTCCGAAAAGAGAATTCCGTGATGATAATAAGTCCGAATCCGGCAGTGATTTTCAGCTTTCGTTCGAGCAAAACAATAACGATGAAATCCTGGACGAACTTAAAGCGTTGGATGTCAATACTCTTACTCCGATTGAAGCTATGTCAAAATTATACGAACTTTCAAATAAAGCAAAGCAATAGGTGTTATTATGCCGAAAATTAACCGATTACCCAAAAGTATATATGAACTGATTGCCGCCGGAGAGGTTGTTGAACGACCGGCTTCGGTTGTCAAAGAGCTTGTTGAAAATTCAATCGACGCAGGCGCAAAAGACATTACGGTCGAAATACAAAACGGCGGAATCAAGTATATACGTATAACCGACAACGGCTGCGGAATTTCTCGCGAGGATGTACCGCTTGCATTTACAAGTCATGCGACAAGTAAAATATCAAGGGAAGAGGACCTTTTTTCTATAGGTACACTTGGCTTTAGAGGTGAGGCGCTTGCCTCAATTTCGGCTGTTTCGCATACCGAAATGCTCACAAGGACAAATGACAGTAATATAGGCACAAGAATGACCGTATCAGGCGGTGAATTTTCAAAATGTGAGGATGCAGGCTGTCCTGTCGGTACAACAATAGTTATAAGAGACCTTTTTTACAACACTCCCGCAAGAATGAAATTTTTAAAAACAGATCGTTCGGAGGGAATGGCTGTTGCGGGAATCGTGGATAAAATCGCACTTTCACATCCCGAAATATCTTTTAGATTTATTAAAGACGGTAAGCAACTTTTATGCACTTCCGGAAACGGTGAGCTCTATTCAGCGATATATTCGGTATTCGGTAAAGAGTTTGCCGAAACATTGATTCCTGCATCATATGACATAAACGGAATAACCGTTCGCGGTTATATATCCAAACCTTTTAATTCACGCGGCTCAAATTCAATGCAGACTTTTTTTGTAAACGACAGATTTATAAAAAGCAGAACTGCGTGCGCCGCGCTTAACGAGGCGTACAAAAACTCCGTTATGGTAGGGCGATATCCTGCTTGTGTTTTGTTTATTACAACGCCTCCTCAGGCTGTTGATGTTAATGTCCATCCCGCCAAAACCGAGGTTCGCTTTTCAAATGAAAAAGCGATTTTTGACGTAATTTATTATGCGGCGAAAAATGCGTTGAACGGTGATGATTCAAGACCGCAGGCAAGCTTTAAACGCAATGAATTGCTTGAGCCTGCAAAATCAGAGCCCGTACAGGAAAGACTTATATTTGATGAAACTTCGCCTGTCGCATCGAGTTCCGATATCGGTTATAATTCTTTCGCAGAGAAACACCGGAATGCTTACATTCCAAATAAACCGCAACAAATTTTTTACGACAGCGGAAAAACGGATTACAATAAAAGCAATGATGACGACACAATAGATTTGTCGGTAAGAACAGCTGTACCGACTCAGTCTGTTACGCCTCCGATAAGCGAAAACAAAACGGAAATATCCGAAGAGTTCGGAGTTAAAATTGTTGATGACAATGAAAAGGCTGTGGATATACGTTATATCGGCGAAGCATTTAAGACATATATATTTGCCGAATTTGACGGAAAGCTTATAATAATAGATAAGCACGCAGCTCATGAAAGAATGTTGTTTAACAAGCTGAAAAAAGAAAACGGAAAAAACGGCAGCCAAATGCTTTTGTCTCCTATAAGCGTTACTTTGAGTAAAGAAGAGTATGCTGCAATATTGGAGAATATAGACACCGTGAGAGAGAGCGGGTTTGAAATTGACGATTTCGGTGAAGGAACCGTGATTGTCAGGGCTTGTCCTTTAAATCTCGAAAAGGAAAATATTGTTTCTTTGATTACTGAAATAGCAGGATATTTGCTCAAAAATCAAAGAGATATTTTGCCCGAAAAACTCGATTGGATTTATCACTCAATTGCGTGCCGAGCTGCTATTAAAGCAGGCAATGATAACAGCGACTATGAGCTAATGCGTTTTGTAAAAAAATTGCTTACCGACAAAGATGTCCGGTATTGCCCTCACGGCAGACCTGTTATTGTTGAAATGACAAAGTATGAATTAGATAAGCAATTCGGGAGAATCCAGTAATGGATAAAATTAAAATATTGGTAATTGTCGGTCCGACCGCTTCGGGAAAAACGGCACTTTCGATATCCTGCGCCGAAAAGTTTGGCGGCGAAATTGTATCTGCGGACTCAATGCAAATATATGAGGGCTTGGATATAGCTACTGCTAAGCCGACCGCAGATGAAACACATGGTATTAAGCATTATATGATAGGCTTTTTGCCTGCCGATAAAACATACAGCGTAGCAGATTATGTCTGTGATGCGGGAAAGTATATTAAAGATATTCATGTGCGTGGGAAATTGCCTATAATCGTCGGAGGTACCGGACTTTATATTGACAGTCTTGTAAATAATATAAAATTTACACAGTCGCCTACCGACAATGAATTACGTGTAAAATTACAAACGGAATGTGAAGAAAAGGGGAGCGAAGCTATGCTGTCAAAGCTTCGTGCGATTGACCCGGATTATGCCGCTTCGCTACACCCCAACAATGTCAAAAGAATAATCAGGGCTTTGGAAATTTATTATTCTACGGGAGAAAATATGAGCTCTGCATTGAAAAAATCAATATCGGAGCCGTCTCAATATGAACCGGTTTTTATCGGGATAAATTACAGAGACAGGGCAAAGTTGTATGAACGCATTGATAAACGTGTTGATTTAATGCTTGACAAGGGTCTTTTAAAAGAAGCAGAGACGTATTTGGGTAATATGGGTAGTACAGCTGTTCAGGCAATAGGATATAAGGAGCTAAAGCCTTATCTTTCGGGTGAAGCCGAGCTTCCTCAGTGCGTTGAAAACCTAAAACGTGCAACGCGCAATTATGCTAAACGGCAATTAACATGGTTTCGCAGAAATCAAAATATCAATTGGATTTATCCCGATGAGTATGATACAAGAGATAAAATGCTGAACAAGGTTTATGAAATTATAGAAAGGGCGGGTATTCTTGAGCGATGAAAAAGTCGTAAAGCTCGGCGGACGAAAAAAGAAGAAAAAATATCTGCCGTTTTTATATGCGGCATTTGCTTTGATTATTGTCGGCATATTTATGTATCAGGTGTATAAAATCAATTACAGCCCTGTAAAGACCGAAATAGCCCTTGAAAAAACTGTGTCAAATTCGGTATCTACTTCGGCATTTGTGGTGCGCGACGAAACACCTATAAAGGCGAATGTTACGGGAACTTTGGTTCCGCTTGTCGAAGACGGTAAGCGTGTGGCAAACGGTGATGACGTTGCAGTTGTGTTCGATTCCGAAAATGCGGCAAGAAATTATAATGAACTGAAAAAAGTAAAAGAGGATATTGCGTATTACTCATCGCTTCAAAACAAAGTCGGCGTTCAGACAAATGATGTTGAAACGCTTGACAACAGGATTTATTCCGCTTGCGATGATTTGGTTTCGGCGATAAATACCGGAGAAGTTGATAATTACTCGGAAAAGGAAAGCACGCTGAGAGACGCCATTACTTCACGTCAATTATCAACAGGAACAGTTATAGACCCAACGCAAAAACTGAGTGAATTAAACACAAGACTAAACGAGCTCCAAAAGAATGAGGGCGGCTATACAAAAATACAGGCAAACAACCCCGGGTATTATATAAGTACTGTTGACGGGTACGAAAATGCAGTATCTTATACAGGTGTTTTAAATCTGACCACCGACAAAATCGATGCATTGATTGACGGCAGTACATTGCCGAACGCCGACAATTCAAGTTATATGGGTAAGCTTGTTGACGCTTTTAACTGGTATATCCTCTGTGTTATAGATTATAAGGATGCCGCATCATTAAAGGTCGGAGGAAAGATAACCGTTGAATTTACGGGAACGACTGCCGAACCGCTGTCAGCTGATGTTGTAAAAATCAACGACGCTGCGGACGGAAGAACGTCTATTATTCTTAAATGCAATCTCATGAACAAAAAATATGCGGTTTTACGTAAAAATCCCGTTAAACTTATTTTTAATACATATACGGGATATCAGGTAAACAATAAGGCTGTTCGTGAAATCAACGGGCAAAAAGGTGTTTATGTTTTAAACGGTAATATAGTAAAATTCAAAAAGATAAACATTGTTTATTCCGACTCTGAGTATTCAATTTGTTCCGTTCCCGACGGTGAGAGCGGATATTTAAAGCAATATGATGAAATTATAGTAGAAGGGACTGATCTTTATGACGGAAAAATCCTTGATTGACGAGAAATTTTCCGATATCGAATACAATCTTAAAGCAATCCGTGAGGATATAGCCGAGGCGGCGATAAAGAGCGGCAGGCGTCCTGAGGATATCGATTTTATGGCGGTAACAAAAACCGTAGATGAGATGTACATAAATCATGCCATCGACTGCGGGATTACGCTTATCGGTGAAAACAAGGTGCAAGAAATGCTTCGTAAAAAGCCAAACCTTAATTTGAACGGTGTCAGAAAAAATCTTATCGGACATTTACAAACAAACAAGGCGTCTCAAATAGTAGGCGAGGTTGACATGATTGAGTCTGTTGACTCGATTAAGATAGCCAAGGAAATAGGAAAGCAGTCTGTTAAAAAGGGTCTGGTCACCGATGTTTTACTCGAGGTCAATATCGGCCGCGAGGAGAGCAAAACAGGAATAATGCCGGAGGAGCTTGACAGTGTACTTTATGAAGCTGCAGAAATTAACGGTATTCATATATGCGGACTTATGACAATACCGCCTATTTGCGAAGAAAATACTGAACTTTGTAAATTTTTTGAGAATATCTACAATATGTATGTTGACATTAAGAGCAAAAAAATAGATAATGTATGTATGAATGTGCTTTCAATGGGTATGTCGGGCGATTATAAAACCGCAATCCTTGAAGGTTCAAATCACGTAAGAATCGGTTCAAAGATATTCGGACCGAGAATATATTAAGCGGAGGACTGAAAAAATGAGTTTTTTGGACAAAGTCAAAAATATGGTCAATGTATCTGAAGAGGAATATTATGATGATCTGGACTCCGGCGATTACTCATCAAAAGACAGGGACGATGACGACGATGTTCCCGCACCGCGTTCATCACGTTCTTTTTCAAGAGACAGAGATAGAGACAGAAATGATCCCAATAAAGTTGTAAACATTAATACTACGGCTCAGCTTCAGGTTGTTCTTGCAAAGCCCGAGAGCTTTGAAGAGGCCAAGGCTGTTGCGGATAATCTTAATGAGAAGAGAACCGTGGTTTTAAACCTTGAATCTGCAAACAGAGATGTAGCAAGACGTCTTGTAGACTTTTTGAGCGGCGTTGCATATGCCAACGGCGGTCAGTTTAAACGTGTTGCAAACAGTACGTTTATAATCACACCGTACAACGTTGATGTTATGGGTGATCTTTTGGATGAACTCGAGAACAACGGTATGTTTTTTTAATTTGAATTTAAATAAATTTAATAAGGGGTAAAACTATGCTCAATCCTGATAAAATCAAAGAAAAAGAATTTCAAACGACAGGTCGCGGTTCTTACAGAGCCGACGATGTTGATAGCTTTTTGGCTGAAGTGAGCTCTTCATACGAACAGATGTTTAAAGAGAACGGAGAGCTTGTTAAGAAGATAAGCCTTCTCGCCAATAAAGTGGAAGAATATAAAAAGGACGAGAATTCTTTAAAGGAAGCACTTTTAGCGGCTCAAAAGCTTGCCGATAAGATTGTTGCCGATGCTAAAGAGAAAATTAAAAGCGATCTTGCCGATGCGCAGGATAAAGTTGACGGTATGCTTTCGTCCGCGAAGGGCGAGGCTGCCGATATAGTGGCAAAGGCTAAAAACGAAGCCGACGGAACAATTCTTCAGGCTAAAAAACAAGCCGACGAAATTCTCGGAACGGTTAACAGAAAAGTAACTCAGGAAAGCCTCGCGTTTGATATGCTGCAGAAGGAGTCCTCGGATTTTCGCTCAAAGCTTATCTCGATGTACAAGGAACACTTAAATCTTATAAACGATCTTCCTGCCTTAGCTGAAGAAAAGCTTGCGGAAATCGAAAAGAAGGAAGCTGCTCTCGCTCCTAAAGAGGATGAAAAGCCGGAGGTCGAGCCTGAACAGGAAAAAATTGATGAACCCGATGAGCCTGCTGAGAATACGGAACCCGAGGTAATTCAGGAGGAAGCTGACGAAAAAGAAGACGACGATTCAGGATTGGAGCGGTTTTCACTTTCGGATATAGGCCCCGCTGATGAATATGATGACATTTCGTCCGATTCACACTTCGATGATGATTCAGATTCAGGTTTTTCTCTGAATGTTTCGGATGCTGAGTTCGATGATGAAGATGATTCGACAGAGAACAACTCTGTAGCGGAAAACGATTTGTCAGACGATGACAGCGGTGAGGCTGATGATGACGAGGACGATGAGCCCGTATCGTTCAAAAGCTTCTTTAAAAAGAAATAAGAAATAAATAGTTGAGGTGAACTGATGATTCAATTTCTCACCGGATTCATAATTGCTGTTTTGGTGGTAATTGATCAGTTGATAAAGCTCGCTGTATTAAAATACTTAGAACCGATTGGCAGCTTAACGGTCATTCCGAAAGTGATTCAGCTTTCATATCTTGAAAATACCGGAGCAGCTTTCGGTTCTTTTGGTAAATATACTGCTGTTTTATCAGTATTTACAGCTGTTATTTTGGCGGCACTTATAATTTTCTTGCTCTCCAAAAGGATTAAATTCGGAGTTGCGTATTCGGCGATTACTTTAATAGTTTCCGGAGGTCTCGGCAATCTTATCGACAGAATATTCAGAGGGTATGTTATAGACTATATTGAGCCTTTGTTTGTGAATTTCGCGGTTTTCAATTTTGCCGATATTCTTGTTACTGTCGGTGCCGCAATTCTCATAGTTTATTTGATATATGATACTGCCAAAGAATCAAAAACCGGGTCTTCAAAAGGAAAAAAAGATGAATAGCATCAGTATTTTTGCCGACAGTGAATTTGACGGTGTACGTATTGATAAATACTTATCCGTGGTGTTTCCCGATTTGTCTCGCTCTTTTATTCAAAAAGCCATTGACTGTGGAAATGTAAGTGTAAACGGAAAGACTGTAGCCAAGAATTATAAGCTTAAAACCGACGAAAGAATTGAATATATTCCGTTAGAGCCTGTAAAGCTTGAAGTTAAAGCTCAAAACATACCTCTTGATATTGTATATGAAGATGATGATTTGCTTGTGGTAAACAAGCCAAAAGGTATGGTTGTACATCCGGCACCGGGGAATTATGAGAATACACTTGTCAATGCTTTGCTTTTTCATTGCAAAGACAGTCTTTCGGGAATTAACGGCGTTTTAAGACCGGGTATTGTTCATAGAATCGATAAAGATACAAGCGGATTGCTTATAGTTGCAAAAAATGATTTTTCTCACAGGGCTTTGGCGGAGCAAATTAAGGCTCACAGCTTTACGCGTGAGTATAGAGCTGTTACAATAGGCCATTTGAAAGAGGCGTCCGGCAGAGTTGTGGCACCAATCGGAAGAAATCCGAAGGATCGCAAAAAAATGGCGGTAACTGATAAGAATTCAAAGAATGCCGTCACTAATTATGAGGTATTGCGAGAATACAGGGGATATTCTCTGTTAAAGCTTAGGCTTGAAACAGGTAGGACGCACCAGATACGCGTACATATGGCTTATTTAGGCCATCCGATAGCAGGCGATTTTGTTTATGGAACTCCGAGAACAAAAGAAGAGCTTGCTCTTAACGGACAATGCCTGCACGCCGGGCTTATCGGTTTTATTCATCCGAGAACAAATGAATATGTGGAGTTTGCATCTGATTTGCCATTGTACTTTAAAAAGTTTATAGGGGGCTTGACTGTTGACGAATGAAACTAAAACCGATTTTTCAGAGTGGCTTGTAGCTTCTGATATTGACGGGACCCTTAATAATAAATTCAGAAAACTTCCGCAGCGAAATTATGATGCAATAAAAGAGTTTGTTGTCAATAAAAAAGGGCATTTCACTTTGGCGTCCGGCAGAAATGTTGCAACAATGCGAGGTCCTTTTATGGGACTGCCGATTACATCAACACCGGCTGTTATATTAAACGGCGCGGGAGTTTATGACTACGAGCATGAAAAAATGCTTTGGTTTCAAGAGATAAATCCCGCAGGCTATGAAATCGTCAGTGCTGTTATGAAAAAATTTCCTTCGGTGGAGGTTGAAATATTAACTAAGGACAAAGCATATGCTGTTAATGCACATGTGTTTGCAAATGTAATGCTGCATGCCGACAGATTGTTGCCGCATAAAAGATTTTCAAAAATCAGTCAAGTCCCGCCGGAAGAATGGGGCAAGGTTATATTCTTAGGCCTACCGACAGTAATCGCTTCCGTAAAAAAATACCTGCTTTCAATTGAAAACCCTCAAGTTAATTTTATGTCATCGAGCATATCTTCTTTTGAAATGCTCGATAAAGGTATACACAAAGGCGTAGGTGTTAAGAAAATTGCGGAGCTTTACGGAATTCAGCACAAACACACCGCAGCCATCGGGGACTATTTCAATGATTATGAAATGCTTAAAAGTGTATATTTATCCGCTTGTTGCGGGCAAGCACCAAAGGCAATACATGACATAGTGAAATTTGAAGCTTGTCATTGTAATAACGGCGCTGTTGCAGACTTGTTAAACTATATTATGTATAATTATAAGGAGGACTAATGTTATGGACGAAAACTTAAAAAAACAGTTGAAAATTTTTGCCTGTAAAGCTCGTATAGGTGCCATAGACGGCATTTATTGTGCTAAAGCAGGGCATCCGGGCGGCTCTTTGTCGATATGCGATCTGCTTTCATATCTTTATAATGTCGAAATGAATGTAGATCCTAAAAATCCGCAAGACCCCAAAAGAGACAGACTTGTCTTGTCAAAGGGTCATGCAGCTCCGGCTCTTTATGCTACTCTTGCACTTAAAGGTTATTTTCCGGTAGAGGACCTCAAAACCCTACGCAAGTCCGATTCGTATTTACAGGGACACCCCAATATGAATAAGGTGCCGGGAGTTGATATGAGCACCGGTTCTCTCGGACAGGGTATATCGTGCGCTGTCGGTATGGCTCTCGGCGGAAAAATAGACAAAGAGAATTACAGAGTATACACAATTCTCGGCGACGGAGAAATTGAAGAAGGTCAGGTTTGGGAAGCAGCTATGTTTGCCGGCAACCATCATCTTGATAATCTCACCACATTTGTTGACTACAACGGACTTCAGATTGACGGTACCATTGATGAAGTTAACTCGGCTTATCCGATAGCCGAAAAGTTTGCTGCTTTCAAGTGGAATACCATTGAAATTGACGGCCACGACTTCGATGCTATAAAAAAGGCTGTTGATGATGCTAAAGCCTGCAAGGGAATGCCTACTGCCGTTATTATGAAAACTGTTAAAGGTAAGGGAGTTTCCTATATGGAAAATGCCGTGAATTGGCACGGAGCAGCTCCTAACGAAGAATTGTATAACAAAGCCATGGATGAACTTAAATCCGCTTTGGCAGAATTGGAGGCGTAAACAATGGCTGATATAATTAAAACTGCTACAAGAGACGCTTACGGCAAAGCTCTTATTGAGCTCGGGCTTAAGGATAAAAATGTTATTGTTATGGATTCCGATCTTGCAGAAGCTACAAGAACCGGAAAGTTTAAGAAGGAATTCCCCGATAGATTTTTTGACTCCGGCATAGCTGAATGTGATATGATGTGTATTGCTGCCGGTTTAGCTGCGACAGGTCATACCGTATTTGCAAGTTCGTTTGCAATGTTCGCTGCCGGGAGAGCCTTTGAGCAAATCAGAAACTCTATTGCTTATCCTAATCTCAATGTTAAAATCGGTGCCACTCACGCCGGTATTTCGGTTGGCGAGGATGGTGCAAGCCATCAGTGCTGTGAGGATATTGCACTTATGCGTTCCATACCCAATATGGTTATTTTAAATCCTGCCGATGACGTTGAAGCTCGCCTTTGTGTGCTTGCTGCGGCAGAGCATGACGGACCTGTTTATATGAGATTCGGAAGACTTGCGGTTCCGAGAGTTTTTGATGATAATTATAACTTCGAAATCGGTAAGGGCAATGTGCTTGTTGACGGAACCGATGTTACCATTATCGCAACCGGCCTTATGGTAAATGAGGCTCTCATTGCCGCTGAGAATTTAAAGGCTGACGGCATATCCGCCAGAGTTGTAAATATGGCAACTATTAAGCCGATTGACAGCGATATTATAGTTGACAGTGTTAAAAAGACCGGTGCTGTTGTTACTGCCGAAGAACACAATATTATCGGTGGCCTCGGAAGTGCCGTAACTGAAGTTGTATGCGAAAAATGTCCTGCCCCTGTCCTCAGAGTAGGTGTTGAAGATGTTTTCGGAAGATCCGGTCCCGCTGTTGAGCTTTTGCATATTTACGGCCTTGATGCCGCTCACATTGAAGAAAAAGCAAAAGAGGCAATCAAACTTAAATGAGTGAGATTTTCGGGAAAGATGCTTTATTTAGTTTTGTAAATGAGCACTACGGAATTGAGCCGGATTACCCGTTTAGTGACGATGCAAGTGCGGTGTTGAGGCATCCGGAAAACAGAAAGTGGTTTGCACTTGTTATGAGAGTGTCAAAAAGCAAATTCGGCATTAAGAGCGATAATGCGGTTGATATATTAAATCTTAAAAGTGATCCCATTTTAATCGGTTCATTAAGACTTAAAGATGGCTTTTTTCCGGCGTACCATATGAATAAGGAAAAATGGATTACGATTTTTCTTGACGGTACGGTTCCAAAGAACGAAATATGTGATTTACTTGATTTAAGCTACGATTTAACAATTTAACAGAAAAAACAGCTCTGTTTTTTGTAACAGAGCTGTTTTTGTTGAAATATCAAAGAATGATTAAATATGTTTATTGATAAAGCCGGTTACAGCTTTCCAATAGAGTTCCGGATGAGCACAAACGCTTCTTGCGTGAGGAGCATCGGGAACAGACAGCATTTCCTTTTCGCAAGCGGCAGCAGAATAAACCTTGTCGAGCATTTCATACGGAACAAAGGTATCGGCTTCACCGTGAATGAACAAAGTAGGCGTAACGCTTTTCTTAACCTGCTTTACAGACGAAGCGTTTCTCAGATTAAAGTTTTCTCTGAGAAAATTTACAATGTTAGCACTATATAAAAACGGGAATCTCGGTAGTTTAATGCTCTTGGTAAGCCTTATGCCTAATATATCCCATGCGGAGGTGTACCCACAATCTTCTATTGCCGCTTTTACATTTTCAGGCAGCTTTTCTCCGGTTGCCATCATGGTGGTTGCAGCACCCATTGACACTCCGTGCAGGATTATTTTTGATTCTGGATGACGCTCAGCAATGTAGTTTATCCATTCAATTACATCGAGGCGGTCGTTCCAGCCCATTGTTATGAAATCCTGCTCCGAATCTCCGTGTCCGCGAAGGCTCGGCAGTAAGACATTATAACCCAATTCATGGTATTTTTTTGCATAAATACCCATGTTTGCAGGTGAAGAAGTGTAGCCGTGAATGCATATAATGTATACGTTACTGGGCTTATCAGGACGAATAAGATCGGCATAAAGAGACTGTCTGTGCTTTTTTTCGATTATAATTTTTTCCGTATCTTGATGCATAAACCAGTCGGCACCGTCATCAATCATACTGTCAAGCTTTTCCTTGTATTCGTCCTTTGGTTTTTTTGCGGCACTTTTAGCCACCATATCGGTAATAAGTTTGCTGTTTAGGCCTCCTCTTGAAAGTGAAAGTCTGTAAGAAATATCTCCGATTGTGAGATATATCAGTGATGCGCATCCACCGATTATCGCAGCGTCTTTTATTTTTTTGCCGGTTGTGTTTGCCATAGTCTCACCTCTAAATCATTAACTGTTTTTTATTATACAACAAAAGTCTATTAAAATCAAATGTTGAAATTAAAATATGTGTTGTTTTTGTCGTAGAAATCTGATAAAATATTTTGTGTAATATTAAATTGGAGGAATTTTGATGGCATCCGAAAAAATATTTCGTTCTGCCGTATTCGGCGGATTTAATCGCTCAGATGTTATTTCTTATATTGAGGACCTGAGAAATGAGATAAGTGATCTTCAAAGGAAGTATGCCGATAAGGAAACAAAGATTAATGAGCTTGAAGATAAAGTCGGCGATTTAACCGAGAAATGCGCGTCTTTAAATGATCTGCAAGAGAAATACAATGTTCAGTGCGATACTGTTGAAGCTTTGAAAAATGAAAACGTTGAGCTGAATAACAAGGTATCCGAATTGCAGAGTATTTCTGATAAGTATGATGAGTCCGTCTGCGAATTTGAGCTTAAAGAGCAGAAAATTAAAACCGCAGAGGCTCAGCTCGGTGCGGCATTTTTGGATGCGCGCAAGTATTCCGATGAAATTGTATCGGCGGCCAATGTTAAAGCCTCTGATATTTCGGCAAAGGCTTCGGCTGAAATATCGGAACAAGCTGTTGAGATAAGTAAACTTACGGCAGAGGTCAATGCGATCTCCGAAAGATTTAATCGCTCTATTGATGAATTGCATTCAAGCATCGCTGCTCTTGCCAATAAAATGTCCGTTTCTGCAAATGAGCTTTCCAAGAGAAAAAATGCACCTTCCTTTGTGCCGGATGTATCAATTAAAATCGATGATGAAAACAATATAACGCTGCAAAATACAGTAGATGATAATTCAAAGAAAATAGAGGACGGGTTTAATCTCGATTCCTCAACGGTTTTTAATTTTAACAAACATAAAGAGGGATAAGGTTGGCTCTTTACCACATTAATACAAAGAATATCAAGGCGGCTGCGCAAACCCTTAACGCCGGCGATACGGTATATTTGAGCGGAATCGTGTATACGTCGCGTGACGCTGCCCACAAAAGAATATTTGAACTTATAAATAAAGGAGCAGCTCTTCCTTATGATATAAATGGGGCTGTACAGTATTTTGCAGGTCCTACTCCGACTCCGAAGGGATTGGCAATAGGCAGCTGCGGGCCTACGACTTCAAGCAGAATGGATGTTTTTTCTCCAAAACTTTTAGATATGGGCCTTGGAGCGATGATAGGCAAAGGACCGCGTTCCGACGAGGTTTGCAAAGCTATCGTACGCAACGGCTCTGTATACTTTTGCGCCGTAGGCGGTGCCGGTGCACTTGCGTCAAAATGCATAAAGAGTTGTGAAGTTATTGCATTTTCGGAGCTTGGCTGCGAATCTGTCAAAAAGCTTGAATTCTGCGAGTTTCCGCTTACCGTTGCAATTGACTGTCATGGGGGAAATCTTTTTAAACAATAATATCGGAGATATAAAACAGATGGATTATAACAACTTTTTGAATATAAGAAAAAACATAATCGAGAAAGAGTTTTCTCGAATGAATGATATGCAAAAAAAAGCGGTCTTTAGAATAAAAGGACCGCTTTTAATTCTCGCAGGCGCAGGTTCGGGAAAAACAACCGTGCTTGTTAATCGAATTTCAAATCTGCTCAAATACGGCGATGCTTACAATTCGGAAAAATCTTCAAGGACTCCGGATGAGTACGATGTTGAGCTAATGCAGCGCTATCTTGCAGGTGACAGCTCTGTGTACCATGAAATACGTGATGTATTATCCTATGACGCTCCCATGCCGTGGCAAATTCTCGCTATAACATTTACCAATAAAGCCGCAAATGAGCTTAAAGAACGCCTCGTTAAAATGTTAGGGGATAATGCTGCGGATATTTGGGCATGCACGTTTCATTCCGCTTGTTTGCGTATTCTGAGAAAAAACGGCGACAAACTCGGTTTTTCATCTAATTTTACAATCTATGACACCGACGACAGTAAGCGCGTAATGAAAGAATGTCAGAAATTGCTCGGTGTTGACGATAAATTTCTGTCGCATAAAACTATACTGAACGAAATCAGTAGGGCCAAGGATTCGTTGATTTCCCCGGATGATTATTTAAAAGCGGCAGGCAATGATGTCAGACTTCGCAAAATGGGCGAGTGTTATAAAAAGTATCAGCAACTTTTAAAAAATGCTGATGCTATGGACTTTGATGATATTATAGCCAATACAGTTGCGCTTTTACAAAACGAACCCGATGTCCTTGACTATTACCAAAACAGATTTAAATACATAATGGTAGACGAGTATCAAGATACTAACCATGCTCAATATGTACTTACATCTCTGCTCGCGGACAAATATAAAAATATTTGTGTTGTCGGTGATGATGATCAGAGCATTTATCGTTTCAGGGGCGCTACTATTGAAAACATTTTGAGCTTTGAAAATAGATATGAAGATGCAGTTGTAATACGACTTGAGCAGAATTACAGATCCACACAGAACATTCTTGATGCCGCAAATGCGGTTATAGCCAACAATACCGAACGTAAGGGTAAAAATTTATGGACGGCAAACGGCAGCGGAGAAAAAATAGAACTGAGCACCGCTGCGGATGAGACAGATGAGGCGCGTTATATTGCCGAGCAAATTTTAAATTCTGTGGCGAAGGGCAGAAAGTGGAGCGATCATGCTGTTCTTTACAGGATGAACGCAATGTCAAACTCTATTGAGCGCGCACTTGTAAAAAATGCCATTCCGTACAGGATTATAGGCGGCCATAAGTTCTATGACAGAGCCGAAATCAAAGACATACATGCCTATCTTAACGTTATAAACAATCCGTCCGATTCTGTAAGATTGAGACGAATCATAAATGTTCCGAAACGCGGTATAGGAGACTCAACGGTTGCAAAAGCGGGCGAAATAGCCGAAACTCTCGGTATTACGCTATATGAGGTTTTAAAAACCGCCGATCAGTACGAAGTGTTAAAGCGTACCTCTGGAAAGCTGATTCAATTTACTGCAATGATGGATAGACTGATGTCTCTCTCCGAAACAGAGGGCTTGCCGGAGCTATATGACAGTATTATAGAAGAAACCGGTTATGTAGGCTATCTTCGGTCCAATCCCGAAAAGTTCGACGACCGTATGCAAAATATAAACGAGCTTAAATCAAACCTTGTCAGATACGAAGAAGATAATGAAGATGCAACCCTCAACGATTATCTCGAAGAAATAGCTTTACTTACCGATATTGACAATTATAACGCGGGTGAGGACGCCGTCGTTCTTATGACGCTTCATTCGGCAAAGGGGCTTGAGTTTCCGGTGGTATTTATGCCCGGACTTGAAGAGGGAATATTCCCCGGGATACAGAGTATGTATAATGAAACTGAAGTTGAAGAAGAACGCAGGCTTGCATACGTAGGAATAACAAGGGCTAAAGAAAAGCTTTATATTACGAAGGCTAAAAGCAGAATGTTGTACGGCTCTACTAACTATTTCCATCAATCCAGATTTATCTCCGAAATCCCCGAGAATTTACTGAATATCAGGCAGGAGACGGGATTCAGAGCAATGGCGGGACTCGATAGGGCCGCAAAACACTCGCCGTATGTTGCTTCTGCAAGAGAACACCATATAGATCGCGGCTTCAGCGGTTCCGGAAAAGCTTCTCAGAAAGTCACAACGGGAGATATTGATTATAAAGTCGGCGACACGGTTATTCACAAGGTGTTCGGGGAAGGCGTTATTACAAAAACAACATCTATGGGAAACGATTTGCTGCTCGAAATTGCCTTCGTTAAAGCCGGCACGAAGAAAATTATGGCACGTCTTGCAAAGCTTCAAAAGGTGTAAAAATATTTTAGTTGCGAAAAAGAGGTTTTTTTGTCGAAAAAATATTGACCTTTTCTTTTTAATGGATTATAATTAACTTGCTACCTGAAAAACGGTAGTCCGCATTTTGCGCAAAAGACAGCATTTAGTTTTTGAGGGGCTGGACTGGTTGTTTTTTGCGCTCACTCAAAAGAGCACGGACAAAACATGAGTTTGTCCGTGCTCTTTTGCTTTATTTAGTTTTATTTGGTGCTGTATAAACAGCAGACTATTTTTTTAATGAATCATATACTCTTATATTTACGGCACCCGTATCGCAGTTGTGTCTGTAAATGCTCATAACTATACCTATACCTAAATAGACACAAAGGTTGGAAGAACCGCCGGCACTGAAAAACGGAAGCGTTATACCGATGACGGGTAGCAGCATTAAGCACATGCCGACGTTTATAATCATTTGCCCGATTATCATTGCAGCCATTCCCGTACAAATCAGATTGGTGGATTGTTCGCTTGACTTTTTTCCGACATAAATAATTCTCACAGTTATTAAAACTATAAGAAGCAGTGCGGTTATACAGCCGATAAATCCCAATTCTTCACCGACAACGGAAAAAATCATATCATTTTGGCTCTCCGGGACAGCTCCTGCCTGTGTGTAAGCTCCCTTAAACAAGCCTTGCCCCGTAATACCGCCGGCGCCGATGGCGTTAAGACCGCGTTGCTGTTGATATATAATATCAGGATATAAATCTGGATAAATAAGAGCTAAAAATCTGTCTTTTTGGAGCTGCTTTAAAACATAAGTCCAAATAAGAGGAGTTGCCGCTCCGACTAAAGCTATACCCCCGAGAAAATATCCCCAATGAACGCCTGCTACAAACATCATGACAATGGCAATAACCATAAATACGAGTGCAGAACCCATATCGCCGGTTGCCGCAACAAGAACTATCGGTACGGCAGCGTGTGCACCGAGTTGAAGGATACTGAAAATGTTGTTGATTTTTTCTTTCACTTTATCCAAATGCACACCGAACGTTATAATAAATCCGATTTTTACAAGTTCTGACGGTTGAAAATTTATAGGTCCTATTGAAAGCCATGTTCTGGCGTCCGGTCTCGAAGACGGCCCTGTGCCCCATTTGAAGAGAACAAGCATTATGATAACACAGAAAACAGCTATAACCGGCCAAAACTTGGTATATACTTGGTAATCGAAATATGATAAGAACAACGCAGCAATGATTCCGAGGAAAATCGCAAGCAGCATTATTATAAATTCTCTCGAAAAATGAGCTCCGTCTTTAAGAGTGTATCTGGTGGCACTGTAAACCATTAACAATCCAAATGCGGAGGTAATCACACAAAGAGAAAACAACAAAATATCAGTTTCCTTCAAAAAGCTTTTTATTGTCGAAAAAACCTTTTTCATTTTTTTACCTCCGAATTCATTATTTAATATTATATTATGGTGAGCTGATATTTTCAAGCAAAAAAGTATTTACTGATAATAAATTTAATGCTAAAATAACTAAGGTGATTAAATGATAGAGTTTTCAAGTAAATCCGCCAAGGAAACAATTGCCTTAGGCGAAAAACTGGCAAAAAAGCTTGACGGCGGAACGGTTGTGGCTTTTTACGGCGGTCTCGGAATGGGCAAGACAACTCTTATCAGCGGTATTGCAAAGGGTATGGGGCTCACTTGTAATGTTTCAAGCCCGACATTTGCAATTGTAAATGTTTACGGTGAGCATAATGAGCTTTGTCATTTTGATATGTACCGTGTTGAGAGCTGGGACGATCTTTATTCTACCGGCTTTTTTGACTATATAGATATGGGCTCGGTTTTGTGTGTTGAGTGGAGTGAAAATGTTGAAAATGCTTTACCGGATAACACTGTGAGGGTATATATGGAAAAAGGCGGTTCCGATAATGAGCGTATTATTAGAATAGATGGTGTTAAAGATGAAAATTCTCTCTGTTGAAAGCTCAGCTGCTTCTTGCAGTGTTGCGCTTTCGGATAATGGGGTACTCATAGGTGAAGAGTTCACAAACGTAAAACTGACACACAGCGAAACCCTTATGCCGATGGTGAAAAATATGCTTGATAATACTAAAACCGATATAGGCGCGGTAGATGTATTTGCTGTTTCAAACGGACCGGGTTCTTTTACAGGTGTCAGAATCGGCGTGGCTGCCGTAAAGGGAATGGCCGATGGAGTCGGCAAGCCATGCTACGGCATTTCTACACTTGAGACAATAGCGTATCCTTTTTTTGACCGAAACTGTGTTGTTTGTTCTCTTATGGACGCAAGATGCTCTCAGGTGTATACGGCACTTTTTGAAAACGGCAAAAGATTGACTCCCGACAGCGCGATGCTCATATCGGAATTGGCTGACAGCTTAAAAAGCATAGACAAGCCCATTGTATTTGCAGGCGACGGTGCCGCAGTAACTTATGAAAAGCTTTCGGGCCACTTTGACAATATCATATTGGCGGATGCACAAAACAGGTATCAGCGCGCATCAAGCGTTGCATTTCTTACTGAAAAATATATCAATTCAGGTAAATTACCGGTTAGCGCCAACGAGCTTTTACCGGTTTATTTAAGACTGCCTCAGGCAGAGCGAGAATTAAAAAAGAAAAAGGAGCTTAAGAAATGACGGTTTATTTAGGAGCAGATCACGGCGGATTTGAATTGAAAGAGGCATTGAAAAAACATCTTGATGCAGAAGGCTATAAAGTAATAGACTGCGGAACTGATTCTACACAATCGGTGGATTATGCGCCAATTGCCGAAAAAACTTGCTTAAGTGTTTTATCAGATGAGGGCAGCTTCGGGATTCTGTGTTGCGGAACCGGTATAGGTATGTCTATGGCGGCAAATAAAGTCAAGGGTATACGCGCAGCTTGTTGTTCCGACTATTTTAGTGCTAAATATACAAGACTTCACAATAATGCTAATATTCTTTGTCTCGGCGGCAGGGTAGTCGGTGCCGGCCTTGCTGCAGAACTGGCTGATGTCTTTTTGAAAACCGAATTTGAGGGCGGCCGCCATCAAAGAAGAATAGACCAAATAACCGAAATCGAAAACAAATAAAAATATCTTGTCTTTTATTGACGGCTGTTATATAATATTTTAGAAATTTAAATTATTGGAGGCTAATTATGGGTAAGGTTACTATTACCAACCATCCGCTTATTCAGCACAAACTGACGTTGCTCCGAGATAAAAATACCGGTTCTAAAGAATTCAGAGCACTTGTTTCAGAGATAGCAACGCTTATGTGCTACGAGGCTACTCGCGATCTTCCTCTTGAGGAAGTCGAAATCGAAACTCCTATTGCCATTGCTAAAGCTAAAGTTATTTCGGGTAAAAAACTCGCATTCGTTCCGATACTCAGAGCCGGAACCGGAATGCTTGACGGCGTCTTGGCGCTTGTTCCCTCGGCAAAGGTTGGCCACATCGGCATGTATCGTGATCCGGTTACGGTAAAGCCCGTTCCGTATTATTGCAAGTTACCGTCTGATATTTCAGAGCGTGAAGTAATCGTGCTTGATCCTATGCTTGCAACAGGCGGTTCCGCTATTGATGCAATAGATCAGATAAAGACTTTCAATCCGAAATCAATTAAATTTATGGGTATTATCGCCGCTCCAGAGGGTCTTGAAGCTCTTACGACGGCTCATCCCGATGTTGATATTTTCTGCGCTGCTCTTGATGAGAGACTTAATGAGCACAGCTACATTATTCCCGGTCTCGGTGATGCCGGTGACAGAATATTCGGCACAAAGTAATTTACGCCTAAAATAATTTAAGAATATTTGTCCCTCCTTTGTCATATCAATTATTGATAGACTAAGGAGGGATTTGTTTTGAACGATACTGTTGAAGAACGCGCTGTGATCTTGGGAGAATATATTGTTGAAAACAGAGCCACCGTAAGAGCGGCAGCTAAGGTGTTTTCGGTGAGCAAATCAACAGTACATACAGAAGTGATAAATTAGAACGGTTGATATGGGCGATACAGTAAGCGCCCATATAGGCAAGCAGGCGGCATAGATCAGCACCGGGAACGGACTGGCCTATGCCGCCTGCTTGCGTTTTGGAGGGATGGGGTATAGCCGCACTTTTGTGTAGGCTGTACCGGCTTCCCGACAAAACTGGGGTTCCCAAAGGGGCCTCCCTTTGGCACACGGCTTTGCTTGCAAAGTGTAGTGTGTTATACCTGCTGTCACGGCTGACGGGTAAAATGAGGGTTTCGTCGGATGGAAACACTCGCTTTGCCCGGCAGAAAAACGGACAGGCTTTTGCGGATGGGGATGAGCAAAAACCTGAGCCGGTTTCGGGAGTGGCAGTAGGGATATGAACCATTACGTGAACAATCTACTTATCTCTTGATCGATATGCTGTTCATACTCGTCAAATTGCCCTTTATCATATGGCGTTTTACTATCATAGCAATCTATCAGTTTAAAAGGAACGCCATAATCGCTAACTTTACGTGCGTTAGGTGAAAGGGCATTGTACTCAAGTTTTTGGAGCAATAACCCCAATCCAGCGACATCTTCCATATTGATATTCTCAGACTTTGAGACTTGATATCGAAAGAACACATCAAACAAGCCGAGATATTTTACCAAATGGTACTTAAAAACATTGTAAACAAAATCAGCTACTTGTCGCATTGCCTCATCTTTTGTTTTTGGTGAGTCGGATCTCTTGACATAAAACTCGACCATAGAAAGGAACCCACCACTAAGATACGAACTTAAAAGAACCGTGACAAGAGAATATTGTTGTTGCTTACCTGTGCGGATAGTAATAAGTTGCTTTAGTTTGTCCTCTCGCACGATTGGTAAAATCATATCCATAATCTGTTGGAAGCCATTCCAATACAAGCGATGAGCACCACTTTGTGCTAAATATTGCGACACTCGTTTAATCTCATCAATAGTCCACCAAGGCATCTGCGAAATATAAGAATATAATATTAGTTTGTCTTGCGGGCCAACAACTCGGAAACAATCAAATACTTCTGGAGGAATTTCAGATGCGGTCACTTGTGAGAGGATAGATGCTTTTTCTTGGCGTTCGCTTTCCGACAAATACTGCTCTCTTGTTATTTGGTAGTCGACATCGGTTTTAGTGGCTTGCACATCATAATTTTTGTGCTCCAGTATTTCGGGTTGTCCATTCACAATGTTTTCAAACCCATTGTTTAAATCTATAACTCTACCGGAGTAGTGTTGGTGAAATCTACCTGCGCGGCCAGCTATATTTTTAGCGTCAAATTGACGTAGAGGTTTAAGTCCTTTTTTATTTGATGTAATAATTATATTTTTGGCAGAGGTATTTACGCCTTCTGTGATAGTCGTAGTTGAAAAGAGGCATATTAACGCTCCTGCATTAAATAAATTAATAATTTCTTTTTGAATATATTTGGGGATCAGACTGTGATGGATACCTATCCGACCTTTCAATGCTTTTAATACAATCCAATCATCGCCAAATGTATGTTCCAAATGATTTAAAAACATTTCATAAGTACTGCTTTCAATCCCGGAACAAGTTTCTTGAAAAGAAGAAATCAATGTTTGATCCCTTAATAAAGCTCTGGCGTATGCTTCTGTATCAGATCTTCTTCCACAGTAAATAATCGTATTTTCTTTAGGTGTGCTTAACGACTTGATTATATTGGCAATTTTCTGCCCTTTGCTTATAGAGCCTATTTCTACTGGAATTTCATCTATATTATAGCGCTGTTTACTCTTTATTGTTGTGCACTCTTTTGAAACAATTTCAAATTGATTATAACGCAAAAAAGAAAATCCATTATCTTCTGCAAAATTATTAAACGATTTATGCTGTTGTGTATTAGGTTGAGGAAGTGCCATATATGGACCAGCTAATAGCATATCGCTTGTTAAATTACAAATAAATTCCAGTGCCAAACGATATGCTGTATCACGTTCGTTTTCGCCAGATGTTTCCTGATCAATGATAAAACTATTATCTATTTTATAAACTTCATCAATAAAGGCAAAATCGAAGTGAAGATGTTGATGTGAGTCCATAAACGACAAGAAACGTTCAGGTGTAAAAATAAAGATGTTCTTTTCA
>ENA-UOOD01001183-UOOD01001183.1-human-gut-metagenome-genome-assembly--contig:-CS67-NODE-1183-length-27728-cov-16.435262_pt1 | contig 27728 bp, 19 predicted proteins | sample MGYA00242464_ERZ724011 | MGnify/ENA metagenome assembly ERZ724011 | reverse complement strand
TATGCCTGCGGAATTTCTGGGCAATCTGCCGAAAAATCTGACAACGCACCTTACGTACAATCTTTGTGCGGTATTGCCCAGAATCATCAGCAACAGAGCAATGCGGGTACGGTTTTCGTCCCGCATTATTTTTCCAAGGAGGGATTTTCATGGCAGATACAGTGTATTCTTCCAACGAAGCCGCAGAACTGCCCTTTAGTCTGGAAGCAGAACAGACCGTGCTGGGTGCCATTCTGCAAGACCCGAATGTACTGCCGGTAGTATTGGAAACCGTTCGTCCGGAATGCTTTTTCAATCCCCAGCATCAGGAACTGTTCCAGATCATTCTGCAAATGTTCACTTCCGGTGAAAGAGCAGACGTGGTGACGGTGCTCAATGTGGCAGTGCAACGCAAGGTGTTCGAAACCGCCGCAGAGGGCAGAAACTATCTGGCGGCGTTAATCAACAGTGTGCCGTCTACCTCGAATATCGAGAGCTACTGTGCCATTGTCACGGAAAAATATTATATCCGTTGTCTGGCATATGCGGCACGGGGCATCTTGCAGGACATTCAGTCCGGCGAGGGCAGTGCCCAGATGCTCATGGACGCGGCAGAACAGCGGATTTATGACATTCGGCAGGGCAAGGACGTGCAGGGGCTGACCAAGATCGGCGATGCCATTTGTGAAGCCTATGACCATGTGGGCAAAATTGCAGGGCCGGACAAAGAAAAATATGTAGGTGCCAGAACAGGATTTTCCTATCTGGATACGGTGACTTCCGGTCTGAACAAGTCGGATCTGCTGCTGATCGCTGCCCGCCCCGGTATGGGTAAAACTTCTTTCGCCCTGAACATTGCCACCAACGTGGCACGGCACAGCGGCAAGGAAGTGGCGATCTTTTCGCTGGAAATGTCCAAGGAGCAGCTTGCCACCCGTATGCTTTCTTCGGAAGCACTGGTAGATTCCCAGAAGCTTCGCAACGGCTTTCTCACCAACGAGGACTGGGTGCGGCTTGCCACCAGTGCCGGCGTTCTTAGCGGACTGCCCATGTACATTGACGATACTGCCAGCATCAACGTGCAGCAGATCAAGGCGAAGCTGCGGCGTATGAAGAATCTGGGACTGGTGGTCATTGACTATCTCCAGCTGATGGGTTCCACCCTGAAAACCGACAATCGTGTACTGGTGGTTTCGGAACTGACGCGTCAGCTGAAAATCATGGCGAAAGAACTGGATATTCCCATTATTGTTCTGTCCCAGCTGTCCCGTGGTCCGGAAGGACGTAACGACAAGCGGCCGATGCTGTCTGACCTCCGTGAATCCGGTTCTATCGAGCAGGACGCGGACATTGTAATGTTTCTCTATCGGGATGCTTACTATAATAAGGACAGCCCCACGCCGAACATTTCCGAGTGCATCGTGGCAAAGAACCGTCACGGCGAAACCGGTACCGTTAAGCTGATGTGGGACGGTCAGTTCACTCGCTTCTCCAATGCGGAAATGCGTGATGAGGGCTGATGCCATTTCCCGTGCAGTACTGGAGCAACTGCGGGAACTGCACTGTCTGGAACCGGAACAGACTGTCTGCTGTGCCCTTTCCGGCGGGGCGGACAGCGTGTGTCTGCTCCGCTGCCTGCTGGAACTGCGTCCGGTGCTGGGTATTACAATTACGGCGGTGCATGTCAATCACCATCTCCGCGGAGCCGAAAGCGAACGGGACAGAGCATTCTGTCAGCAGCTTTGTGCAGGGCTGGGCGTGCGGCTGGCGGTCTATGATGTGAATCCGGCAGCGAGGGCAGCACAGGAGCACTGTTCCGAGGAACTGGCGGCAAGGGAATGCCGGTATGCTGCTTTTGCACAGGTGCAGGCGGACTGGATCGCCACGGCACACACTGCCTCGGACAATCTGGAAACGGCAGTGCACCGGCTGGTGCGGGGAGCAAGCCTGCATGGACTGACGGCAATTCCGCCGAAAAACGGGCGGTTTCTCCGTCCGCTGCTGCGGGTGACACGGCGGCAGGTGGAACAGTATCTGGACTCACTGGGGCAGACCTATGTTACCGACAGCACCAACCTCACCGATGCCTACACCCGCAACCGGATCCGGCATCAGGTGATTCCGGCACTGGAACAGCTGAACCCTTCTGTAGAACGCACGGTTTCCTATACCCTGCGGAGCCTGCGGCGTGAGGACGATTTCCTGCACCAGCAGGCACAGGCAGCCTATGCCAAATGCCATACCGGAAAGAATACCCTTTCCGGCTTGGAAACGCTTCACGAGGCGTTGCAGTTCCGGTGTATTGCCATGCTGCTGGAGGAGGCGGGGATCTCCTGTGAAGCCCCGCTGCTGGAACGTCTGGCGGCACTGGCACGGCAGGGCGGCAGGTGGAATTTGTCTGGTGCTGTTTATGCTGTGGGAAAGTCGGGCACACTGACCATAGAAACGGTGCAGCTGCCGGAGCCTTTGCCGGAAGCGATCCCTCTGCAAATGGGGGAAAACCGGCTTTTTTCAGGTTTTGTGTTGCATGCCCGACTGGAAACAGTGTCGCCTGCGGAAAATGTTGCAAATATTCATAAAAAATCTGCAAATGCGTGTCTGGATTATGATAAAATAAAAGGTGAAATCTTCCTGCGTCCCAGACAGTCCGGCGACCGCATGCAGCTTTCCGGCAGAGGGTTTACCTCTGCTCTGAAAAAACTGATACAGGCGAATCTTCCGCCGGAACGCCGCCGCACGGCTCATGTGCTGGCAGATGCAGACGGGGTGATTTTCGCCGAGGGCGTGGGCTGTGCCGCAAGAGTTTGTCCGGACGGAGAAACCAGACGGCTGCTGGTGCTGGAAATTCTCGGGAAATGGTGTAAACTTGATGCAGCAGTTCCCTCGTAATGATATAGAGAGAACTGGCGGCAATGCTGCCTGCCGGTTTTCTTTTCAACAGAATGGAGTGAATGTAATTTGACACCAAAGAAAGGCCGTGGGATCGGAGCGTATCTGCTCGTTGTCGTGGTATTGATCGTGGCACTGATTTTCCTGCTGAACGGACTGAAAACCGGCGGCAAAGAAACCAAATATTCCGACATTATGAAGTACTTCGATAATTATGAAGTCACTGCGTACACCTTGGATCTGGGCTCCGGCGAACTGAAGCTGACGCTGGACGACGGGGATAAGCTGACCTATGATGTGCCCAATGTATCGGTATTCCGTGATGATACGAAGGACTATCGCACCAGCTATAACCAGAAGCACCCCGATGCTCCGCTGCAGGTGGACTATTATAAGATTCGGGATACTTCGTGGCTGCTGACGCTGATTCCCACACTGGTGCTGCTTGGGCTGATGATCTTCCTGTTCGTGTTCATGATGCGGCAGGCAAACGGCGGCGGCAAGTACACCACCTTCGGCAAGGCAAACATCAAGAATCAGGCGAACACCCGCAAAGCAACCTTTGCCGATGTGGCAGGTGCCGATGAGGAAAAGCATGAACTGGAAGAAATCGTAGACTTCCTGAAAAATCCGCGGAAGTATGCGGAACTGGGTGCCCGTATCCCCAAGGGCGTACTGCTCATGGGACCTCCCGGAACCGGTAAGACCCTGCTGGCGAGAGCTGTTGCAGGAGAAGCCGGCTGCCCGTTCTTCTCCATTTCCGGTTCGGATTTCGTGGAAATGTTTGTGGGTGTCGGTGCGTCCCGTGTCCGTGACCTGTTCGATCAGGCGAAGAAAAACGCTCCGTCTATCATCTTTATCGATGAAATTGACGCAGTCGGCCGCCACCGCGGCACCGGCATCGGCGGCGGACACGATGAACGGGAACAGACTTTGAACCAGCTGCTGGTGGAAATGGACGGCTTTACCGGCAAGGACAACGTCATTGTCATTGCTGCCACCAACCGGCGGGATATTCTGGATCCGGCTCTGCTGCGTCCGGGACGGTTTGACCGTCAGATCGTAGTTGGCTATCCGGACGTTAAGGGCCGGGAACAGATCCTGAAAGTACACACCAAGAGCAAGAGCATCGGACCGGACGTAGACCTGACTACCATTGCCAAGTCTACCGTGGGATTTACCGGTGCTGATCTGGAAAATCTGGTGAATGAAGCCTGCCTGCTTGCTGCACGGAAAAACAAAAAGGCAATCACCATGGACGAAATTCAGGAGGCGACCATTAAGGTGATCGCCGGACCGGAAAAGAAGTCCCATAAGGTAACGCCCAAGGAAAAGCGGCTGACCGCATTCCACGAGGCAGGGCATGCAGTCTGCACCTATTACTGCGATCATCAGGATAAGGTGCATCAGGTGTCCATTATCCCCAGAGGTATGGCTGGCGGCTATACCATGTCCCTGCCGGAGCAGGACAAAAGCTTCGTTTCCAAAAAGGAAATGGAAGAAAACATCATCACGCTGCTGGGCGGACGTGTGGCAGAACAGCTGGTGCTGGACGACATCTCCACCGGTGCCTCCAACGACCTGGAACGTGCCACTTCTACCGCACGGAGCATGGTGACCCGTTACGGCTTCAGCGAAAAGCTGGGACCGATCGTCTATGGCAATGACCAGAACGAGGTTTTCCTCGGCAGAGATCTGGGCTCGTCCCGCGATTACTCCGACCGCGTTGCCGGTGAGATCGATGACGAAGTACGGAACATCGTGGAAAAGGCATACGACAAGGCAACGGCGATCCTGCAAATGCACATGGATCAGCTGGAACTGCTGGCAAAGTATCTGATGATCCACGAGAAGATCGAGAAGGACGACTTCGAAACCCTGATGCAGGGCAAAATGGATCCCTCCCAGTTTGAGGAAACACCAGCAGAACCGGAAACCTCTGCAACAGAAGCAGAACCGACAGAAGAAAAGCCCACGGAAAATGGAGATTCTTCTGCACCTACAGAAGCGTAAACAATTGTTATTATAAAAGGCTGTCACATGCAAAGAATCATGTGACAGCTTTTTTGCGTATGAGTTGACTTTAGCCGTTTCACTGGACAGCATGGCAAAGAAAAATGCCGACTGTGACTGCGACGGAGAAGTGGGCAGCAATGATGCCGTTTCTCTGATGCGGTTTCTGGTACATCTGATTAACATACTGCCGGAGCCAGACCTTTCTTAAAGGCAACAAATAAAGGCAACAAAAACGCCCTGCAACAGTTCAATTGTTGCAGGGCGTTTGCTTTTCGGAAATTTTCAGTTACTGTTGTTCGATCATCGGGCGGTTGAGAATCTGCATGAATTCTTCGCCGGTGATCGTTTCGTGTTCATACAGATACTTCGCGATCTCGTGCAGCTTCGGCTGGTTTGTCTGTAACAGCTGCATTGCCTTGTCGTACTGTGTCTGAATGATCTCTGTGACCTTCTTGTCGATCTTGGTCTGGGTTTCCATGGAGCAGGTCAGGCTGGCATCGCCGCCGAGGTACTGGCTCTGGACGGTTTCCATTGCCACCATGCCAAACTCGCTGCTCATACCGAACCGGCTCACCATAGAGCGTGCCAGCTTGGTTGCCTGTTCAATATCGTTGGAAGCACCGGTGGTGATCTCGTGGAAGATCAGTTCCTCTGCGGCACGTCCGCCGGTAAGCGTTGCGATCTTGTTTTCCATTTCGGTTTTGGTCATGAGGTAATGTTCGCCCTCGTCCACCTGCATGGTGTATCCCAGTGCACCGGAAGTGCGGGGGATAATGGTGATCTTCTGCACCGGAGCAGACTGGGACTGGAGGGCAGCCACCAGAGCGTGTCCCACTTCGTGATAGGAAACCGTCAGCTTTTCCTTGTTGGACAGCACGCGGTTTTTCTTCTGATAGCCGGCAATGACGACTTCCACGCTCTCCATGAGATCTTCCTGTGTCGCACAGGAACGTCCCAGACGGACAGCACGGAGTGCAGCCTCGTTGATGATGTTTGCCAACTCTGCACCGGAAGCACCGGCAGCTGTGCGGGCAATGGCGGAGAAATCCACGTTTCCGGCAAGCTTGATTTTCTGGGCGTGAACTTTCAGAATGTCGATACGTCCCTGTAGATCCGGCAGTTCCACCGGAATCCGGCGGTCAAACCGTCCCGGACGGAGCAGGGCAGGGTCAAGGGATTCCGGACGGTTGGTCGCCGCCAGAATGACAACGCCCTTGGAACCGTCGAAGCCGTCCATTTCGGTCAGCAGCTGGTTCAGGGTCTGTTCCCGTTCGTCGTTGCCGCCGTACTGTCCGCCGTCACGCTTTTTACCAATGGTATCGATCTCATCGATAAAGACGATACAGGGAGCCTTTTCGTTTGCCTGCTTGAACAGGTCACGCACTTTTGCGGCACCCATGCCCACGAACATTTCCACAAATTCCGAACCGGAAATGGAGAAGAACGGGACGTTGGCTTCGCCGGCAACGGCTTTTGCCAGCAGGGTCTTACCAGTTCCGGGAGGTCCCACCAACAGGGCACCCTTGGGCATGGAAGCACCGATCTCCTTGTAACGCTCCGGCTTGTGGAGATAGTCCACGATCTCCGCCAGCAGTTCCTTGGCTTCTTCCTCGCCGGCAACGTCCTTGAACTTGATGCCAGTGGTGGACTTGACGTAGACTTTGGCATTGCTCTTGCCCATGCCGAACATCATGGAGCTGTCGCCGCCCATACGCTGTGCCATTTTCTTGTTGAAGAAGTGGAACACCAACAGCATCAGGGCAATGGGCAGCACGTAGCTAATTAAGATGTACAGCAGGGGATTGGTGCCGTTGTCGATCTCCGATTCAAATTTTGCACCGGAGGCATACAGCCGGTCGATGAGTTCCGGATCGTTCAGGGTGCCGGTCTGGTACACCTGCTTTTCGTCCTTGTCAGTAAATGTGATCTGACTGCTTTCGATCTTGACAGAGCCGATTTCCTTGTTCTCTGTCATGCTGATGAATGTGTCGTAGCCGACTTCCTTGACGCGTCCCTTGAACAGGTTCGGGAACACAAACGCCTGAAGCAGCATGAACACACATAACGCGATCAGCCAGTATGAGATCCATGATTTTTTGGGCTTTTTGGATTCTTCCATATACATACTCCTCTCTGTGCCGTATGCTGAAAGACACGGCGGGGAATCTGCCGAAATCTTGGGAAACAGATTCCGGCTGCCTTTTCATGATGACAATAGCATACCACATCTTTTTGTAAAATGCGGGCACACTTTGTGATAATTTCATGAGAATTGGGGAATGCTGTGGAACAAGCTTTATTCAGTATTGCCTTAGAAAATATTTTTTGCAAACACCAGTACCTGATATGTTGTGCCGTTGCTGTCTGTCAGGACAAATGAACGTTCTGCCTGATTCAGCAGCGGATCTTTTCTTTCGTCAAGTTTCTGATATTCGGCGTTGTTCAGCAGCAGGAAATAGTTTTTCTGTTCCGGCTGATCTTCATACCACCTAGAATCAGTCTGATAGGTCGCCTTTTGTACGCCATTCTCATTTACGCTGACATTGCGTACTTTTAGTTTTTCGCCGGAGATCACTGTGATTGCATTGGCATGCCAGAAGGTGGCATATCCATAGGTCAGTCCTTGTTTCTCCAGCATATTGGTCAGCTGGTACTGTACGTTGACTTCCTCCGCATTGGTGGGCAGCAACAGGACATTGCAGGCACTTAACAGGCAGAAACATGCCAGCGGCACGCAGAGAACGCCCGCCGCACGCTGCATAGTTTTCTGTTTGGTAATTGCCCAGCGTAGGAATGCCATAGATACAATGAAAGCCGTGCAGACGATCGGACTGAGCCGCCAGTTTGCCACAGAAAGTGCACCGCAGAGATAGCCCACGAGAATCAATCCGGTGACTGTCCAGTGTGCCCAGAGTAAAATACGCATCTGTCTGCCGGACTGTCCCCGATACTTGGCGTAACAGCAGGTCGCTGCAACAGGCAGCACTGCCAGAATCAGTGCGGTGATGATACGGATCAGGTTCATGATACTTTCTCCGGACATCAGTTTTTGGTCGGGAATATCCTCCAGCCCCAGCAGTGTCATCCACGCCAAGGGCAGTTTTTGTAAGTGCTCTGTCCAAGTTTCCTGAGCAGTCCAGTTGGAATAATTATCTGCATATGCACCTGTAACACCGTTTGCCCAGAGATTTCCCAGTTTCATGCCGGCAATGATTGCGATTCCCAGAGAAAGCAACAGCAGCAGTACATGGGTATTCTTTCGGTGCAGCAGCGGTGTTTTTCGATCCAGCACCCGTTCCAGAAACAGACCAGCCAGAATCGGCAGTGCAAAGATCGTGATCGCCGTGATCTGGTCGGTGCAGCAAAGTATGAAAAACAGGAACAGTGCGATAAAGGTCAAGATCGTATGCATGCGGACCTTTTGCGTCTGACGTATTGCCGACAGATTTTGCAGCCGGAACAGCAGTGCCAGTCCGAAGAACAGGAATAAGATTCCTAAACTATAATAAATGGTATGCCCCCAGAAGATTTCCCGCAGTTTTTTGCTGGCACTGAGAAGCATGATGAATGCCGCCGCTGTGATGCAGTTCCATCGGGAATCCCAGTGCATTTGCCGAAGCATACAACACAATGATGCCGTGAACAGAAAGAAAAAGACCAGCATTCCCATCATATTGGTTGTCATGGAAAAACCGAAAAGCGGCAGGAACAACAGCATTAACAGGCTGCCGCCAAAGGGCAGCAGACAAGCATAGGAAAAGTCTGGATCAATCAGCTTTCCGCTGTCATAAGTCGCCTTTGCCTAGTAGAGCGTATCAGTGCAGTCTGCATGAAATTCGCCTTTTGACGGACAGAGAATATAGTATGCCACCACGCCCACTGCAGTCAGCAGCAGCACTGGCGGAAGTATGATGCAGAAGCTTTCCCAGAGCAGTTTTCCCAAAGGTTTTTGGGGCTTGTTCTCTGGCGTTTGTTCAGCAGTGACCACAGACGGTTTTGGCTCAGATGAGGAAGAATTGTTGGATTCTGTCGGCTCGTCCGGCGACAGGGCTGTGTTTGATGCGGTATCTTGTTCTGCTGTGTTTTTTTGCAGATATTTTGATGTGGTCATAGATAACACCTTCTTTTCAGACGGAAGCTGTTCCTGTAAGCACCTCTGCGGGGTAGTCCAGCTGCTGCGGAGTCCAGTTTGCCAGAATGGGCTGATATTCCCGAGCCATTGCCTTGGCACCCTCCAGATCGTGAGCCAGATAGTTGCCGCATTCCTGCCGCTTGCCGCCGGGGATCTCACCGGTGAAGTCCAGCACATACTGTAAAGTTTCCTGCACCAGCCGAATGGCATCGGCACCGGAAACGGTATTGCGGGTGAGGAAATAGAAGCCGGTGCGGCAGCCCATGGGTCCCACATAGACCACGCCGTCAGACAGCGGGGTGTTCCGGACATAGGTGGCGAACAGGTGCTCAAATGTGTGCAGGGCGCTGTCCTCCAGATAGTCGCCTGCCGGATTGTTGGGGAGCTTCATTCGCAGATCATAGGTGATGACATCGCCGTCCACGCGGGAAATGTACATACCGGGTTTCAAATAGTCGTGATTGATCGTAAAACTGGTGATTTGTTTCATTGTTTATGCCTCCAAAAAATTACGGCAACCCCGCACAAAGTCCGCCTGACGGCTTTGCACGCAATCTGACGATGCAGCTTACGCACAAGCTTTGTGCGGTGTTGCCTTGCGAAATTTTTTCGCATTGGTTTCATTATAGCAAACAATGCTGGGGATTGTCAAGTGAAAGCCACGAAAAAACACCCGCCGGCATGCCGACGGGTGCTGTCTTACAGTACCACTTTTACTTGATATTTTTCCAGCCAGTAGTTCATCTGGACGAAGTACGCCATAATTTGCGGACGTGTCATCAGCTGTCCGTACCACTGCACGGATTCCTCGCTTTCCAGCAGTCGTTCCAGCATTTCCTTCCGCACGATTTGCAGCACCGGCGAAAGCGGATCTGCCACCACATGCCGGAGCATTTCTGAAACCGCCTGCAAATAGCTGGGGTTGTGGGTCTTGGGATAGGGGCTCTTTTTCCGCCAGAGCACTTCCGGCGGCAGAACGTCCTGCATTGCCGTCCGCAGCAGTCCCTTTTCGTAGCCGTTCCAGTCCTTGTACTCCCACGGAACATTGTAGAGATACTCCGCAATGCGGTAATCGCAGAACGGCACACGGACTTCCAGAGCGTTGTACATGCTCATGCGGTCTTTCCGGTCTAACAGCGTCTGCATGAACCAATCCAGATTCAGCTTCATCATTTCCCGCATGCGGGATTCCAGCGGGGAATCGTCCGGCAGCTGTTCCGCGGCAGCCACCGTGCGGGCATAGGCACTCTGCACGTATGCCTGTGCATCGATCTCCGCCGCAATTTCCGGCAGGAGAAACTGTGTCCGGTAGGCAGTACTCTGTGCCCACGGGAACCCATTGATGCGGCGAATGTCTGCGTCCCGATACCACGGGTATCCGCCGAACAATTCGTCGGCACATTCACCGGACAGAGCCACTGTGACTTCCTGCCGGATCTCCCGACAGAACAGCAGCAGGGAACTGTCCACGTCTACCATGCCGGGGAGGTCGCGGGCATCTACGGCAGCATAGAGTGCCTCCGCCAGAGCCGGTGTGTCCAGCACCGTCCAGTGATGCCGGCAGCCCAGATAGCGTTCCATAGCACGGATATAGGTGGGATCGCTGGTGGGCTGGAAGTGGCTTTTCTGAAAGTAGCGGTCGTTGTCCTGATAGTCCACGGAAAAGGTGTGGAGTTCCCTGCCCTGTTCCTGCATGACCTGATTTGCCAGCGAGGAGAGCAGGCTGGAATCCAGTCCGCCGGACAGGAATGTTCCAATGGGCACATCGGAGATCATCTGCCGCCGGACGGCATCCGTCACCAGTTCCCGCACATGGGCGGCGGTGTCGGCAAAGTTCTCCGTATGTTCTGCGGCGTGCAGTTCCCAGTAGGGGTGGAGATGCAGCTGCCCCTGCATGTAGTAGCCGCAGTGTGCCGGCTTCACCTCCCGTATGGTGCGGAACACGCCGCCGCCGGCAGTCCGCCCCGGCCCCATAAGCAGCAGTTCTGCAATGCCGGTCTTGTCGATCTCGTGGGGCACATCGGGGTGCTGGAGCAGTGCCTTGATCTCGGAGCCAAAGACGAAGCCGTTGGGGATCTCCGCGTAAAACAGCGGCTTTACGCCGATGCGGTCCCGTGCCAGAAACAGTCGGCGGGCACTGTGCTCCCAGACGGCAAAGGCAAAAATGCCGTTGCACTGTTCCACACAGCGGGGACCCCAGTGCACATAGGATTGCAGAAGCACTTCCGTGTCGCAGTGTGTCTGAAATACTGTGCCCTCCTGTTCCAGCTGTGTCCGCAGTTCGGCGGTGTTGTACAACTCGCCATTGTAGACAATGGTATAGGTTTCTCCGCCGGCAGTGACTTCCATAGGCTGCCTGCCCTTTTCCACGTCAATGACCGCCAGCCGCGTGTGTGCCATAGCACACTGGGGCGAGAGAAAAATGCCCTCTTGGTCGGGACCGCGGCGTTGCAGTGTTCGCTGCATTTTCCGCAGCAGCAGTTCCTGCTGCCGCAGGTCTTGTTCCAGATGTACCATGCCGGTAATTCCGCACATAGAAAAAACCTCCGTTTCGATCACTTTCTGCGTACCTCTATACTCTATGCGGGAATGCGGAAAATCTTGCAAAAAGACAACCCGCCTCCGGAAAAATCCGGAAACGGGTTGATTTTTTTTGTTCAAGGCAACACTGCACGCAGATTGCGTGCAAAGTCGCCAGACGCTCTTTGTGCGGTATTGCCTTAAGCTATCGCCGTTTACTGCGGCAGGTTAGTGACAATATGGACTAAGAATTGCATCAGGACTACAGCATCATCGCTTGTAAGTTCGCCGTCCTGCCTGCAGTCGCTGTTCTGGCGGGCAGCACTGGACAGTGTAACTGCATTGGCGACCGCCTTGTTCAGCAGTACTGCATCAGTGATGTCCACTCTGCTGTCCAGATTGGTGTCACCGTACAGAACCGTGGAACTCGGTACTTCTGAAGTCTTTTTCGTGGTGGTTGCCTTGGTAGTTGCCTTTGTGGCTGCCGTTGTGACTGTGGTTGCCGGAGCCGCAGCGGTAGTTTCTGCGGGTGCTTCGGTAGTCGGCACCGGAGCAGCGGTAGTAGTTTCTGTGGGTGCTTCGGTAGTCAGCACCGGAGCAGCGGTAGTGGTTTCTGTGGGTGCTTCGGTAGTCAGCACCGGAGCCGCGGTAGTGGTTTCTGTGGGTGCTTCGGTAGTCAGCACCGGAGTCGCGGTAGTAGTTTCTGTGGGTGCTTCGGTAGTCACCACCGGAGCAGCGGTAGTAGTTTCTGTGGGTGCTTCGGTAGTCACCACCGGCGGTTCCGTAGTGGTCACCGGTGTGGGAATGGCTCCGATAGCGGTAATATTCCACATCTGATCCATGCTGCCGTTTTTGGTCCACTGGAGCACATTTGCCCCCTGTTCTTTGGAGGCGGCAGCAACGCCTAAGGCTCCCTTATCCTTGGAAGCACGTGTCACAATGTAATAGGTGCCGTCGGGATTGGGGATAAACTTGAACAGCTGTGCGGAAGTTTTGGTGTTGGTGAAGATCTGAATGTTGGTGCCGTCGTCGCCCTTGCCCTCGGCAACGTCCAGATAATAGGTCTTTCCGTCGCCCAGTCGGGACAGGATATAATAGTAGCCGTCACCAAATTCTTTCAGTGTCCAGTTCTGGCAGTCGTTGCCGTTGGCACCCCACTGCTGCACATTGGCACCGGCTTCTGCACTGGCATCTTTGACTTCCAGATACAGTGCACTGTTGGCGTTCTGGAACTGGTATACCTGACTGGTGTCCAGCTTCACACCGGCAGCGGTGGTTTCTTCCAGAATCCAGTGCTGGCAGGCGTTGCCGTTGCTCTCGTACTGCTGGACATTTGCTCCGCTGGATTTGCTGGCATTTTCTACCTCTACGCAGCTTTTCAGATTAGAGGCCTTGGTGTAAATGGTGTAGGAGCCGTCCTCGTTCAGAGCGAACAGGAACTGTTGTGCCTGTTCGCGGCTGCTCTTGGTCCAAAGGGCAGCGTTGGTGCCGTTGTCTGCCTTGCCGCCGGAGATGTCCATGAGGTAGGTGATCTGATCGCCTACCTGACTGTACAGATAATAGTAACCGTCACCGGCGGAAATCGCCCGCCATGTGTTGTGGGCGGCGGCACTGTCCGCACCCCACTGCTGGAGATTGGCACCGGCTTCTGCACTGCCGTTGGCAACTTCCAGATACAGTCCGCTGTTTACATTTTTCAGCATGAATACAGAGCCTTCCGGCAGAACTGCCGCAGTGGGCGTTACCGGTTCAGGGTTTGGCGTAGGTGTGGGCGTTGGAGTAGTCTGTCCCAGCACAGTGACGCTGGGACGTGCCGGCAGGGACTGGTCGGAGCCGAGGTAGAGGCTGGCATGGGGCGGCTGGTTATAGGCAGTTTGCTGTGCCGAAACCTGTACCCGATACTGGGGATCATGCATCAGAGTTGTGATGCGGTAGTCCGTGTCGTAGGGCGTGCAGTAAATGCGAATGGATTTGCTGTCTGCTCCGCGGACGATTAGTTCTTCCCGCCAGTCGCCGAAGATGTCGGCGGACAGGCAGGGCGTACCTTTGGTGGTGTTGCAGGTGTAATAGCCGTCTGTGGTGAGCAGGGTGGTCAGCTTGCCGTTTGCTCCCATTTTGGAAATGGTGGCAGGGGAGTCGGTGTAGCCGTCCAGAATCTCCCGTTCCAGATCGCCGTCCCAGTAGGACAAAAAGTTGACTGCCGGTCTGCGGCAGCTGAGGGTGTTGCCGCTGCCGTCAAAGACATCGTTCCCCAGTCCCCAGAATTCTGCTCCCTTGTTGCCTGTCCAGACATTGTCTGCACAGCAGCGTCCGGTGTCGCCGGAACCGTCCTTGTGGAAGAGAATCTTGCCGTTGGAAGCGTCTACCAGCGAAACGCCGTAGGGTTTGTCTTCGTGGCAGATCCACAGTTCCAGCCCCTTGCGGTCGGGGAGAAGATCGCCCAGATGCATGGCATCGCCGTGTCCCTTGTTCAGACACCACAGCACCTTGCCGTTGTCATCGATACAGGTGGAGCCGGTGATGATCTCCTGCTTACCGTCGCCGTCCACATCGGCAGCCATGCTGTTGTGGTTGCCGTCGCCGTAGCCGGCAACGCTCTTGTCGTTTCCGGTGTCAAACGCCCAGCGTTTCACCAGTTTTTTGTTGACCACGTCATACGCCGTGGCTGTCATGCGGGTGTAATAGCCTCGTCCGGTGACAACACTGGGCTTGCTGCCGTCCAGATATGCCACAGTGCCCCAGAAGCGGTCGACACGGTTGCCGTAGCTGTCGCCCCACTTGGAAACTGTGCCGCGGGACGGTTCATAGTTTACGGTGTCCAGTGCTGCACCGGTGCTGCCGTCGAACAGGGTGTAGTACTCCGGACCGGAGAGCACATAGCCGTTGGAGTTGCGGTAATCCTTGGAGGCGTCGCCGATGACTTTTCCCTTGCCGTCCACAGTGCCGTCAGCAGTTTTGCAGGTCATTTCTGCCTTGCCGTCACAGTCGAAGTCTGCCACGAAAAACTGCGTGTAGTGAGCACCGGCACGAATGTTCTTGCCTAGGTCGATTCGCCACAGCCGCGTGCCGTCCAGCCGGTAGCAGTCAATAAAGACGTTTCCCGTCTTGCCTTTCTGGGAATTGTCCTTGGAGTTGGACGGATCCCATTTCATGAAAATCTCGTACATGCCGTCCCCGTCCACATCGCCGACGGAACAGTCATTGGGGGAGTAGGTGCAGCCGCTTCCGGTGGGCGGATCCAGATTGATCTGAAAGTAATTCTGATTGGAGATCATGGTACAGTTGGAAGTGGAAACCACTTTGCCGTTTTCCACAGTGTCCACCCGATACTGGTCGGTGCTCTTGCCGCTGCCGTCCAGATAACAGGTGGATTCTCCGGCGTTGCTGGTGTAGATCAGCGTGTTGTTCCGGTACAGCTGGAACACGGCACTGTCCGAATCGTTGGCGAGAAACCGCCAGCTGACCAGCATGCCGGAACCGGTGTTGATGGCGGAAATGCCGCGGTCCAGATATTCCATCTGGCAGTTGCCGGCGGCAGATGCAGTCACGGCTGCCTGCGGGAGTGTGCCGCCCAGCATGGACAGCCCCGCTGCGGCAGCTGCGAGCCATGCTGTGAGTTTGTGTTTCTTCATAAACATTCACCTCGTGTGATATTTGCCTGCCGACTGTTCGGCAGGTCTTTTTATACATTCTCTGCTGTAAAGGATGTAGGAAACACTGCATAAAGCCCGCCTGACGGCTTTGCACGCAATCTGCTTGCAGATTTTCCGTCATATTGCCCAGAAATCCCTTGCCATACATCAAGTATGCCTGCGGAATTTCTAGGCAATCTGCCGAAAAATCTGACGACGCATCTTACGCACAAGCTTTATTCAGTGCTTCCTTTACAGCATACCTTTATTATAGCTGTTCGAAATAACGATGTCAATGCACAAATGATACAATTTTATGTACAAAGAATACAACAGATTCCATGGAAAACAGAACAAGGACCATGCTGTAAAAAATACAGCCCAGTCCTTGTTCTGTGGGATTATATGTAGGGCATGTTTCTGCAAGGATGCCTGAAGATAAGCACACACGTTTTGCAGAATCCATGCTTTGTGAACAGCACTGCCGGAAAGAGGTAGGCAGCACTGCCGTTCAGGGGAGAGGATTGTCATTCTTCAAAGGTCTTGCCCCACTGGATATAGTCGATAAATCCGGCATTGCCGGCAGCCTTGGGGCGGAGGACAGCACCGCGGCTCTTAGAACGCTGCTGTACCTTGTCTGCAACAGAAGCTGCTACCAGCTCCATTGCCGGATCGTCCGCGTCCAGTTCCACGCAGAGTTCTGCCTTGCGGTCCAGTCCGCGGTTCCGGAAATAGACGAACAGGTTCGCTGTCACCATTGCCAGATTCAGCAGGTATACGACTAACACATAGGCGTTGTGTACGTTGACACCGATGATGAACTTGGCACAGATGCCTGCCACATAGCCGACGATCAGCAGGAGAATAAAGGGCAGGCTCATGCCTTTGGCACTGCGGCACTTGTAATTTTTCACCAGATTGATCGGCCATGAACAGCCGAAGCAGATCAGCATTGCCGTTTCCAGAATTCCACCCATGATGTTGTCCTCCATTTTTCTTGGGCAATGCCGCACAAAGATTGTGCGGTATTGCCCTTGATGTTTGTAGAATTGTGTCGTTGTGCGGACGAATGGTATTGTCATTCGCCTCACTTAGTATACCACAAGTGGAATTGGTACGTCCAATATTTATTTGGGCTGAATCAATAATACAAAACCTATGAATTCGGATTATCCCCAGTTTTCATAGAATGAAATATACAACCTGCACAAGTTGTGTACGTCGTATTTATGGAAATCGCCATTATGTGAACGATACCACAGGAAGAAAAATCTGTCCGTCCTATAAATACAAGCGTATTTACCAAAAACACAAAATAAAACAAGGAAAATTTGTCGCATTTCCCTATTGATTTTTTGTCGAAAAACCAATATACTAATATAGTGACACTGTATAAGGCGAAGTATAAGGCGAATGCAGTGCAATTCGGCGGTTTTTGAGATTGACCGCAAATAAATGCAGATAAGGAGTTGAAAGGAGATCTTCGGGTTTTCTTTCAGAGTGAAACATATGGCAACAAAAGTAGTAAAGTTCGGCGGCAGCAGTCTGGCGGACGCAAAGCAGATTCAGAAGGCAGCAGCAATCATCAAGGCAGATCCGCAGCGGCGGTATGTGGTACCGTCTGCCCCCGGCAAGCGGTTCTCCAAGGACATCAAGGTGACCGATATGCTGTACACCTGCTATGATCTGGCAGAACAGGGACTGGATTTCTCCGATGCCCTGCAGGCAATTCGGGAACGGTATAACGATATTATCACCGGTCTGGGCATGACCTTTTCTCTGGACGATGAGTTCGAGGAAATCGCAGCAAACTTCAAGAAGCGTGCCGGCAAGGACTATGCCGCAAGCCGCGGCGAATACCTGAACGGGAAAGTCATTGCCGCATATCTGGGCTTCCCCTTTGTAGATGCTGCTGAAGTGATCTTTTTTCGGCCGGACGGCAGCCTGAACGATGAAAAGACTGAATCCGTTCTGCGGGAACGCCTCAGCACACTGGAACATGCTGTAGTTCCGGGCTTCTATGGCTGCGGAGCAGACGGCTATGTCAAGACGTTCTCCCGCGGCGGTAGTGACGTGACCGGTTCTATCGTAGCCGGTGCGGTAAAGGCTTCGCTGTACGAGAACTGGACAGATGTTTCCGGTTTCTTGGTGGCAGACCCCCGCATTGTGGACGATCCGGCTGTGATTCGCACGATCACCTATACCGAACTGCGGGAGCTGTCCTATATGGGTGCATCGGTTCTGCATGAAGCAGCGATCTTTCCGGTACGTTCCGCAGGCATTCCGATCAATATCCGCAACACCAACGCTCCGGAAGAACCGGGCACAATGATCGTTCCGGACAGCACCGATGAGGAACTGTCTGCGTATACCATTACCGGTATCGCCGGCAAGAAGGACTTCACTTCGATCAATATCCACAAGGACCTGATGAACAGCCAGATTGGCTTCTGCCGCGACGTGCTGAATGTTCTGTCGGAACACCAGATTCCGCTGGAACACATGCCGTCCAGCATCGACTCCATGACCGTTATCGTGGATTCGGCTCACCTGAACGGTCTGGAAGAAGAAATCCGCACTGAGATCATCAAGGCAGTACAGCCGGACAGCATCGAAACCGAAGACGGCATCGCTCTGATTGCCGTAGTGGGTCGCGGCATGTGCCGTACCCGTGGCGTGGCTGCGAGAATCTTTGCCGCACTGGCACACGCACACATCAACGTTCGCATGATCGATCAGGGCTCCAGCGAGCTGAACGTAATCGTTGCCGTAAAGGGAACCGATTTCGAGCAGGCAATTCGCTGCATCTATGATATGTTCGTCAATTCCGTTGCGTAAAGGCAAAACAGATTAACAATAAAAAAAACCGTACCCTCGGCAAACTGTGCCGGAGGTACGGTTTTTGTTTTTCATGGGAATATCTGTCATTCCCAGATGCGGTCGTACAGGTCGTTTTCGTCTGTCCAGCGGGGCAGCACATGAGGACGCATAGCGAAAATCAACAGCAGAAACGTCAGCAGGATCAGCAGTTCGCCGCCCAGACTGCGAATGACAAAGGGCACAACGAATTCCGCAGTAGCACGTCCGGTGCGGGAAAGCATAGAGATTCGTTCTGCCATAGGAGCCAGAATCGCTCCGCTTCCGATGACCGTCAGGACAATGCCAGCCAGCCGGCAGAGTGTTCCCACCCATTTGGGCAGCCGCAGCAGCCAGAGCAGCAGCAGCAGAAAGAACATGCCTACCTCCAGCCAGTGAACGAGGTTGGGGGTGATGCAGGCGATCAGTGCCAGAATTGCCGCCGGAATCAGTGTCAGTTCTGTGCGACGCTGCCGGAACAGGAAGCAGAACACACACAGCAGCAGTGCCGCAGCCAGTGTTGCCCAGTAGTCCCAGTACTGGGTGTAGTGGGGCATGGAAATCAGCGTGTAAATGTTGTCCAGACAAAGCAGTCCGGAGAGAATGCCGGCAGCGAAAGGCAGTTTCGACTGGGGCGGCAGGTAATACCGATATTTTTGCAAAGGAATGCCTCCTTTTCTCAAGATACTTTAGGCAATCCCGCACAAAGAGCGTCTGGCGACTTTGCACGCCATCTGCTTGCAAATTTCCCGTCATATTTCACAAAAATGCTCGTGAATACATCAAGTATTCACTCCGCTTTTTGTTTCATCTGACGAAAAATTTGACGACGCATCTGTCGCACAATCTTTGTGCGGTATTGCCCTTAATAGCAATAGTAATAGTATACCAGTTCTATGCGTTTTTGTCAAATGGGCGGAAGTTTGGCAAAAATGTAAACTTCTCAAAATCCCTCTTGACATTTTCGGGGAATGTGCTAAAATAGTTCCAAGCTAAACAGTTTATCATTAAACTGTTTTCTGATAAACAATTTAGGAGGTGTAAGATGCGGCATTTAGGATTAGAGGTGCACCGGCTGGAAAAGCTGATGGCACGGCAGCGGGGGTACTCTGCGGCACATCAGGACGCAGACCGGCAGACCGGTATGCACGGGTATCTGCTTCGCTATCTGTACGAAAATCAGGAACGGGACGTGTTCCAGCGGGACATTGAAAAGGCGTTTTCCATTAGCCGTTCCTCGGTGACGGTAACGCTGCAACTGATGGAGAAAAACGGGCTGATCCGGCGGGAGAGCGTGGCACAGGACGCACGGCTCAAGCGAATCGTGCTGACACAGAAAGCCAGGGATCTGCACCGGCAGATCGAAGCGGACATTCTGGCGTTTGAATCAAATCTTGCCCGTGGAATCTCAGAGGAGGAGCAGGAAGTCTTTCTCCGCGTGGCAAAGAAAATGCAGGAAAATCTGCGGGAAGACCTTGCAAAGCAGGGCATTTCTATCTGTAAAGGAGGAGATTGCGAATGATTCGAAAATTGATGCAGTCGATTCGGGAATTCAAACTGTTTTCCCTGCTGTCACCGCTGTTTGTGGTGCTGGAAGTCGTCATGGAAGTGGTGATTCCCATTCTCATGGCGAAGCTGATCGACGACGGCATTGACGGCAGCGGCGGCATGGACGCGGTGATGCACTATGGCTGGATCTTGCTGGTGTGCTGTGTGCTCTCCCTGATTTTCGGGGCACTGGCGGGGCATTTTGCGGCATTTGCCTCTGCCGGTTTTGCACGGAATCTGCGGCACGATATGTTCTACCGCGTACAGGGCTACTCGTTTTCCAATATCGATAAGTTTTCAGCCGCCAGCCTTGTCACCCGTATGACCACAGACGTGACCAACGTGCAGAACGCCTATCAGATGTTAATTCGTGTGGCACTGCGTTCGCCGGTGATGCTGATCTTCTCCATGGCAATGGCGTTTCACCTGAGTGCGAAACTGGCTCTGATCTATCTGGCAGCCATTCCGGTGCTGGGTGTGGGGCTGTACTTCATTATGACACGGGTGCACCCCATTTTTGAACGGGTGTTCAAAACCTATGACAAGCTGAACAACGTGACACAGGAGAACCTGCACGGGATTCGCGTGGTGAAATCCTTTGTGCGGGAAGAACACGAGATCCAGAAGTTTTCCGGCATTTCGGAGAACATTTATCAGGACTTTTCCAGGGCAGAAAAGCGGCTGGCATTTAACATGCCGCTGATGCAGTTCTGCATGTACGTCTGTCTGATTCTGGTATCGTGGTTCGGTGCCAGAATGATCGTCAGCCGGACACTGACCACTGGCGAACTGATGAGCCTGATGACCTATGCCATTCAGATTCTGTCCAGCCTGATGATGCTGTCTATGGTGTTCGTTATGATCACCATGTCCCGTGCCTCCTGCGAGCGTATTGTGGAAGTGCTGGACGAGGAGAGTGACATTACCAGTCCGGCAGATGCCGTGACCGCGGTGCCGGACGGCAGCGTGGACTTCAACCATGTCAGCTTCAGTTACAGCAAGCGGGAAGATAAATGCTGTCTGGAAGACGTGGATCTGCACATTCCGGCTGGCATGACCGTAGGCATTCTGGGCGGAACCGGCAGTGCCAAGAGTTCGCTGGTGCAGCTGATTCCCCGTCTGTATGATGCCACAGTGGGCACAGTGCAGGTAGGCGGTATCGACGTTCGCCGGTATGACGTGGAAACGCTCCGGCAGGAAGTGGCAATGGTGCTGCAAAAGAACGTGCTGTTTTCCGGCACGATCAAGGAGAATCTCCGCTGGGGTGATCCTGATGCCACCGACGAGGAAATGGAACGTGTCTGCCGGCTTGCCCATGCAGACGAATTTATCCAGACCTTTCCGGAGGGGTACGACACCTATATTGAACAGGGCGGTTCCAATGTTTCCGGCGGACAGAAACAGCGGCTTTGCATTGCACGGGCACTGCTGAAAAAGCCGAAGATCCTGATTCTGGACGACTCCACCAGTGCCGTGGACACCCACACGGACGCTTGTATCCGGCAGGCACTGCGGGACGAAATCCCCGATACCACTAAGATTATCATTGCCCAGCGTGTTACTTCTCTGATGGACGCGGACCAGATCATTGTGCTGGACGAGGGCAGGATAGACGGTATCGGTACCCATGAGGAGCTCCTGAAAAATAACGCCATTTATCGGGAAGTATATGAATCACAGCAGAAAGGAAGTGTGCCGCAATGAGTGAAAGACGACAGGAACCGCCGCCCCGCGGTGTGATGGTGCCGGGAGCAGCTAAGGGTGCCGGAAAAAGCTTCGTCCAGCTGCTCTCGTATATGAAACGGTACTGGATGCAGCTGATACTGGTGTTTGTCTGCATTCTGGTCAGTGCTGTGGCAGGCGTGGCAGGTTCTACGTTCCTGCAAACGCTGATCGATGACTATATTTCTCCCATGCTGCTGAACGGCAGCCGTGACTTTTCCGGACTGGCAGGGGCACTGGCAAAGCTGGGCGTGCTGTATGCCGCCGGCATTCTGGGTACGCTGTTCTATAACCGGCTCATGGTCGTTGTGGCACAGGGCATTCTGAAAACCATTCGGGACGAGATGTTCTCCCATATGCAGACGCTGCCCATTCGCTTTTTCGACACCCACGCCAGCGGCGATGTAATGAGCCTGTACACCAATGATACCGATACGCTCCGGCAGATGCTGGCACAGAGTATCCCGCAGATCTTTTCTTCGATCGTCACAGTCATTGCAGTGTTCGTGGCAATGGTGCGGCTGAGTATCTGGCTGACGCTGTTTGTGCTGGCGTTTGTGGCATTGATGATGCTTGTTACCAAGTTTGTAGGCGGCAAAAGCGGTGCTTTCTTTGTGAAGCAGCAGAACTCCATTGGTGCGGTAAACGGCTATATCGAGGAAATGATTCACGGACAGAAAGTCATCAAGGTGTTCTGCCACGAGGAACAGACCAAGGCGGACTTCGACAAGCACAACGACGAATTGTTCCAGAACGCCGCATGGGCGAACAGCTTCGCCAATATCCTCATGCCGATCATGAACAATCTGGGTTATGTCCAGTACGTGCTGCTGGCAATGCTGGGCGGTGCACTGGCGTTCCACGGCGTAGGCGGTCTGACACTGGGTGCAATTGCCGCGTTCCTGCAATTGAGCCGCAGCTTCACCATGCCGATCAGCCAGATCTCCCAGCAGGCCAGTGCGATCGTCATGGCACTGGCAGGAGCAGGACGCATCTTCGAACTGCTGGACGAGGAGCCGGAAACCGATGAGGGCTATGTCACGCTGGTCAATGCCGAGGAGCAGGACGGCGTGCTGACAGAAACCGACCACCGCACCGGCGTGTGGGCGTGGAAGCACCCTCACGGGGACGGCACGGTCACCTATACCCGTATGGCAGGGGACGTGCAGTTCTTTGACGTGGACTTCGGTTATGTGCCGGAAAAAATCGTGCTGCATGATGTGAGCCTGTACGCCAAGCCCGGCGAAAAGGTGGCGTTTGTCGGGGCGACCGGTGCCGGAAAGACCACGATCACGAACCTGATTAACCGGTTCTACGATCTGGCAGACGGCAAGATTCGCTACGACGGCATCAACATCAACAAAATCAAAAAGGCAGACCTGCGGCGTTCGCTGGGTATCGTATTGCAGGACGTAAATCTGTTTACCGGTACGGTCATGGACAATATCCGGTACGGCAGACTGGACGCGACAGATGAAGAATGCATCGCGGCGGCAAAGCGTGCCAACGCCCATCACTTTATCATGCTGCTGCCGGACGGCTATCAGACGGTATTGTCCGGTGATGGCTCCGGCTTGTCACAGGGACAGCGGCAGCTGCTCTCCATTGCCAGAGCCGCCGTTGCAGACCCGCCGGTCATGATTCTGGACGAGGCGACATCTTCCATTGACACCCGCACGGAACGCATTGTACAGGCAGGTATGGATGCTCTGATGCACGGCAGAACCGTGTTTGTTATCGCCCACCGGCTGTCTACCATTCAGAATTCCGATGTGATCATGGTATTGGATCACGGCAGAATTATCGAACGGGGCAGTCATGAAAAACTCATGGCGGAAAAGGGCAGATACTATTTGCTGTACACGGGCATGCAGCAAAATGCGTAAGGCAATACCGCACAATCTTTGTGCGGTATTGCCCTAAAACTTCTCAATCAAGAAAAACCGGACTGTGTGGTGCAGTCCGGTTTTTTGTTGTTTCTATGATTTTTAAAGTGTGTCCGGTGTCGTTATTCTGCTGTATCAGCTGCCGGCAGGTCGGACGCGTTGCCGCTGACTTCTACCTCTACTTCGCCGTCGGCAACATCGCCGTCAGCCTGAATCTCTACAGAATTGCTGTTCTCCTGATAGGTGTATTCGTTGCCGTTTTCGTCTTTGATTTTGTAGGTAAGCTGGCTGTCGTCCTGGCTGACCAGTTCCACATCATAGTCCTGCTTCTCGCCGTTGAGGTAAATGGAAAGCTTCGAGAACAGTTCTCCGCCGGTGGCGGCATTTGCGGTAATCAGGGACACGGCTCCCACAGCCACGGCAGCGGCGGCAAAGATCAGAGGGCGGATACGGTGGAATGTCATTTTCGGTTTCATAGCGATTTCCTCACTTTCTACAGGTTCGTCCAGCTTTTGCAGCACACGCGTTTGTACGCGTTCGGCACGCTGGGGGTCTTCGTCAGGCTGGAATGGCGGTAAGTCTTTCAGCCAGTTGGTTTCATTCGACATGGTCAAAACCCCTTTCTGTCATCAGCTTCCGGAGTTTCCCTCTGCTGCGGTGCAGCCGGAGCCGTACCGCGGCATCTGTCATGTGATATGCCTTTGCAAGTGCAGAGGTTTTTTCTCCATAGAAATAAAACCGTATCATCAGAGAACGATCCGGTTCGCACAGGCTGTCCAGTGCACGGAGAAGACAGGCGATCATCTCCACCATTTCTGCATCGCCGCAGAGATCTTTGGCATCGGACAATGTGAGATCTTCGTAGGACTGCCGCACCGGCGGCTGTTTTCCCAGCATGCGAAAGCGGTTTTTCACACCATTTCGTGCGATCGCCGCCAGATACGGGGCAAGGTCGCTGCCGTCCCGCAGACGGTTCCGGCTGTTCCACAGCCGCAGGAACACATCTGCTGTCAGTTCCTCCAAGTCCTCCTGCGGCAGGGTGCCGTGGGAAAAGTTTCGGAGAATGGTATAGACATAGCTGGTGTATTTTCTGATGATCTCGCAGAGTGCGGTTTCGTCGTCCTGTTTCAGGCGGCGAATCCAATCGGTTTCCATGTTATCACCTCATTTTTGAACGTTCACTGATATATACACCGGTTTTCAGAAAATGTTTCAGGTGTGCAGAAAATAATAAAGGCAGCACCAGATCTGGTACTGCCTCTTTATTCAGTGTTTCCGTAAATGATAAATGTTCTCTTAACCGTTCCGGCGGGTCGCTGCATTGTCAAACTGGCGGATTCGCAGGTGGATCCCCAGTCGGTCTGCCAGCTGCTGTGCTGCTTCCAGTTCCGGCTTCGGCAGAATGTCCACCACGCTGAACATCACCTGCGGCACGTACTGCTTGCAGTCCAGTGCAAACTGCTGCATTGCCGGATAGGCTACCGCACCGTATTTCGGACGTGTGACTTTCAGGTATTCCGCTTCTGTGCCGGCGTTCAGACTGACGGATACAATGTCCACCAGTCCTTTCAGGTCTGCCGCCGTCTTTCTGCCGTGGATCAGGTCAGACAGTCCGTTGGTGTTGATGCGAATGGTCTTGACACCGCGGGCTTTTAGCAGCTTTGCGGTTTCGCACAGGGTTTCCAGCCGTTCGGTAGGTTCGCCGAAGCCGCAGAATACCACTTCCTGATAATGGGATAAGTCCTCTTTGTCCAGTGCTGCCCGAATCTCTTCCATAGACGGTTCATGATCCAGCCACAGCGGGTCGGAACCGTATGCCCCGTCACACATGGTGCGGATACAAAACGTACAGGCACAGGGACAGCGGTTGGTAATATTCAGATAGAGATTTTTGCCTACTGCATAGGCGATGGTCATTGCTTTCTGCATGAAAAATCACTCCTATTTATGATACTTGGTGCCGGATAAGATCTGATAGCTCCGGTAGATTTGTTCCAGCAGCATTACCCGTGCCAGCTGGTGGGGAAACGTCATGGCGGACATGGACAGCCGCAGATTTGCCCGCTGCTTTACCGCATCAGCCAGTCCGTAGGAACTGCCGATCAGAAATGTGACGGCACCGTTCTCACCGCCCTGTGCCGCCTGTTCCAGCTTCTTTGCCAGTCCGGTGCTGTCCAGCTGCTTGCCCTCGATGCACATGGCAATGCAGAAGCCCTTGGCACGTTTCAGCAGTTCTGCCCCTTCTTTTTCCAGAGCCGCCGCAATTTCCTTTTCCGAGGGGTTCTGGGGTAGGGAAACCGGCTCCAGCTCCGTCACCTGCAACTGGCAGAAACGGGACAGCCGCTTTTCGTATTCTTTGCAGGCTTCCCGCAGGTAGCTTTCCTTGCACTTTCCCAGTGCTATGATTTGTATCGTCTGCATCAGAAGATCACCGCCTGTTTCAATCCTTCCGGCGAGGACACCTGCAACAGGAAGTCCTGATTTCGCCGCATGCCCTGTTCCTGCAAATGCTCCAGCACCGTCTGCTGTGCCAGCGGCATGGTGTTGTTATTTTCGCTGAGATGCCCCAGAATCAGCCGCGTGGTGCCGTGTGCAATGAGAGCCTCTGCCATACCGGCACTGTCCCCGTTGGAGAGATGCCCGTACTTTCCGCGAATACGTTCCTGTAGCATTTCCGGATAGGGACCGTTTCGCAGCATGCTCGGATCGTAGTTTGCCTCCAGAAGCACCAGATCGGCTCCGTATACGCCCTTTTTCACTTCCGGTGTCACGCAGCCCAGATCAGTGCACACGGCACAGGTCTGCCCGTCTGACAGTTCAAAGCGATAGCCGCAGCTGCCGGGGGAGTCGTGCATGGTGGCAAACGCAGTTACGGCTGCGGTGTCGGTATGTATGGTTTCCGCAGGAAGAATCTCCCGCAGGTCGGCGTTCTGGGGAAATTTGTCCAGCACCCGCAACTGTGCCAGCGTTTCTGCCGTTCCGTAAACCGGTACGGGGTGCTGGTTCAGAAATACCCGCAGCCCCTTGATGTGGTCGGTGTGGGTATGGGTAATACAGATTCCCTGCACGGCTTCGGCAGAGAGCCCGTGAGCCTCCAGCGACTGCACCAGTTTACGGCAGGTGGCTCCGGCATCGACCAGCATGCCGCCGGCAGGGCTGCCGATAAAAGAGGCGTTGCCCTTACTGGAACTGAACAGAGAATAGAATTTCGACAAGATCAGATCTCCTCTTTTCCACAAGAAAAGCCGCCAACGAAGCTGACGGCTTTTTGCATTTGAATGATGTTTTGACTTAGAGTGCTTCTTTCAGCTTCGCTGGTATTGCCGGATCGGAAACCTTCTGAATATCTGCACCGATCTGCCGCAGCTTTGCGTCCAGATTGGCGTATCCGCGTTCGATGTGATAGATGTCCTCGATCTCGGTCACACCGTGTGCAGCCAGTCCTGCCACGATCAGGGCAGCTCCTGCACGGAGATCACAGGCTTTCACCGGTGCACCGGTAAGCTTTCCGGTACCCTCTACTACGGCAACCTTGCCGTCCACGGAAATATCTGCACCCATGCGGCGGAGTTCGTCCACATAGCGGAACCGCTGTTCCCAGACACCTTCGGTGATGATGCTGGTACCCTCTGCCAGTGTCAGCAGGGTGGTGATCTGCGGCTGCATATCTGTGGGGAAGCCGGGGTGCGGCATGGTCTTGACGTTGGTACGCACCAGCGGACCGTCTACCCATACCCGAACACTGTCGTCAAATTCCTCGATATTGACACCGATCTTCCGCATTTTGCTGGTGATCGGCTCCAGATGCTTCGGAATGACATTGGTCACCAGCACGTCGCCCTTGGTGGCGGCGGCAGCGATCATAAACGTGCCCGCTTCGATCTGATCCGGAATGACGGAATACACTGCACCGTGCAGTCGTTCTACGCCGCGGATCTTGATGACATCGGTACCTGCACCCATGATCTCTGCACCCATGGAGTTCAGGAAGTTTGCCAGATCGACGATGTGCGGTTCCTTGGCGGCGTTTTCAATGACAGTCAGACCCTTGGCACGGACTGCTGCCAGCATGGCATTCATCGTGGCACCAACGGAAACCACATCTAAGTAGATCTGATTGCCTGTCAGTTGGTCTGCCACCAGATCTACCATGCCGTGTTCAATATTGCACTTGGCACCCAGTGCCGCAAATGCTTTCAGATGCTGGTCAATGGGGCGGTCACCCAACGGACAGCCGCCGGGCATGGAAACTCTCGCCTTGCCATAGCGTCCCAGCAGTGCACCCAGAAAATAATACGATGCACGCATTTTTCGTGCACTCTCATAGGGTACACAATAATTGGTCAGACCTGCCGCTGAAATGCGGACGGTGGTCTTGGTCAGATACTCTACGGTTGCACCCATTTCGCTCATGATCTGCAGGCTGATGGATACATCACTGATGTCCGGAACATTTTCCAGAACACAAGGCTCATCAGAGAGCAGCACGGCAGGGATCAGTGCGACTGCTGCATTCTTTGCTCCGCTGACTTCTATTTCGCCGGTGAG
>ENA-UOOD01001182-UOOD01001182.1-human-gut-metagenome-genome-assembly--contig:-CS67-NODE-1182-length-27729-cov-18.007335_pt1 | contig 27729 bp, 16 predicted proteins | sample MGYA00242464_ERZ724011 | MGnify/ENA metagenome assembly ERZ724011 | reverse complement strand
TAAAAACGTTGATTTTACTGGGTTTCTGCTTGTTTTCCTATGTCAACGCTCTTGACTGAGAAGTATTCTTTGCCAGGTACACGCCCCGGCAAAAAATGATTCCATTTTATTTGCCGCCTGCGGACGGCAAACTCTGCGAGGCCTTTTTGACAAGCTGAGATGCAGGCACCCGTTTCACGGATGCCTGCATCGGGAGCATGATGTATCAGTCCATCGCCGGGCGCTCGTCGCCCATGAAGAACACCGCCACGGTGCCGGGGCCGCTGTGGGACCCGATGATGGTGCCGATGTCGCACAGGCGGATCTTGCCCCGGAGCCTGGGGAACCGCTCCTCCAGAGCGTCGATGAGCATCTGCGCGTCCTCCGAGCACTGGGAGTGGCACACGAAGCAGCGCTGGTCATAGTCCCGGCCGCCCTGGGCGTGCTCCTCCATGGCGTTTACCGTGGCCTCCACGGCCTTCTTCTTGCCCCGGACCTTGCCGTAGGCCTTGATGGCCCCCTTGTCGTCCAGCCGCATAATGGGGCAGATGTTCATAATGGTGGCCACCATGGCCGCCGCGCCGGACACCCGGCCCGTGCGCCGGAACTGGGTCATATCGGAAGAGAAGAACTGGTGGTGTACCTTGTTGCGGTTCCGCAGCACCCACTGGGCCGTCTCCTCCAGGGTGGCCCCGGCGTCCCGCATATCCGCCGCCGTATCCACCAGCAGACCGTAGCCGGAGGAGGAGCACAGGGAGTCGACGACCACGATCTTCTTGTCGGGATACTTCTCCTGCAACAGCTTTCCGGCGGCCTGGGCGTTGTGCACCGAGCCGGACTGGCCGGAGGTGAAGGCAATGTGCAGCAGGTCGCCCTTTTTCAGCTGCTCCTCAAAGAAATCCAGATAATCGGCCACGTTGATCTGGGACGTCTGGGGAAGCTGTCCCGCCTTCAGGAACCCGTAAAACCGGGGCAGAGCCGCCGGATCCCGGCCCATATCGTCCACATACTCCTGGTCACCCACCACATAGTGGTAAAACAGCACCGGGATGTTCCGCTGGGCCATGTACGCATAGGGCAGGTCCACCGTGGAGCAGCAGCTCAGTACAAATTTCCGTTCCATATCCTTTCTCCCTTTCGATTGAATAGAACTTACTGCACATATTATACCCAAATTGGATGAAAAGTCAAACCTTCCGCCCTATACATCCGGGGCGCATTGTCCAGACGGCAAAAACCGGGAGCGGACTTTCGTCCGCCCCCGTTTTTTTACTGCGCTCAGTCGTCCCGCTCCACCTCGTGGTCCAGCACGGCTCCGGTGGCGGCGTCGATGACATATTCATACTCCATGCCGCCGGACCTGAACTCCACCTCGTACACGGCGCGGCCATGCTCACTGTCCCATTCCACCTGAAGCTCCTGTACCTGGCCTTCGGACAGGCCCGCGTGCTTCAGGGCCGCGGCCTTGGCGGCCTGGGCGCCGATGTCGGTGCCGCCGGTGCCGCCGCGAAGGTTCTCCTTCTCATAGTCCAGCACGCGTCCGGTGGCGGCGTCCACGGTGACCTCATAGGCGGCGCTGCCGGTGTGGAACTCCAGCTCATACTCCAGCCGTCCGTCGTCATAGTCCCGCTCTGCCTTGGTAAAGACGGCGGTGGACAGACCCGCGTGCTTCAGCGCGGCGCTCTTGGCGGCCTCCATGCCAATGTCACCGGAGGGGTTCACAGGAGTGGAGGGCTGCACATTGGCCGGGCCGGTGAGCACCTGGCCGGTATACCCCTCCACCTTATACTCCAGCTCGCCCTTGCCGGGCACCTGGAACTCCACCTCATAGTGGGCGGGATTCTCGTCCAGCTCCGGATCCACGTCCGCGTCGGTGATGTCCGCCGTGGTCAGGCCCGCATACCGGGCCGCCGCCTCCAGAGCCGCCTGCATGCCGATGGGCATCCCCGGCGCACCGGCCTCGATCAGGTCCCGCAGCTCCTCCACAGACAGCTGGGCCAGCCCCTCGAAGGTCAGGCTGCCGTTCAGGGCCATGGCCTGGCGGATCAGGGCCGCCTTGCCGGTGGAGATGTTGTTGGCCTTGGCCTGCTTTTCCAGATCCTTGTCCTGCTGCACCGTCTGGCTCAGCACGGCGGCCTGGGAATCACCGGCCGCCAGAGCGCCGTCCACGGCGCCGGTCAGCTCCTGCTGCAGCCGCTGGGCCCGGGCCTGATCCTTATCCTCCACGGAAATGAGAATGGCGGAGGACAGACTGTCCAGATATCCGCACCGTACCAGGCTGCCCACGATGGCGTTCACCGCCACGTCCGCCTTGACGCCCTTCAGGTCCCTGCCGCCGTCCATATCCTCCAGCACGGCCTGGGCCTCCTGGTTCAGGGCCTGGCAGGATACCACCTTTTCCCGGCTGTTCACCCGCAGCTCGATGCTGGGATTCACGTCCAGGGACACCACCGAGGTCACAGCGTGGGCCTGCTGCACCAGCAGACCGCCGCCGCCCAGCAGCAGCACCGCCAGGCAGGCCGCCACCGTCTGCATCCATTTCTTCATTCGGTTATTCTTCTTTTTCATAGGGACTACCGTTCCTTTCCGCTCTGTACAGCGGGAGAGCACGCCGTCCACGTCGTCCGGTGCGGTCTTGTCCAGCGCGGCGGAAAGCCTGCGTTCCATCTGATCGTTGGTCATCGGGCGTCATCTCCTTCCATGTAAGCTCGCATCTTTTTCAATGCTCTGTGATATTTTGACAGGACGGTCGCCAGGGGCAGGCCCAGCGCCTGACCGATTTCCCGGTGCTTCAGGCCCGCCGTGTGCAGCAGGACGATCCGCCGCTCCTCCTCTCCCAGCACCGCCAGGGCGTCCTGCAGAAGCAGCCGCTCCTGGCTGTCCAGCCCCGGGCAGTTGTCGGGGATGGCGTGCCACTCCTGGTCCTCCATGGTCACCTGACGGCTCTCCCGCCGCAGGTGCATCAGGCACAGATTCCGGCACACCGCCAGGATCCACCCCACAGGCGAGCCTGTGGGCCGGTACTGTCCCGCCGTGTCCCAGATGTGAACGAACACATCCTGGGTCAGGTCCTGGGCATCGTGGGCATTGCGGAGATAGGACAGGGCCAGACCGTACACCGCCGTTCGGGTGCGGCGATATAGTTCGGCCAGATCGTCTTGGCTTCCTGCGGCCACTCCCGAAAGCAGCTGCCGAAGCTCCTGGACCTCCTCCGCAGGGAGGGATGAAGTTGTGTTGTCAATCCTGTGCAGCATCTCTTTTGTCTCCTGTCATCTGGATAATGCACGGCAAGGCGGTTTTATTGCGTCCCCCGAAAAAAATTTCCCAAAATTTTTTCTTTTATTGTATCACGGGGCCCGGCGAATTTCCAGCTTGTCAAAAAAGAATTTTTTGACAAGCTGCGTGCGTCTCTTTCTGCTCCTTGTACAAAAGAATAAAAAGAGGTATAATAAAACGGATCAAACGAATTAGGAGGTCCCTTCCATGAAGCTCATGGTCCTGGACGGCAACAGTATATTGAACCGCGCCTATTACGGCATCCGCCCCCTGTCCACCCGGGAGGGGCTGTATACCCACGCGGTATACGGCTTCATCACCACCCTCCAGCGCCTGCTGGACGAGGAAAACCCGGAGGCCCTGTGCGTCACCTTCGACCGCCGGGAGCCCACCTTCCGCCACCGGGCGGACGCGGACTACAAGGCCCAGCGCAAGCCCATGCCCCCGGAGCTGGCCATGCAGCTGCCGGTGATGAAGCAGGTGCTTTCGGCCATGTCCGTGCCCTGCTATGAGCTGGCGGGGTACGAGGCAGACGACCTCATCGGCACCATCAGCCGCAAATGCCAGGCGGCGGGGTGGGACTGCGTCATCGTCACCGGCGACAAGGACAGCCTCCAGCTGATCACCGACCGCACCAAGGTGAAGCTGGTGTCCACCCGTATGGGCCAGACCACCACCAAGGATATGACCCCGGAGACCTTCCGGGAGCAGTACGGATTCGACCCCATCCACATGATCGACCTGAAGGCCCTGATGGGCGACACTTCGGACAACATTCCCGGCGTGCCGGGGGTAGGGGAAAAGACCGCCATGGCCCTGGTGCAGGAATACGGCGCCATTGACGAGATCTATCGCCTGCTGCCGGACCTGCACGCCAAGCCCGCCGCCATCCGCAAGCTGACGGAGGGGGAGGAGTCCGCCCGCCACAGCTATTGGCTGGCCACCATCGTCACCGACGCCCCCCTGGACTTTGACCCGGCGGAAAATCTCCGCCGGCCCTTCCGCCCGGAGCTGTACGACCTGTTCCTGCGGCTGGAATTTCAGAAGCTCATCGACAAATACCACCTGCGCCCCCACCAGGAGACGGCGGAGAAGTCGGAGGTTACCGCTGCGGTGGTCCCCGTCCGGACGGAGGACCAGGCCCGGACTCTGCTGGAGGAGTGGCGCAGGGCCGATCACGTGGCCCTGTATGCCGCAGCAGACCTGACGGCCATCTCTGTCCATTGGGATACCGGCGAGAGCACGGCACAGACGGCGGAGCTGTGGTCCGGGGGCTATCAGGGGGACTGGCAGGCCCTGCTGGCGGCGCTGTTTGCCGCCGATATCCCCAAGGTGTCCCACAACGTCAAGGACCTGATGCGCACCCTGCTGGACGCGGGCCTTCCGGCGGAGGGCTTCGTGTTCGACACCGCCCTGGCGGCCTATTTGCTGGACGCCACCGCCGGGAAATACGACCTGCCCCGGCTGTTTGTGTCGTATTTCAACCAGGAGCTGGAAAAGCCCGTCCACCTGGAGCCGGACGCCTTCTCTCCTCTGGGGGACCAGGCTGCCGCCTGGGCGTCGCTGCGCAGCTATGGCGCGGCGATAGAGGCCCTGTATGGTGTGCTGCTGCCCCGGCTCCGGGAGCAGGGCATGGAAAAGCTGTACTTCGATGTGGAGCTTCCGCTGTGCCGGGTGCTGGCGGATATGGAACGCAGCGGCTTCCTGGTGGACGGCGGGGCCCTGGCCCGGTTCGGCCGGGAGCTGTCCGACACCATCGACCGGCTGGAGCAGCGGATTTACGCCGCCGCCGGGCAGCAGTTCAACATCAATTCCCCCAAGCAGCTGGGAAAGGTCCTGTTTGAGGACCTGGGCCTGCCCCACGGGAAAAAGACCAAAACCGGCTGGTCTACCAACGCCGACGTGCTGGAGAAGCTGAAGGACCACCCCCTGGTGGCGGACGTGCTGACCTACCGGCAGTATGCCAAGCTGAAAAGCACCTATGCCGACGGCCTGCTGAAGGTCATCGACCCCGACGGCCGCATCCGCACCAGCTTCCAGATGACGGTAACGGCCACCGGCCGCCTGTCCTCCACGGAGCCGAATCTTCAGAATATCCCCACCCGCACGGACCTGGGCAGCAAAATGCGGGAGATGTTCGTGGCGGCCCCGGGCCATGTACTGGTGGACGCCGACTATTCCCAGATCGAGCTGCGGCTGCTGGCCCACATCTCCGGCGACACCGCTATGCAGCAGGCCTTCCTGTCCGGCGCGGACTTCCACACCGTCACCGCCGCCCGGGTGTTCCATGTGCCCCAGGACCAGGTGACCCACCAGATGCGCTCCCGGGCCAAGGCCGTGAACTTCGGTATTGTCTATGGCATTTCCGCCTTCTCCCTGTCCCAGGACATCGGCGTCACGGTGCAGGAGGCCAAGGAGTATATGGACCGGTATTTTGCCACCTATACCGGGGTGAAGCAGTATATGACGGACGTGGTGGACAAGGCCCGGGAGCAGGGCTATGTGGAGACCCTGTGGCACCGCCGCCGGGCTTTGCCGGAGCTGAAAAGCTCCAACTTCAATATGCGGTCCTTCGGCGAGCGGGTGGCCCTGAATATGCCCATCCAGGGTACGGCGGCGGACATCATCAAGCTGGCCATGGTCCGGGTCCACAGCCGCCTGGCCCGGGAGGGCCTGGCCGCCCGGCTCATCATGCAGGTCCACGATGAGCTGATCGTGGAGTGTCCGGAGGAGGAGGCCCCCCGGGTGGAGGCCCTTTTGCAGCAGGAGATGCAGGGCGTGGCGGAGCTGTCCGTCCCCCTGCTGGCGGAGGCCCACACCGGCCGCAACTGGCTGGCCGCCAAGGGCTGATATTGCGTAACGAAACCATTAAGGAGCAAATACCATGACTGATTATTTTGCTGTGCAGCTGCCCCCGGAGCAGATCCGGGCCATCAGCTCCATCGGCCTGGCCCACCTGGGGGACGCCGTGTTTGAGCTGTTGGTGCGCACCTGGCTGTGCGCCGGGGGCAAGGCCACGGGCAGAGGACTTCACCGGGCCACCGTGGCCCTGGTCTGCGCCCCCCGGCAGGCGGAGCTGGCGGAGAAGATCCTGCCCCTGCTGACCCAGGAGGAGCAGGACGTGTTCCGCCGGGGCCGCAACGCCAACGTCCATTCCATCCCGGCTCACGCCAGCCGGGCCCAGTACCAGCAGGCCACGGCTCTGGAGGCCCTGCTGGGATACCTGTATTTACAGGGCAGACACGACCGGGTCAACCAGCTGTTCTGCCGGATGATGGAGGAGGAGTAACATGCCGCTGGATGCCATTTGCCTGAGCGCCGTGGTTCGGGAGACCGCCGCCCAGGTGGAAAACACCCGCATCGAGAAGATCCAGCAGCCTGCCCGGGATCAGGTGGTGCTGCTGCTGCGGGGCGGGCGGCGGCTGCTGCTGTGCGCCGGAGCCACCCAGCCCCGCCTGCACCTGACGGCTCTGCTGCGGGACAATCCCTCCCAGCCGCCTATGTTCTGCATGCTGCTGCGCAAGCACCTGGCGGGAGGGCGCATCGTGTCCGTGGAGCAGGAGCCCCTGGAGCGGGTGGTGACGCTGCACATACAGGCGGCGGACGAGCTGGGAGAGCAGCGGCCCTGGCGGCTGATTCTGGAGGCCATGCCCCGCCATGCCAACCTGATCCTGGTGGACCACCAGGGCCGGATCACCGACTGCCTGCGGCGGGTGGACTTCGAGATGTCCCAGCAGCGGCAGGTGCTGCCGGGCCTGTTCTATCATCTGCCGCCCCGGCAGGAAAAGCGCTCGCCGCTGGAGATCGGCCGGGAGGAATTTCTGGAACTGCTGTCCGCCCTGCCGGAGGATATGCCCCTGGACGGGTGGCTGCTGGACACCTTCACGGCCCTGCCGCCGCTGCTGGCCCGGGAGCTGGTTTGTGCCGCATATGGGTCTGTGGACGCCGGCCTGTCCCGGGACAGGGGCGGGAAATTGTGGGATAGCTTCGTTTTTTGGCGGGACAAAATCACCCGGGGGGATTTTACGCCCACCCTGCTGCGACGGGCCGGCCGGCCGGCGGATTTCACCTATTGCCCCATCACCCAGTATGGCGCTGCCGTGGAGCAGGAGAGCTTCGACAGCTTCGGCAGCCTGTTGGACGAATTTTATGAGGGCCGGGACCAGGCGGACCGGGTCCGGCAGAAGGGTCAGGACCTGATGAAGTCCGCCTCCGCCGCCCGGGACCGGGTGCGCCGGAAGCTGGCGGCCCAGGAGAAGGAGCTGGCCGCCACCCGGGACCGGGAAAGGCTCCGGATATCCGGCGAGCTCATCACCGCCAACCTCTACCGCATGGAGCGGGGCATGAGCCGCCTGACGGCGGAAAACTACTACGAGGACGGCTGTCCGCCGGTCAACATCCCGCTGGATGTGCGCCTGGGGCCCCAGGAGAACGCCGCCCGGTATTTCAAGCAGTACGCCAAGGCGAAAACCGCCGAGAGGGTGCTGACGGAGCAGCTGGAAAAGGGCCGGGAGGAGCTGACGTACCTGGAGAGCGTGGTGCAGGAGCTGTCCCAGGCGGAGGCGGAGCAGGATTTCAACGACATCCGCGCCGAGCTGGAGAGCGGCGGCTATCTGAAAAACCGGGGCAAAAAGCAGCTGGGCTTTCAGCGGGCCTCCAAACCCAGGCAGTTTGTGTCCTCCGCCGGGCTGCGGATCCTGGTGGGCCGCAGCAACCGGCAGAACGACCGGCTCACCGCCAAGGAGGCCGACCGGAGGGATATCTGGCTCCACACCCAGAAAATTCACGGCTCCCATGTGATCCTGTGCACCGGGGGCCAGGAGCCGGACGAGGCCAGCCTGTATGAGGCGGCCTGCCTGGCGGCGTACTATTCCCAGGGCCGGGAGGCCGGGAAGGTGCCGGTGGATTACACCCCGGTGCGGTATGTGAAAAAGCCCGCCGGGGCCAGGCCGGGCATGGTGGTGTACACCACCTATCAGACCATGCTGGCCGTTCCGGACGGCCAGCTGGTGAAGAAGCTGGCAGGAAAATAAAATGTGAGATAAAGCTCAGCCCCCGCAGGCATTTGCCTGCGGGGGCTGGTTTTGCCTATGGGGTTAAGGGGGGAACCGTCCTTACCGGTTGGGCAGGGACTTCACGGTGACGGTGGTGTGGGCCACCAGCTTGTTCCCGGAATAGATGTGGATGAAGTAGGTGCCGGTGGTGTTGTGGCGGGTCAGGTCAGCCGCAGCCACCCAGGCGCCGCCGATGTTCTCGCCCTTGTACCAGACCAGATCATCCTGGCCGCCGGCGCTGCTCCACACGGCGAAGCGGATGCTGCTGTAGCCGGTGGCGCTGTAGAGCCGCAGCTTCATCCAGGCGAAGTCGCCGGTGACGATGGCCTGGGCGCTCTGCTGAGGCGGCATACCGTAGACATTGGCGGTGGTGTGGGCCACCAGCTTGCCGTCGGCATAGACGTGGATGAAGTAGCCGCCCAGGGTCTTGTGATTCAACAGCTTTACACCGGCGGACCAGGTGCTGCCGGTGAGGCGGCCGTCGTACCAGACCAGATCGTCCTGACCATTGGCGCTGCTCCACACGGCGAAGCGGACCTTGCCATACTTGGCGGCGGTGGTCAGGGCCAGCTCCATGGCGGCATTGTCGGCGGAGACGGTGGCCGTCAGGCCGGGCTTGACGCCGGGGGCGGGAGCGGGCAGGCTCTTGACCTGGGCAGTGGTGTGAGCCACCAGCTTGTTCCCGGCATACACATGGATGAAGTAGGTGCCGGTGGTGTTGTGGCGGGCCAGATCCACGTCATAGGTCCAGCTGCCGCTGCCGCCGTTCTTGGCGGTGTACCAGACCAGGTCGTCCTGGCCGCCGGCGCTGCTCCACACGGCGAAGCGGATGCCGCTGTAGCTGCGGGCGGTATCCAGCCGGATGGACATGGTGCGGCAGTTGTCGGACACCTGGGCCGTGACGGTGTCGGGAGCCGGGAGCTTCGCCACCTGGGCGGTGGTGTGGGCCACCAGCTTGCTGCCGCTGTACACATGGATGAAGTAGGTGCCGGTGCTGTTGTGGTTCACCAGGGGCACGTTATAGGTCCAGCTGCCGCTGCCGCCGTTCTTGGCGGTGTACCAGACCAGGTCGTCCTGGCCGCCGGCGCTGCTCCACACGGCGAAGCGGATGCCGCTGTAGCTGCGGGCGGTATCCAGCCGGATGGACATGGTGCGGCAGTTGTCGGACACCTGGGCCGTGACGGTGTCGGGAGCCGGGAGCTTCGCCACCTGGGCGGTGGTGTGGGCCACCAGCTTGCTGCCGCTGTACACATGGATGAAGTAGGTGCCGGTGCTGTTGTGGTTCACCAGGGGCACGTTATAGGTCCAGCTGCCGCTGCCGCCGTTCTTGGCGGTGTACCAGACCAGGTCGTCCTGGCCGCCGGCGCTGCTCCACACGGCGAAGCGGACGTTGGAGTGGGCGTGGCCGTTGCCGGCGTCCATGGTCACCGTCATGGTGCGGCACTCGCTGTCCACCACGGCGGAGACGGTGTGGCGCTTGGCGGGGGTGCTGGAGGTGTGGGACGCGCCGCAGTAGCGGCAGACGTACTTCACCTGACCGGCGCTGACGCAGGTGCTGGAATCGCTGGCCACGGTGTCGGTGTGGCCCACCACATGGGTGTTCTGGAAGGTCAGACCGCCCAGCAGCTGGCCGTGGATGCCGTGGTTATACACATGGACCAGATACCGGCCCACCACGTTGTACTTGCACATGGGGACCCGGATGGTGTAGGTGCCGTCGCCGTTGGCGGTGGCATTGTACCAGACCAGGTCGTCCTGGCCGTCCTGCTGGCTCCAGGCGGCGGCCATGATGTTGCTGTAGTTCCTGCCCTGACCGGCGGGAGGCGTGATGGTGACCACGATCTCCTTTTCGTCGGCGGACATGCGGCCCCGCAGCAGCTGATACAGGCGGCCATCGCTGCCGAACTCGTACCAGGTCTTGCCGATCAGGCGGCGGCCGGTGTACATGACGCCGAAGTCATCGCCCAGGTCGGAGGTCTCGAAGTAATAGGTGGCGTCGCCGATGTCCTTCCAGCCGGAGGCGATGCGGCCATTCTCAAAGTACAGGGTCTTGCCGTCGTCCCGCTTGACGAAGCCCGTGGGGCCGCTGACCACCACGCCGTCGTCAAAGACGAACTGCTTGCCGTACAGGGTGACCCGGCCATCGTGGGCGATGCCGCTCTTGTCGAAGCAATACACCTCGGGGTCGATGATGAACCAGCCGGTGTGCCAGGCGTTGTTATAGCTGTACATCCGCAGGCCGGTGGCCTCGTCCCGGGCCCAGCCGGTGTAGCCGGAGTCCTTCAGCTCCACGGTCTGGCCGCAGAAGGAGCAGACCAGCTTGCCGTCACGGACGTACACGGTGTCGCCGGAGAAGTCGTGGCCCTTGTCGCGGCACACGGAGGCGGGCACCCGCATGGTGTAGGTATCCAGCAGGGACTGGGCGCCCTCGGCGCTGACGGAGTAGGTGCGGACGGTCATGGCGTCGGCGGTGGCCTCCACGGCCAGGTACAGGGAGTCATACTCCTGGGACACCTGGGCAAAGTGGAAGTCGGGGTTGTTGACGGCCTTGTACTCGGTGCTGCGGGACTTTTCGCCCAGGTCGCCGCAGATGTAGTACAGCACGCCCTTGCCGTAGGTGGCGGGCAGGCGGCCGTTCTGGGTGGCCTCGGACACGGGCTGGCCGTTCTTGAGGACCATGGTGCGGGCATAGCTGTGGTCATGGCCGGAGAGCACCACATTGATGCCGGCGGCCTCAGCGGCGGCGGGGATATAGCGGTTGAAGGCCTCGCTGCTGCCGTTGGGATTGGTGTAATACGCGGGCTGGTGGACCGCCAGCACCTTCCAGGTGCAGTCGGACTTGGCGGCGTCCTGGATCAGCCACTGGCAGGCATCCTCCAGATTGGCGGCGAAGTTGATGACCGCCACATACACATCGCCGTATTCCACGGAGTAGTACAGCCGGTCGGGCAGGGTCCACAGGCTGGCGGCGTTGCCGCCGGACAGGTCGCCGTAGTACTCATGGTTGCCCATGACCTGCACCACGGGGATGTCGGCGTAGTTCCGGGAGAACACATCCAGGATCTCGCTCCACTGGCCCAGGTTGCCGCCGTTGTCCACGAAGTCGCCGGTCTGGATGCCGAAGTTCATGGACTGGCCGTTGATATTGGCGGCAATGGCGTTCATCAGCCGGATCTCCTCCTGATCGCTTTCGGCGTTGCCGGAGAGCTGGGTATCGCCGATGACGAAGAAGCGGGTGGTGTCCGCGCCGGGCTGGCTGGTGGTGAAGGTCATGTTTTCAGACCACTTGCTGCCGTCGCCCACCCGATAGACGTAGGTGGTGCCGGGCTTCAGGCCGGTCAGGGACACGGAGCTGACATAGGCCGCGTCGCCGGAGGTGGTGAACTCCCGGAGGGTCACCTGACCCTGGGCACTGGAGGGGAAGCTGCCCTTGAAGCTGCTCTGCTGGCAGTACTGGACCGTGGCCTTGGCCTGGGCCGTCAGGGGATTGGTGACCCAGGTAATGTTCTGGCAGCTCTGGGCATTGGGGGTGGCGTTGAGCTGGACGAAGCTGGGCATACCATCGGCGCTGCCGCCGGCCCGGCGGGTGACGATGACCGTTTCAAAGGAACGGTGATTGTCCTTCCGGGCGGTGACGCCGGTACGGGAGCCGGCGGAGAGCTTGTTGAAGTAGTCGGTGCTGACCTGGCCGGAGGCGTTGGTGGTGCCGATGCGGGTGTCGCCCACATACAGGTCCACGCCGGAGGCGGCCTTGCCGTTGATGTCCTTCACATACAGCCGGGCCGCTGCCGCGCCCTCCACCATGATGTCGGAGGTGACGGTGTAGTAGCCCTGCATGGGCAGACGCAGGCTGCCGGTGGAGGTGGTGTAGGTGACGCCGTCACAGGTGTAGGTCACGGTGACGGAGATGGGCAGGCTGTCCAGCGCCGTGGCACCGGCGGGCATGGGCATGGTGAAGGTGAACAGGTCCTTCCCGGCAGAGCCGGTGCGGGTCATATTCACGGTGACGGTCTTTTCCGTGGTGGTGCGGCGGGCAGCAGAGCTGGTACCCTCAAAGCCCTCGCCGTAGCCCAGGGAAGCGCAGGTGTTGAACGCGCCCTTGCCGCCGTTTTCGTCGGTGTCAAACAGGTCCACGTTGCCGTACACGATGTGCGCGGTGACGGAATCGATCTTCCCTGCATTGGGGGAGGTCACGTTGACCACATAGTTCTCGCCCACCAGCGCATAGGACGGCGCGTCCAGAGTCAGCGTGGGGATGGCGGCACGACCCTTGACGGTAAAGGTACGGGTGACGCTGGCGCGGTTGCCGAAGCCGTCCATGATCTCCACCTTGATGCTGTGGCAGCCATTGGGCAGGGTCACGGAGCCGGTAACGGCCTGGTCGGTGTTGGCAAAGTTCTTGATGTCCTGGCCGTCGATGGTGATGGCCGTGTTTTCGGCGGACACACCGGTGCGGTTCTCGCCCTGGGGATCATAATACCCGGTAAAGAATTGCAGCTCATTGTCCGTCAGCACGGTGGAACCGTCCTCAGCCAGCTCCGTCAGATCCGTGTAGCCGGTGACGGAGGCGCTGCCGCCGCGGACAGAGGTGATGACGGGGTTCTCCAGGTCGTCAGCCGTGGTGCCATACACCGCGCGGATGTTGTCCACATACAGGCTTCCGGCAGCCCGGGAGCCGCAGGTGATCTTGTTGCCGTCCACGTCGCCGGTGCCGCCCTCGATGATGATGGTCCACAGCAGCACCTGGCCGGCGGTGATCTTCAGGGGATGGTTTTCCACGTCCTGGGCCTTGTCATACACGCTGCTCAGATCGGCCTCCACATACTTCCAGCCGGACCAGTTGATGCCGGTGTACTGGGTGGTGGTGTCCACGGTCTCGCCTGCGGCGTTGACGGTGGTAGTCTTCAGGTGCAGCAAGCTGGTGGAAACATACTTCTCCCCGTTCCAATAGGACACGCTGGTGCTGAGCCAGTAGTTGGGCGTGCCCTCCGGGGCGTAGACCCACATGCCCAGGGCGGTGGGACGGCCCTCGATGACCACGTCCTCGCCGCTGTAGCGCAGGTATTCGTTGGTGTTGTTGGTGCCGGAGATCTTCGTATAATCGTAATGATACTCCAGAGACTTCTGGCCGAAGCGCACGGGACCCTCGTCGGAAGCTACGCGGCGGGCATACATATCCCACGCGCCCTCCTGGGCGGTGGAGATGGCGCCCACATAGTACTCATAGCCCATGGAGCGGAACAGGGTAGCGGGGTCCTGGGCGCAGTCCCAGCTATAGGGTGCGCCGGCGGAGTTGCAGTCCCATTCCGCGTTGCTGCTGATAAAGTCGGGGCATGCCAGGCCGAAATCGGTAATGGGCCCGTAGGGGATGTCCAGACCGTTGGGATCCTTGCTGATCTGACCGGCCACGCCGAAGCCCGCGTCGCTGACACCGGGCAGATTATGGGCGCTGTGACCGGAAAAGCTATTCAGGTTGCCCCACACGGCGTTGGCACCCACGTTCACGCCGGACTTGGAGCTCTCGTCCTCAAAGTCCAGAAGGATGGTGGGCATCTTGCCGATCTCCACGGTGACGGTATCGGTAAGCTCCTGGCCGTTTGCCTTGGTATAGGTGACAGTGATCTCTGCTTTACGGGTCTGGCTGGCCTTGGCGGCAGTATGGAGCTGATTGTCCACGATGGTGCCGATGTCGGCGGCGGTGGTGCCCTCGGTCAGAGGCCGGATGGTCCAGGTAAAGTCGCCGTCGTGATAGTGGATATCCCGCAGGCTGCTTTTGACGGTGAGGCCCAGGTCGCTGGTCTTGTCATAGTCCAGGGACAGGGTCTTGCCGGCGAAGGACACCTGATCGGGCTCGGCGATGGTGATGGAGGCGGAGCCCACATTCTGACCCTGATAGGTCAGGCGGACCCGCACATCGCCCACATAGCCCTTGGCGGCGGTAAACACACCGGTGGCGGCGTCGATCCGTCCGGCAGCGGGAGTATCCAGCACCCAGGTCAGGCCGCTTTCAGGCAGGTCGGCCGCGCCGCCTGCGGAGTCAGCGCCCAGGGCCGTGAAGGGCACCCGGCTGCCGGGGGTATAAAGCTCGTTCTGGGGGCTCACGGACGCGTGGTCAAAATCGCCGTCAAAGCGGGCGGTGGACACCACCAGCAGGGCGTCGGACACGGTGCGCTCCAGGCCGTCACTAGGGCTGTTGCGAACCACCAGCTCGTCGGTGCCCTCATAACAGGCTGCCACGGTGGCGGAGCCGCCGCCGTCCAGATAAATAGCGGTGACGCAGCCGGCATCCTTCAGGAAACTGGCCACTTCATACATGCTCATACCGATGGACATGGGCTCCTGTCGGCCGTCGGCCTCAAAGAATACCACGGAGCCGTCGGCCCGTATGCCCACGCTGTTGCGGGGCATGCGGTCGCCCTGGTCCAGGCCGGGAACAATCTGGCCGTTCTCCACCAGCATATAGGGACCGGAGACGGCCTCCACCACGTCGGAGGTGTCGCTGCCCGCCTTGCGGATCACGGCGGAGCCGTCCTTCAGGATGGCAAAGAAGGGCTCATTACCGGTTTTTACCAGGTTGCCCTCCATAATGAGGTAGCCGGTGGGCGCGCCGGTCTGCATGTTGTAGTAGTCGGCGTTGGTGGCCAGTACCACGCGGCCATCGGTATCCGAGGCCCGTCCGTAGGCGGCGGCCTGGGCGGTGGTCTGGGACATCTCCCACTTGAGCCGGCCGCTGCTGACCATAGCCTTGCGCTGGGCAGCGGTGCTGCCGTCGTAGTAATAGCCGGTGTAGCTGGCCTTCAGGGTCACATCCTTGCTCAGGTCGATCTCCGAAAGGTAGCCCACCACCTGGCTGCCGTTGACGTTGCGCATGACCACCTTTTCCAGGGTCACGCCGCTGGCCACGGCATTCTTGGTGCGGGTAATGGGGGTGAGCCCCGCGGCGTTGCCGGACTGGATCTCCGCCTGGGGCTGCCGGGCGTCGGGTTCGGCGGGGTCGGGCTGGGTCTGCTGGACGACAGCGTCCGGCTCCGGCTCCTGGAGCCCGGCGGCCCAGGCCTGGGGCATGACCAGACTGGCTGCCATCAGCAGCGCCAGAAGCAGTGATAGTGCTCTTTTCATCTTTTTCCTCCGTTACAGTTTGATTTCCAACACTTGATCGGGGTGATCTCTCCGGGGTGCGGTCCCTCCTTTCAGCTCACGGTGGCGGTGGTGTGGGCCACCAGGTTCTGCCTGGTATTGCCGTAGACATGGATGAAGTAAGTGCCCTTGTCCCGGTGCTGGGACAGGTTCACGGTATAGGACCAGTCGCCGTTGGACTGCCTGACCGCCTGGTACCACTGCAGGTCGTCCTGGCCGTTGGCTGCGCCCCAGGTGGGGAACCAGACCTTCGTCAGATCGCTGCGGCCCGTCAGGGTCACGGTCATATAGCGGCCGCCGTCGTGGAGCCAGGTCCATACCTGGGGGGACACCACCTGGGATACGGAGGCGGTGGTGTGGGCCACCAGGTTCTTCTTGTTGTTGCCGTAGGCGTGGAGGAAGAAGCCTCCCGCGCTCTTATGGTTGGCCAGAGGCACCCGGCAGGTCCAGGAGCCGTCCGGCTGCTTGGTGGCCTCATACCAGCGCAGATCGTCCTGACCGTTCACGGCGCTCCAGGTGGGGAACCAGACCTTCGTCAGGTCGCTGCGGCCCGCCAGGGTCACGTCCAGATACCGGCCATCGGCGGACAGCACCGCCTGCATGCCGGAGCGGACCGGCTGGGGGGGCTGCTCGGGCTGGGAAGGCTGGGAGGCCTGAGGTACGGTAACGGTGGTGTGGGCCACCAGGTTCTTCTTGGTGTTGCCGTAAGCGTGGATGAAGTAGACGCCGGTGCCGGAGTGGTCCGACAGGGCAATGCGGCAGGTCCAGGAGCCGTCGGCCTGCCTGGCGGCCTCATGCCAGCGCAGGTCGTCCTGGCCGTTGACCTGGCTCCAGGTGGGGAACCAGACCTGGGTCAGGTCACTGCGGCCCGTCAGGGTCACGTCCAGATAGCGCCCGTCGGCGGACAGGGCCGCCTTCATCTCCGGCCCGGGGATCTTCTCCACATAGGCGGTGGTGTGGGCCACCAGGTTCTTCTTGTTGTTGCCGTAGGCGTGGATGAAATAGGTGCCGGTGGTGTTGTGGCGGGACAGGGCCACGGAATAGGTCCAGGAGCCGTCGGCCTGCTTCTTGGCCTCGTACCACTGGAGGTCATCCTGGCCGTTCTTCTGGCTCCAGGTGGGGAACCACACCCGGGTCAGGTCGCTGCCGCCGGTGAGGGTCAGGTTCAGATACCGTCCGTCGGCGGACAGGGCCGCCTTCAGGGCGGGCTTCTCCGGCTGCACCAGGTTGTCCACCACCACGGTGCCGTGGTCCAGCAGACCCTGGGGCAGGCCGTTCTGATTGTAGACATGGACCATATAGGTGCCGGTTTCCTGGTGGTTGATCAGGGGCACCTCGGCCACCCAGCGGCCATTCTGCTGCTTGGCCTGGTACCAGTGCAGATCATTCTGGCCGTCCTGCTGCCCCCAGACGGCGAAGCGCAGGGAGGTCTGGCTGGGAGCGGAGTAGGTCAGGTACATCACCGTGCGGCTGGCGTTGAAGTAGTACCCCAGCTGCTGGGGACGCACGGTGGGGGTAAAGGCATTGGCCCGGCCGGTGAGCCAGGTGCGCACCCGGCTGAGGGCCTCGTCATAGGTGGGGGCGAAGGGGGTTCCGCCGGGCTTGGGATTGGCGGTGCCCAGGGTGCTCCAGCGCAGGTAATTCAGGTCGGCGGAGACGCCGATCTCGTCCCGCAGACCGTCCACCTGACCGGCCATGCCGGTGAGCACCGGCTTATACCGGGCGTACAGCTCCTGCACCCGCTGATAAAACGCCGGGATGTTCAGCATCTTCTTCATCAGCACAGAGGTGCTGCTGGCGTTGTAGTCGGTGACCTTTTCATTCTTATTGCCCATGCAGGTGTCAAAGTCCCACAGGGGGCCCACATGCAGCACATCGGACGCGCCGTCCTGATACCAGAAGAAGCTGGTGAAGAAGGACTCGCCGTTGAGAACGTACTCGTTCATCAGATAGTAGCGGGCCAGGGAGTCCACGTCGATCATTTCATTGAGCTGGTTCAGGGACAGATTCTCCCAGCCCTGGGAGGTCAGCGCCGTGGTCAGGCGGGTCATGGCCGTCTGGAAATTGGTCATGGCCTGCTGAATGTGTCCGTCGTCCTCCTCCACGATCTCCTTCAGGGCGAAGTAGCTGTTCAGCCGCCCCTCGAAGAAATAGTGGTCCTCGTCCGTGGCGAAGCCGTTGTCCAGCTCGAACATGGCCCCGGCGGGGTCCTGCAGGTTCAGGCGGCCCTTGCCGATCTCGGCCTTTTCGCCCAGCAGGTACACGCCCAGGTACTGGCCGTCTATCCACAGGTCCACATATTGATATTCCGTCACGAAGGGAAAGTCCATCTGCTCCGCCGCGTCATACACCAGCCGGGTGCGGATCATGCTGTCGTCGGAGGCGTTGGCCAGCAGAATCCACTTCTTGGCGGCGGGCATACCCAGCACGGAGGTCTTTTTGCTGAACTTGATCTGGTAGGGCTTTTTGGCGTATTCCCGCCAGGTGGAGTTGCCCCGGCCCTTGATCTCCACGGCGCCGGTGAGGACGTCGTCCCCGTCCGTCAGCACCAGGTCGTTGCCGGGATACTTCACATCCTTGTCCTGGTGGATCTGGTCCAGGGTGGTACCGTTGAGGGTCAGCCGCAGGCTGGGCAGACTGCTCTGCCGCAGGCACACCGTCTCGGTTCTGCCGCCCTCCAGGGTCAGGGTCACCCGGTCACGGTCGGCGAAGGCCCCGGTCAGGGTGCCGCCCTCCCGGTCCAGGGCGCCGGCGGAGGCCGCCGTTACCCTGCCGCTGAAGGACAGAACCGTGTCCGCCGGGCTTTCGTCCTGGGGCAGGAACAGGTACCACACCCCGTCCTGCTCGGACCGGCAGCCCTGGTTGGTCCACTGCCGGGCGTCCACGGTCCAGCAGCGGAAATCGTTGTCTCCGGCGAAGGCCGTGGCTGTCAGCAGCACCGTCAGCAGGAGGGCCGCCAGCAGCGCCCACAGCCAGGCGCCGGATTTTTGGATCACTTTCATGCATCTTTCTCCCATCTGAAAGGATAGAGCGGCTGCGGGCAATTTTACACGATAAAGCGCCGCTGTTCCGCTAATTACACTCTATTATAACAGGTACACTGCGAAATATCAACCGCTTTTTGCTGCGTGCCCGCCAAAAATCAGGTAAATTTTTGGATGAAACGTATAAAATAAGAGCTCCCGGCGCGGCCGGAAGCTCTCATTTTATGCAATTATGGGGATCCACTCAGTCCTCGCGGCTAGCCAGCACGTTCATGGAGACGGGCTCGTCGTTGGCAACGGGGGCAGACAGATTGACGCTGGAATAGCCGCCCCGCAGGTCGGAGCCATCCTCAAACGTCTTGGTGCAGCGGTCATACTCCACCTGTATCACGGAGGCGATGGTGTGGCGGCCATAGTCGTCCAGCTTGGCGTACTGGTCCAGGATCCGCTGGGTGTCCTCCGTCAGATGGATGTTCTCCTCGCCCAGGGCGCAGATGCCCAGTGTGCGGCAAATCTGGACCACCGTGTCAAACGAAGAACCGCCGATGCCGTTGTGCAGTGCGCTGTTGATGGTGGACAGAGGAATGCCAACTGCAAAAGCAAACTGCCGGACGCTCTTGTACTGGCGGGAAATTTCGTCCCGTACGATGTTGGTAAGTTTGTCCATAATTCGACCCTCTTTACTGTAGATTCCAGAAGCAGCTTTGCTTCCGGATGAACTGATTATAACAAGCCGTACGAGAAATCGCAATAGGGAAACGTGAAAAATAATAATTTTTTTACAATCTGCCGCTATAAATAAATCCGTATGGGGGCAATTTCCTCTTTTCATTTGGGCACCTGTGTGATACACTGTACAGGATAGGGGGGAGGGCTCCTGTGAAGAAAAAGTGGTCGCCCCGGACGGCTGCGGGGCAAATCACGGTGCAGCTGGTGCGCCGGTATTATCTGCATGACGTGGGCCGGGACAGCGCGGCCCTGACCTATTACCTGCTGTTTGCGCTGTTTCCGCTGCTGGTGTTCATCAGCACCCTGCTGGGCATCCTGAAGCTGGACGTGGACAGCGTGACCCAGGTGCTGTCCCAGATCGTTCCGGCGGACGTGATGTCGGTGCTGGAGTCGTATCTTGAATATGTGTCCGCCAACGCCAGCCGCCAGCTGCTGTGGTTCAGCCTGATTTTCTCCGTCTGGTTTCCCATGCGGGCCACCAGCTGTCTGCTGCACTCCCTGCGCAAGGCCTTCGGCCTGGGTCCGCCCCGAAAAATGCTGGTCAATCAGCTGGGGATTCTGCTGTTCACCGTGTGGCTGATCCTGACCATCGGACTGACGCTGCTGCTGGTTACGGTGGGCCGCCGGGCGCTGGAGTTTCTCTCCGGCCTCATCGAGCTGCCGGCGGGGTTCATCGACCTGTGGAGCTATCTGCGGTTTATCGTTCTGGGCGTGGTGATGTTCCTGATGCTGACGGTGCTGTATATGCTGGCACGGGGGCAGCGGCGGCCTTTGAAGGAAGTGGCCCCCGGGGTGGGCATCTCCCTGGCGGCGTGGATGGTCCTGTCCCTGGCCTTTTCGTATTATGTGGAGAATTTTGCCAATTATTCCGTGCTGTACGGCTCCATTGCCACGGTTGTGGTGGTGCTGCTGTGGCTCTATATGAGCGGCACGGTGCTGATCATGGGCGCGGAGTACAGCGCCGTGATACTGCGCCGCAGGCGCAGCCGGCTGCCGGAGAGCAGCGGAGAGGAGCAAGCATGAAGATCATCATTGTGGGCAACGGCAAGGTGGGCTATGCCATTGCCCGGCAGCTGGCGGTGGAGGATCACGACATCACCATCGTGGACGACGACGCCGCGGCCCTGCACCGGGCCGACAGCACCCTGGACGTGATGTGCGTGGAGGGCAACGGCGCCAGCATCAGCGTGCTGGACGCGGCGGGGGTCCGCGGCGCGGACCTGGTCATCGCCGTCACCAATCTGGACGAGACGAACCTGGTGTGCTGCCTGATCGCCAAAAAGCTGGGGGCGCAGCACACCATCGCCCGGGTCCGGAACCCGGAGTATCGCAGGGACGCCGGGATGCTGAAGCGGGAGATCGGCCTGGATATGCTGATCAATCCCGACCTGGGAGCGGCCCAGGAGATCGCCCGGATCCTGAGCTTCCCGGCGGCCTTCTCGGTGGAGCCCTTCGCCGGAGGGCGCATCGACATGATCGGCTTCCGGGTGACGGAGGAGGACTCCCTGGCGGGGGTGTCCCTGAACGATTTCCATCGCAACCGCCTGGCGGAGGTGCTGATCTGCGCCGCCCACCGGGGGGACGACATCATCATCCCCGACGGCTCCTTTGTGCCCCGCAGCGGGGACAAGCTGTACATGGTGGGCACCAAGGCGGAGCTGCAGAAGATGCTGCGGGGCATCGGACGCACCCTGCAGAAGGTGAAGAACGTGTCCATCCTGGGCGGCAGCCGCATCACCATGTACCTGACCTGGGAGCTGGCCCGCAGCAATACCAAGGTCCGGATCGTGGAGATGAAGCACGACAAGTGCCTGCGTCTGTCGGCCTCCCTGCCCGGCGCCATGATCATTGAGGGCGACGGCACCGACGCAGACCTGATCGAAAGCGAGAACATTTTCGAGACCGACGCCTTTGTGGCGCTGACGGACCGGGACGAGGAGAACCTGCTGATGGCGCTGACGGCCCAGCGGGCCGGGGTGCCCAAGGTGCTGACCAAGATGACCCGTCCCAACTACATGGACCTAGTGCAGGAGACGAAGCTGGGCAGCATCATCAGTCCCAAGGACCTGACCTCCAACCAGATCACCCGCTATGTCCGGGCTCTGGCCAACTCCCAGGGCAGCACCGTGGAGAGCCTTTACAAAATGCTGGACGGCTCCGTGGAGGCGTTGGAATTTACCGCCACGGCCTCCAGCCGGTCGGTGCTGGACAAGCCCCTGAAGGATCTGACCCTGAAAAAGGGCGTGCTGCTGGCGGCCATTGCCCGGGAAAACAAGATCATCATCCCCGGCGGTCTCACCACCATCCAGGAGGGGGACCATGTGGTGGTGGTCACCAAGTCCCAGGTGTTCGACGACCTGACGGACATCCTGCTGTAAGTAAATAAAACGAGCAAGCAAAAACCTCCGGCCAGGCCGGAGGTTTTTGCTTGCCGGATAGCCGAAGCATGGTCAGGGCCGCGTCTGTCTGGCGCGCCGGAGTGCCGCCAGACGGTCCCATGCCCCCATGCCCGGGCGGTAGACCAGCTCGCCGATGGCCACGCCGAGAACCGCCGCCGTTATCAGGGGGATCGCCAGCATGGCGATGTTGGACGGGGCCAATCGTTTCTCGATGGTCATGAGAACCACTCCTCCCTTATAGTCAGGCTGATTATACCACAGAATGCGGCGGCTGTGGTTAAATAATCCTTAAACACGGTTGCTTTTCCGCACAAAAATGGTATGATAGACATGACGCGAAAGACAAAGGACCGAAGTGGAGCGTAAACTATGACGGCATTTCTGCAACAAACGATTTCCCCGGCGCTGCCGGTGATCCTGTGGCTGTTCCGGGGCGTGACCGCCGGGCTGGCGGTGTGGCTGCTGGTGCGGTGCTGCAAGTCCCTGTTCCGGGGCCGGGACCGGGAGAGCTGGGGCTTTGTGACCCTGTCCAACGGTGCGCGGTACGAGCTGTATCACTGGGAGAACGTCATCGGCCGGGCCCGGCGGGCGGATATCCGGGTGAATTTTCCCTCCGTGTCCCGGACACACGCCATTTTGCAGCGGGACGACGGCGGGATATGGCGGGTCGACCCCATCAACCGCAGCAGCGGGGTGCTGCTGAACGGAAAGCGGACGCTGGTGCCTGCCAGTCTGAACCCCGGGGACTCCATCGCCCTGGGCGGGGTGGAGCTGTTCTTCTTCCCGTCGGAGCAGCCCCAGCACACCGGGCAGCCTAAAAAGCGGCCCAATCCCGTGGGCAGTCTGTGGCTGCTGACGTTTATCCAGCTGCTGCTGTGGGGGCAGTTTGCCCCGGGCTTCGGAGCGGAGAACATCTATCCCGTCAGCGCGGGCTTTTTCGGCCTGTGCGGCCTGGGATGGGCGCTGTACGGCGTCAGCCGGAGGCTGCACCGGCGGCAGTTTGACCTGGAGACCCTGGCGCTGCTGCTGGCCACGGTGGGCTTTGCCATTACCGCCGCCTGGGACCCGGGGGCTCTTTACAAGCAGCTGGCGGCGGTGACGCTGGGCATGGGCATTTACGGCACCCTGGTGTGGCTGCTGGAGCGGCTGCATCTGGCGGTGAAGCTGCGCTGGCCGGTGGCTGCGGCCGCGGCGGCACTGCTGGCCTTCAACGTTGTGATGGGGGAGCGTATTTTCGGAGCCAAGAACTGGATATCGGTGGGCCCCATTTCCTTCCAGCCGTCGGAGCTGGTGAAGCTGGCGTTTATCCTGGCAGGGGCCGCCACCCTGGACCGGCTCTTTGCCAAGCGGAACCTGATCTTCACGGTGCTGTTTTCCGCCTATTGCGTGGGATGTCTGGCGCTGATGAGTGACTTTGGCACGGCACTGGTGTTTTTCGTGGCCTTTCTGTGCATTGCCTTTTTGCGGACCGGGGACCTGGCCTCCATCGTGATGATGACGGCGGCTGCGGGCTTTGCCGGGGGACTGGTGCTGCACTTCAAGCCGTATGTGGCCCAGCGGTTCACCGTCTGGCGGCATGCCTGGGAATTTACCCAGACCACCGGCTATCAGCAGAGCCGCACCATGTCCGCTGCTGCGTCCGGCGGCCTGTTCGGCACAGGGCCGGAGGACGCATGGCTGAAATATGTGGGGGCGGCCAATACGGACCTAGTGTTCGGCGTGGTGAGCGAGGAGTTCGGGCTGCTGCTGGCCCTGGTGTGCGTGGGGGCGGTGATGGCCCTGGCGGTGTTTGCCCTGCGGTCCGGCGACAGCGCCCGGTCCGGCTTCTATGCCATCGCCGCCTGCGCCGCAGCGTCCATGCTGATCTTCCAGACCACCCTGAACGTGCTGGGCGCGGTGGACATCCTGCCGCTGACCGGCGTGACATTTCCCTTTGTGTCCATGGGCGGGTCCAGCATGCTGTCCTGCTGGGGGCTGCTGGCCTATCTGAAGGCCGTCGATGTGCGCCGTCCGCCGGAGGAGAAACCGCCGGAGGATAAGCCGGAGAGACTGTCCCGGAAGCGGGCGGGGTTCTTTGAGGATATGCCGGAGATCCCGGTGGACGAGATATTCGGGAAGGAGGGGCGGTCTTGAAACAGGTAAAGCTGCGGTCCATGCTGCTGGCGGCGCTGGTGGCGGTGCTGGCGGCGGGAATTTTGCTGTTCTGCGTGCGCTATGTGGTGCGGGGCGGGCAGTGGGCCGCCTTCCCGGCCAACGACCACGCCTATCAGGAGGGACGGCTGGCCCTGGGCCAGGTGCTGGACCGGAACGGCCTGGTGCTGTATGACGGGGCCTCCGGCACCTGGGCGGAGGACGGCTCCATCCGCCGGGCCACTCTGCACGCGGTGGGGGACCGGGACGACAACATCTCCACCTCCGCCAAGGCGGCCCTGCGGCAGCGGCTGGTGGGCTTCGACCCCCTGACGGGTACCTCCGCCGGAGGACACAAGGTATATCTGACCATTGACGCAGAGCTGAACGCTGCGGCCCTGGAGGCCCTGAACGGCCGGAAGGGGGCCGTGGCGGTGTACAACTATCGCACCGGCGACGTGCTGTGCATGGTGTCCAGCCCCACCTTTGACCCGGCGGACCCGCCGGAGATCCGGGACGGGGACAGCCGGTATGACGGCGTGTATCTGAACCGGGTGCTGTCGTCCACGTTTGCCCCGGGCTCCGTGTTCAAGCTGGTGACCACTGCTGCGGCTTTGGAGAATCTGGACGGCGCTCTGGACCGGCACTTCACCTGCACCGGGCGTCTGGAGCTGGACGGCGGCGTTATCACCTGTCCCTATGCCCACGGGGATATGGACCTGTATGACGCCCTGGCCCGGTCCTGCAACTGCGCCTATGCTCAGATGGCGGTGGAGCTGGGGGGCGAGACCCTGGCTCGATACGCGGAAAAGGCCGGACTGACGGAGAGCTTCACCGTCAGCGGCATCAGCGCGGCGGCTGGACAGTTTACCGTGGGTCAGGGGGCAGATCTGGGCTGGTCTGGTGTGGGCCAGTACGACGATCTGGTGAATCCCTGCGCGTTTCTGCGATTCTTGGGCTCCATCACCGGCGGCAGGTCCGCAGGACCCCGGCTGGTATATAAGGAGACCACCATGCACGGCATTCCTCTGCCCGGAGACGGCGCGCCGTCTCTGAAGGCCCCCTTTGACGAGGACACCTGCCGGGTGCTGCGGGATATGATGCGCAACAATGTGCAGCAGACCTATGGACAGAGCATGTTCGGCTCCCTGGCGGTGTGCGCCAAGTCCGGCACTGCCGAGGCCGCGCCGGGGCAGTCCCCCCATGCGTGGTTCGCCGGGTTCGTGGCGGATGAGGATCTGCCCCTGGCCTTTGTGGTGCTGGTGGAAAACGGCGGCGGCGGCGCGGATGCCGCCGGTCCCATTGCCGCCCGGCTGCTGGCACAGGCGGCGGAAACAGCGGAATAAGAAAACGAGGAGAGCGCCGCTCTCCTCGTTTTGTTCTTATTGTTCCGCAGGGGGATACAGGGCCGACAGCAGGCGGGTATAGACGCCCTCCGGGTCCTGCCGGAACCGGTCCGCCAGGTCCCGGGCCATGGCCTCGGTGGCGGCGGTGAGCTCCAGGTGCAGGATGCTGTCCACATCGTCCTGCAGGCGCAGCTCCACCAGATAGGAGCCGTTTTCCTGGGCGGCCACCCGACTCTGGACCTGGTTTTTCCGCAGCAGGAGGCGGTTGTATTCCGCCACATTCTTATCCGTCCGCAGCCGCACGGAGTAGGGGAGACTGGACTCGCAGATCTCGCTGTTTTTCAGCCCCTTGGGAGTGATGGCATAGCAGCCGTCCTCCGTCAGACGCAGATGTTCCGTCCGTACCAGGTCGTTCAGGCACTCGGCATAGGCAAAGTAGTCGATGCCGTCGTCACACATGGTCAGCTCCTGCATGCCCTCTGGCGGCAGGGGCTCCGATACCCGGGCGGCAATATATAGAATCAGGAATTTGATCTCCAGCTTATCGTGAATGAATCCGGCAGCCATGCGTATCCCATCCTCTCCAACCGTTTTTCTTTATTATACCGGAAATTCCCGGATTTGTACAGGCCTTTTTCCCGCACCACCGGCGGCAGGCGGCATACACTGGAATGAAGGGCGCAGCCAGCCCCTTCATTACTTAATGGGAGGTTTATTTCATGCCTGAAAACGGAATGCCGGGCCCGGTCTGCGATCTGAGCAGTGTTCGCGAGTCCGTTTGTATCCATACACGGAAGATCTTCGACTCCTGCCGCGACAAGGACTGCGTGGAGGACCTGCGGTTCTATCCCACGGCGTCGGCTATGGAGCTGCTGTCCGGATGCCAGATGGTTCGGGGCGGCACGGCGGAGCTGCTGTATGTATACACCGACGTGGAGCCGGTGACCTTCAACCGGGGCTTCTACTCCATCGATATGCGGTTTTTCTATCGGGTGACCCTGCAGGTGGGCACCGGGACGCCCCGGTGCGCCGGGGCCGAGGGCCTGTGCGTGTTCGACAAGCGCTGCATCCTGTTCGGCAGCGAGGGCAGCGCCAAGATCTTTTCCTCCGACACGGTCATTGACGAGCTGGATATCCCCGGCCGCATGCGTACCAACCTGCCCACCGCCGTGGTGGAGGCCGTGGACCCCATTGTCCTGGACACCCGGGTGGACGACGGCTGCAAGCCCCGGTGCTGCGAGTGCGGCCTGACGGAGATCCCGGCCTTCATCGCCCGCAGCTTCGGCGAGGAGCTGGTGTTTGACGACGGCGGCCGCCGCCGGTTCTATGTGACCCTGGGTCAGTTCACCCTGGTGCGGCTGGAGCGGGACACCCAGCTGCTGATCCCGGTGTATGACTACTGCATCCCCCAGGCGGAGTGCAGCTGCGGCGACCAGGAGGACCCCTGCGGCCTGTTCCGCAACGTGGCCTTCCCCATCGGGGAGTTCTTCCCGCCCAGCACCCTGGAGATGCCCAAGGACTACGCCGCCACCCGCAGCTACTGCGCCTGCCACTGACCGGGCATAGAAAAGCCCCCGCCATCCGGCGGGGGCCTTTCAGGCGTCACGCCTTCTCCTTTACCACCACGTTTTCCTCTCCCAGCCATTCCCGGCACTCCTGCAGCAGGGCCGGATGATTCAGACAGTGGGTGCCCAAGAGCTTCCCGGTGTCCGCCAGGCGGATCTTCACCGGGGTGGTCCCCTCGAACATGGTCATCACCAGCTTGATATGCCGGAAGGCGGGGCTGTCGGCGCTGGGGAAGCGGAGATAGATGGTGCTCTCCCGCTGGGCCGGGCGGCGGGAGGGCTGCTCCATAGGGGGCAGGCCGCTTTCCAGGGGATACAGGGAGTCGCACATGATCTGGGGGGGCTTCTCGTCCCGGACGGACAGCCGTCCCCGGACCAGCACCGGGGTGTTCACCTGCATATAGCTGCCGCACTGGTCGATGACCCGGCTGAAGCACAGCAGCTCCATGGAGGCCAGCTCATCCTCAATGGTCACATAGGCCATGAGGGTGTTGTTTTTGGTGGTGCGGGTGCGGCTGGCGGTGATGACCCCCGCCACGGTGACGTTCTGGCCGTCGGCAAAGTGCTTGGGGCCGTCCTGGCCCTCGAAATCGGACATGATGGCGTGGATGGGCACGGCCCCGGCCCGCTTGGCCAGGGGGCGGTAGTCCTCCATAGGGTGGCCGGACAGGTACAGCCCCGTGGTGTCCTTCTCCATATTCATCCGCTCCACGGCGGTAAACTCCGGGATATCCGGCAGGGGAACTGCGGACACGGCGGCTCCTGAGGGGGTGGACATGCCGAACAGGTCCATCTGCCCCTCCACATTCTTCCGGCGGGAGGAGGCGATGCCGTCCAGCACCCGCTCGTATACGGCCACCAGCTGGGAGCGTTTGCTCCCCAGGCTGTCGAAGGCCCCGCAGCGGATGAGGTTCTCCACCGCCCGCTTGTTCATGTCCGTGCAGTCGAACATCCGCTGGCAGAAATCCTGGAAGGAGGTGAAATCGCCGTCCTGCTGCCGCTGGCGCACCACGGCCTGGATAAAGCCCCGGCCGATGTTCTTCACCGCCACCAGGCCGAAGCGGATGCCCCCCTCCTCCACGGTGAACCGGTCATAGGAGCGGTTCACGTCCGGCGGCAGCAGGGCGATG
>ENA-UOOD01001175-UOOD01001175.1-human-gut-metagenome-genome-assembly--contig:-CS67-NODE-1175-length-27848-cov-17.123448_pt1 | contig 27848 bp, 23 predicted proteins | sample MGYA00242464_ERZ724011 | MGnify/ENA metagenome assembly ERZ724011 | reverse complement strand
GTGCAGGTGGCGGCCTTCGCGCCCACCAGCTGGGTCTTGTGGCCGGTGGCGGGGATGACCTCGCCCTTCTTGACGGTCTCGCCGCACACGGTGCAGACCTCGTCGCCGGTGTAGCCGTCCTCCGTGCAGGCAGCGGCCTTCGCGCCCACCAGCTGGGTCTTGTGGCCCAGAGCGGGGATAACCTCGCCCTTCTTGACGGTCTCGCCGCAGACGGTGCAGACCTCGTCGCCGGTATAGCCATCTTCCGTGCAGGTGGCGGCCTTCGCACCTACCAGCTGGGTCTTGTGGCCCAGAGCGGGGATGGTCAGGGCCTCCAGGGTGGTCTCGTTCTTGCCCTCAGCATCGCTGAACAGCTTGCCGCACACGGAGCACACCCAGTGAGCCTTGACGCCGTTTTCGGTGCAGGCGGCGGGGACCTCCGCCACGGCGGACAGCTTGTGACCGTCGGCGGGAATGGGCTGGGTCCGGACGTCGGTATAGGTGACGCCGTCCAGGACCACCTTGGCGGTATAGGTGCGGACGCCGCCCTCCAGGCAGGAGCTGCCGGTGGTGACCTCGCTGGTGACCTGGGCGTCCAGATGCAGCTTCTCATGCCGGGGATTCACGGTGCAGGCAAATTCGGCATAGGCGCTGAAATCGTCGTTCCAGGTCCACACCGGCTGGCCGTACACATGACCGTCCTTCAGCTCGATGTTCACCGTGCCGGTGGGGCAGATCCACTCCTGGCCGGTCTGGCCGTCCCGATTCTGATAGAACACCCAGTTGGGGCCGCCGGGGATGTCCAGCCGGGTCAGATCCAGGGACACGGTGATCTCCGTATCCTCCGCCGTCAGGGGCTCGGCGGTGAACTTCACATAGTCCGTCACGTCCCGGGTCATGCCGTTGGCCAGCAGGGCCGTCACCTGCATGCCGGCGCCGTCGAAGGTCTCGCCGATCTCATAGACGGTGCGCTCCGGCTGCCGGGTGATCTCCAGGGCGGTGACGCGGCTGCTCAGCCGCATCATATAGGCCGAGTCGTTCTTGAAATAGATGTTGCCCTCGCCGTCCACAATGGGGCTGCAGATGGCGTACTGGGCCTGTGCGCCGCTGGGGGTGAACAGCACATACCCGGTCTCGATGGTGACCTCGCCGGAATCGCCGTTATAGGTCTCCATGGTGGTGTAGGTGTGGTCCACCTCGGTCATGCCGGGCTTATCCCGCAGGACCCGCAGCTTGCCGGGGGTATAGTTGTCGAAGAAGTACACATACGCATAGCCGTCCTGGTCCTCATAGGCCGTGGTCAGCAGACCGCTGGTCTGGGGATAGCCCTGGGTGGGGACTGTATAGGCGATGGAGAAGCTCTCCAGATCCACCACGGTCATGTTGTGGCCGGAATAGGCCCCGAACTGGCTGGCGCCGGACACGCCGATGTAGGCCCGGCCGTTGTGGATTACCGGTGTGGAGGTGGACATGGGCGGCGTGTTGTCATCGTTGCCGCCGTTGTCCAGGTGCAGGCGGTTCAGGGACCCCTTCACGAAGGTGCCGTCCTCGTTGGTGCGGACCTGATACAGGTCGCCGCCCTTGGAGGTGAAGTAATAGGCGTCGGTGGCGGGGTCATAGCACACACTGCTGCGCAGGTCGCCCACGTTGGTGGCCTTCAGCTGGTCCAGCAGAACGCCGGTCTTGGGATCCAGGGACAGCACGGAGCCGTAGCCCGTGGTATAGCCGCTGTCGCCGTCGTCGGTGGTCACCAGGACGAAGTTTTCGCAGGCATAGGCCCCGGCCCAGTAAAACCCGTTGTGGGTATAGGTCCAGGCGGCCAGCTTGGCCTCCTGGGTCTGGGTGGGGTCCTCATCGGTAACGTTGATGCCCACGAAGTTGGCCTGCTTGGTTTCGGAGTTCCAGAAGCCGGTATAGATATACCCGTCGCAGTAGGCGATGGGGCAGTTGGGCTGACCGCCCAGGGGATCGGTATACACCCACAGGGACTCCAGGCTCTCGGCGTCGAAGGCCTGGATGCGGCCTCCGCTGAGGGCCACGAAGATCATGCCGTCGGCATAGGTGGGGGAGTTGATGGCGAAGGAGGAGCTGGTGACCATGGTGCCCTCGCCTACCACCGCGCCGGTCTCCTTGTCAATCTTCAGCAGCTTGTCCCGGGCATAGGCGTAGAGATACCCGCCTGCAATAATGGGGCAGGAGGCGGCGCTGGCGCCGTAGCCCTCGCCCACCTTGTTGGCCCACACCAGCACCGCGTCCTCGGCGGTGATGGGGGTGGGGGCGCTGACCACGCCGTTGTTGTTGCTGTCCGCCCGGAACAGGGGCCAGTCGCCGGGCTGGAGAATGTCGTTGTGGGTGCTCTCCGGGGCCTTGTCCAGCTTCACGGTGATGTTCTTGCTGTCCTCCCCGGCGATCACGTCCAGCTTCTGGCCCACATAGCCGCTGCGGGTCACCACCAGGGTATAGGCTCCGTTGGTGTCCAGGGTATAGGTGCCGGTCTCGCCGGGCAGGATCCGCTGGCCGTTGACGTTGCTGGTCAGGAACACCGTGGCGTCGGCGGGGTCGGTGGTGACGGTGGTCTCCACCGGCGGCAGCTTGTTGATCCGGATGGAATAGGTCTGCGCTACGGAGGTGGGCTCGCTGTGGGAAACGGTGACGGTGACGGTCTCCGTCTGCAGGGCGGTGTTCAGGGGAACGTTCACCGTCCGCAGGACGTTGGGCCTGTTGTCCGCGTCATAGGTCAGGGTCTGGCTCCAGTCGCCGCAGGCCACGGTAACGGTCATGTCCGCGTCCAGCTTATAGCCGGACAGGGGGCGCAGAGTCAGCTGTATCTCCGGCACCCGCTGGCCCAGGGACGTTGTGTAATCCAGCACCAGCTTGTCGAAGGCTTTGGATGCATCGTCCTTCTGGTTCAGGGGCAGGGCGCTGCCGTTGTTGTCCGCCAGCTTCATGGAGTTCAGGGTCATGACCCGGTGGGCGGAGATGAGATAGCTCTGATAGAAGGTGACGCCGCCTACGGCCTTGGCCTGGGCCACCTGCAGCTCCATGGAGTTGCCATGGCCGCCGGCGGCCATGAAGTTGGCCACGGAGCCGTAGCCATCGTCCTTGGAGGTCAGCACCTTTTCATACAGCTTGTCGGCGAAGTTGGTGTTATAGTGACCGTAATAGACCATGGTGGTCACATAGGTGCTGTCTGTCCTGGCCCGGTTCAGGAAGAAGGAGGCGTTGTTGGACTCCACGGCGAAGTCATACTCGTGGACGCCTGCGCTGAAAGCCGGGGTCATGGGATAGGGGATGGCCTTGGCGGAGGTGCCGCTCTTGGCGTCCAGGCCCTTGAGCCAGTCCTCCACAATGGGGGTGGGCACCTGCACCGTCAGCCCGGCGGAGGCCTTCACGGCGGCGGTGGTGTGGAAATAGCTGTTCTTGGTGGAGACATAGGTGTAGCTGTCGCCGGGAACCAGGGCATACACATCGGCGGTGCCGGTCTGCTGCCGGGGGGCGATCACCGCCCCGGCGCTGTTGGTCAGCTCCACCGTCACATCCTGGTCATGCTCCAGGGTCACCAGAACGCTTTCCCGCTTTTCCACCAGCACCGTATAAGTGACGGCGCGGCCCTCGAAGGTCAGCTCCACGGGGATGATGTACTGCCCCTTGCCGTTCTTCTGGCAGCCGGCCAGGGTCACGTTTACGGGAGCGCCGCCCTGGGCCGCCTTCCCGGCAACGGTCAGCTTGGCCTGGGCGCACAGGGGGGAGGCGGTAACGGTCACCGTGTCCTCGGTGGTGGCCACGGTATAGCTCAGGGTTTTCTTGTCAAAGTCCAGCTTCAGCCGGGCGGAGGCGTCGGATACCACCAGGTCCGTCAGGCTGGGGGTGCGCAGAACGTGCAGGGTATAGGGCTGGTACTGCTCGTATCCGTCCACGGTATACCGGGCCTCCAGCACCACGTCCCCGCCCTCTAGGCTGCTGCCGGGAAGGACCCGGGTCAGCACCGTGGCCTTGCTCTGCCAGGAGCGGGCGTACTTGGGCAGGGTCTCCACCCCGGCCAGGTATACCCGGACGTTCATCTGCCCCTCGGCGGTGCCGATGCCGTCTCCGGGGACCATGTAGGGATACAGGGTGCCATAGGAATAGTCAGGCACCCAGAAGGTGGCGCCGCCGTCGGTCTCGTCAAACTTGGGGACGTCCTCGCCGTCCTTCCACTGGTTGTCGATGCCCAGGCGGAGCTCCTTGATCCACTTGCCGGAGGGCAGGGGAGCGGACACAGCCGCGCCCTGGGCGGTGACCTCCACGGTGCCCCGGACGTGGTTGATGCCGCCGTCGGACAGGTCAAACTGATAGGTGGCGGGCACCAGCTGCACGGAACCGGCGTTCTTCACGGTGGTCACGGTGCCGAACTCGCTGGTGAAGGTGGCCTGCGCCGGGGTCACGGCGCTGCCGTCCTGGGTGGCGGCGATGGTCACGGTCACCCGGTCGCCCGCTTGGAAGGCCTCGAACTTTTCGATGGCCTTTTCCAGGGCGGTGCGCAGGGGGGCCGCCGCGGCGTTGGCGGCGGCATAGAAGCCGCTGTGGGCGGCGTCATAGGCCTCCTTGGCGGCGGCGTAGTCCTTCAGTCCGTTGGTGGACGTGTTGTAGGCCGCCATCCGCTCTGCCAGGTGCAGCAGGTCATCGCCGTAGCTCTGGTTGGCGTTGGTGGTGAACCAGATGGCCGTCAGTCCCTTGGCCGAGGCGTCCAGGGCATAGCCGTCGCCATCGTAGTGCAGGGAATAGTTGTCCGTCCGGCCGTCCACGGCGGTAATAAATCCGCTGTCGATGCCGGAGAAGGTGTGGCCGCTGTTTTTCAGCACGTCCTTCACCGTGTCGCCGGAGCGATAGCCGATATACTCCGGCTCGATGACATAGCCGTCCTGGGCCACGGCCAGCAGGGCGATGCGCCCGTCGTCTGCCGCATAGGCCGGAACCGGCAGCAGAGACAGCAGCATCAGGCACGCCAGCAGCGCGGCCATCAGGCGTTTGGTAACTCTCATGTGATGTTTCCTCCTTTGTTCTTTCTCTATTCAAAACACCTTGCAGGTGATAAATCTTGCCGCAAACCGGCGCAGGGCCGGGGTCTGCTCCCGCCATACCCGGCGGGCGCTTTCCAGCAGGGCCAGGCACCGCCGCCGCTGGTCCTCCGTCATGGTGTGGCCGCTGTACCACACCTCCCGCTCCAGGTACACCAGGTCCTCCGCGTCCTCCGGGGACAGGGGGTCCTCCGGAAGGCCCGGCTGACCCAGCAGGTCATGGACGGCGCACAGGATGTATCCGCAGCCCATGCGGCAGTCCGGATCCTGATACCGGGCCGCCGCCTGTTTTAGCCGCCTGCGGCCCAGAAGGGCGCGGACGGTCAGGGCCAGCAGCCCCAGCGCCAGCGCCGCCGCCAGAGTCAGCAGGGCGCTGCGGACATATTCCGCCCGCCGGTCCTGGGGCTGTTCCTCCTCCGGGACGACCTCCGGCTCCCGCTCCTGAACGGGGGTGTCCGGCACGGGGGTGTCCCCCTGGCCGTTTTCTCCCTCCGGGCCGTTTTCCGGCAGCCGGTATTCCACCAGGTCCGTATAGCCCGGGGCGGCGTCAAAGGGCAGCCAGCCCACGCCGTCCAGATAATACTCCGTCCAGGCGTGGCTGCTCTGCTCCGTCAGGGTCAAAGTGCCGCCGGGGGCCATGGCCTCCGCCTGCTGGAGGGTCACGACGTAGCCCTCAGCGTACCGGGCCGGGACGCCGCAGCACCGCAGCAGCAGAGCCGCTAAGGTGGCATAGTGGATGTCGCTGCCCTGCTGGCCGCCGGAGGCCATGGCGGCGGCGATGTCGCCGCCGGACACCGAGGCCCCCTGGCGATAGCTGACGCTCTGGGAAAGCCAGGCCAGCACCGCCGCCTTGGCCTGGGTGGTGGTCATATCGCTCTCCGGGGTAAAGACCCGGGTCAGGGCCTCATAGGTGCTCTGGGGCACCGTCAGATAGTGGTCATAGACCCACTGGCGGTATACCGCCTCCCCCTGGCGATAGGGGGTGTCGTCCTCAGACCGGGACAGGGCGTCCTGCAAGAGATAGCTGTCCTCCACCGGGTAAACGGACAGGGTGACGGCGTCTGCCGGGACGCGGCCCCCCTCTCCGGCCAGGTCGGCGGCGTCCAGGGCATCCGTGGCCGCCCCATAGGGCAGCGCCAGCCGCTGGCGGCAGGCCCCGGCGTTGGCCACGGTGACGGTCCGGCTTTCGCCGCCGGATACGTCCTGCCAGGCGGCGGAAACCTGGGTGGAGGGGAAGAAATAGTCCCTTTGCAGGGTATACAGGGCGTCGGCCTGGGCCGCCAGGGCCTCCCCCTCCAGGGGCTGCCAGCTGCGGCCGGTGTATTCCCCGGCGGCGAAGCCCCGCAGATACAGGGGCTCCCACCGGTCCATGGTCACGGTCAGGGCCGTCTGGCTGCCGGAGCCGTGGGGCCGGGTCAGGTCCCCCTCCGGCAGGGGAGAGGGATGGGACTCATACCGCAGCCGGTGCAGAAAGATGCCGTTCCCCTGTGCCGGGACAAGGCCGGGGATCAGCGGGACAAGGGCGCAAAAAGCCGCAACAAAAAGGGACAGTCCGGCCAGCATCGCCTGCCGCCCCAGCCCCTGCCGGGGGAGCAGGCACAGAAGCCCGCCCACCAGCAGAACCGCCAGCGGCCAGCCCCCCTCCAGAAGGCCCATCAGCCGCAGCACCAGCGCCGCCAGGCCCACGGCCAGGCACATCCTCGGCCACCGGCGGCGCAGGGCCAGCGCCGTGACTCCGCCGGTGAGGACCGCCAGGGTCAGCACCAGGGGCCAGACGCTGCCGCCGCCGGAATAGGGCAGGTGATACCGCCCGGTCTGCAGCAGCAGACGGTGATTTGCCAGATTTCCCAGGGCGGCTGCGGCGGCGGTCAGCCGGTTCCGGCACAGGACGGCCCACGCCAGCCACGCGGCCAGCACCGCCGCCAGGGCCGCCAGCCGTCCGGGCTTTTCCCACCGGACCAGCAGGCCCAGGCACAGGGCCGTCACGGCGGCGGCTATGGGGAGAACCGCCGGGGCCAGGCTTCCCGCCGGGTGTAGCCACTGCCACACCCCGGCCCAAAGCCCCGCCAGAAACACGACGCCCCCCGGCAAGGCCCCGGGGCCGGCGGGTTTTCCGCCGGCGGGCTTCTCTATTCGGATGGAGGATGATGGTTTTTTCACGTTATTGCGCACTCCTGATCCACTGCTGGATTTGTTGGGGCATCTGCTCCGGGGTAAAGACGCCGGGTTCGCCGCCCTGCTGGCTGCACCGCAGCACCAGGGCGTTTTCCGGCAGGTCCGGCGGCACCCGGCAGCACAGGCAGATCACCGTGCCCGCCTCCTGCCAGGGAGGCGGGTCGGACTCCTGGGCCGGGGACTTCATCAGCTCCGGCAGGGCCTGGGCCAGCTGTTCCTGGTTGCCCAGGGTGCGGCTCTCATAGCCCTCGGGGCCGTTCCAGGCCAGCTGGAAGCTCCGGCCCTCCAGAGCTTGGCACAGGGAGGCCGCCGCCTCCATCAGGGCGTCCGCCAGAGGGGGCGGGGCCTTCTGCCGCAGCACCAGCACCGTCAGCCGGTGGTCCACCGGCCGGGCCGGGTCCCGGACCACCAGCCGCCCGGTTTTGCCGGAGAGCTTCCAGTGGACCTGGCGCAGGCTGTCGCCGGGGGCGTAGTCCCGGACCTGGAAGGTCTCCGTCCGGTCCGTTCCCCGGCGGCCGGGGTCATAGATGCTGCCCTCCCGCCGGGGGCGCAGGGCCTGAAAATCCTCCATATCCAGAGGAAAGGTATCCGGCATGACGCACAGCTGGCCCCGGGCCCGGCAGGGAGCCGGAACCGGCAGCAGGGAGAAGGCGTCCCACACCGTGACCCCGGTGATGCGCAGGGTCAGGCAGCCGCACAGGCGGCCGGACACGGCGCTCTCCCCCTCCGGCAGGGTCATGCAGGCGGTTTCGCCGGTGACGGTGTTCTCCGCCGCCAGGTGAAACCGCACCCGTCCCACCGGCAGGGCCCGGGGACGGCGCAGGGTCAGGCGGACGGCGGCGGGCCGTCCCTTTTCCGCAGAGGCCGGGCAGGACAGCTCCGCCCGGAGCTTCCGGCGGCACAGCAGCACCGCCAGCCAGGACAGCACCGGAAGCATCAGCGCCGCCAGGCCCGCCGCCAGCACCGGCCCCGAGGGGGCGGCGATATACCCCGCCGCCAGCAGCAGAAGGCACAGAACCCACAGCGCCTGGGTCATAGGGTCCGCTCCGTCATGGCCGGGGCGGGGGTCTCCTCCAGCACCTGGGCCAGAATGGCCTCGGGGGTATAGTCGTTGAGCTTTGCCCGGGAGGACAGCATCAGCCGGTGGCCGAACACATAGGGAACCAGCTCCGCCGCGTCCTCCGGCAGAACGAAGTCCCGCCCGGCGGCAAAGGCCGCCGCCTTGGCGCACCGGCACAGGGCCAGGGCCCCCCGGGGGCTGATGCCCAGGCGCACCATGGGGTGGCTGCGGGTGGCCTCGGTCAGGCGGGCAATGTAGTCATACACGGGGTCGGCGATGTGGGCGGCCCGGACCCGGCGGATGGCCTCGCACAGGGCCTCACGGTCCGCCACGGCCTGCACCCGGGTCAGGGGGTCCTCCCCGCTGCGGTCCCGGAGAATGTGGATCTGGCTCTGCAGGTCCGGATAGCCCATGCTGAGCTTCATGAGAAAGCGGTCCAGCTGGGAATTGGGCAGGTCCTGGGTCCCGGCGGAGCCCACGGGGTTCTGGGTGGCCAGCACCGCAAAGGGCCGGGGCAGGGGATGGGTAACGCGGTCCACCGTCACCTGGCCCTCCTCCATGGCCTCCAGCAGGGCGGACTGGGTTTTGCTGGAGGTGCGGTTGATCTCGTCCGCCAGCAGAAGATTGGTCATAATGGCCCCGGGCTGATAGACCATGCCGTCCTTTCCGGGCATGGAGAAGCCGATGATATCCGAGGGCATGGTGTCCGGGGTGAACTGGATGCGCTTGGTGTCCAGCCCCAGGGCCCGGGAGAAGGCCAGGGCCATGGTGGTCTTGCCCACGCCGGGCACGTCCTCCAGCAGAACGTGGCCCTCGGCCAGCAGGGCGATCCACACCTTGGAGATCACGCCGTCCTTGTCCACGATGGCCTTCTTCACTTCCGCCAGAACATTCCGGGTTATTTCGTACATACGCGTTTCCTCTTTCTTATAACGATGATGACAATGCCCGCCGCCGCCAGGACCGCCGCCCCGGCGATGAGCCAGGGAAGGGGGGAGGCGCTTGCGGAGGCCGCCGGGGGGATATCCCGCAGGTCATACAGCCGCCCCTGGCCTGCCCGGAGCCGGTCCAGGGCCTGCAGGGCCAGAATGGCCTGCTCGGTGGCCATCAGGTCCTCGGGGCCCTCCGCCGTGTGGCGGAACAGGCCCTCCCGGGTGCGATAGGACAGCAGTCCGTCCCGGAGGGTGCGGCCATTCTGGATAAACCGGGCATCCGTTTCCGGGTCCAGGCCCAGACTGCACAGGGCGATGAGCACCTGGGCGGTGCTTTCGGCGTTGGGGTCCCCCCAACTGACGAAGTCGCCGTTTTCCGTCTGCTGGCCGGACAGCCACGCCAGCCCCCGGCGGATGGCCTCCGCCGTGGCGGGGTCCTCCTGATAGGGGGCCAGAGCCTGCAGGGCCATGGCCGTGATGTCCACGTCCGCCGTCCCGGCGGAGAGGCCGAAGGCCCCTTCCTCTGTCTGGGCCGACAGAATGGCCCGGCGCATATCCTCCCGGGTATAGACCGCTCCCTCCGGCACGGCGAAGCCGCCGCTGTCCAGAGTAATCAGGGCGAAAATCCAGCCGTTGAGTCCCTGGGCTCCCAGGGAGCGGGAGCGGGACCAGTTATAGGTCCCCTCGGCCACCAGGTCGATGGGCTTTCCCTCCCGGTCCCGGCCAAAGGCGGTGGGGTCCCCGCCCTGGGCCAGCACCGCCAGGGTGATGCGGTGCCACTCGGTGGCCTTGATGCGGTCCAGACCGCCGTTTTCCCGGTACATGGAGGTGACATAGGACTCCAGATCCCGGAGATAGTCCGGCCGCTGAAGCCCGGCCCGGCCGGAGGCGATGGCCAGCCAGTCGGATACGGAGTCTCCCGCCGTCAGGGGCCGGTTTTCCAGCAGGGGGCGGAAATCCTCCCCCCAGGCGGGGCAGATCAGCGCCGCCGCCAGCATCAGGGCCAGCAGAGCGCCTGCCAGGGATCTTCTCATGGAATGGGCTCCTCCTTCCGCTCCCCGCATCGGGAGCAGGTATAGATGATGACGCCGTCCCGGCGCTCCGTTTCCTGGAAGTCGTGGCCCAGGGCCGGAATTTCCTGGGTCCGGCCCACGTCGCCGCACACCTGGCAGGTGACGGCGGCCTGGCCGGGGTGGGTGCAGTCCGGGGCCGTGGTCTGCTGGGGCTGGCCCCAGCGGTGCTCGTCGATGTACTGGCCGTTGATCCAGCGGCCGCAGTAGGTGGACAGGGCCCCGTAATTGCCGCCGGTGGCGTCATAGCCGCCGATGTCCTTGCCGTAGGCCAGGGTGAAGCGCAGATACAGGGTGTCGCCGGAGGACAGGAAGTAATTGGACAGGCCCTTTCCGGCGTAGGTCTGGCCGCCGATGGAGTACATCCAGCCGGAGCCCTGGGTATAGTCGAACTCGCCCAGGCTGTCGTTATCGTGCTGGCCGGTGAGGTTCAGGCCGTCCCGGAGGATTTTGGCCCAGAGGTTTTCCGGGATGTCGGGATAGTCCATGAACCCCGCCCGGCTGATGCGGCGCAGATAGAACCCGACGTCCGGGGAGCCGCTGTATTCGTATTCATAGCCCCACTCCTCCAGGGCCTCCATAACGGCGTAGGACGCCGGAACGTTCTGGCGCACCTGAACGGCAAAGGGCTCCTCCGGCAGGCCCATGCCCATAGTGGTGATGTCCAGGACCACATAGGCCGTGCCGATGACGTCGCCGGTGTCCACAAAGCGGTAGATGATGCGGTAGGACACATAGCGGGAGTTGCCCTGGCCGTCCCAGGCCCGGATGGAGATGGTGTGGGCCTCGCTGTCGCCGGAGAAGGGGTCGGGGAAGCGAAGCTGGTACTCGAACACCGGGTTGCCGGTGGGCTGAAGGACCCGCTTGCCGTCCAGGTATACCTGGATATTGCTCTCCGGCAGGGAGCGGCCGGTGTAGGCGGTGGCCTGCACCGTCAGGGTGAAGTTGCGGTTGGTGGTTTCGGTGACGCCCTCCAGGTTGGTGACGATGGTGGGGGGATGGTCGCCGATGGTAGGGTGGCGCTCGTCGGCCTTCTGGGCCGCGTAGCGGATGGCGTAGTTCACCTCCTGGACGGTTTTATTGCCGTTCTTGCGGTAGAGGGTGAAGTGGTTGGTCTCGCCCCGGCAGAGCCGGGCCTGATAGTTCCGGCCGTCGGCGGTAAGGTACTGGCCGTTCTGGGAGGTCTGGCTGTTGCGGAGCTTGACCTTCAGGGTCTGGCCGTTGGCGTTGAGAATATAGGCGTAAAAATGCAGGGTGTCGCCGGTGAGCTGGTCATAGGTGATCTCGCCGCTGCACAGGTCCGTGACGATCCGGGGGGAGGCGTCGTCGGAGGGGCCGGGGGTGGGATCGGTACCGCCGGGGGTGTCGTCCCGGGGGCCGTCGTCCTTGGGCGGGGCGTCCGGGTCCGGGTCCTGGCCGGGGTCCTCGGGCGGAGTATCCGGGTCCTGGGGGGTGTCCGGCTCCTGGGGCTCATCGGGGGTGTCCGGCTCCTGGGGGGTGTCCGGTTCTTCCGGCTGGTCCGGAGGCGTCTGGGGCGATTGGGACTGTCCCTCCGGGCGCAGGGGGTCCGCCTGGGCCTGGGGCAGGGGCGTGGGGTCACCGGTGGACAGGCCCAGCCCCGGCAGGGCCGCCGCCAGCACCAGGGCCGCCGCCAGAAGCACCAGCAGTCCCCGCAGAAGATAGATTTTGCGATTTTTCATACCGTGTCCTCCCGGATAAACAAAAAATGGTGTTATTCTGCCATTGCAGAATAACACCATAACCGTTTTTGGAAATTATTCGTGTGCACACAGTAGGTCTCCCGACTCGTACCTCAAGCGGCGGGTCTGTCCTGCCTTCTCAGAAGGAGTGCCTTCCAATGACCGGCTTTCGCCGACGGACAGATGCCTTGGTACACACGGTGTTGGTCAACGCGGGGCTCGTCCCCATTCCCTTGTTCATCAATGCGCCTGACCCGCAGGGGGCCTTTGCGGCCACATTGCCTCTGGTGAAGTATGTCAGACTCATTATACAGGGCGGCGGGGGAAATTGCAACCCCCGGCTGTGATATTTTACATGCGCGGATCCTGCCGAAAAAAATCTCGCTTCTTAACATGATTTTAGCGTTTTCTTAACGCCGAAATATGGTACAATGGTGGCAATACAGGCGCGGGGAGGGGAAAAACAGCCATGAAGCGCTTTCAGATCCGCTGGCCCGACGAGTGGCTGAAGCGGACTCGCCTGTTCCGGACGGACCTGCTGTCCTATTCCGGGAAGGACTTTATCGTATCCGTGTCGCTGTATCTGATCTCGGTGGGGTTCTGTCTGGTGCTGCGGAACTTCGACCCCAACAACGACACCAGCTATGTGTCCATGATCTTCCTGCTGGACGTGTTTTTGACGGCCCTGCTGACGGACGGGTTCTTTTTCAGCCTGACCATCGCGGTGTTCGCCGTGCTCAGCGTGGACTACATCTTCACCCCGCCCTTCTGGGAGGTCAGCTTCACGCTGGCGGGCTTTCCGCTGACGTTCCTGGTGATGATGACCATCTGCGTGGCGACCGGTATCGTTACCAGCCGGGCCAAGAAGGTCAGCGAGATGGAGCGGGAGGCGGAGCGGGAGAAGATCCACAGCAACCTGCTGCGGGCGGTGTCCCACGACATCCGCACCCCGCTGACGGGCATCGTGGGGGCCACCAACGTCCTGCTGGAGCAGGATGACGTCCTGACGCCCCAGCAGCGGCGGGAGCTGCTGAAAAATGCCAACAAGGAGGCCCAGTGGCTGATCCACATTGTGGAAAATCTCCTGTCCATCACCCGCATCGGCGCGGGGGAGGACGCGCAGGTCACCAAAACGCCGGAGGCGGCGGAGGAGGTCATCGAAGGGGCCGTGGGCAAATTCCGGCGGCAGTATCCGCAGATCGACGTCCGGGTGGAGCTTCCGGAGGAGTTCTTCCTGGTGCCCATGGACCCGCTGCTGATCCAGCAGGTGATGACGAACCTTCTGGAAAACGCCGCCGTCCACGGCGTCACCACCACCCGGGTGGTGGTATCCCTGGAAAAACGGGGGAAGTGGGCCCGGTTCACCGTGTGCGACAATGGCCGGGGCATCCCGGAGGGACGGCTGCACAACCTGTTCGACGGCACCCAGAGCGCCCAGAAGGGGGACAGCACCTGCAGCATGGGCATCGGCCTGTCTGTGTGCAAAACCGTGGTGGCAGCCCACCGCGGCAAAATAAAAGGAGAAAATATCAAGGGGGGCGGCGCCCGGTTCACGGTGGACCTGCCCCTGGAGGAGGATGAACATGAAGATCAAGGATAAGGTTCTGATCGTGGAGGATGAGCAGAGCATCAGCAATTTCATCTCCATGGTCCTCAACGCCAACGGATACGATACCATCATTGTGGGCAGCGGCGAGGAGGCGCTGACCATGATCGCCTCCCACTGCCCGGACCTGATCGTCCTGGACCTGGGTCTGCCGGATATGGACGGCATGGAGGTGCTCAAGTCCGTGCGCAAGTGGTCCAACCTGCCGGTGGTGGTGGTGTCCGCCCGGAACCACGAGCACGACAAGGTGGATGCGCTGGATTACGGGGCCGACGACTATCTGGTGAAGCCCTTCGGCACCTCCGAGCTGCTGGCCCGCATCCGCACCGCCATCCGCCATACCCGCACCACCCTGGCCAATTCCCAGATCGCCCAGTCCGGCAAGTTCACCGCCGGGGACCTGACCATCGACTATGACAAGCACCAGGTGCTGATCCGGGGCAAAAACGCCAAGCTGACGGTGAACGAATACAAGATCGTGGCCCTGCTGGGCAAATATGCCGGCAAGGTGCTGACCTATGACTTCATTATCCGGGAGCTGTGGGGCCCCAAGGCCAAGGCCGACAACCAGATCCTCCGGGTGAACATGGCCAATATCCGCCGCAAGATCGAGGACACCCCCGGCCAGCCCCAGTACATCTTCACCGAGGTGGGCGTGGGCTACCGCATGCGGGAGGGAGACTGAGGTCGTCCACTTCCGGAGGGTGATTGGCGAAATACATAAAATTTATGCCATAAATTTGAAAAATAGGGGCTATCTTTTTCCGGATGTATATGGTACAATCAGAATATCCCAAATGTATGCGGTACAACACAGTGCCGGAAAAGGTAGGTCAAACGACATGGAACACAATGCGATCCTGGACAGCAAGCTGTCCCTGAGCAGCAACATCCCCCTGTACGCCCAGCTGGTGGGTATCATCAAGCGGGAGATCTCCTCCGGCGCGCTGAAAATCGGGGACCTGCTGCCGTCGGAGGCGGAGCTGTGCCGGGCGCTGGATATCAGCCGCAACACCGCCCGCCAGGCCATCGGCGAGCTGGAGGACGAGGGACTGGTGGTCCGCAAGCGGGGCAAGGGCACCTTTGTGGCCGACCCCAACAACAACCGCCGGGGCGTGCGCTATTCCTTCACCACGGAGGTCTCCTCCCTGGGCAAGACGCCGTCGTCCACCCTGGTGGATTTCGGCGTGGTGATCCCCACCCGGGCCATCTGCCAGCGGATGGACCTGCAGGAGGGAACCCCGGTGTATTGCTTCACCCGTGTCCGCAACGTGGACGGGGAGCCGCTGATTCTGGAAACCTCCTACTATCCCCAGTACATCTATCCCAACCTCACCCGGGAAATGGTCCAGACCCACAGCTTTTACAGCCTGCTGTATCATGTGGGGATCACGCCCTTTTCCGCCGAGGACAGCTATGAATCCGTGATCCTGGACGCCCCCCGGGCCAGCCTGCTGGGGGTGGAGCCGGGCAGCTGCGCCTTTTATCATCAGCGCCGCACCCGCACCGAGGATGGCCGCATTTATGAGTATACCCGCAGCTATATCCGGGGCGACCGGGTCCGGCTGGACGTGCATATGCAGAAGAGCGGCATGAGCTTCACCCGCATCATCGACTGACAAAGTAACAGCAAGGCCCCCGCGCAGCGCGCTGCGCGGGGGCCTTATATTGGTTCACAAAGTCAACCCCCGGCAGAGCCGGGGGTTGACTTTGTGAACCAATATGAAAAACAGCGGCAGGCAAAGCCCACCGCTGTTTTTTGTGATTATTCGGCCTGTGCAAGGTCCCGCTTCAGCAGGCGGAACAGGCCCTCCCGGTTCTCCCGGGTGATATACAGCACCCGGACGCCGGGGACGCCCCGCACCGCCTGCAAAAACGGGTCGTTCCGGTTTTTCACCGCCGCCAGCACCGGCTGGTCGCCCCTCAGGGCCGCCAGCACCGCCTCCTGGAACCGGCGGGCGTCCCGCTCTAAAAAGCCCAGCTCGTCCATCAGCAGCAGGCCCGGCCCCTCCAGCAGCCGGGGGCCCCAGTCATCAAAGGCCGGGGTACAGCGGACACTGCGGCGGCGGTCGCACCGGCCGATCAGATTCTCCGGGCCATACTGCCGCCGGGCTTCCGGACAGGCGGCGGGGTGAATGTAAATAGGGAACAGGCCCTCGTCGTTCGCCACGGTCTCCCGCTTGGTGACAAAGCCCGACACCGGACCGGGATACAGGGCCGTCAGCCGCCGGATGAGGGTGCTTTTCCCCACGCCCCGGGGGCCGCAGATGAGTATTTTATCCATGGGAACCCTCCTTCAGTTGACCTGCCGGGATGGCCAGCAGGCACAGGGGCTTGGGATTGGGCAGATACAGGGGATAGTCCGGCCAGGGGGACGGCTCCAGCCGGGCCTCCAGCTCCTGCCGGGCAGGCACCGTCCCGTCCCGGCTGTACAGCCGGAAAAACGCCAGGGCGTCCTCCACGGACCGGAAGGGCTGGCCGAATTCCAGGGTGAACCGCCGGAGGGTGCAGGTCAGCCCCCGGCGGCGCAGCTCCTGCTCCATGTCGGCGGCGGTGTGGCCCGCCATGCGGACGCCGGAGCTGAACTGGTGCTGCCGGAAGTCCCGCCGCACCACCAGGGCTGTGCCGCCGCACTGCCGGGCGGCGATGTCCAGAATCTCATCGGTGCCGCCGAACAGGCAGAACACCATGGCGTCATAGGGCTTTTGGGGCGGCAGGTCCCGGATGTCCCCGGTCAGGGCCGTCAGCCGGGGGTCATGGCCCCGGGCGGTCAGGTCGGCGATGGCCGCCGGGGAGCGGTCTATGGCGGTGACGTGTCCGCAGTAGGGCAGAAGGGCCCGGCTCAGCAGACCCAGGCCGCACCCGGCGTCGCACACCCGGTCCTCCGGGTGCAGGAACGCCCCCAGCTCCCGGGCCAGGTCCGTATAGTAGCGGCTGCGGTCCGCCGCCGTGTGCAGATAGCGGATGACCTCCGGACTCCATCGCTGCATGGTTTGCCCCCTTTCTTTCTTACCTTTTATCATACCATACCGCCCCCGGGGATGCAAGCCGGGGGGCGGATGATGGGGGATTTTGAATACGTATTGCAATTTTACGGTCGAAATATACGAAATGCAATCGAATTCGGCAGCGGGGGTGGTGGATAACCACCGGCGGCGGGCCCTACGGACTTGGCTCTCCCTTTGGGAGAGCTGTCACCGAAGGTGACTGAGAGGGCCTGTAGGGGCGTGGGCCCACCAATGTGGCGCTTTCGGGCGGCAGGGCACATGGGCCCTGCCCTACAGGATATTCTATCGGCACACACTCCGTAGGGCGGGGCCCGCGTGTTCTGCCGTCAATTACAGACGATCTATCCGATTCATGTCAAGAAAGCCTCGCAGAGTTTGCCGCCCGCAGGCGGCAAATCAAATGCAATCATTTTTGGCCGGGGCGTGTACCTGGCCAAAAATACTTCTCGGTCTGCAAGTGTGGAATTTGTTCGCTTTCAGCGAACAAATTATGCGCGCGGCAGACTGCAAGCCTTTTGTCCAAAAAGGGCTTTGCCCTTTTTGGACAATCAGCAAAACCTGCCGCAGGCTGTGGCCCGCGGCAGGTTTTTGACGGAATTATTTGCGGCGGCGGCCGCCCCGCTTGGAGGCCATGTAGCGGTTCAGCTCCGACTGCTTGCTGTCGGACACGGACATGAACTGCTTGAGCTTGTCCTCAAAGGACAGCTCCGCCGGGGCGGCGGGCTGGGCAGGGGCGGAACGGGCGGGAGCGGGACGGGGGCCACGGGGCCGTGCCGGACGGTCGCCATAGGGAGACCGGGGCTTGGGCGGCTGCGCCTGCTTCACGGACAGGCTGATCTTCCCCTCCGGCGAGATGGACAGTACCTTCACGGGTACCTCCTGCCCCTGGGTGAGGAAATCGTGGACATCGCTGACGAAGGTGCCGGCCACCTCAGAGATGTGAACCAGCCCGGATTTTCCATCGGGCAGCGCCACAAATGCGCCGAATTTGGTGATGGTGGTCACCTTCCCGGTGATAATGGTCCCAACCGTTAATTCCATAAACGAATCTATCTGCTCCCTTCGAAAGTGTGGCGTGTCAGTTGTTCACGTCGTAAAAAATGCGCTCGCCATCGGAGGCCAAGCCCAGATCATCCCGGGCCAGACCCTGGATAAAGTCCTGATCCCCCTGGTGCTCCAGGTCGGACCGCAGGGCGTCATTCTGCTTTTCGGTCTGCTGGATCTGGGCCTCCAGCGCCTGGCTCTTGCTGCGAAGCTCCGGCAGACGGCTGCCGTATATCCGGACGATGCCTGCCCCTGCGGCGGCCACCAGCACCACGATCACCAGCAGAGCCGCCAGGCGGCTGCGGCTGACGGGTTTTTTCTTGCTTCTTGCCATGTCTGCGGACTCCCTTCCGTGCGTCATCCTTTGGTCGTAGAAAACACTTCCACCTATATGTGTTTAGTATAGCGTACTTTGCCGCAGAATGGAAGCCCTTTTTTGCTTCCGGCAGCAATTTTTTTGCCTGATGGCGGCAAAAATCCAGGGGCAGCCGCAAAAGCCGCGCCAGCTCCCCGGCCACATCGGCCCAGAACTCCCACAGGGGCCGCAGCAGCGGCGCCGCCGCCAGCAGATACAGCAGCATCCCCGCCCCGGCTCCCAGCAGCAGATACAGCTGCGGCTCGCCGCCGCCTACCCGGGTCAGGGCCCACAGGGTCCCCAGCAGGCACATCAGGCCGAACACCGCGTCGGCGGCATGGGTCAGCCCCGGCCGCCTGCGGCGCAGCACCCGCAGCAGGTCGTATACCAGGCCCCCGGCGGCTCCCAGGGCCACGGCGGCTCCCAGGGCGGCCAGCTGACCGGCCACATAGTTCTCCATCCGTCCCCTCAGCCCAGCAGCCGGGTCAGCCAGGAGCCCCGGGGAGCCTGCTGCTCCTCATAGGTCAGGGCCTCCACCCGGCCATCCACCTGCAGTTCCCCGCCGTCCAGGCTCAGCTTGCCGATGTGCAGCCCCTCCCCGGTGACGATCAGGGTCCCCTCGCAGGTGGCCATGACGATGCAGCCCTCGTCGAACCGCTCCACGTCCTCCACCCCGGACACCGTCAGCTTGTCCCGGCCCTCCAGCTCCACCCGGTGATACAGCTGCTGCCCCGTTTCATACGCCATAAAAAAACCGCCCCCTCATATCAGCAATGGAATATTTCAATCGAATATCCCATGTGTATGAGAGGGCGGGAAAAATTATACCGGTTGTCCCGGTCTGTCCCGGGTCTGTCTCAACTTTGTCCCGGAGTTGTCCCGCCGATTTCCCGGTACATGGCGGCGGCGTCGGCCTTGCCCACGTTGTCCGCCACCGACAGCACCTCCACCTCCAGGGTCCTGGCCCCGAAGCGGATGGCAATTTTGTCCCCGGGCTTCACCTCGTAGGACGCCCGCTGCACCCGGCCGTTGACGCTGACCCGCTCATTGTCGCAGGCCTCGTTGGCCACCGTCCGCCGCTTGATGAGGCGGGATACCTTCAGATATTTGTCCAGTCGCATAGCAATCCCCTCCTTTTGCCCCGCATTATAGCAGAAATTTCCCGGTTTTGCAACAGAAGTCATTTTTTGTGGGGTATGTGAGTTGCACACTCCGGCAGGGTATAGTATAATATAGGATACGAATTTTCCAAATGCGGGAGGGACCCAATATGATGCATCCTACCATAGATATCAAAACCTTTCTCAAGCCCGGGGTCCGGGCCCACCTGGCCGGCATCGGCGGGGTGAGTATGTGTCCCCTGGCGGAGGTGCTGCTGGGCATGGGCCTGCGGGTGCAGGGCTCGGACATGACGGAAAGCGACACCGTCCGCCAGCTCCGGTCCCAGGGCATCGACGTGGCCATCGGCCACTCGGCGGAGAACCTGAAGGACTGCGACCTGGTGATCCGCACCGCCGCCATCCACGACGAGAATCCCGAGATCGCCGGGGCCATCGCCCGGGGCATCCCCGTGTATGAGCGGGCCCAGGCCTGGGGCGCTATCATGCAGCACTATGAAAACGCCCTGTGCATCTCCGGCACCCACGGCAAAACCACCACCACCTCCATGGCCACCCACATCTTCATGGCGGCCCAGGCGGACCCCACCGTGATGATCGGCGGCACCCTGCCCATGCTCCATGCGGGCTATCGGGTGGGCAAGGGGGACACCATCATTCTGGAATCCTGCGAATACTGCAACTCGTTTCTGAACTTCTTCCCCACGGTGGCGGTGATCCTGAACGTGGGAGAGGACCATCTGGACTTTTTCAAGGATCTGGCGGACATCGAGCGGTCCTTCCACGCCTTCGCCGACCTGGTGCCCCAGCGGGGCTATGTCATCTCCAACGCCGACGATAAGGGGGCCCGGGACGCCGTGGCGGGCCTGAGCCACCCGGTGTTCACCTTCTCCCTGGCGGACCGGACGGCGGACTGCTATGCCCGGGACGTGGCGTTTTTCGACGGCTGCGCCAGCTTCGACGTGATGATCCACGGGGAGCTGTATGCCCATGTGGACCTGCACATTCCCGGCAAGCACAACATTCTCAACGCGCTGGCCGCTGCTTCCGCGGCCTATGTGCTGGGGATCCCTGGCCAGGCCGTCACCCGGGGCCTGGAGGATTTCCACGGGGCTGGACGCCGGTTCGAGCACAAGGGCAGCTATCACGGCGCGGCGGTGTATGACGACTATGCCCACCACCCGGCGGAGCTCCACGCCCTGCTGACCACCGCCCGGTCCATGGGCTATGACCGGGTGATCTGCGCCTTCCAGCCCCACACCTACACCCGCACCAAGGCGCTGTTTGACGACTTTGTCCGGGAGCTTCAGCTGCCAGATGTGACGGTGCTGGCGGAGATCTACGCCGCCCGGGAGCAGAACGTCCTGGGCATCTCCTCCCGGGACCTGGCGGAGAAGATCCCCGGAGCCATCTATTGCTCCACCCTGGACAAGGTGGCCGACACCCTGGCCTCCCTGGCCCGGCCCGGTGACCTGATCCTCACCGTAGGCGCGGGAGACATCTTCCGGGCCGGTGAAAAGCTGCTGGAGCGGGCATAAAGCAAAAAGCCCCCGCCCCAAGGGCAGGGGATGCGGCGGGCTGTAAAGCGCGGGAGCCTTACGTCTGGGGGGGCTGCTCGGCGGCCAGAACCTCCTGGGTGTCGGCCCCGCACAGGCGGATGAGCTTCTCCGCCAGGATCTTGGAGAACCCCGCGATCAGGGTGCTTTCGATGACCAGCCGGGACACGGCGGCCTCGCCGGGCTGGTCCGGCGTGCGGATATCCTCCGCCGCGTCCTGGACCTGCTGGTTGAAAAACAGGGCAATGTGGCGGAATTTCTCGGAATACTCCTGATAGATGGCCCGGACGTCCTCCTCGGGGATGTCCGCCGGGATGATCTTCTGCACGTCGCTGATGCTGATGCTCTGCTTCATGGTCAGGATCATGATGAGATAGGCGATGTGGACCCGGAAGTATTTCCGCTTTACCGGGGCGGGCATGATCTTCAGCCGCACATAGTTGTTGATGGTGGAGGAGGTGACAAAGCTTTCCTTCCCGCCGGGCATGGCCGGGATGAAGTTCAGATACTGGGCCAGCAGCACCACCACCTGGTCCATATACAGCCCCAGATCGGGGATGGCGTCCCACTCCGGCAGGTGGTAGTCGGTGATGAATCGGTCCCACCGGTCCAGCTTGTGGGCGATCAGCTCTTTGTCATATTGCATACAGCATTCCTCCGGCTTTTCCTTTTTCCATATAATATCAGAATATTCGGTTGGGCGCAAGCAGAAAACGGAAAATAATAGGTTGACTTGCCAGAACTAATATGCTATATTAGGAAAAAAGAGGGATGGAGGTCATAGCCATGCCGGATAAGATTTATATTTACGGAGACTCTCTGCTGAAGGCCACGGTGCCGGACGGAGATTTTCACTATCATTTTCACATCAATGAAGTCATGCAGCGCTACCAGACCAAGCTGGTGGAGGTGGTGAACCGGTCGAAAATGGGGGCCACCATCCGCAAGGGGCTGAGCCTGGTGCGGCATGACCTGGACCGGGGCCTGGAGGCCCGGTACGCCCTGGTGTCCTACGGCGGCAACGACAGCGACTTCGACTGGGCCGCCATCGACGCCGACCCCGAGGCCGACCACCGGCCCAACACGGAGCTGCCGGAGTTTGCCGACACCCTGCACGAGACCCTGGACGCCCTGCGCCAGGGCGGGGTGCAGCCGGTGATGATGACCCTGCCCCCCATTGACGGGGAGCGGTATCTGGACTTCCTGTGCCGGGACAATCTGCGGCGGGACCGCATTCTGGACTGGCTGGGGGAGCCTCAGATGATTTATCGCCACCAGGAGCTGTACGCCGACACGGCGGCGGAAATCGCCCTGCGGGAGAACATCCCCCTGATCCCGGTGCGGCAGACGTTTCTGCGGAACCACCGGCTGTCCCAGCTGATTGCCGCCGACGGCATCCACCTGACCATGCCGGGGTATGAGCAGCTGTTCGACACTCTGGCGGATTGGGTAAAGCACAATATTTAATCGAATTACCTTGGAAAGGAACCGTTTATCATGATCCAGATTTTTGTGGACTCCGGAGCCAACCTGTCTGCGGAGCTGCGGGAGCAATACAACATCCACCTGCTGCCTATGGCGCTGACCATCAATGACCAGCCCGCGCCGGAGGGGCTGGACGGCCACGAGTATTACGAGGCCCTGCGGGCCGGGGCTGACGTGCGCACCTCCATGGTGAACCCGGACGACGCCCGGAAGGCCTTTGAGCCTTATATCGCCCAGGGAGACGACGTGGTGTATTTCAGCATTTCCGCCGGCATCAGCGGCAGCTGGTGGTCGGCCAAGCTGGCGGGGGACGAGCTGATGGAGGAATATCCCCAGCGCCGGGTCTGTCCCATCGACAGCATGGGCGCGTCCCTGGGGGCGGGGATTCCGGCTCTGAAGGCCTCCTCCCTGGTGCGCCAGGGCATGGGCCTGGATGAGCTGGTGGAGAAAATGACGGTGTACTGCCAGAATTACTGCCAGTATTTCGCTGTGGATGACCTGAAGTATCTGCGCAAGGGCGGCCGCATCTCCGGTGCGTCGGCGCTGGTGGGCTCCCTGCTGCAGATCAAGCCTATCCTCCGGGGCAACGAGGAGGGCAAGATCGTCCTGTTCGACAAGGCCCGGGGCAAGCTGCGGGCCATCGAGCGGCTGGTGAGCATCTATAAGGAGCGGGCCATCGACCTGGACGACCTGATCGGCATCTCCCACGGGGACTGTCCCGGCGAGGCCCTGCGGCTGGAGACGAAGCTGCGGGAGGCGGGCCATCGGGGGCCCATCCTGCTGGTGCCCCACGAGCCGGTGACCGGCGCCCATGTGGGCCCCGGCATGCTGTCGCTGTATTTCCACGCTGTGGGAAAATAAGAAAACCAACGAAAAAACCGCCGGGCCTTGGGCTCGGCGGTTTTTTTGCATATCCGGGGCGACTGCGCGGCAGACTATGGGCAAGAGGTGATTTTATGACGTCCAAACGCCTGGGCCGCCAGACGGTGCGGCTGGCGCAGCCCCCCAGCGTAGTATCCTACGCCAACATCGGCGGCAAGTTCGAGGGAAACGGTCCCCTGGCGGAGCACTTTGACCAGCTGTGCCCGGACTCCTTTTTCGGAAAGGACACCTGGGAGCAGGCGGAGTCCGCCATGCAGCAGCGGGTGCTGGAGCGGGCCCTGGAAAAGGGCGGGCTGATGCCCAAGGACCTGGATTACGTCCTGGCCGGTGATCTGCTGAACCAGTGCATCGGCACCGCCTTTGGCCTGCGGGGCTTCGACATCCCGTTTTTTGGCCTGTACGGGGCCTGCTCCACCATGGGGGAGAGTCTGGCCCTGGGCAGCCTGCTGATCTCCGGCGGCCACGCCCGGATGACGGCCTGCATGACCAGCTCCCATTTTTGCACCGCCGAGCGGCAGTACCGCATGCCGGTGCCCTACGGCAGCCAGCGGACCCCCACGGCCCAGTGGACCGCCACCGCCGCCGGGTGCTGCATCCTGGGGGACCAGGGGGACGGGCCGTATATCACCCATGTGACCTGCGGGAAAATCGTGGACATGGGCATTACCGACGTGAACAACATGGGGGCCGCCATGGCCCCGGCTGCCTACGACACGCTGTCGGCCCTGTTCCGGGAGACAAAAACCGGCCCCGGGGACTATGACCTGATCGTCACCGGGGACCTGGGGGCCCTGGGCCACGCCATCGTCACGGACCTGTTCCGCCGGGACGGGGTGGACCTGTCCCGGAACTATCAGGACTGCGGACTGCTGCTGTACGACCTGGAGAAGCAGGACATGCACGCCGGAGGCTCCGGCTGCGGCTGCTCGGCGGCGGTACTGAACGGATATCTGCTGGACGGCCTGCGGCGGGGCCAGTGGCGGCGGCTGGTGTTTGCCCCCACTGGGGCCTTATTGAGCCCCACCTCCTCCTTCCAGGGGGAGAGCGTGCCGGGCATCTGCCATGCGGTGGTATTTTCCGCCGGGAAGGAGGGGGAAACGTGACCTATCTGAACGCGTTTTTGTGCGGCGGACTGCTGTGCGCCGTGGGGCAGATCCTCATCGACCGGACCCAGCTGACCCCCGCCCGGATCCTGACGGGCTATGTGGTGGCAGGGGTGCTGTTGCAGGCGGTGGGGCTGTATCAGCCCCTGGTGGACTGGGGCGGCGCCGGGGCCACGGTGCCCCTGACGGGCTTTGGCTACTGCCTGGCCAAGGGAGTAGCGAAGGCCGTGGCGGAAAAGGGACTGCTGGGCGCTCTGACCGGGGGGCTGACGGCCACCGCCGGGGGCATTGCCGCCGCGGTGGTATTCGGGGTGCTGGCGGCGCTGATCTTCCGCCCCGGGGACAAGCGGTAAGCGGCTCACCAGGAAGATGGCACGAAAAAAGCCCCCGGCAGGGGGCTTTTTGCTGTTTATATGCTGCTTTTTATCCGGCAATGGCGCCGAAGGCGGAGACTCCCAGCAGGCTCAGGGCGCCCATGATGCACCCGGCCAGCAGCACGCCGCCCATGCAGGCCAGCACACTCTTGCGGAAATCCATATCCAGGAGACTGGCGGCCAGGGTGCCGGTCCAGGCCCCCGTGCCGGGCAGGGGGATGCCCACAAACAGCAGCAGCGCCCAGAACAAGCCCCGGCCTGCCTTGGCCTGGAGCTTTTCGCCGCCCTTTTTGCCCTTTTCCAGGCAGAAGGTGAAGAATTTGCCGATGACGGGCTTGTCCCGGCCCCACTCCAGCACCTTCCGGGCAAAGAAATAGATCAGCGGCACCGGCAGCATATTGCCCACAATGGCGATGATATACGTCAGCCACAGGGGCAGGCCGAAGCCCACGCCGTAGGGGATGGCGCCCCGCAGCTCGATGATGGGCACCATGGACACCAGAAACACGATGAGACAATGCTTGAACATAAGGGCTCCTTTTGCAGCGTTAAGCCAGTCTAATTGATGGTATAATAACATAGTATACCCCGCCCCGGCGGGATACGCAAGAATTGTTATTTTTTTGCCGAAGGATTTTGTGGAATACACAAAGAATCCGGCGTTTTTTCTCCGCAATTCTCCATTCTTTTGCGGGGTTTTCCATCGACACGGCTCCCCGGAATTTGCTATACTATAGAATAGACATATACTGGGAGGGGAATGCGTATGGGTGCATCCGAGATCATCGGCCTGTTAGGCGGCATCGCGCTGTTTTTATTCGGCATGGCCATCATGGGCGACGGCCTGAAAAAAGTCGCCGGAAGCAAGCTGGAGTTGGTGCTGTATAAGCTGACCAGCACGCCGCTGAAGGGGGTTCTGCTGGGCACCGGCGTCACCGCCGTGATCCAGTCCTCCTCCGCCACCTCCGTGATGGTGGTGGGCTTCGTCAACTCCGGCATGATGAAGGTAAACCAGGCCATCGGCATCGTCATGGGCGCCATTCTGGGCACCAGCGTCACCGGGTGGATCCTCTGTCTCAGCAGTCTCAGCGGCGGCAGCGGCTGGGTGACCCTGCTGAGCACCGCCACCCTGACGGGCCTGGTGGCGGTGGTGGGCATCGTCCTGCGCATGGCCGCCAAGCGGCCCTCTACCCACCACATCGGGGACATCCTGCTGGGCTTCGCGGTGCTGATGTACGGCATGAGCACCATGAGCGACGCCGTCTCCCCCCTGCGGGACAGCCAGGTGTTCATCGATGCCCTGACCTCCTTCTCCAACCCCCTGCTGGGCATTCTGGTGGGCCTGCTGTTCACCAGCGTTATCCAGAGCGCCAGTGCCGCCGTGGGTATTCTCCAGGCGCTGGCCGTCACCGGGGCCATCACCTTTGAGATCGCCCTGCCCATCATCATGGGCATCGCCATCGGCGCGGCGGTGCCGGTGCTGCTGTCGGCCCTGGGGGCCAACGTCAGCGGCAAGCGCACGGCCTTTGTGTATCTGCTGATCGACGTGCTGGGCGTGGTGATCTGGGCCACGGTGTTCTATATCGCCAACGCCATCGCCCACTTTGATTTCATGACCATGACCATGACCACCGTGTCCATCGCCCTGATGAACACCCTGTTCCGTCTGGCCACCGTTATCGTGCTGGCACCGCTTATCGGAGTATTGGAAAAATGCGTGTGCCTGCTGATCCCCGAGAATCCCGAGAGCATCCGGGAGGAGCAGGAGATGGACCGGCTGGAGGAGCGCTTTCTGCTGCACCCGGCTCTGGCCCTGGAGCAGAGCCGCCAGGTCACCGACGCCATGGCCCGGCGGGCCATGGACAACCTGCTGCGGGCCATGGATCTGGTGCACAAATTCAGCGACAAGGGCTGCCGGGCGGTGGAGGATGCCGAAAACGCCATCGACCGCTACGAGGACCGGCTGGGCACCTATCTGATGAAGATCACCGGCAAGGAGCTGTCCCAGCGGCAAAGCGAGGAGGTGTCCAAGTATCTGCACACCATCTCGGACTTCGAGCGCATTTCCGACCACGCCCTGAACATCTGCGACGCCGCCCGGGAGATCAACGCCAAAAGCGTGGTGTTCTCCCCGGAGGCCGAGCGGGAGCTTCGGACCCTGGAGCAGGCCATCACCGAGATTCTGCACCTGGCCGTCGGGGCCTTCGTCTCCGGCGACCTGGAGGGCGCCTCCCGGGTGGAGCCGCTGGAGGAGATCGTGGACGGCCTGTGCGACGAGATGAAGCTGCACCATGTGGACCGCCTGCAAAAGGGCGTGTGCACCCTGAACCAGGGCTTTATCTTCAACGACCTGCTGACCAACTATGAGCGGGTGGCGGACCACTGCTCCAACATCGCCGTGGCCATGATCGAGCTGGAATCCGACTCCTTCGACACCCATGAGTACCTCAACAGCGTCAAGGCCATGAAGTCCGCCTCCTTCGCCCGGTACTCCGCCGAATATCAGAAGAAATACACCCTGTAACCGGGGCTTATCCTGTTTTTCCCGCCGCGTCTGCGGCGGGAAAAATTTTTTCAAAAAATTTTCGCAAAAAAAGAGGATTCCGAGAATTTTAGGGGTATCTATAGATATCACGGGAATTCCGGCCGGACAGGAGGTGCAGCCATGCCGTTTCCCCAGAGCTTTCTGGACGAGCTGATCGCGCGGAACGATATCGTGGACGTGGTGGGCTCCTATGTGTCCCTGACGCCCAAGGGAGGCAGCTTCTGGGGCTGCTGCCCCTTCCACAATGAAAAGACTCCTTCGTTCCATGTGCTGCCGGACCGGCAGTTTTACCACTGCTTCGGCTGCAAAAAGGGCGGGGGCGTCATCAACTTCATCATGGACATTGAGAACCTGTCCTATCCCGATGCGGTGCGGTTTCTGGCCAAGCGGGCCAACATCCCGGTGCCGGAGGAGGCCAACGACGGCACGGAGAAGCTCCGCCGCCGGATGCTGGAGCTGAACCGGGACGCCGCCCGGTGGTACTATCAGACGCTGCAGGGGCCCGACGGTCAGGCGGTCCGGGCATATCTGGACCGGCGGCAGATCCACCGGAGGATCGCCGTGCGCTTCGGCATGGGGGCCGCGCCGGACAGCTGGGACGCCCTGCTGACCGCCATGACCGCCAGGGGCTATTCCAAGGACGAGTTGATCCGGGCAGGCCTGGCCGTCAGCGGAAAGAACGGGCACATATACGACAAGTTCCGCAACCGGCTGATCCTGCCGGTGATCGACGTGCGGGGCGACGTGGTGGGCTTCGGCAGCCGGGTGCTGGACAAGTCCGAGCCCAAGTATATGAACA
>ENA-UOOD01001158-UOOD01001158.1-human-gut-metagenome-genome-assembly--contig:-CS67-NODE-1158-length-28105-cov-20.229340_pt1 | contig 28105 bp, 28 predicted proteins | sample MGYA00242464_ERZ724011 | MGnify/ENA metagenome assembly ERZ724011 | reverse complement strand
GCTTACTTTTTCTCTTATTTGCCCGTATTCATCCCGCTCAAACCTGCAACACCCATACGGTTGAGGGCGTATCCCTTGCCGAACATCAGGTCGTATTGCAGCATCCAGTGCTCGTTTGTCCAGCGCTGCTGGAACTCCGTGGGCTGCTGGGTGGTGGTACCATCCAGATTCATGGTGGTGCCGCGGGTGCAGCTGCGGCTGGCGACCCGCAGCTGCCGGTTGAGGAACTGGAAGTACAGCGGCTGCTCCAGCCCGAACAGCTCCATCATCACCGGGGAGATATCGTAAGCGGCAATGGTGCCAAAGTCCACCTGCTGCTGGCTGTAATTCGACCACATCAGCAGCGTGGTCTGGTGCAGGCGGGGATCGGTGCTGGAGCCGCTTGCGTAGCCGGTGGTGGTGTAGACATCGTAGTTGGAATCGATGGGGTTATAGTGGTCGCCCCAGAACACCAGAATGACCGGCTCGTCCACCTGAGAGAAGTATTCCGTCAGCTTGCCCAGCATGGCGTCTGCATCCCGGATGCCGGTAGCAAAATCTTCCAGCGCGCCCACGGTGCTGCTCTTGAGCCCCACCGGATGGGACACGACGTGCACCCGCTCGTCGTCCGGGTAGTTATCCCTATTATAATTGGTATGGTTCTGCATGGTGACTGCATGCAGGAAGATGGGCTTATCAGAGGAAGTGCTCATCTTTTCATACTGCTGAATGATCTGGTCGGCCATGGAGTCATCGGTCACAAGGCCGCTGGTCCAGTAGTGCTTGCGCACCTTGGTCACACCGTGCATATCCTCCAGACTGATAAAATCGCTGAAGCCGAGGTTGGGGTAGGCCTTATCGCGGCTCCAGTATTTTGCCCAGAAGCAGTGCACCGCAGCGGTCTGGTAGCCCTTGAGCTTGAGGTAATTGGGCAGGGCGAACATGGGCTTTGTGACGTGCTGCTGGTAGGGTTTGCTGCCGCTGGGCAGGAAGGACACGGAGTAGCCGGTCAGAGCTTCAAACTCCACATCACAGGTGCCGCCGCCAAAGCTGGGGCTGTATGCCCTGCCGTAGGCGCTGGTCTGCTGCAAAGCGTGGAGGTTCTGCGATACATCGGTATCAAAGGTGATGCCGTACTGTTCCAGCTCGGAAACATCCCAGTAGGACTCGTCCATCACATAAATAATGGTGGGCTGCTTTGCCTGCTCCTCCTTGGGGGTGGTGGCGGCATAACTGCCCGCATACATGGGGCCGGTAGAGAATTTTTCGCTCTCGGCTGCATTATCCAGAATATCGTCCACTGCCTGCTCCGAGTAGCCCTCAGGCTTGTCGATCTCCAGATTGGTGAGGTTAGTCATAAAACCGGTAAGTACACCGTAGTAGCGGTAGTAGCGGTCCTGCATCCACGCGTCTGGCGTGATGCCCAAAACCTGTGTGACAGCAGGCTGTAAGTAAACGCCAAACACCAGCAGGCACAGCGCTGCTGCCGAAGCACCGGTACCCGCAAGCCTTGGCAGCCAGCGCTGACGCAGCCGTCCACGGTAAATAAAGAAGCTTGCCACCGTCAGTACCAACACCAACACAATGGAGACCACCATGCTGGTCTGCAGCTTGAGCCCGGCAGCCGAGGCTACACCGGCGGCCTCGGACACCTGCATCAGGTCCCACGGCAGAAAGGGCTCACCCCGCAGCTGCATGGTATAGAAGTTTACTGCGCAGGGCGCACAGCCCAAAACGGCCATGCCCAGCGTAGCAAGCGGCGGGATGCGCAGCACCCAGTCCAGCAGCTCCCACACCAGAAACAGCAGCAGCCATGCCAGCAGATACGCCCCGAAATGGGGGAAAATAAAGCTGATAAAGGTATCAGCGGTCAGTGACCCGCGCGCGATCCACTCGCCCAGCAGCAGCACGATAAAGGAAGCTGCCGCCGGGAAGAGCATCCGCAGGGTCAACAGCGGTTTGGATGTTTTCATAGTCGATATCCCTTTCCACGTCCCGAACCCTATTTTCAAAGTGGCTGTGCTATTTGCACAAGCCTTTCGTGCCTATTATAGTCACTTTGCCGAAAATGTCCATTCATGATTTTACAAAAATTATGGTTTTATTTTTCAAAATATTCCCCTATTTTTCACAGACCCAGCTTTGCACGCAGTTGCTGCCAGAAGCCGTGAGGTGCTGCCGGTGCTGCCGGCACGGCGGTATGCACCAGAATGGCATCCGTGCCGATGGTTTCGATCTCCCGCCATGGGATGGTCAGACTCTCGTCCCGGCCCAGCAGGCCCAGCAGCCGCGGTCTGCCCAGCAAGATCAGGCATTGCAGCTGCGCCGTTGCGGGGTCAAACTCCAGATCATCCGCGCGGCCAAGGCACACTCCATGTTCCAGCTGAACAACCTCCTTCTCGCACAATTCCCGGATCGTCACGGCGCTCTCCCCTTTCTGCCACAGCATACGCCGGGGCGGCATTTTCTATGCCAAAGGGGTGGAAAGCACCCACCCGGTTGTGGTATACTATGGAAAAACTCGAGAAATATATCCAAAACAAGCGAGGCATTCCTTATGTATAAAAGCATTATTTTTGATATCGGCGGTGTACTGGTGGATTTTGACCCCAAGGCATACCTTGTAGACCGGCTGTGCAACGCCGAAATGGAGGAGAAAGTTTACGACCTGACCTTTGGCAGCGAAGAATGGCAACTGCTGGACGCAGGCAAGCTTTCCCGCTATGACGGCAACCAGCGGATGCTGGAGCGTGCCCGTGCCGAGGGCTGCGCCTTTGAGGTGCAGGGCGTTCTGGACGACTGGATGCACATTCTGCGCCCGCGTCTGCGAATGCTGGAACTGGTGCGGCGGCTGAAGAACCACGGCTATTGCGTGTATTACCTGAGCAACATTCCGCAGGATGTGCTGGAATTGCTGACCGAGCGCGGCGTACTGACCCAGTTTGACGGCGGCGTAGCCTCCTGTGAGGTACAGGTGAACAAGCCCGACCCGCAGATCTACAAGGCTCTGCTGAAGAAATATCAGCTGAAGGCCAGCGAGTGCGTATTTATCGATGACAGGTTGGAAAACGTGCAGGCTGCCTTTGCGCTGGGCTTTGCCGGTATTCAGATGAAGGACAGCGTAGGCACGCTGATCCGCAGCCTTGCCACCTGTAACGTGACGCTGCGCTGAGCATTGATGCCGTAAAACGCAGCAGCCCCTGCCGGAGAAACTTTCTCCGGCAGGGGCTGCTTTGCGTTGGTGGAAACTTACTTTTCCTCGTAGCTCTGGCAGTAGTGCGGGGTCTCCACCTGCTGGGTGGTGCAGCTGCACTGCTCCGTCACCTTGATCTGCGGCAGATCACATTTGCAGCCGTCCACATTGTGGCAGCACGCGCAGACATCACAGGTCACGCCGATGTTTTCCATGCTTATCACCTCTTTGTCCATAGGTTACCCCGTGGACAAAGGGTTTATACATGGGTTTTACCAAGCAGCCAGATCTGCGCCCAGCTTACGGCAGGCGGCCTGCACATCGTCATCGGGCGTTTCGTTGCAGATGAGTCCCTCCTCACTGAACAGCTGTGCGCCGTCATCCTGTGCGCGCTGTGCCCAGTCGCGCATCCACTGCCCATCGCCCCAGCCGTAGGAGCCGAACAGTGCGATCTTTTTGCCGTTCAGCGAGCCTTCCAGTGCAGCAAACATGGGCTCGAACTCGCTCTCTTCCAGCTGCTCTGCACCCATAGCCGGGCAGCCAAAGGCCACCACATCAAACTCTGCCAGCTTTGCGGGGGTCATCTCGGCGCAGGACACGAGGGTGCCGTTGGCACCTGCGCCCTCGGCGATGCAGTTTGCCATGGTCTCGGTGTTGCCGGTGGCGCTCCAGAATACGATTGCTACTTTGCTCATAAAACTCTACCTCTTTCTCTGTGCAGTTAGTCTAGAATAACTTCAAGTTTTGAAAAAATGCGTCCATGTTTCATGACGCATTTTTGTAGTTAGTATTTTCTAACCGTCAACAGGATACCACAGCCCTGCCCCGCTTGTCAAGGCATTGGCGCAATGTTTGCACGACACAACAATGCCACCTTTTCTAAAGCGCACAGAGCGTGCGTTTCAGCTGCCCAATACGCGGAAAACCACCAACAGCACTCCGTAGATGACCGGCTGATGCAGCAGATACAACAGTAGCGAGTGCCGTCCAAGCCAGCCCAGCGGCGGGCAAACCGAGTAGTGCAAGGGCTCCATGCGCTGCCGCCCTACAACGCCGTAAAGAAAGTACCCCGCCCAGAACAGAAACAGCCACGGCAGAAGGGCGAAATAATCCGTAGAATAGAACCACCACGGATAAAAGCCAAAGTACGCTGTAACGTAGTTTGCATACAGTGTCTGCGGCAGCCAGAGGCGCAGGCTGCCAAAACCCAGATAGCCTGCCGAAACATTGCGGGTAAGGGCGAACAGCACTGCGGAGATAGCAAACCCTGCTGCGGGTGGAATGCGCCGCAGCGGCTTTTCCAAAAGGCCGGTCAGCAGCATAGCGCTGCCCAGCAGGGTCAGCACACCAAAAACGACCCTGTCCTCCGGCATAAAAAGCAGCGTGACCGCCGTGACAAGCGCCCCTGCCCCAAACACCTGTGCGCCCCGGCGCAAGGTATGATGCCCCAGTTGCATGCAAAAGCCGGACAACAGAATAAACACCCAACAGATGCTCTGTTGCCACAGATGCCCGGGCAGGCCATAATACCAGTTTGCCTGAATGCCGAACAGATTGACCAGATCCCAGCAGCCGTGATAGAGCATCATGCTAACTAAATCCAGCCCGCGCAGCTCGTCCAGAAGGGCGTAGCGGCCAGAAGTGTTATTGTTCTTCACGGCGTTTTCCTTCCTTTTTGTCACGCTGTTACACCGTTTTCCGGCGCAGCAGGCTCATGGGCGGCAGCTCCGGGGTGGGTATGGTGTATTTTTCCATGGCGTGAGGGGTGCTTTCCACCCGCTCCCCTGCTTCGTTCTCGATCCATTCCGGGGTAAGTGCAATGCTGCGTCCGTCCGGGCACAGTGCCTCCAGCGTATCTCCAAGGCTCCATTTGCCGCGCTGCTGGCAATGGGCGATGCCGTTTTCCCAGCTGTCCACCGTACCCACGAACTCCCACTCGCGGATGTAGGTGGCGCTGTCGGTGGCCTGTTTGGCCTGTTCGCGGCCAAAATAGAAGCCGGGAGAATAGTGCCGGTGGCTGGTGCGGGTAAGCTCTGCGTACACCTCCGGCGGCAGTTCAAAGTTATCGTTTGCCGGGTCGGCCAGATAGGCGTCCAGTGCCTTGCGGTAGGCAGCGGTAACACTGGCCACATAGTAGAAGGTCTTGGCGCGGCCTTCGATCTTCAGGCTATCCACGCCTGCCTTGCAGATCAAGTCGATGAAGGGCGCGGTGCACAGATCGTTGGCGTTAAGGATGTAGCTGCCGTTCTCGTTTTCGCCGATCTCGTACAGCTGACCGGGGCGGGTCTCCTCGCTCAGGTAGTACTTCCAGCGGCAGGGCTGGGCGCACTGGCCACGGTTGGCGTCACGTCCGGCCATGTAGTTGGACAGCAGACACCGGCCGGACACGCTCATGCACATAGCACCATGTACAAAAGCTTCAATTTCAAGCTCCGGCGGGGTCTTATCGCGCAGGATGGCGATGTCCTGCAAGGTCATCTCCCGGGCCAGCACCACCCGCTTTGCGCCCATTTTGTAGGCGGCGCGGGCGGCTGCCCAGTTGGTGATGCCGGTCTGAGTAGAAAGATGCACGTCAATGTCCGGGGCAAAGGTCTTGCAGGCATCCAGCACACCAAGGTCTGCCACGATAAAGGCATCCACACCGGCCTTGGCAGCCTCCTTGATGGCCTCCGGCAGACGGTCAGCCTCCTCGTTGGTGGGCAAGGTGTTCATGGTCAGGTAGACCTTGCGACCACGGGCGTGGGCGTAGATGACGCTTTCCGTCAGCTGCTCCGGGGTAAAATTGGCCGGGGCAGAGCGCATACCAAACTCCGGCAGGCCGCAGTAAACGGCATCGGCACCGTAGTTGATGGCATAACGCAGACGTTCCGCATCGCCCGCCGGGGCAAGCAGTTCCGGGATCTGTAACATTTGTAGGTTCCTCTCTTATGTATCACAGTTTTTAACGGGAAAGGGGCCGCCGCACCATGTTTTTGTGCAGCGGCCTTTCCTCAGTTTTTCAGGTTTTTGTTCACAGCTGCGGCAGTTTTGCAGTTGGCATTGTGCTCTGCCAGCGTGTGGGCATAGTAGTAATTGCCCTTGAGGTCGGTCACAAAGAAGTAAGCGTCCTTGGCTTCCTCGTCGGGCTGCGGCTCCAGCGCCGCTTTGATGGCGGCAAGGCCAGGGTTCGAGATGGGGCCAGCGGGCAGGCCGGTGCAGCTGTAAGTGTCGTATGCTGCAAGGATATTTTCCGGGATATCATCCCAGCCGCCGTAGTAGGGTGCGACCCAGTTCCAAAGATAGTTGTTGTCGGCGTCGCTCTGGATATGACTGGAGGTGTTGCTTTGCAGCCGGGGGTAGGGCGAGCCCTCCGCCAGACGGTTGCGGAACACCTGCGCCACGTTGGAGTCCTGACTGTTGCCCGCTTCCTCCTGCACAAAGGAGGCAAGGGTGACCAGCTCCGGCAGGGTCATGTCCTGCTTTTTGAGCGCTGCGTACATTTCCTTGGTAAATTGTGCATCGAACTGGGCGTAGAAGGTAGCCACATAGTTGTGCACCGTATCACCCTTCAAAAACTCGTAGGTCTCCGGGAAAAGATAGCCCTCGCACTTCATAAAGCGGTTCGGGGCGTCTTTATCCTCCGGGACATACTGCCAGAAGGTATAAGCGCTGAAATCGCCCTCGTTGGCTTCCTTCAAAAACTCCTCGGCGGTGCACAGACCGGCGGATTCCATCTTCTGGGCAATGGCAATGGCCGTTGTGCCCTCTGGGACAGTCACCCGCACTGTTTCTGCCTTGGCGTACTGGGAAAGGGTGGCAATGATCGCATCGTAGGAAATCGCACTGGTCTGCAAGACAAAATCGCCGTACTGCAGCTTTGCGGCAGCGCCCTTTTCCCCCACATACCAGCGGAACAGGTAGGCAGAGCGGATGACGCCCGCTTCCTTCAGCTTGTTGGCAATAGCCGCCACGCCGCTACCCTGCGGGATGCTTACGGTCACCTCTGTGCTGCCGGGTGCGCCGTTGCCGTGGATCTCATTGTAGGCAAACCGCACCGCCGCACCCGCTGCCAGAAGCAGCAGCAGAAGCACCACCAGCAGAATTTTGCCTGCGCCGCCCTTTTTGCGGGCTGCGTGTGTATCGTTGTGTGCCATACGCACCTTCCTTTTTTCAGTTTTCCAGCATCAGACGCAGATAGCTTTCGCTCACATCAAAGGGCTCTGCGTCAAAGCGGATCATGCCGTATTCCTGCCGGGTGCCCTCGCCCAGAAACAGCGGCTGGGCAGCGCCTACCGTGATGACTGCCTTTTCCACGATGACTTCCTTCTCGCGGGCGGCTTCCATCAGGATCTCGGCGGCGCGGTCGCTGTCGGCCATCATCTCCACAAAATACAGGGTATCCTCCTTGCGGAAGTAGATGCCGTAGCCATGTTCGTTGGACACGATGGTAGCGCCCCGGGCGTACAGCTCCTGCAACACCACCGCCATGCGTTCCGGGCTCAGCTGCACGGTATCCTTCCAGAACTGTTCCCGCAGCTCGCACAGCTTTTTGGCTGTCACCGTGTCAAATTCCGCCTGGCTCCACAGGTTGCGGCTCACCTCACGAGGCAGGCAGCGCAGGGCAAAAGCCTTTGCAAAGCCTTTATCCTGCAGCAGAGCGGCCTGTGCTGCGTCTGCCGGGACTGCCACGGTAAAGCCTGCGCCCCGCAGCTTTTGCTGGGCGCACAGGGTATCCAGCAGACCTGCCAGCAGCAGACTACCCTCACCGCACAGGCACAGGTAATTGCCTGTGCGTCCCTGCAGGGTGACCGGCACGGCCAGCGCAGCCGCCACGATGGCATCGTTTTCGTCGGCCACATAAATATTCTGCACACCGGCAAAACGTTCCAGTACCATTTTTGCAAAATCTTCGGTATCATGATGCTGGCTCTGCCACAAAGCCAGCACTGCCGCCTCGTCGGACGGCTGCATCAGACGATACATCGTTCAGGATGCCCCCTCTTATCGTATTTTATTGTTCAGCCCAGTGTTTTCCGGGCAAGCTGCTGTACCTCTTGCTGGATCTCTTCAATGCTGCGCATGGCGTCCCCGCTGGTGCAGTGCACGGTGTCCCAGCCAAGATGCCGGGCGCAGAACTCAGCAGCAGCGCGGCTGCGCGCCAGATAGGCGGTATCCTTCTCGTGCACGTCCTTTTTGCTTTCGTCACCGTGGTAGCGCTGGGTCATCAGCCGCTGGCTGACCGCCGGGTCTACCTGCAAATAGATGACCCTGTCCGGTGCGGGCAGACCCAGCAGACGGAACTCGTAATCAAACAGCCAGTGCAGATATTCCTCCCACTGCTCCTGCGGAAGCTTCGAGCACTGGTGCACCGCGTTGGAGGTGGTGTAGCGGTCGGCGATGATCACACCGCCCTGCTCATAAAAGCTGCCCCAGCTGGTTTTATAGCTGGCATAGCGATCCACCGCGTAAAAGCTGGAAGCCGCATAGGCGTTTACATCGTCCGGGTGCTGGCCGAACTGCCCCGCCAGATACATCTTGACCAGTGCGCTGGAATCGCTGGCATAATCCGGGAAGGTGATCTTCTGCACCGGCACGCCCTGCGCGGCAAGGTGCTCTGCCAAGAGCTTTGCCTGTGTGGCTTTGCCGCTGCCGTCCAGCCCTTCCAGCACGATGAGTTTTCCCTTGCTCATACAACGACACCTTCTTTAATGGCGGCATATTTTGCGCGCACCTCAGCGGTCTTACCGCAGCACATCTTGCCCTCCGGGCAGGGGCCGCACAGGCAGGCAGGGCCGGCCTTGGCAAAGATATGGGGTGCCACCGGGTAAACCAGCGTGAACATCTTTTCAGCCAGTTCCCGGATCTCCCACTGGGCGCGGTTGCAGCAGCGCAGCTGGAAGAAGTTCATCAGGCTGCGGGCGTTCATAGTGACCACCATTTTGGTCTCGCAGGCGTTGGGCAGCACAAAGCGGGCATCCTCGTTGGCCTGCTTGGAAGCCTTGGCGCGTGCCTGCTTTTCCGGCATTCCCTCGGCCATCAAGCGGGCGGTGTGCCCCTCCTCCAGCTTATGGGCAAGGTCGAGGTAACGCTGAGCGTCCTCTTCCATGCCGGCAAGGAAAGCCGCCTTTGCTTCCGGGATAGCCTCGATCTCCGGGGGCGTCACATAGCGGAAATCATCCAGACGCACATAGCGCTGGCTCTGCACGCTGAAGGATGCGATGCGGTGCCGGGTGATCTGGGCAAGCAGAGTGCGGCTGACTCCCTCGATGCCAAAGGTAAAGCTGGCGTGCTCGATGGGGCTGGCATGGCCAAGGTCACTGAGCATGGTCAGGAATTTTGCAGTTTTTTCCTCGTCCAGCCCATCCAGAAGGTCGGTGATGTGGGCGTCGGAGTAGCAGAGCTTTGCGGCAGCAGCCACCACCTTTTCCGGTTCCGGGGTGTGGGCGATCAAACGAACAGTCATCATAGGGTCATTCTTCCTCCGTAATTTTGGTCAGGGGCGCAAAATTGGCCATCGTTTTCTTGATGCCCACTTTTTCAAAGTTGATCTCCACGATTTGATCTCCGGCAGCGGGTTTTACCTTCAGCACCGTGCCGCGGCCAAATACCTTGTGCTCCACGATGTCGCCCGGTTCATAGTGCTTTGCACTAGAAACCGCCGGTTTTGCGGCAGAATTTGCTGTAAAGGATGTTTGCTTTACAGCATTTTTTGTCGAATTTCCGTTTGAATATGCAGTTCCAAATCCGCCGCTTCTGGTAGTCGGCTGGGTGGAGCTGTTGCCATAGTGACTGCCAAAACCGGAGGAAGCGGTGCTTCTTCCGCCGTAAGAAGAGCCGAAGCCACGGCCTTCACCGGCGTTATATTCCCGATTCAGGTAGCCGCTGCGGTTGCCCGAACTGTAACCCGAGCCATAACCGCCGCCGTAGCTGCTGCGGCTGTAACCGGAGGGACCGGAGTAACCGGATGCCCCGCCGGGCACTGTATCACTGTACTCAGAGCCCCAGCCGCCCATACGGGAACGCTGTTCCAGCACCGGGCTGCGGGACTCCTCGATATATTCCGGCTCGATCTCCCGCAGAAAGCGGCTTGGCTCGTTGCGCTGGGTGCGGCCGTACAGCATCCGGGTGACGCTGTTGGAGATGTACAGTTCCTTTTTGGCGCGAGTGATGCCAACGTAAGCCAGACGGCGTTCCTCTTCCAGATCTGCTTCGGAATACTTGCTCATCTCGCTGGGGAAAACGCCCTCCTCCATGCCGATGAGGAACACATAAGGGAACTCCAGACCCTTGGCAGAGTGGATGGTCATCAGCACCACCTGATCGTTACTCTCGTTATAGCTGTCGATATCGCTGATGAGGGCGATATCCTCCAGATAGCCCTCCAACGTGGCTTCCTCGCCGTGCTGGTCGCAGTAGTTTTTGACGTTGTTCACCAGCTGGCCAAGGTTCTGCAGCCGGTCGGCGGCATCCTCGTGCCCCTTGGCGGCGTCTGCTTCCAGCATGGCCTTGTAGCCGGTCAGTTCAATGACATCCGAGGCAAACTCGTCCAGCGTGCGGGTAGCAAGAGAATCCTGCAGGCGCTGGTAGATCTGCCAGAACTTGAGCAGCGGCATCACCGCGCGGGAAAGCTTCGCGTACTGGTCTGCATGGCTGATGATATCCAGCATATTGACGCCCTGCTGCCCGGCAAGGTCTGCAATGACGTCAACGGTGGTAGCACCGATCTTGCGGGCGGGCTCGTTGATGATGCGGCGCAGCCGCACATCGTCCCGGGGGTTGGCCACGATGGACATATAAGAGTGGATGTCCTTGACCTCCTTGCGGTCGTTGAAGCGCTGCCCGCCCACGATCTTATGCGGGATGCCCGCGCGGGTGAAGTAGCTTTCGATGGGGGCAGACTGGGCGTTCATGCGGTAGAGAATGGCGTGGTCTGCCAAATGCCCGCCCGCTTTCAGGTGCTGGCCGATGACATCCGCGATATGGCTGGCTTCGTCCTGCTCATTCTCGGCGGTATACACCTGCACCTTATCGCCCTCACCATTATCCGTCCACAGAGTCTTGCCCTTGCGCTCGGTGTTGTGCTGGATGACGCAGTTGGCTGCGTTAAGGATATTGGAGGTGGAGCGGTAGTTCTGCTCCAGACGGATGGTCTTGGTACCGGGATAGAGTTTTTCAAAGTTGAGGATATTTTCAATGGTAGCGCCGCGGAAGCGGTAGATGCTCTGGTCGTCATCGCCCACCACGCAGATGTTGCGCTCCGGCCCGGTGAGCAGGCTGACCAGACGGAACTGCGCCACGCTGGTGTCCTGATACTCGTCCACCAGCAGGTAGCGGTACTTGTTCTGGTAGAACTCCCGCACGTCCGGGTGGTCGGCCAGCAGCTGCACAGTCTGGTAGATGAGGTCGTCAAAATCGAACGCACCGGCCTCTTTCAGCTTTTTCTCGTAGGCTGCGTAGATACGGGCGGTCTGGGTGCTCTTCACGTCTCTGGCGTGGTCTGCAAGTGCCTGCTCCGGGCTGACCAGCTGATCCTTCCAGCGGCTCATCTGGTTGATGGCAGCTTTGATGGGCAGAAATTTATCGTCGATGCTCAGCTCTTTATATACGTTTTTCATTACGCGCTGGGCATCGTCTGTATCATAGATGGTAAAGCTGCGGGGGTAGCTGATCTCTTCGGCCCAGCGGCGCAGAATGCGCACACAGGCCGAGTGGAAGGTGGAGGCGAACACTTCGTCCCCTTCCTCGCCGCCCAGCATCCGGCGCAGACGCTCTTTCAGCTCCCCTGCTGCCTTGTTGGTAAAGGTAATGGCCATCACGTTCCAGCTGCGCACCGCGTTGCGGCGCAGCATCCCGTCCAGCCAGCTGGGGGCGTCTGTACCGGTCATAATGGCGGTGCGCAGGGCTTTGACGTCCTCCTCGGTCACCGGGCGGGGCGTTTCTTTGGAGCCGTGCGCCGAGCCGAACCGGATAAGGTTGGCGATGCGGTTGACCAGCACGGTGGTCTTACCGCTGCCGGCACCGGCAAGGATGAGCAGCGGGCCATCCGTGGTAAACACAGCCTGCCGCTGCATATCGTTCAGGCGGCCGAATTGCTTTTCAATGTAAGTATCACGCAGGGTGCAGAATTCCTGCCCGAGAGATGCTGCCATGGTTTCACCTGTTTCCTTCGCTGTTATTCATACCGTATAGTATAACACATTTCGAAATAGTTGTACACCAAAACTGCATAGAGTTACAGCTGCTTTTCCAGCAGATAGCGGTCGTAGCCGCCGTACATCTCCCGACGGCAGCGGATGACGAAGCCGCCGGCCTGTGCGTTGTGCAGGCTATAACTGTTATCCGGGCTGACGGTAGCGCCCAGATGAGTGATCTGTGGCGGCAGCAGCGGCAGAGCCGCTTCCAGCATGGCGCGCTGCAAGCCGTTGCCCCGCCAGTCCGGGTGCACTACTGCGCTGTCTGCGTTGGCCCAGTGCTGCCACTGACTTTGCGGCACGCCCAGAAAGGCAGCGTAGTTTTCATCGCTTTGCCCGCACAGGCGCAGGATGAGGTAGGCCCCCAGCCGCCCCTGCTGCCACGCACCGATACACACCCCGGTGCGCAGATAATCCGCGATATTTTCCAGCGTATCCGGCACGAACTGCTCCGGGTGCGGCATGGCGGCGCGCACTTCGTTTTGCAGCGCGAACACCGCCGGTGCCTCGGCAGGGGTGCAGCGCCGAAGGGTAACGGTCTGCCGGGCGGGCCGGCCGCCTACTTTTTGCAGAAAATAGTCCATCTGTACTATGCCCTCCAAAATAAAATCGTACTTTTCAGCAGATTCCAGTATAAATGACGCTTTTCTAAATGTCAAATTATGCTATAATAAGAGAGAAGGGGCTGTGGAGGAATCCTCCCGGCCCGTTTGTATGAAGTTCGGGGCGGCGCTGCCGCCCGGAAACGGAGGAACCATCCATGAAAGATCCCGCACTGGCATCGTCCAGCCGCTTGGGCGGCGCTGTGATCAGTGACCGCGTTGTTGCAAGCCTGCTGGAGGAGCTGACCAACGGGCGCTATGCCCAAGCCGACCGCCTGCCCGCCGAGGTAGACCTTGCCACCGAATTGGGGGTGAGCCGTACCGTGATCCGTGACGCGCTGAGCGAGATGGAGCGCGCCGGTTATGTGGAACGGGTGCGCGGCATTGGCACGGTAGTGAACCGTGCTGTGCTGGGGCTGCGCAGCCGTTTGGACCAGAAGCTGGAGTACTACCCGCTGATCCGCAGCTTTGGCAGCTACCCCCATGCAGATGGCATTCAGGTGATGCTTCTTCGTGCAGGCGAGGAGATGGCCCACGCGCTGGCGCTGGAAGTCGGCGATGAGGTGATCTGCATCAAAAAGCGTATCCTTGCCGATACCACCCCGGTGATCTACTCCATCGACTACCTGCCCCGCAGCCTGTTCGGCAACCGGGACTACACCCGCATCGACCTGACCGGCGACATCTTTGAGATCCTGGAGCAGGAGTGCCACCAGCAGATCTCCTCCAACGTGGCGCACCTGAAGGCCAGCTGCGGCGACGAGGCCATCCGCGCAGCCATGCGTCTTGCCCCGGGCGAGGCCATGCTGCTGCTGGACGAAGTGTGTTTCAATCGTTTGTGCAGGCCGGTGATGCGCTCGCTGAGCTACTACACAAACTTTTTTGATTTTTCCATTTTACGCAAACTGCTTTAAACGGAGGTATCTTATCTATGCGTCACCTGATTGATCCTTTGGATCTCACCCAGCAGGAAATCACACAGCTGCTTGATCTTGCCGACCGTATCTGCGCCGACCCTGCTGCCTATCAGGAGGTAGCCAACCATAAAAAGCTGGCCACCTTGTTCTACGAGCCCTCCACCCGCACCCGCCTGTCCTTTGAGGCGGCTATGCTGAACCTGGGCGGCCATGTGCTGGGCTTTCCCAGCGAGAACGTGTCCAGCGCCACCAAGGGCGAGAGCGTGGCCGACACCATCCGGGTGGTTTCCTGCTATGCCGATATCGTTGCCATGCGCCACCCCAAAGAGGGTGCACCGCTGCGTGCCTCCCGCTACTCCCGCATTCCGGTGATCAACGCCGGTGACGGCGGCCACCAGCACCCCACCCAGACCCTGACCGACCTGATGACCATTCGCCGCCGCATGGGCAGACTGGATGATCTGACCATTGGTCTGTGCGGTGATCTGAAGTTTGGCCGCACCGTCCACTCCCTGCTCAAGACCATGGCGCGCTGCAAGAATGTGCGCTTTGTGCTGATCAGCCCGGAGGAGCTGCGGGTGCCGGATTATATCATCAACGACGTGCTGGAGGCCAACGGCATCCCCTACAAGGAGACCCGCAGTCTGGAGGAATCCATGCCGGAGCTGGATATCCTGTATATGACCCGCGTGCAGAAGGAGCGCTTCTTCAACGAGGAGGACTACATCCGCCTGAAGAACAGCTATGTGCTGACCCGCGAAAAGATGGCACAGGCCAAGCCCACCATGGCAGTGCTGCATCCCCTGCCCCGCGTGAACGAGATCGCACTGGATGTGGACGATGACCCCCGCGCCGCTTATTTTGAACAGGTGCAGAACGGCGTTTATGTCCGCATGGCACTGATTATGACTCTGCTGGGGCTTGCAGACCCCAAAGCACCGAAGGAGGAAAACTGATATGCTGAATATTGACGAGATCCAGAATGGTATTGTGATTGACCACATCAAGGCAGGTACTGCCATTGGTCTGATGGATCTGCTGGGCATTGCGGGCAACCGCACTGCCAGCGTGGCGCTGATCCAAAATGCACGCAGCAAAAAGACGGCAAGCGGCCGCAAGGACATCATCAAGGTAGAGGGCGACGCCTCCTGGCTGAACCTGGATGTGCTGGCTTATCTGGACCCGAACATCAGCGTGACCATTATTGAAAACGGCAAGGCTGTCCGCAAGGAACAGCCCAAGCCCCCCAAGCGTCTGGTGAACATTGTACGCTGCAAGAACCCCCGCTGCATCTCCAGCATTGAAGAAGAATGTGACCAGATCTTTGAGCTGAGCTCCAACGGCAAGTACCGCTGCATCTACTGCGAGCAGGAGCTGCAGGTAAAGCCGGAGTAACTGCGCTTTTTACGATTTTAAATGCGCTCCGCTTCGCTCTGCGTATAGTTTAAGGAATTGCATTTTAGTATTGCAGCTCAGCCAAGTCTGCGGGCTTGGCTGAGCTGCTTTTTCACGGGAGGGACGCAGAGGGAAACCGCAGCTGCCGCGCTGGTTTTCTACCGAAACAGTCGCGCGGCGGGTCGGCTTTCTGCTGACTGGCAGATACGATGATTTAATAGATAAAAAGGACTGCTATACTGGGCAAAACCCATGTACAGCAGTCCTTTTTGGTGCAAAAGAAAACTGACGGGACTCTTTGCAGCGCACGATACCCCGGCTTGCCTATACCATTTCCGTACAGCAGGCAGCGCCGGAATTGCGACGCATCGAGAAACTTTATCGACTGCAACCCCCAAAAGGCCCGCGGCAGAAAGTCCCGTCAGCAAGGTACTGCGCATCTTTGCACAGCCCAAAAAAGCAAAGGTAGGCAGCCTGCTTACACGCACCGCAGACTGTTTTTCCATCCAGCAACAAAGCTCTTAAAAAGAGGGGTGTTACCCTCCCACCGCAACGTGACCATGTCCGCACGGAAGGCTTCCTTTACTGACCACAGTATAGCAGAGTTACGCTTCTGTTGCACAAAAATTGTCATATTCTGACGGTGCAGATGTCATGAATTGCCGGTGGGCACCGCACAGGTAAAGCGGAACCAATTGTCCCGGCAGCTCAGGGTATACTCCGCGCCGTGGCGCAGCAAAACATCCCGCACGTTGGAAAGCCCCATGCCGTGGCCGGGCTCCTTGCGGGTGGTGCGGGGCAACTGCCCATCCGGCGGCAGCTCCACGTCCCGCTGCACCCGATTGCGCACCGAGAGAAGGTATTCCTCCTCCGTTTTGCGCACTCGCACGTAGACCTCCGGCGGGTACGCCTGCGCTGCGGCACAGATGGCGTTATCCAGCAGATTGGCCAGCACGGTGACCATGTCCACTCCGCTCAGCGGGAAATTCCGCAGGTCGCAAAGGTCAAAATACACGCTTACGCCCTGCCGGGTGGCTTCCTCGTACTTGCGAGTCAGGATGGAGTCCAACAGCGGGTTGTGGGTGTCCATAATGGTAGTGCTTGCCGCCACAGCCTTATCCACACCGGCAATATAGTCCTGCGCACCGGCCACATCTCCCTGTGCCAGCAAGGCACGCAACGCACCGATATGGTTGGTGAATTCGTGGGTCAGGCGGCGCTGGGCGGTGTAGGAATCCAGCAGAGCCGAAGCCCGCTGCTGCTCCAGTTCGGCCTGAAAATGCAGGCTGCGACGCTGCATGACCTGATCATTGAACATTGCCACGATGCACAGATGCACCATGACAGCCACCGTAAGCCCCACTGTCATCCCCATTGTGGCCATGGTGGCCCTTTTGTTGTTATCTGTGAGCATGAGCAGGATGTTCAGCACCACGACCACGCCCGGAAAAAAGCTCATGGTCAGCGCCTGCAAAGGCTCCAGTGCATTGCGCCTGCGCCACTTGCCTACCAAAAAGGCCACAGCTGCGCCCACCACCATATTTGCCACCGCTATGATGATCAGACAGTCTGCGCGTTGGATGACCTGCTGCAGTTCACACTTCAGGATCCATGATATGACATACCTCATACTGTTTTCGACCAACAGGCACATGGTACCGTTGATCAGGCAGGCGGTAAACTTCTGACCCGGTGTGCCGCCAAATAGCATGACGGTGATGAACAGAAAAAGGATCGTGAGAGCCACTGCCCTCGGCGTAAAAAAGCCAAAGTTGTACACGACCGAGAGGGTCATCGTAAGCATGGTTATAACACAGGACCACACCAGCGGGTGCTTTACCCTGCCCTTGCCAAGGTAAGCATATTCCACCATGATAAAGCCGAGCCACTGGGCAATGCAGATCCAGTGACCGTACATATACCAGCGCCAGAATTCTTCATTCATCGCCGAACTGCCCCTTCCATTCCAGCCATGCGCTGCGGATGGCTGTATAGTACTGTCGGCTGACGCTCAGTTCTACCCCGCTGCGCAGCTCCACCTTATAGTTGCGGATGGAGCGCACATATTGCAGATTGACCACATCGCTGCGCCCTACCTGCAAAAAGCCGTTTTCGTACAGCATGGCGGGCAGATCAGCGATCTTGCCGTAAAAGGTGCAGATGGGCTGGTGCGGGATATCGCCGTAGACGTTGATCTGCCGCAGATCGCTTTCCAGATAATAGATCTGATCCAGCGGGATCTCACTGGTGGTACGGTTGTGGTGCACCTCCAGCGTTTTTCGGAGGTCGGACATGCCGGAAAAAATATCCTCCAGACAGCTGGGCAGCTGGGCGGCAATATCCCGCTTGAGTAGGTAGCGGTAAGCGTTGACCGTGTAGCCCTGCGGGGCAAATTCCAGATAAGCCGAAATGTACACCAGCACGATATCCGGGGCGACCTGCCGCAGCTTGCGTCCCAGTGCAATGCCGTCGGTGGTTTTCAGGTCTACATCCAGAAACGCCAGCTGGTAGCGTTCCAGCTCCGGGGTAGCCAGCAGCTGCTCGCCGCTGGTGCAGACGGTGCTCTGCACCTGAATCTCCCGGGCGCGGAACCATTCCGAGATGTACTCGTCCATCTGTGCAGCGAAGGCCGCATCATCGTCACAGACCAGAATGTGCATGGGTGTGTTTCCTCCTTTTTGAATACAAAAAAGCATATAGCAGTGTTCCCCGCCGGGAGAAGCACCCTATATGCTTTTATATTACACTTGTTCCGCCTGTTCGTCAATCAAAGACGGAGCAGACGCTGGGATCACTTATGCAAGGAATTTGTCGTAGAGACCAAATGCAAAGATGAACACCACGATGAGCGGCAGCACATAAGTCAGGTAGCCGCGCATCCAGTCCTGCACCTTGAGACCCTTGCCGGTGTTGACCTCTTTTTTGTAGTTCTGCCAGCCCCAGCCGTAGCGGGTAACGCAGAACAGCAGATATACCAGGCTGCCCAGCGGCAGGAAGAGGTTGCTGACCAGAAAGTCCTCTACATCCAGCACAGCACCGCCGAACACTGCAAAGCCATCCCATGCCCACAGGTTATAGCCCAGCACACAGGGCATGGACAGCAGGATGATGAGCACAAGGTTCACCAGACTGGACTTTTTGCGGCTGCAGCCAGTCAGTTCCATGCCACAGCAGATGATATTCTCGAACACTGCCAGCACGGTGGACATGGCTGCAAAAGCCATGAACAAAAAGAACAGGCTGCCCCACAGCCGCCCCATGGACATATTGGCAAAGATGTTGGGCAGGGTGATAAAGATAAGGCTGGGGCCGCTGGTCTGGTCCACATGGTAGGTAAAGCAGGCCGGGAAGATGATCAGACCGGCGGTGATGGCTACAAAGGTATCCAGCACCACAATGCGGACAGATTCGCCCAGCAGGGAATGTTCCTTGCCGATATAGCTGCCGAAGATGGACATGGCGCCGATGCCAAGGCTCAGGGTGAAGAAGGCCTGATTCATAGCGGAGACCAGTGTGTTGACCACGCCTACCTCCTGCATCCGGGCAAAGTCCGGCACAAGGAAGAAGGAAAGGCCTTCCTTTGCCCCGGGCATGAACAGGCTGTTGACGGCAAGCACCACCATAATGAGGAGCAGGGCGATCATCATGCCCTTAGTCACGCGCTCCAGACCGCTTTGCAGACCCTTGGCGCACACCAGAATGCTCACTACCACCACAAATACCATCCAGAAGGTCATAGTAGCGGGGCTGGCCAGCATTTCGGTAAACTTACCGGCCACCTGCTCGGCGTTGAGCCCCGCCAGTTTGCCGACGGCGGTCATGTAGAAATAGTGCAACATCCAGCCCGCCACGGTGGTGTAGAACATCATCAGCAGGTAGCAGCCGATGAGGGTGAAGTAGCCGTGGATGTGCCACTTCTGCCCCGGATTTTCCAGTGCCTGATACGCCCGCACCGGGCTTTTGCGGGAGGCGCGTCCCACGGCGAATTCCATGGTCATGATAGGCAGACCCAGAATGACTAGAAAAATCAGGTAGAACAGTACAAAAGCACCGCCGCCGCCCTGACCTGCAATATACGGAAACTTCCACACGTTGCCGATGCCGATGGCACAGCCTGCAGAAAGCAGAATAAAGCCCAGACGGGATTTCAGAGTTTCTCGTTCCATGATCCGATAACTCCTTACTTCTGCTTACGGGGTGTGTTTTTGCCCACGGGGCCGCGAGGACGGCGCTCGGCAGCCTTGGACTGCTGCGCAGCAGAGCGGGTCTGTGCACGACCCTTGACCGCTGCGGCACGCAGACCGTTCACCTCGGCCTTAGTCAGCTCGCGGTAGGTACCGGGCTTGAGCATTCCCAGCTTGACCACACCCTCGGCGTTGCGCTTCAGGCGCACCACCTCAAGACCCACACTCTCGCACATCCGGCGAATCTCGCGGTTCTTGCCCTCCTTCAGGGTCATCTCCATCACGGTACGACCGGGCTCGTCAGTGACCACATTGATGGCACAGGGCATGGTCTTGGTGCCGTCGTCCAGCACGACGCCGCTGCTCAGCTTGAGGATGGTGGCCTCGTCGGCGCGGGGCTGCACGGTAACGCGGTACAGCTTGGAGATACCGCCGGACGGATGGGTGACGGCCTGTGCAAAGGCACCGTCGTTGGTCATCAACAGCAGACCCTCGCTGTCCTTATCCAAGCGGCCCACCGGGTACAGGCGGGCGGGGATGTCGCTGACCAAGTCCATCACGGTCTTGCGGCCCAGCTCATCGCTAGCGGTGGTCACATAGCCACGGGGCTTGTACAGCGCCAGATAATACAACTGCTGATTCTTTTGGATGTAGATGCGCTCGTCATCCACATGGAGCACGTCACGGTTGGGGTCCATTTTGTCGCCCACCTTGACCGGGTGGCCGTTCACCTTGACGCGGCCCTCGGCAATGATCTGCTCGGCGGCGCGGCGGGAGCACAGACCCTGCTCGGCCATGATCTTCTGAATACGTTCTTCTGCCATAATATTACTCCTTGTGCGCCTCACGGCGCTCAAAACGCGCACCGCTCCCCTGCTTTTGCGGGGCACGGTGCGCGGCTATATAGACCGCAGACCAAAAGATCTGCGGCTGCGGCTTGATTTGTATAAAAGGTTACTCTGCCTTGGGCTCCTCTGCAGGTGCCTTGGCGTCCTTTTTGACCAGAGTGGTAAGCTTTTCTACCAGCTCGGGCAGCATAGTCAGGGCACGGTCGATGCTGTTGGAGCTATCCGACAGCTGGATGGTGCGCACGCAGCCATCCTTGATGACCAGAAATGCCACCGGCTGAATGTTGACACCGGCACCGGAGCCGCCGCCAAACAGATCTTTGTTGGCAGCGTTCTTGCCGTTAAAATCGGTACCGCCAGAGGCGAAACCAAAACTCACCTTGGACACCGGCAGGATGGTGATGCCATCCTCGGTGGTGATGGGCTTGCCGATAATGGTGTTGGAGTCCACCATCTGGTGAATTTTCTCCATCGTAACGTTCATCAGGCCCTGAATAGGATGCTCTGCCATAAAACAACTCTCCTTTATTCATCCGTGCAGGCAACAGGCCGCCGGAAAGCATTCTGAGATAGATTTAGTGTATCATCTTCAAATAAAAATGTCCAATACTTTTTTACGCCAGAACTCGTACAGCACCCGCACAGCGGCAATGACGATGAACAGCGCCTGTGCGCTGACACGGAAGGATACCTTGTCCTGCACAGTAGGCTGGGCGCTGCCGAAGTCCGGCAGAACGCGCAGCTGGTCAAATTCCAGAAAGAAGAAATGGTCCAGCACGCCAAGGGTCGGGTACAGCCACGCTTGCAGCTTGCCGTAGCTGCGGGCAGCTGCGGCGGGGTCGTCCCCGCGCACGCCAAGGCAGACCGAGATCTTTGTAAAACGGAGCGCGCCAAACACCGCCCGCAGCAGCGTACCCACGCCCCGTAGCATGGTGCAGATCACATCCAGCGTGATCTTTGCCTTTTGGCGGGGCGGCTTTTCGGCTTTAGGCTTTGCGGGCTGCGCAGCCTTTTTTTCAGCTTTTTTGCGCTTACGCTCCGCACGCCATGCGCGGAATTTTGCTTTCAGTCTGCCGGTAAAGCCCTTGGGCTCCTCCGGCTGGGCGGGAGGTTCCGGCTTTGGGTATTGGAACACCGGAAAAGTGATGCCCAGTGCCCCGGCCTTTACGGTAAGCGTATCGTTTTGCCAGCAGACATCCGCGCAAAAGGGGCACAGCATCAACAGCGTCGCCAGCACCAACAAAATCAGCAGCAGGATGCCCACCACCTTGAGGATGAACAGCAGACAAGCGCCCACTGCGGAAAGAACCATGCCCATGAATCAGCCCTCACTTTCGGTCGGATCATCTGCCGGTGCATCGCTGTGCACCGGCGGCAGGTCTGCCAGACTGGACAGGCCGAACACACGCAAAAAGGTATCGGTGGTGCGGAAGCTGACCGGGCGACCCGGCAGATCCAGACGTCCGGCTTCCTCGATGAGCCCCTTTTCCAGCAGACCGGACACGCTGGAGGAGGAATCCACACCGCGCACCTGCTCAATAAAGGCGCGGGACACCGGCTGATTATAGGCGATGACGGTCAAGGTCTCCATGGCCGCAGGGCCAAGCGGTACGGCGCGGCGGCTGTCCAGCACGCGGCGCACACAGTCTGCCCACTGGGACTTGGTAGCCAGCTGCCACCGGGTATTCAGATGCAGCAGACACAGGCCGCTGTCCTCCCGCTGATAGCGGGTGTGCAGGGTCTCCAGTGCGGCATCCACGCTGGACTGGGGCAGCTGCACCGCCTGTGCCAGCTTATCGGCACCTATGGGGTCGCCACAGGCAAAAAGCATAGCCTCCACGGCGGCAAGGGTTTGTTTCTGGTTCATGGGTTCTCCTTATTGCGTTCCGGGCGGGTGCGGCGCATGGTCAGCGTTCCCCGGTCGTCCAGCGCGATGCGTCCGCCGCGCACCAGTTCCAGCAGTGCCAGAAAGGTAGCTACGTTGGTGCTGCGGCTCTGGCTGCGGGAAAACAGCTGCTCCATTTTTGCCACGGTGCCGCCCAGCATCCGGCGCAGGATGTACACCACCCGGCTGGTGACCGATACCATGGGCGCGGTGACCAGCGGCTCAAACTGCTGCTGAGTGGGTACGCGGCGGGTCTTGGTGCGGCCTGCCAACGCCTGCCAGTAGTCCGCCAAGATCTGCGGGGCGTGGTGCAATGCGTAGGTGTTATCCCACTCCACTTCCATGGGACGGCGCACGAATACCGGAGCAGCCTCTCCTTTTGCGCGCAGCAGAGCCGCCATGCGGCGGCACTGGTCGTACTCGATGAGCTGGCCGGTGAGCTCCTGTTTCATGCGCTCACCCTCTTCGCTGCGGGGCAGCAGCAGAAAGCTTTTCATTTCCACCAGATGCGCCGCCATCTCAATGAAGGCGCTGGCGGTCTCGGGGTCAGGGTCAGCCTGCTCCACGGTGCGGGTGTACTGGTCGATGAGCTGCAAAATGGGGATATTATGCAGGTCCATTTTATGTTTGGCCACCAGAGCCAGCAATAATTCCAGCGGGCCGTCAAAATCTTCCAGATGGAAGGTCAATTCCTCTGCCACTCAGATCACCGCCCCAAGGCTGCTGGCATAAACGGCGTAGGCGATCTTATCAATATACCCGGTGCCTGCGCCCAAAAGCGACCACACCACGTTGTTCAGGTAGTACAGCGGCACATCCAGAAAGCCGCCCCACACCGCTGCCAGCATGACGATCATGATATATTTTTCGTACCGCATCAGGCCAAAGTAGATGCGCTGCGGCAGCACCACCAGTAGAATGCGGCTGCCGTCCAGCGGCGGCACCGGAATCAGGTTGAACACCGCAAGGCTGACGTTCATCAGCACCAGATAGCGCAGGAACATGGCAATGTAAATGGTAGCGTTATTGACCGGCGCCCAGTAGTACATTACCTTCCATGCCACCATGCCAAGGTAAGCTAGCACAAGGTTTGCCACCGGGCCTGCCAGTGCCGTAAGCGCCATGCCCCACTTGGGGTTTTTGAAGTTGCGGGGGTTGGTGGATACAGGCTTTGCCCAGCCCACGCCTGCAAACACCATGCACAGGGTGCCCAGCAGGTCAAAGTGCGCAAAGGGATTCAGTGAAAGACGCCCCTCGCGTTTGGCGGTGGCATCGCCCAGCAGCCATGCTGCCAGCGCATGGCCAGCCTCGTGGAACGGGATGGCCACCAGTGCCACCAGTGCGCGGATGATATAATAGGTTGCCTGTGTGGTCATGTAAATCTCCTGTCAAAACGAATTTCATTCTTTATAATACTATTTTTTTGTGTCCTGCACAAGCCCCACAGCACCGGGAATGCAAAAAGCTGCAAGAAATTTTAAAAAAGGCTTGCTTTTTCTTTGTAACTCTGGTAAAATAGTCAAGCTGATTATTTTGATTCCATACTTCACTGTAGGAGGTGCAATTACCATGGCTAAGTGTGAATGCTGCGGCAAGGGTGTTACCTTTGGTATCAAGGTCTCTCACTCTCATCGCCGTTCCAACCGTACCTGGAAGCCGAATGTCCGTCGTGTCAAGGCGGTCGTGGAGGGCTCTCCCAAGTATGTCTACGCATGCTCCCGTTGCCTGCGCGCTGGCAAAGTTACCCGCGCTGTCTAATTTGGTGTATGTGGCCGGTCACTTTGTCGAGTGGCCGGCTTTTTTATTTGCCGCAAGGAGAGAAATAAAATGTCTTTGCCTGTTGATCCCATCATGCTGCTGAGCGTGGTGAACCTGAAACTGCGGGATCAGTATAAGGATCTCGATGCGCTGTGCGAAGATCTGGAGGCCGACAAGGCTGGTCTGTGCGCAAAGCTGCACGCTGTGGGCTACGATTACGACCCGCAGCGCAACCAGTTTGTCTGATTATAGCTTCCAAATCCGGCACCGGTGCGCAGCGACTGTGCCCGGGCCGGTGAATGATAAAATAAGGAGTGCTTGATTTATGATCCAGGGTACCTATTACAAAGAGTGGAGCACGGTTCTTGGCCGTGAGATGGAGTTTAAGGTGTACGGCCATGCCGGTGTGCCGGTGCTGGCACTGCCCGCCCGCGGCGGCCGTTTTTATGACTGGGAGAACAACGGAATGCCCGATGCCATTGCCCAGCTGCTGAACGAGGGCAAGGTGCAGCTGTTCTGCGCAGATGCCATGGACGGCGAAGGCCTTTTGAACGGTGATCTGCCCCAGCGCCGCCGCGCCGAGCTGCAGGAGAAGTATTTCGTCTACCTGACCGCTGAGCTTGCTCCCCGTATTCTGACCCTGAACAACGCCAAAAAGGGCACCCGGATCTGGACTGCCGGTGTAGACTTGGGCGCTTACCACGCCGTCCACTGCCGTCTGCGCCGTCCCACCCTGTTTGCAGGTGCTGTGGGCATGGGCGGCATCTACGACCTGACCCGCTTCTGGGGCACCGACAGCGATGACATGGTGCTGCGCTGCGCTCCCCTTGCCTATCTGCAGGAGAACGGCATTGCCAACAAGCCTGCGCTGGCCAAGGCTGAGGAGAACAGCCTGATCCTCTGCGCCGGTCAGGGTGCCTACGAGGGCGATGCACTGGACGACACACAGGCACTGGCTGATCTGCTGAAGGATCAGGAAATGCCCGCACATCTGGAGATCTGGGGCGGTGACGTATCCCACGACTGGTACTGGTGGGGCAAGATGTGGAGCCTGTTTGCACCGCGCATTCTGGAAGTAAAGTAAGAGCTTACAACGAGGGAAAGCCTGCGAGGCTTCCCTCGTTTTCTTATATGCAGCGGTTTTGAATGGCCTCCGCGTGCGCTCTGGCCATGTTCAGCGGAATTTCATCTTTTAATTTATGGTTCAGAAACGCCTGCGGCGTTTCCGAACCATTTTTTGTCAGCTGTACTATTTATATTTCATTTCCTACTTGAATTGTCGGATATTATGTGCTATACTGCTGTTGCAAGAGAATATACCCCATAGGGGTTTATGAAGGGAGCGATTCCAATATGGAAGAGAGCAAAAAGCACTGTTGCTGCTGCGATGATGCACCGGAAGTAGACACTGCGTCAGATACTGCTGTCCCCTGCTGCTGCCGCCACAAAGTGCGCAGCCCGGAGGAACACAAAGCTCTGCTCAACCGGCTGAACCGTATTGAAGGACAGGTGCGCGGCATCCGCGGGATGTTGGAAAAGGACGCCTACTGTGTGGACATTCTGGTACAGGTGGCCGCAGCCAATGCGGCGCTGAACAGCTTTTCCCGGGAATTGCTGGCACAGCACATCGGCAGCTGCGTGGCGGATGACCTGCGTGCCGGCAGTGACGAAAAGCTGGAGGAACTGCTCCGGCTGCTGCCCAAGCTAATGAAATGACCGCCCGCCGGGCAGACTGACCACAAGGAGAAACAACAATGGAACAATTCAACGTTACCGGCATGAGCTGCGCGGCCTGCTCTGCCCGGGTAGAAAAGGCCGTAAAGAGCGTGCCGGGCGTCACCGGCTGTTCGGTAAGCCTGCTGACCAACTCCATGGGCGTAGAAGGCACCGCTGAGGATGCTGCCATTATCCGTGCCGTAGAGCAGGCCGGTTACGGCGCAAGCCCCAAAAAAGCCGCCGCAGCGGCCAGCACCAGCGCAGAGCTGGATGCTCTAGCAGACCACGAAACGCCCAAGCTGAAACGGCGGCTCATCGCCTCGCTGGGCTTTTTGCTGGTGCTGATGTACTTTTCCATGGGGCACATGATGTGGGGCTGGCCGCTGCCCCGCTGGTTTGACGGCAACCACATTGCCATGGGACTGGTACAGCTGTTGCTGGCAGGCATCGTGATGGTGATCAACCAAAAGTTTTTCATCAATGGCTTCAAAGGGCTGGTACACCGCTCCCCCAACATGGATACGCTGGTGGCTATGGGCTCGATGGCAAGCTTTGTGTGGAGCACCTACGCCCTGTTTGCCATGACCGATGCGCAGCTGCACGGCAACGAAGAACTTGTCATGCACTACATGATGGAGTTCTATTTTGAGTCTGCCGCCATGATTTTGACTCTCATTACCGTGGGCAAGATGCTGGAAGCGCGCTCCAAGGGCAAGACCACCGATGCGCTCAAAAGCCTGATGAAGCTTGCCCCCAAGACCGCTACCCTGCTGCGGGACGGCACCGAGGTGACCGTACCCATTGAGCAGGTACAGAAGGAGGACATCTTTGTGGTGCGCCCGGGCGAGAACATCCCGGTGGACGGCATTGTGCTGGAGGGCAGCAGTGCCGTGAACGAGAGCGCGCTGACCGGCGAGAGCATCCCGGTAGACAAGGCCGTGGGCGATAAGGTAAGCGCCGCCACCACCAATCAGTCCGGCTATCTGCAGTGCCGTGCCACCCGCGTGGGCGAGGACACCACGCTGGCGCAGATCATCCGCATGGTCAGCGATGCCGCTGCCACAAAAGCACCCATTGCAAAGATTGCAGATACCGTATCCGGCTTTTTTGTGCCTGCGGTCATCAGCATTGCAGTGGTCACTACCCTTGTCTGGCTGCTGCTGGGGCGGGATGCAGGCTACGCGCTGGCGCGGGGCATCTCGGTGCTGGTCATCAGCTGCCCCTGTGCGCTGGGTCTGGCAACGCCAGTGGCTATTATGGTGGGCAACGGCCTTGGTGCGAAGAACGGCATCCTGTTCAAGACCGCAGCGGCGTTGGAAGAAGCCGGGCGCACCCGCATCGTGGCGCTGGACAAGACCGGCACCATCACCTGCGGCGAACCTACCGCCACCGACCTTCTGCCCGCTGTGGGCGTGACCGAGACCGAGCTGCTCACGCTGGCAGCCGCGCTGGAGGGCCGCAGCGAGCACCCGCTGGCGCGGGCAGTGCTGGCCTATGCGGAGGAAAAGCAGCTGGAGCTGCCCTCTGTTACCGATTTTACTGCCCTGCCGGGCAACGGCCTTACCGCCAAGTTGGAGGGCAAGGAGATCTTTGGCGGCAGCGCTGCATTTATTAGCACAAAGGTCGTTATCCCTGCTGCGCTACAAACGCAGGCTTCCGCACTGGCTGCGCAGGGTAAGACGCCCCTCTTCTTTGGCGGCGCAGGTCGTCTGCTGGGCGTTATCGCGGTAGCTGATACCATCAAGGAGGACAGCCCGCAGGCCATCCGGGAGCTGCGGAATATGGGCATCCGCGTGGTGATGCTGACCGGCGACAACCAGCGCACCGCCGAGGCCATTGGCCGACAGGCCGGGGTGGACGAGGTGATTGCGGGCGTGCTGCCGGAGGGCAAGGAGGCCGTCATCCGGCAGCTGCAGAAGTACGGCAAGGTAGCTATGGTGGGTGACGGTATCAACGACGCCCCTGCCCTGACCCGCGCTGACACCGGCATTGCCATTGGCGCAGGCACAGACGTAGCCATTGACGCCGCGGACGTAGTACTGATGAACTCCAAGCTCTCGGACGTGCCCGCCGCCATCCGGCTGAGCCGCGCTTCCCTGCGCAACATCCACGAAAACCTGTTCTGGGCGTTTATCTATAACATCATCGGCATTCCGCTGGCAGCCGGTGTGTTCATTCCCTTGGGGCTGACGCTGAACCCCATGTTCGGCGCAGCTGCCATGAGCCTTTCCAGCTTCTGCGTGGTGAGCAACGCCTTGCGACTGAACCTGTTTGACCTGCACAGCGCAAAGCGTGACCACCCGCCCAAACACGTCCCTGCCCTGCCCGCTGCCCTTGTGCAGCCCGCAGCGGAGGAAGATACAACTCAAAAGGAGGAGACCGCTATGAAAAAGACCCTGACCGTAGAAGGCATGATGTGCCCCCACTGTGAAGCCCGCGTCAAGAAGGCGCTGGAAGC
>ENA-UOOD01001157-UOOD01001157.1-human-gut-metagenome-genome-assembly--contig:-CS67-NODE-1157-length-28113-cov-26.266056_pt1 | contig 28113 bp, 35 predicted proteins | sample MGYA00242464_ERZ724011 | MGnify/ENA metagenome assembly ERZ724011 | reverse complement strand
TGGGCTTCGGTTCGCTGGTGTTCAGCGGATGCTTGCCCGGATTGCCTTCCAGCTCTTTCATGGCGGTCGGCTTAGGTTTTCTGCCTCTGGTAGCCATTGGCTCCCCCTCCCTTCCTCAAAAATGGGCAAAGAAAAAGGACCTCCGAAGAAGTCCTTGCAATCTATATAAAACACATCGGATACGAGGCACAGCCCCTTTCCGGGGCGTGTGTCCTTTTAGTTGTTAGGCGTTAGGGTTGGCTTCCTTCCAAGCCTCATACTCATCGACCAGCTCTGCTTCCTCGATGACCTGCCAGACTGCGCAGAATCTGGTTCTTTGCTGTTCGATTTCCTCTGCCGACCAGTGTTCCTGCTGGCGGCTCATGTCGTGGTAGGCATCCATCTCCGCCTTCGTCCGGAGGAAAAGGATGTTCTTCAGCTTCAGCGTTTCTGCGTTGTTCCGCAGGGTGTACCGCTTCTCCTCTGCTGCCCTGCAAAGTTTATCGAGGTCATCGCAGTTGATGGTCATGTCCTGCTTGAAGGTGATTTCGATGCCCACCAGCTTCTTCTCGGTGTCGGCTTCCTGAATGTTCTTGAGGTAGGTTTTGGCTTTCTTCATCATGGTTTTGTTCCTCCGATGTGTTTTTTCTTTGGGGCTGTTTCCCTTGCTGTGACTGTATATTACCGTCTATCCGACACATATTCAAGCGGCTATGCTGCACGATCATCTGCATCTGTATTTGTCGTATTTATGTGTATTTACACACTGGGGAAATCTCACCACAACGAGCAAAAGCTCCCGTCCGGGAGCCCCGCCCTTGGATGCTTACTGCACCCGGCTGATTGCCCACGCCATTGCGTGACCGCCATCCTCGAAGCTCATCTCCGACCGTTCGCAGAAGTTCAGGCGGCATTCGCATTCGCAAAGCCCGGTCTCCTCCGGTGTCTCAATGAACTCATAGATGCCGGCAATGAATCCGCCTTTCCAGTAGCGGTCGGCCATCAGGACATGGTCGCCGTATTTACACACCATGCCATCCCCTGCGGTGACCTGCATTTCGAGGTGTTCCTGGGTGGTCGTGGTCTTGAAGGTGTACTCGTTTTTATCTGCTTTGAATGTGTGTTTCATGGTGAAATCCTCCGTGTTTTTGTTATTCCTTGGGCTTTCTTCCCCTTTCGGTATGAGCATATTACCGTCCTGTGCGGAGGAATGCAAGCGGCTAAACCAGACGATCATCTGCCCAGAATACCGGGCAGAATGTACATTACTTTTAGTCCTCCGCATCCTGTTCCATGAGATCCTCCCCGGCGCATCTACGCCGCCACATCTGCCCCAGTCTGTGGCTTTTTCGGTTCATTCGGATCGTTTTGCCACCCGTGGCACAAGCCCCTGTGTGGGGCTGTGTCGGGGGCTGTCGGTTTATCTGGTCATCCGTCCCAGCAGGTAGGCTTCCTCCATTGCTTTCTGGATGCCCCAGACCGGAACCTCAATGAAGTCCTCGCCGTCATTGTCGCGGGCTTCGAGGTCGCCCCGGCTGTCCACCGCTGCCATCAGGCGCTTGGCAATCTCCAGCAGGGCTTTTTCCTCTTCCTTGGTGATGTTCTTCTTCATGGTGGTTTCCTCCGTTTTTCTTGGTTTTCCGTTTCGGTATGTGCATATTACCGTCTATGTCACACACTATCAAGCGGCTATACTACACAAATATGTTCCCCCGGAACTGTGCGTATTACGGCAGAAGAAAAGGGCCGCCGTTTCCGGCAAGCCCCATGTGTTTCTCTGGCTTAGTAGTCTTCATCGTCCTCGTAATCTTCCTCTTCGTCCCAGTCATCTTCCTCTTCATCCCAGCTGTCATCCTGGTCTTCTTCCTCATCTTTGAAGTCCCACATATCTTCAGTCGGCTGGTTTCTAAGGTCTGGGTTCTGCTCGACATAGTCGGCAACCGCTCCGCAAAGGATGTCCAGAACCTTTTCGTAGGCTTCCTCGCTGTAGACTGCCCAGGCATCTGCAGTCAGCTTTGCGATTTTGTCGTTGCCCTTGACTCCAAGGAACCGCCCTGCAGGGTTGCAGGTTTCCTTGCCGTAGCCGATGCCCAGCTGGTCGCCATCGTTGTAAAAGCGGTATCCGATGCGGCTCATTGCCCTTACCAGCTCCCCTGCGAGGCTGTCTGCCTTGCCCGTCTCCGGTACCAGTTCCTTGAAAAGTTTATTGATGCGTTCTTCGTTCTTCGTCATTGTCGTATCCTCCGTTTTTGTTGTTTTCCCCTTTCGGTGACTGTATATTACCGTCACCTCGGAGCACTATCAAGCGGCTAAACTACACGATCATTCAATCCTGTAATTGTCATATTTATGTGCTTTTCATGCCAGCTTTCGGAAGACAGACACGAGCAAAAGGCTGGTCATTTCCAGCCCCTTGCGCCTGTCGGTCTTGCCTTTAGCGGATGATTTCAAGGTAGCTTACGTTGCCCCAGCAGTCCGTTCCCTTGAAGCGGATGCGCTTGTCATTCTCCCTGTCGAGGGTGAATTTCCGCAGGAGCTTCATCTTCTGGATGCGGTTCAGAAGGTCCTTGCCGTTCTTCGCATCCTCAACGGCATCCCTGATCTCGACCACCGCGCTGTCGCTTCCGTACCAGAGGTTGCTGAGTGCCTCTGGAATTCCGTTTGCAAGGTAAAGGCTGATTTTTGTGTAGGTCATGTTTTTTTCTCCTCAGAATGTCATCGTTTCCAGAATCTCATCCATGCCTGTCTCCCAGTCATGGCAGCTAAGTTCGATTTTGCTGTACATCTCTGCGCTGTCCGGCTCATCGAAAAGCCGGAAGCATTCTCTTGCCAGCTTCTCGCTGGTGTGCTGCTGGATTTCATCTGGCTGTCCATCCAGCCGTGTAAAGGTGATTTCGTAAGTGTAGCGTTCCATGTTTTTTGCCTCTTTCGTTTTGGTAGCTGTATGTTACCGTCTTATGCGGATCATAGCAAGGCCATAAAACATCATATTATCAACGATCTTAGCCCCTCATGTTTGGTACATATATACCTCCGGATTTGCTTGCTATATATGTGTTTTTGCGGCATTATACACACAACGAAAGCAAAGAAAACCAAACGAAAACGGAGGATACAAACCATGAAAAAGACCATTACCGAAATCGAAAGCATCATCGAGGAGCGCATCGCAGAGCTTGAAGAAGAATACGAGCTGGACATTTACGACCGCAACGACATCCGAGAAGAAGAATACCAGAAAGCCGGATGGCGGCACGACCCTTTCCCAGAGGAACTTGAGGAAGAAGCCGAAGAAGAGGAAGAGGATTGGCACTACCACAGCATGGAGGAACGACTGAACGAGGTCGGCATGAGCATGAGGGATTTCTTCTAAGGAATCCCAAGAGGCTCCCCAGCAGAGGCTGGGGCTCTGCCTCGTATCCCCCGTTTTGGTTTGGTATGATACACAAAACCGCTGCCAGATGTTTGTGTACATTATGGCGGCGGTTCATCTTGCTATCGTTGCTTTATAGAGGTAATATACAGTAAACTGGAAGGGGGTTCTCATTCTTTTGAGGCCCCCATTTTCCGTCTAATCGGCTTCGCCCCGTATTGCCTGATACATCACCCTGCGGTTATGCGCTCTGGCTCTTTTCTTCAGATCACGCTTCCATCTGCGGATTCGCTCTGCCTTATTGTGATTTCTGGAAAACACATAATCATCCAGAATGTATCTGCCGCCGTGTTCCCTCTCGCCATAAGCAGGCATCTTTCTGTGTCCCATAGGCTCCTCCTGTTAAACCAAGCCCTCCCGGTCTTTTCTGGCCGAGAGGGTATTTTTCTGATTGTGCTATCTTATTCCGGCTTCGTTCCGTCATCCATCTGGATGACTGCCATCTGCCCGAACATGCTGACGAATGCCTCCGGCACCCAGAAGCGTTCCCTGAATTTCCGGATGAGGTCCTGGGGCAGTTCTGCGAAATCTTCCTCGCCCAATCCGCAAATGAAGAAGTTTCCCTTGATGGGCTGCTCCAGCTCTGGAATGTATCTGCTGAATGACTTCTCGGTGAACAGCCCGTTGTCATCGGTGACCAGGGCGGCGCATTCTTCCCACGGGTAGGTGGCTGTGATGCAGTCGCAATCGAGGATGCGGTAGAACTCTTTCAGAGAGTTTTCAATGTCCACCACCTGCGGATGCTCCATCGGTTTGATCAGAAGAACTTTCATTCGACCCAGCCCCCTTTCACGATTGCCCAGTCTGCAAGATGCATCTTCTGCTGTCCGCCCCATGCAATGTCCTCTAATGCTTCCTCCGTTCCGCAGCGGTTGCAAATCTGGATGTCCGCCCTTCGGCTGAGTGCCTGCTGCTGATGGTCGTAGCAGTCAGGCTTTGCTCCGCACCTGGGGCAACGTGGGCCGGTCTGTCGCGTTTTACCAAGGCGGTCGAGCGACACCTTGACCTCGGCATCCGTTGCCACACGGTGGCAACTGTCCGCACCGTAGGCAACGTTCAGATGGCTTCCGGTATCCCAACTCACCAAGATGTTTCCGGCATCATCGACCCCGTTGCAGGTTCCCTGCGTTCCGATGGGCGGTGCCTGCCTGTCATCCATCTCATCGAGGACGATCCGGCATCCGACCGGGAACTCTTTTCTCAACTTCCTGACCATTTTCTGATCTGCGAAATTCATGCCTGCACCTCCTCAATCATCCGCTGGGCGGCATCCTTATCCATGCATTCCTTCAGCGCACCTTCGAGGATGTGCATCGGGAAGTGGAATGCCTTGTAGCCGTCATGCAGGACTTTGTAGTAATACCGGCTCGGTGCGCGGTGTCCGAAGTCGTTCTCCATGATGTAGACCATTGCGGTCACCATCTCCGGCTCTGCCCTTTCCCGGAGCAGTTCGATGTTCAGATCTTCCTTGCGGTAGTAGTTCGGGTAGCCCTCATAGAGGTCGAGGTTTCCTTCGTCCCTTTCCGAGATCTCCCACACCAGAACCGGCGTGTTCTTCTTCGGGTTCGGTGCGATGGTGGCGCAGCCACGGAACAAAAGCTCCCAGCCGGCCAGCACCGCCTGCCCTGCAATTTTTGCATCCGGGCATCGGTCTGCCATCTGCTCCACCGACAGGTTGCTGCCGTAGGCGATGTAATATTTCTTGTTCTTCATTTGAATCTCTCCCTTCGGTTTTCTCCGCTCTTGTCTGGCGGTATGGTATATATCACTCTTCTGCCCTGATTTATCAAGGCCGATGAGCATCATATACTGCACAATGTTTTTTGCTTTTGATCGTGTACTCTTACATCATCTGCCGCTTCTTCAGATACCGGATGGCTTCCGCCCTTCCGATACTGGCTGCCAGTCCACGCTTCAGTGTGTCCAGCGGAAACTCCCAGTCGCTGTATCCGCCCTGCAGCAGTTCAAAATACTCGGCATCCGGGCAGCCAAGCCGCCGGTCCTCGTGCATCACATAAGCGATGCAGGGCTTTGCCTTTTTCATGCGGTTCCCGTTCAGGTTCCAGACCGGAAGCTGGAACTGCTTCTTGTAGTAGTATCGTGGGCAGCCCTCGTACCGGTCCAGCAGGAGTTCATCGTATTCCGAGAGTTTCCAGACCACCGCAGGTACGCTTTCATTGGCATCCTGCTCGATGGTGGCATAGCAGCCGGTCTTGCTCTTTTTGAACAGAAGCCGGTAGCCCTTGATCTCGGTCGTGCCGACCACCACAGCGTAGGGGCATCTCTTTCCCATCCGCTCCATGTCGAGGTTGCTTCCGTAGGCAAGATAATATCTGGATGGGACTCGGCTGATCAACTCAAACATCTGCCTCACCGTCCTCCCTGCCAGTGAATTCCACGCCCTGGAAATCCTCTGTCCCAAGCTCGATCTGGCTGTCCTGCCACCAGTCCTCTGCCACACGCTGTGCTTCCTCCACGGTCGGCTCTTTCATCTCGGATTCATAAATGGTCACCGTTCTCTGGTAGGTCTCGGTGATGGTCACCTTAAAGGTTCTGCCACCCGGTGTGTTTTCATTTTTTAACGTGCTTTTCATAAACCTGCACCTCCTTCTACCACCTCAAGGGCGGTTGCCCGCCCAAAAGGTGCCCGTGCATCCCGGCTTATTTGTTCCGCCAGGATGCGTTGCCCTCCATGTTCCGCAGAAGGATTTCCCTTGCCGTTGCAAATTCATCCCCGATGAATCCCAGCCTCAGCATCCAGCACCGCATCGCGTACTTTTCGTTGTCGGTCTGCTGGGGCTTTGGGCTTGCCGTCCTGACCATCTTGGCAAGCTGGCTCATTGCGAGGCAAAGCTGGATATAGGCTTTCATCTCACCGGCGTGCAGTCCGTTGCGCTTTCCGTCCGCTGGGTCTGCGAATTGGAAAAGGCGGAATTCAATGGTCCCTTTTGTAAAGGTGGCATGGAGGTTCAGCATATGGTACCGGCTTGAATTGTAGTGGGCATTCCGGTTTTCCCAGCTGGAACCGTTGCCTTCGTACCAGATGTCTTCCAGCCTGTGCATGGTGGTCGGCTTCTCGCGGTTCAGCCGGTCGAGGAAGCGATGGTTGACCACCTGGCAATATTGTCCGGTGCGCCCTGCATCGATCCGGATGGCTCTGCCGATCTGCTGTTCGTGCGCCGCCATGATGTTCACAAGGTTGCGGATGGTCTTTGCGGTGTGGTCGCCTTTGCCAATGTGAATGTGGACTCCGCATCCGCGGCTTGGGCCGCTCTTTGCGCCTGCCTTTCGGAGCAGTCGGATAATCTCCTGCAGGGTTTCGATGTCGTCGTAGGTGAGGATCGGGGTGACCAGTTCGCATTTTTCTGCGTCCGGTCCGTAGATGCTCACATCCCTCTGGAATTTCCAAACCCTGCCCTGTCCATCCTTGCAAGCCCAGCTGTAATATCCGTACTCGCCGGCGGCGTTCCATGCTCTGGTTCCGAAGTACTCGGCGACCTTTCTTGCCGCTTTTTCTCTGGTGATGTTGTTCATCTCGATCTCAACTCCGATGGTCTGGTTCTTCATGGCTTCAATCTGCTCTCTTGTTTTATCGTTCATGGTATGTTCTCCTTTGTTTTTTCCTTGTTTTCCCTTTCGGTATGTGCATATTACCGTCAGGTGCGGATAATAGCAAGGATATAAAAGAACATATATTCGACAAATATAAGGCAGAATGATCGTGTACATTTCTGCAGTTTATCCGCTTGATAATGTACATTTTCAGAGCTAATATCGGTACAATGGAAGAGGGTCTCGCATATTTTCCGGCCCCCATTGGGGGATTGGGAGCTTACGCTCCCGCCTCCAGCATCTGCGCCGTGTCTGCCCCACAGTCGGGCTGTGTCGGCTGGTTTTCTTCCTGTTCGACCGTTTCCCCTGTGGCAGGATCGCCGTTCTGTGCCGCCAGTTTCGCGGCTTTCAGGGCATCCCGTTTTGCCTTTTCCCTTGCAAGGAACTTCTGTGCTTCCTCATCCGTGCGGAAAGCCGCATGGCCGGAAAGGTTCTTCATGAGGATTTTGCGTGTTTCTTTGAAGTCCGGACCGTTCATGCCCAGCCGCAGGAGCCAGGTGCGGAATGCGTACTTTTCATTCTCATCGTTGACATCCTTTGCCTGAATGCGCTTCTGGCTGATGGCCTGCTGGTTCATCAGGATGGCAAGATGACCGAATGCGGTCAGATGGTCATAATCGGGTGCGGCCGGGAATCCTGTGAAGGAGACCTTCTCATCCGTGATCACCAGTCCTTCCATTGCAGCTCCACACTGGGCTTCATAACTCTTAAGGGCCTCGATGAAGTTTGCCACCGTGTAGGTGCAGCTGTCATCCCGGAGCGTTTCGATCAGGTCTTCTTCCACATGGAAGTGGCCACCTGTTGCCTTGCTGATGAGTCGACCCCGGCTGTAGATGAGGTTGACCAGATTGCGAAGGCTTACACCGTTGTGCTGACTGGTCGGAAAAGCCAGTTCCAGATCCAGCGGAACTTCATCCGGCTGGTCTTCTGCTTCCTGCTGTTCTTCGCTCTCCTGCTCACCTGTGTCCAACTCATCCTCTTCTGCGGTATCCTCATCTTCAGATTCTTGCTCATCCAGAATTTCCGACTCTACACCGGTCGGCTGTTCTTCTTCGGCATCCTCGGTCACAAGCTCATCATCCGAATCCGCAGACAGTTCTGTGTTCTCTGGCTGGTCGTCCGTGCTTTCGATGTTCTCACCGCCGCAGATCAGCCCCTCATTCAGCAAGGTAGTCAGCAGATCAGCATCCGCTTTCTCCGCTTCAACCAAAAGATTTCCATCCCGGTCGATGGTGTAATCGCCAATCTCATAAGCGTACAGCGGCGCTCTGGTATAGATTGGGTGGATACCAGTCAGATCCTCCATTCGGTTTGTGAGGGTCTTGCGCTCGGCTACATTCAGTTCAAATTTCAGCATCATTCATTGCTCCTTTCATAAGCATTTCGATTTTTGTGCATTCCGATGTTCTTTTCGGTAGCACATATATCGCTCTAAACCGAGCAAATAGCAAGGCCATTTCCCGATAATCTTCATGTTCGACCATTTACACTATGGACAGGAAAACCTGTTGTGTAAATAGAACTAATATGTAAGCCCGCCATATCACCGGGTAGCCTTCTTACCTAGTAATATAGCGGGCCAGTTTATTCTTCCAGCCCTGCGCACCATGCAATACCAGCTAGAACAAAGTAAACACATGGGAGTGCGACACCGTTGCCCCAGAGTTTGTACTCAGCTGCATCCGAATACGGATCAGCTAGCCATTTCCGGATCTGCTTCTCCGTCTTCGGCTTTTTGGCGTGTGTCACGATCTTGCGATGCGTTTCAAACACATCCGCCCAGAATGCAAGTTCCTCCTCAGTCGGATTTTCCGTACCAAGGTCTCTGCACCACCAGTCCGGGAATCCCTGCAGTCTGGCACATTCAGTCGGTGTCAGACGGCGGACAGTGTAATTGACTGGCTGCTCTTGCGCCGCCGGGTTGTCGATAACCAAACGGTCATTGAATGCGTCCTGTCCATTGAAGCCACTCGGATGCGCTCCGGTCGCCACGGTACCAGCCACACCTTCGTTCAGATGCGGTGCCGGTGCGATGGTGGTCGGATCTTTGTAATCCCGTGCCATCAGGGTCGGTGACACATTCTCCTCAACCTTCATGAACGAGCCTGTGGTCATGGCATACACATTCTCCGGTGCGCAGACTGCGTGACGGTCTGTCGCATCCAGCGTGAAGCAGACATCCTCATTCACGCCATCCCCCTGTGGACCGTTCTCATCCTTGCGACCGATCATGTTGCCCTGCAGGACAAAGGTCTGCATCTGGTCGCTTCGGGTCGCCATGAGTGCGCCGGACTTACCATGCAGGTCGATCAGTTCATTGCGCTGGTTCACATGAAACGCAGTCACATCTTCCGGCTCTGCCACAAAGGTCTGTTGCTTCATCCCCGGCTCTGCTGCCAGTGCCGCTGACTTATCTCCCAGATTCCTGACTTCATCCCTCTGGTTCTGAGTAAAAGCAACCGGCTCCACCACACAGATACCGCCCTGATTGCAGGTCGGGTCACCGCCACTGCGGTCCAGTGTCCGGGACGTACTGGCTTCATAGAAACCACTGTGTGGATTGTCGGACATCATGGAATGGCTGGCTTTCGAGCAGATGCCGTAGGCTTTAACAGCCAGTTCGTTGCATCGCTGTTCTCCAACATCGAATGTGTTGAGTGTGTTTGCAACTTCACCCTGTTTCCATGTCGGTGCTTCAATCTGTGAGTGCGGTCTCGTTCCTTTCACAAAAGGAATGAACACCGTCTGGTCATTATTACAGCCAAGGGTAGCAGACTTTTCTTCCTGCCAGATGGCACCTTTGCCGCCACCTTCGCATCCAGAGCGAATTTTCAATGTGACTGCGGGAGAGTTTTCCACTTCTTCCCTGTCTTTTTTCACGCCATCCATGACCAACGGAACATTGCCGCCGCCTGTACCGCACCGGCTCGTCAGGGTCTGCACCTTGCCATCCTCAGAAATCTTCACCCTGCTATCGGCAGGATGGTTTTCCAAGGCGATGGCGGCAGGCACGACACCAGCCCGGAGGGTCGGCGACCGTTCTTCCTCGTATCCAATGCTTCTGGCATTTGCGGAATGCTCGGTGCAGAAGCCGGCCGCTTCCAGAACACACGGCTGATGCCCATGCTCCTCTGCCCGGAGAGTTCCGGTCACATCTTCGGAAACATCCATCTGTGTACCGCCCTGATCATTCAAGCAGATTCGTCCTGTGCCGCCTGCCTCTCCAGTGCTGCTTTCAGTACCGGAGGCAGTTCTTTGCCACGCACGGAAGCCCTGCGCAGAATACCGAGACACGCCTTCGGACTCAAATAGTACTTTTGGGGCACTCGCTCCTGCAAAATCTGCGACAAGGTAGATGCGTTTTCGTCTCTGGGGTACGCCCCACCATTGCGCATCAAGAACTCGATATGCGACGCTCCATCCGTCTCCCACGTAGTAATCGGCGTCGGGCCACCCTTTCTTCGCAGGCGCAGGCACCTCGGCGGACGATTCTTTAACACCGATGACGGCTTCGAGGACTGCTTTGAAGTCCTGTCCCTTGTTTGAGGAGAAGGCCCCTGGCACATTCTCCCAGACGATAAATCTTGGTTTTTCTCCATTGGTCTTACACCTCATTTCCTTCACGATTCGGATTGCTTCGTAAAACAGACTGGACCGTGAACCATCCAGACCGTCCCGCTTACCGGCGATGGACATATCCTGACAGGGACTCCCAAAAGTGATGATGTCCACTGGAGGCAGGTCTGCTCCGCTGATGGCAGACACATCTCCGTAGTGCTTCACCTGCGGCAGACGTTTGGTCGTGACCCGGATGGCAAACGGCTCGATCTCGCTGCTCCACACCGGAGTGATCTGCCCGGTCAACAGACCGCCCAATGGAAAACCCCCGGAGCCATCAAAGAGGCTGCCGAGGGTCAAAGTCTTATTCTGTTCTGTGCTCATCCGGCGACCTCCTCTCCGAGCATCTGCTCATTTGCTTTCTGGTAAAAGTCTCTGGATACTTCAAATCCGTAGCTGTTGCGCCCCAGTTCTCTTGCTGCTCTCAGCGTGGAGCCGCTGCCGGCGCAGGGGTCAATGACCACATCGCCCTCATCTGTAAAGGTCTCGATCAGTCGTTTCAGCACGGAGATCGGTTTCTGGGAAGGATGGATTTTCGGATATTCCCTGCCATCCCGCTTCCAGTCAAACCAGTTGAAGATCATATGGGGCTTTCCGTCCTCACCGAGATTACGGAACTTCGGGAGCTTTCCCCGGTACAGAACCAGAGCATACTCCGTTGCACCCACGATCTTCATGTTGGCCTTTAAAACCTGCGGACTGTAGTTCTTGCAAAACACCAGCGGGATATAATTCTTGAAACCGTATTTCTCTGCTTCGGTGATCACCTTCGGGATCTGTTGAAACGCACAGAACACGATCATGCACGGCGCATCCTTCTCTCCTGTGCCGGGTTCTTTCTTCAGCAGGCGGTTGCAGAAGTGGAAATACTCTGCAATGTTGAAAGTGAAGTCGGTATTGAATGCCGCTTTCCTCGCCTTGCTGCTTTCCCCATTCTTGTTGTCGCCATCCACATACCAGTCCGGCCGACTGGCGTAGAAGTCCGTGCCGATGTTGTACGGAATGTCCGCGATCACCAGCTGTGCCTTGGGGATGTTATAGGACTTGAAGTTCTGAAAGTTGTCGTGGATAAGGACACATTTCACATCAGGCATCAGCATCCACACTTTCCGGCTCAAAGGTCGCCACTTCCTCGAACTTCAGCTTCTGACCATCCCGGATGACAAACACATCATCGTAGCGACCCTCGCTGTGTTCGATGTACCGCTTCACGATGACATCCACAAACTTCGGATCAAGCTCGATGCCCCGGCACATACGGTCGGTCTCCTCGCAGGCGATCAGGGTCGATCCACTGCCGAGGAACGGATCGAGGACGATGCCGTTGGTCATGGTAGAATTGCGGATGGGATAGCTCATCAAGCCAATGGGTTTCATGGTCGGATGGTCCTTATTAGACTTCGGCCGGTCATACTCCCAGATGGTCGTCTGTTTACGATCGGAATACCACTGATGCTTTCCCTTCTGCTTCCAACCGTAGAGACACGGCTCATGCTGCCACTGGTAGGGACTGCGCCCCAGCACCAGAGCATTCTTCTTCCAGATACAGCAACCGGACAGGTAGAACCCGGCATCCTTGAATGCCTTTCGGAAATTCAGCCCTTCGGTGTCTGCATGGAAAATGTAGATGGAACCGTCATCGGCCAGATGCCCGTGCATCTGCTGGAATGCCGCCAGAAGGAACTGGTAGAATTCCGAATCACCCATGTTGTCGTTCAGAATCTTGCCGGCCGTTTCTTCCACGTCTACATTGTACGGGGGATCGGAAAGCACAAGGTTGGCTTTGATGCCGTCCATCAGGGTGTCGTAGCATTCTGCTTTGGTGGAATCGCCGCACAAGACGATGTGCTTTCCCAGATGCCAGAGGTCACCCTCCTTGGAAAAGCACGGCTGCTTCAACTCGGATTCCACATCGAAGTCATCTTCCTTGACCTCTTTGCTGTGTACCTTGTTGAACAGCGTCTCGATCTCAGGTGGGTCAAAGCCCGTCTTCCCAAGGTCGAAGTTGGAATCTTCGATATCTTTTAACAGGTCAGCCAGCAGAGAATCATCCCATGCACCCGTGATCTTGTTGAGCGCAATGTTCAGAGCTTTCTCTCTGGTCTTGTCGATGTCCACCACTGCACAAGGCACTTCGGTATAGCCCAGTTCCATCGCTACGGTCAGTCTCTGGTGGCCGCCGATGATTGTCATGTCGGCATTGACCACCAGAGGATCAGCGAACCCAAACTCCATGATAGAGTTCTTGATCTTCTCGTACTCCTTATCCCCCGGCTTCAGCTTCTTCCGGGGATTGTATGCAGCCGGCTTGAGTACAGACACCGACAACATCTTCAGTTCAGCAGTCGCTTTCATGTAAGTCCTCCCATTTCAGATTCACATGCGCATAACCCCGGAAAACGGTACGAAAAAAGAGCCGAACAAAAAGCCCGACTCCATTTCATCTCCATCTTCCTGCGGCTGTTCGGTCATCTCGCACCATTCCGGGTTCTCCCCGTTCACAGATGCCAGTACCTTATCTTCCGCATCGTCAATCGCATGTACACAAATCCCACCGGTGTTGAACATCGGGAACACACCGATAATCTTCTCACTCATTCCTGTTCGCCTCCTTCTTCCTGCCCCGGTTTGCACAACCGCGGCTGCAATATTTCCGTTCCAGCCCATACTGATGGCGGTAGGAAAACTCCCTGCCGCACACTGGGCAGACCTTTGACCTCACCGTTTTCCAGTTCTCCGGCTTCGGGTGGGTGTTGTTCCACCGTGACCGGCATTCCGGAGAACAGAACTTCCGTGGTCTGCCTTTGTGGTTCGGCACAATGGCTGTTCCACACTGGGAACAGAACGAAAATGCCATGTCCTTGATCATCTCAGCCGTGTAATCTTCCATCTGCCCTCACCGTCCTCTCATTTTTCGCCGTTTCTTCGGCGGTTTCTTAGAAAAATCTCATAATTCATACGAAAAGCGGCGAAGCGGAAATCGGCTCCGCCCCGCCGGGTTGGATTGTTGTTGCGGCGGCCGATTCATACTCACCCCTGTTCCTCCCGGAACAAGCTAAAATGTGCGAAAGCTCCCTGTTTACGAGAGGTTTCACACACTTTGGTTCATTTCGGGGAAAAAGAATGGCACCGGAACCGAAGCTCCGATGCCTGTACATTTTCCTGTTTCATTTTGCGCCGTTAATCCTCTGACCCCCGGCCTATCAATTTTGCGGTTTTTCACAGAAAAGGGCGCACCGGTCTCCGTGTGACTTCACCGTAGAGAAGTGACCCCGGCCCCAGCGGGGGTGTCAGTAGGTGTAGGTCGGGTTGATGTCTTCGGTCAGCGTCTTCTTATCGTGACAGTTCTTGCAGAGAGCCTGCCAATTATTTTGGTCCCAGAAAAGTTTCTGGTCACCACGGTGTGGAATGATGTGATCCACCACCGTTGCCCGGACGTACTTGCCCTGCTTGGCGCACTGCACACAGAGCGGATGGGCTTCCAGATACGACTTTCTGGCTTTCTGCCACCGTCTGTTGTATCCACGCTTTGCCGCCGGGCGGGTGACTTCTGGATGGAGAGGCAGGTGCTTCTCACAGTAGAGCCGGCCGGCTTCCACCAGCTCCGGGCAGCCGGGATGATGGCACGGTGTCTTTGGTCTGTACGGCATGGGTCAGTCCTCCCACGGAAGACCAGCCTTACCGAAGTGACCGTAAGCACTGACCTTGTTGTAGTCTACATCCAGCAGACCCAGCCGCTTGATGATACCCTGCGGGGTCAGGTCGTAGCTGTCATGGACGTAGGCTTCGATGAAGTCAAGGGACTGGTGCTCCGTACCGAAGCACTCCACAGCCACACCCACCGGCTGTATCACACCGATAGCGTAGGCCAGCTGGACTTCGCACTTGTCAGCGTAGCCCGCCTGCACGATGTCTTTGGCGATCTTCCGAGCCATGTATGCTGCGGAGCGATCCACCTTGGTGGGGTCTTTACCGCTCAGAGCACCGCCACCCATGCGACCGATGCCACCGTAGGTATCGCACGCCAGCTTCCGGCCAGTCACACCACAGTCAGCATAGCTGCCGCCCAGCACGAAACGACCGGTCGGATTAACCAGCTTCGTGAAGTCACCATCCAGACCGTACTCGCAGGCGGCCAGCACCATCATGGATTCGATGATGTGCCGGAAGTCGCTGACCTCCACATCCGGGCTGTGCTGCACGGAACAGAGGAAGGTGGTGATTCGGCCGGTGTCGTAATCGTAGCTGACCTGCGCCTTGGCATCTGCTCGAAACATCTTGGACGGATGGTTCTTCAGCAACTGCAGGAACTTGGTGGCGACCATGTACGGAATCGGCATCTGCTCTGCCGTCTCGTTGGTGGCGTAGCCGTACATGATGCCCTGATCACCGGCACCGCCCTTGTCCACACCCATTGCAATATCCGGCGACTGCTTGTCCACCAGAATGCCGATGCGGAGAAGCTCGGTCAGGTTCCAGCCCAGCTTTTCAGCACCGATGCGGTTGAACACATCGTGAACGATCTGGTTGTAGTTTGGCCGATAATCGGTAGTGACTTCGCCGGCAATAAAAAGCTGGCTCTTTTTCAGCAGACACTCGATTGCCACACGGGCGTTCTTGTCATGCTGAAGGATGTCGGTCACAATGCCATCTGCGATCTGGTCACAGATCTTATCAGGATGGCCATTGCTGACCTGTTCACAGGTAATAATCTTACTCATGTTCTGTCCTCTCTTTCATGTATCACAAAGCAGGCTGCCTTTGCCCTTGCCCACAAATAGGCTCCCACAAAAGTTACCTGCGATGTTCCAATGTGTAGTTCCGATGTGTCCTCTGAATCTGTTGCCGGTGTGTTGCTGGCGCTTTCCTCACAAAGTGAGGTGTCCAAACCTCAAAAAGTGTTGATTTTACGTGCTTTTTAAGGTTGCTAAGGCTTATATTTTTTCTTTTGTTGCTATTGTTGCTAGTAAAAAGTAAATAGTATATAAAAGAAAATAATATAAATAAAATAGGGTTTTCACTCGCAACACTCGCAACAGCACCGAAAACCCTTGATTTTCCTACGTTTTTCTGTTGCTGGGGCGTTGCCGCTGTTGCTGGTAACGTGACTCCGAAGTCGTGTGTTGCTGGTATTTTGATAGAAACTTGTGAAAATCAAAAACAATAGATTTCACTATGTTTTACCAGCAACAGTCGCAACAGAGTCGTCCATACCCCGAATTTCCAACTCACGATGTCAATGGTGCAAAGTCCTCCTTTGACTCTTCACTTGCCGTGAACGCCACATCCAGAACCATCGGAGTCGTACTGCTGGAGGCACCGTCATTCGGACGCTTTCTTGCAGTCTTGTACCGCTTTTCAATCTCCTGGTTTAGATTCTTGGCTGCCTCTGCCCGGTAGCCATTCTCTCCACACCACTCTTTGTAGCGTGTGTAAACTGCACCGCGCCGAAGCTCACACCCTTCCTTTTCTTCAATGCATTCATCAAAAAACTGACCCATCTTATCTGAGAATATCTGATAGTCCGTTGTTGCCTGAACGACAGAATCCGGCATGGCAAGTCCCTGACTGCGGAACAGCTTATAGCCTTCGAGCATCCAGTTCAGAATGCCGGACATATTTTCCGGTTTAGCAAAAGTGGACTTTAGATCCTTATCCTGTTCATTTTCTTCAAAATGCCGGTCAAACGGAATGATTTTGATTCGGCCAGACTCAAACAGCGTAAGGTCTGTGATATTCGGACGATGGTTCGTGTTGATGAAAATTTTGAAGTTCGGTCGGAACTCAAAACTGTTCTCATGCAGATACCGGGCTGTGATCGTATCGTTACCGGTCAGTCGTTTGGTAAGAGCTGCATCCAGAGTGATCTTTTTCTCCGGCTCGGAGATGTTTACAAAACGAGAGCCGGCAAGCCGGGCGATTTCCTCAGACGGTCCTCCGCTCTGGCTGTTAAACTTCGCCTGCAGCATGGTCGGATCTGCATTTTTACCGTACTCGCCCATAATACGCAGAATACTCTCCATTGTGGTACCCTTACCGTTTCTGGATGTCGGACCGTACAGAATAAACAAGCACTCCATGCGGGTGTCACCAGTCAACGAGTATCCGATAGCCTTCTGAAGATAGTCTGCTCTGGCCTTATCCCCCTGCATGATCTCCGTGATGAACGTCCGCCAGCGAGGGCAGTCGGCATCCGGGGCATATATCACAGGGGACACTTTTGTGAGAAAATCCTCCGGGCGGTGTTCCCGGAATTCCATCGTCCGCAGATCCAGTGTTCCATTTTTGCAGTTGAACAGATAGATATCCTGATCGTACTGCTTCATAGACAGTGGGAATACGGACTTTGCGTCTTTCAGCATCGTGTCACGGTGCTTGCGTTGCTGGAGTTTCCGAACACGGTCGATGAACCGTTTTCTGGCATCCTCTTCCGTGATTTTCAATGCAAACAGATACAGTTTATCCGCCAGCAGCTTTGCAAGTTCAGCCACCTTTAGGTTCTCCATATCCGGCTGCCAGACAACTCCATCATAGACAAACCAGATTCCACGCTCACTGTTGTACCGTGCAATGGGTTTGAAGAAATCGGCGAACATGTTGCCCAAACCGATCTCATCTCTGCCGTAGCGTGGATTCGTGTGCGGAGCCATTTCTTCCAGCGACAGTGTGAGCTTACTGATGTCCGGCGGTCGCTCTGTCTCTTTATCATCTGAGTCAAGATTCGCAAACTCCTCGTCCACGATATCCTGTGCATTGACTGGGATGTAAACGGAAGCGCAGGTATTGACCGTGTTTCGGATGGAGATTGCACCGTAGGTCGAACCGGCCTGCTGCCGATCCCACTTTGGTCTCATCAGACCGGAAGTACGAAAGATGCGGTCCATCTGCTCCTCATCACAGCCGCACCAGAATGCCAGGATAGACAAGAGTGCCATATCTGCATCCGACTGGCTGCCGTAGAGGTCTTCCCACTCACCGGCAAAGAGCTTTTTGAACTTTTCGGAGTTGCTGGCCTCGTTGGCGTGTGCGATGACAGCCTCATCATCCAGATACGAATGGTGCTGGAAATGTGTCTGCTGCACCTGCTTGTTTCGCTTCATCAGCGTATCCAGCAGAGTGGTCATCGCCGTTTCATCGTTCGGGATCTCACCTGTGCGGTAAACATCTCCCGTTACGGTGACGAAGCGGTTTGTCGCACCGGGCATATACACTTCCAGACCCTTGCTGCGATTGTTGATGTAGTAGACTGTCTTGTCGTAAACATAGTCCTCTGGCACATGGAAGAATCCACGCAGTCCTTTGCCGGACGGTGACTTTTCCACATACGCTGTAGGGAAGATTGAAAGTACGGTGTCCGCCGTATCGTTCAGTGTGCCGTCTTCACGGATACAGTGGTCGATATCGAAAGCTCCGATGCCACTGCCAACCGCAATGCCGATTCCGTCATAGCCGCCCATCGCGTAAGTGACAAGCGTAGTCTTGAAATCCGCAAAGGTGCGAAGGTCATTGATCCTGGCTCTGTCACCGTTCTCCGGGTTATACGGCATCTTAGTCTTCTGACCGTTCCGCTTTTCAAATTTCCAGACACAAAACCGGCAGGAGGACTTCAGCTCCGCCGGGATGTTTTTGATATCCACCATAGCGGTCAGACCTCCTTTCTCGTAGAATTCGCGCCATGTGTTAAAGCCCGCATCGCAAACTGCTTTGTAACGGCAGCTTCGATTTCGTTCTTCTTCTGGTCGGAAGTTACCTGACAGAGCCGATTAAAAAGAACCAACTTGTCGATGGTCGTGATCTGCTCCACCAGCAGGATGGAATCCTCCAAATGCTCATCCCGGAGCATCTCACACTCTTTTTCCGTAAGTACAATGTGTACCGGCAGCTCCAGCTTCTTCAACTTGGAACTCAGCGGAATCACTGTAATGACCGGGGAGTTACGGTTCGCCACGTCATTGCTGATGACCAGAACCGGACGTGTACCGCTCTGCACCGAAGTGCCAGAGTGATCGCCCAGCTCTGCGAACCAGACTTCATACTGTTTTGGGGTTCTCGCAGTCGGCCACTGGTAGGTCGGCATATCATTAAACGGAGTTTCTTTCTGTGCCGGCTGCCAGAATACTGCCGACTTGCGGCACTTCTTTGTTTTTCCGCGCCGATTGATGTACTTGTTGACATGAATCTTGCGACCATGCACGCTGTGTCTTGCATTTTTCTTCTTGCGCCCCATACGGGTCCCACCTCCTTGACGCATAATAAAAAAGCCAAAGAGGGCATGAAAAAAGCCGACAGGCTTTTGACCTATCGGCTGTTCGTTTGCTTCTCTTTAGCTTTTGACAGTTTATATTATAGCACGGGTCACTATACGATGCAATGCGATTTTTCTCCAATATAAGCTAATTTCTCCAATTAAACGGCTTTTCTCCATTTATGGAGAAAAAAATCGAGAAGTTCCATTCAAACTCAAAAAAGGGGAGTGAACTCCTGAAGTTCACTCCCCCATCATCTTGTCCTGTATTGTAAGGTACCTCTGGATTCCATACCCCATCATCTGATATCCGACTTTGAGATAATGATCCACACAGCCATTCGACATTTTTACCTCACTGCCTTCGCAGGTTTCTATTTTCTCCCAGCTTCTACCAACGAGAAATCTCTGTAAAATAACTTCTCTGGGCTTTCCCTCAAGGAACTCTTTTCCAGCCGCAAAAAGCTGTATCGTTTCCCTGTCTTGATTGATTACTCTCTGAAGTTCCTGCTCCCTTTCCAGGTATAACTGCCGCATCACCTTGTTCTTTTCCATAGTCCGCTTCTTTGCCAGTCGTGCAAGATCCTGCTCCAATACTGGTAGTTCTCTCTTCGCCTTTGTGTATTCCTTGCAGACCCGTTTTGCTCGTTCCACCATTTCCTTATCCACCGTTCTGTCAAACAACTTTTTCCGCGCCATCCTGCATGTCCTCCTCGTGTTCTTCCTTCTGCGTTTTCCAGTACTTCAAAATAAACTCAGCCATTTCCTCTTGCGCCTGCCGCTCCATCTTTCGGATGACCTGCCACGATAGCGGTTCTCCATTTAGTCCCACCGTATCCTTCCAGAAAACTCCATCCACATAGATTTGCCGGACAATCGCCCCCTGTTCTCCGCCCGCATAATCTGCGGCCATTTCCAGAAGATGTATATCACTTGCCAGCGTTCCATATCTCTTCAGCAATTTCTTGTAATCATCCCGCCATGTTCGGATAATGTAATCCAGTGCGCCAATTGCAGCCTTTGCAGTCGGGTCCGAAATATGACTGCTTTGAACCCGTTCTCCTTCACCGGAGCCTCCAGAATTCATAGCATAGTAGGCTTCTACTGGTGTCAGAATCGGGGCAGACAAAAGCTGCTCTTTCAACTTCTTCAGCTGTACCTTTTTCTCTGCAATCGTCTTTCCCATATCTCGAATCCAGCGTTTTATTTCGTCCCGAATCTGGGTCTCTGCTTCGACAGCCCCCTTATTCGTATGTTCAAAAATGTAATCCAGCAATCCAAACAGCTCAGATGGTCTTTCGGCAGCGTGGGCAAGCACCTGCTCCTGTTCGTTTCGGATATCCTGTGCCGTCATTTTTCACTTTCTCCTTTCGTCTGCTTCTAAGTCACAGGCGACGAAAAAGTGGAGAAATCGAACCCCCTCTACAAAATAAATGGAGAATTTTCAAAAAAAAGAAGCAGCGCAGGACATTGCCGCCCTACGCTGCGTGAAAATCATACTCCCAACTGTGCTTTGACTGCTGAAATCAGCTTTTCCTGTGTCATGTCTTTCTGCTCCAAGGCTGCCATGACATCCTCGTCCACAGTGTCCTTGGTGATGATGTGGTGAATGGTGACTACATCGCTCTGACCTTGCCGCCAAAGTCTGGCGTTGGTCTGCTGGTAGAGCTCCAAGCTCCAGGTCAGCCCGAACCAGATCAGGATGTGCCCGCCCTGCTGGATATTCAGGCCATGTCCTGCCGATGCCGGGTGGATCAATGCCACTGGAATGTTTCCAGCGTTCCAGTCCTTGATGTCGGTGCTGCTCTTGATGTCCCGGACTTTGATTTTCAGCTTCGACAGATGGTTGATGATGCGCTCCCGGTCATGCTTGAACCAGTAGGCAACCAAAACAGGCTGTCCGTTGGCAGCTTCGATCAGGTCTTCCAGTGCCTCCAGCTTGTGGTCATGGATGATACGGGCTTTGCCGTTCTCATCGTAGACAGCGCCATTGCTCATCTGCAACAGCTTTCCTGTCAGTGATGCAGCATTGGCAGCATCTATGTCACCATCCTTCAGCGGAATAAGTAGGTCCTTGCGGAGCATATCGTACAGTTCCCGTTCCTGCGTGTTCATCTCCACTTCGTACCGTGTGGGGATGCAGTCCGGCATATTGAGGTAATCCAGAGCCTTCATGGAAATCGTGATATCCGAAATCCGCTGATAGATCATCTCCTCTGCTCCCTCTCTGGGAACATACTGGAATACGATACCTGTTGCTGGATTCAACGAACCAGCCTTAAAGTAAGCTTCCCGATATCGGCCGATAAATTTGCCGAGCCGTTCACCGCCATCCAGAATTCCTATCTCTGCCCAGAGATCCATAAGACCGTTGGAAGACGGTGTGCCGGTCAATCCAACCCACCGCTTCACAAAAGGCCGTACTTTTCGCAGATACTTAAAACGCTGAGACTGGTAGTTCTTGAAAGATGACAGCTCATCAATCACGACCATGCTAAAATCCCATCGCATTCCATTTTTCTCGTAATACTCCACCAGCCACTTGATATTTTCCCGATTGACAATGTAAATCATTGCCGGGTGGTGGACTGCTGCAATTCGGGTCTTGACATCTCCAACGATGACGGAAATATCCAGCCCTTTCAGGTGGTCCCACTTTTCAATCTCTGCCGGCCATGTGTCACGAGCAACACGCAGCGGCGCAATAATAAGAACTTTGTTGACCTCGAATGTGTTCAGCATGAGGTCGTTGATGGCAGAAAGGGTGATTACAGTTTTTCCAAGGCCTAACCCATGTCCAGAAATAGCGCGGATATCGGATGTGTCTTGATATATTCGATACAAAAAGTTTGATAATCGTGCGGTCTGAACATCATAAAGGCATCACCTCCTCTATCACATCACAGCTTGTTTCTCCCGTTTCAAAAAAACGGCGCAACTGTGCATGATATCTGCTATGATCTGCGTTGTTCTTAAAAATCATGAGATTCCACGGCGCATTATTTTTTCCGTTAAAATCCATGTGGTGAACTACTTCTTCCTTTTGTAACTTCCGACCAAGTTTTTTCTCTGCTGCTACCCGATGTGCTGGCTTGCCGAAACACTTTGTGTAACCTGCTTTCCCATTTCCAGTACCAAGGTGAGCATTTCGCAATTTTGTCCGCCTCTCAGTATTCATTCTTGTCGGATTCATCTGTGCATTAAGATCTGACATGTGCTTCGATATACCGTTATAATCCTTCAGTTCGCCATATTTTTCCGGATTTTTTGTTTTGCTGCTAAAGTCAGCCAAACACTGATGTCCGCAAAAATTATGCTTTTTCACTTGCGATGGATATCGACTAATGATTTTCCCACACATATCACAGTGAATTTCAACTTTCATCCTGTTCTCCTTCCTCCACCAATTTCATAACAGGAATTGATGGAATCTTTGCTCCAATCCCCTGTGGGATAGGCTCACCGGGTGTCCAGTGCAGGAGTGCGTCCACCGCAGGCTGGATCTGCTCCAAGCGGTCAACGCAGAACACAGGAAAGCCCAGTGCTTCAAGCTGTTGCCTGCGCTTCCGCTGGAGGATGCGCATCTGCTTGCCGGGAGCTTTCAGTTCCACAAAGGCACACTTGCCGCCGAGCAGCAGGACCAGTCGATCCGGTACTCCGTTCATGGTCTGGCTGGTGAATTTAAGAGCCTGTCCTCCTGCCGCCCTCACTGCATTCACGAACTGTTTCTCAACTTCACTTTCCCTCATACGGACGCCTCTCTCTTTTTGTGGGCCATGAGATACTTTTTCTTTGCCGCATGGTACTCCGCTCCGAACCAGAAATCGCCGCTTTCCGATCCCTCCGTCTTGATAATCATGCCCTCGGAAGGATCAAATTTGGAATACACCTCAATGACCTTACGCTTAAGTACAGGAACCGCTTTTCGTGTCGGCGTTCCCTCTTTGTTCTGGCTTGTCTGCATATTGCTTTCAACAAACGCCATATCCTTCTTGAGTTCCTTAGCCGTGCCGATAAAATAAAAGGCTGATCTGGAACCGATGTGGAGAATCGTTCCATTGTCAAACCACGTCAGGACGTCCTTCAGCAGCGGGCGGTTTCCAACTTCAAAGGTTCGGTCAAATTCCTGCTGCTTTTGAGGAAGCTGTTCTTTTAACAGCTTCTCTTTCCGGCGTTCTTCTCTCATCACATTCCCGATAGCCTCATTTGCAGTCGGATCGGAGTGACTGCGATTATTACGACATTCCGGTGCCTTTTCTTCTTTATGCTCGACCCAATGAATAACCTGTTTTTCTTTTTCCATGATGATTACCTCCCCATTACTGATTGATCTGCTTCCACTGAGCGGGCTCCATCGTGGCGACCTGCCAGCCGATGCCTTCCAGCGTAGTTGCCCGGTCATAGGAAACGACATCCTGTGAAGTACGGGTCACCGCATTGGACAGACCGTACAGCGACAGGTCACCGCCTTCAATGAGGTACTTGAGGATGCCTTCCTGTTCCTCGGCGTTGATGCCATAACTCTGGGCGGTCAGCTGCACCACGTCCTGCACCTTGCCGGTAATAGGAACAGCCATAGATTCCTGCAGACGGCCGACCACCTGAGAGAAACGGGCTTCATCGATGGCAGCCATCGTGGTGTCACGAAGTTTCAAGAGGAATGCCTTGTCCTCGGCCTCCATCGTTTCGTCCGAATACAGTGCGAAACTGTCCTCGACCGCCTTTGCCTGTCGGCCGACATGGTGGCGGCGTTCGCCCATGTCATTCACCACCATACCGTTGGTGCAAACAAGGCGGTATACCAGCGGCTGAATGGACACCGCTCCCAGACCGACCTCGGAGTTAGAGATCATCACGCCGGCCTGCACGATGTCGCCCTTGCGGACTTCCATCTCCAGACGATGATTGACCACCTTGAGGTACAACCGATTCTCCGTGACCTCGCAGGACATTACCTCGTACTGGTCGTTCCCGGCGAACAGTGGCAGCACCGCCGTGGCGATTTCCATATTGTCGATGCGGCGGTAACGCTCGGACAGAAGTGCGCGGGCGACCTGCCCTGCACCGTAATCCATCGAGCGGACCATATAGGAACTGGGCTTGTCCGCAAACCAGGCGTTCACATTCTCTGCCAGCAGTTCCGGCTTCTGTGCCTGCATGAGGTCATAGTATTTTGCCGGGATACCCAGTGCTGATGCCACCTGACGGTGGAACAGCGAGGTTGTACCGAACACTTCCTGCTGGTTGGTAGTAAGGTGGTTGATCTCAAAGGTGTGTCCATCTGCCCGGAGGTGCATTCCCTGTGCCGGACTGATAAAGTCCTGCTTTGCCTTGTTCTGACGGTTCAGTTCGACCAGGACTTCCTGCAAATTTCTACCTGTTTTCATAGCAATTTTTCCTTTCATTTCTGCGGCGCATATTTATGCGCCCGTTTATGCGTCCGTGTCCTTGTAACAAGGGCATCGTATTCTTTGTAGTTTCAAGTGCTTATAATTCCCGGTTGATCATCTGTTGGATAATCCGGACAGCTCCCTGCATACGCCTGCGGTTCAACCGGGTATCCTGCAAGAGTGTGTCCAGAGCGTCCACTTCATCCCGGATGTTACAGAGGATCGACCGCTGATGGTCGGCAAGGCGTTCATTGTCCTGCTCCATGCGGTCATACTCTTTTTCGTAGTCATCGATATCCTGTACATTGTTATCGATGTACTCCTCAATCTCCCGGCGAAGCTCCTCCCCGGCATAATCCTCAACCGCTTCCAGCAGGTCGCAGATGCCAAAGGGTGTGAGGAGTTTTCCGTCCTTCATTTTCAATACATGCGGCATATTATTTTCTCCTCTTTTAATCTTTGAAGTAGTAGCTGCCTTTGTAGCCGGCCGCCGCCAAAGGCAAGCCCTTGCACCATGCCGGATTGACCGACATCAGCTTGCAGACTTCATCTACCGTGTACTGGTCTTTTGGGGCTTCAATGATGACTTCATCGTGGACATGCGCCACAATGTTCAATCCCTCTGCTGAAATGCGGTCCATTGCCTCTGCCAGAATGTCGCGGGCGATCGCCTGCGTTGCATTCTCGACCAGCCGGCCGGAGTAGGTTTCCTGTCGGCTCCACTTGTGGTTCTGTCCCACGCCTTCATAGGTCAGGCTCATACGGCCGAATCGGTTCGGTTGCTGCTTCGGTTTCAGATACGCCAGCCGTCTGCCGGATGGAAGCACCATCCAGAGAGTGCCGGAGTAGAATTCAAAAGCAATTTTGCCGACCTCCTGACGCTCCCCGGTCTTGTAAGCGGTCATTGCTGCCTTTTCGGTGTCCCACCAGTACTGGACAATTTTCGGATTGGCTTCCCGCCAGGAATCAATGATCTCCGGCAGTTCTTCCTCATGCAGTCCCATCTGCAACGCACCCATACTGATGAGTGCGCCGGATGAGCCGCCGTAGCCACAAGCCAAAGTTGCAATCTTCCCTTTCTGACGAAGGTCACCATTGACACCGTGCTTGACGACAGGCACATGGAACATCTGAGAGGCGGTGGCGCAATAGAGGTCTTCACCGTTCTGGAACGCATCCAGCACCCACTGTTCCTCTGCCTCCCATGCAAGCACACGGGCTTCAATGGCGGAAAAGTCTGCCACAATGAACTCGCATCCATCTTTCGGAATCAGCATGGTGCGGATCAGCTGGGACAGGACATCTGGTGTATTGCCGTAGATGCTTTCGACCATATCGAAGCACCCCAGCTTCACCAACGTCCGTGCTTCATCCAGCGTGGAAATGTGGTTCTGCGGCAGATTCTGTAATTGGATATTCCGGCCGGAATAACGACCAGTGCGGCTGGCACCATAGAACTGAAACAGTCCTCTAGCTCTACCATCAGGGCACACACAGCGTTCTGCTGCCTGGTATTTCTTCACAGAGCTTTTTGCCATCTGGAGCCGGAGCTTCAGCATATCCAGTGCCTCCGCATCGACCCCATTCTTATCCAACTCTGTGATCATCTGCGCCACATCTTTTTTGCCCAGCGTGTCCATTGGAATGCCGCGCTCCTCCAGCCATGATTTCAGCTGTGACACAGAATTCGGATTCTCCAAACCAGTCAGTTCGTAGGCTTTCTTGCTCATGGCATCCGAAAGCATCAGGTCACAGGTAATTGCTTCTTGCACCAGTTCCGTATCGATCCTCACGCCACGGTCGTTGATGCGCTCGTTGGTGCGGTAGTGTTGCCATTCCAGTTCCGGCATCGGGAACTTCTTCAGCCGCTTGTAGATGTCCACCTCGGTGTTGACATCCTGAATGCAGTAATACTTGAACTTCGCCCAATCTGCCGGGTAATGCTCCGGAAGATTCCGGGTACACATTCCATTGCTTTTTGTCGGCTTGCAGGGCATGGAGAACAGCTTGATGAGCCGCTCACCCTCTTTGTCTTTCTGCTGGCTGGTCTTCAGCACAGCACCTACATCTTTCAGTGCCAGCGGCAATGTCAGCGATGCAGCCATGACCATCGTGCAGATCCAGTTGTCCGGCGAAAGGAATTCTTCTTGTTTCAGATACTGTCCAGGATAGTGCCTGTTTAGATGCACGGAGAAACAGACACGCTCAAAGGATGCATTGTGTGCGATCAGCCGCACGCTGTCAGACCGGAATGCCTCCAACAGTTCCTCCGGGATAGGCTCTCCCGATGCAAGATCTGCACACCTGGTCTCGCCAAAACCATCCCCTTCATCGGTCGCCCAGGCTACCAGCAGGATCTCAAAGCTGGGATCTGTGGCGTAGCGGTACAGACCGCATTTCCCGATGTCCACCTCGCTGTAGGTCTCAATATCGACCAATATTTCTTTCAAAAATCTCACCTCATATCTATGTAAAAAACCGGGAGACACCTCTGCATCTCCCGGCATACTCATTTACCTGTGTCTATGAAACACCGGGGCTTACTTCAGATAATCCGGCAGTTCCTCGCCGGCGTCACCGCCCAGAACATCCTCGTCATCTTCCAGAGCATCAAAGTCAGAATCCGCAGATGCCTTACCGGACAGACGGTCACCATCCTTAACGAACTGGATGTTACCCAATCCGGCCGCAACGCCACGGTTGCCATTAGCATTGAATGCGTAGAAGTTCACGCTGACATTGCAGTAGCAGCCAGAGTAGACCATCATCGGGTCAGTCACCTGCTGCACATGACGGTCAACGACCTGCGGTGCATCCTTGCTGGTGGCATTCAGGAAGAAGTGTTCCTGATAGTTCTCATCGTCCGGGCGGTCGATATCGCCGTCACGCAGAGGCATCTTCAGGTTCGGAGGAATCTTGCCACTCCACTTGCGGGTCTTGCCATCCTCCTTGGCCGCTTCCACCGCCTTGTGGATTGCCAGCAAGGTCTTCTTGTCGTCCTTCGGGATCAGGCAGGAAACGGAATACTTAGCCTCGCCGCCGTTGATGCTCTTCGCCTCGAAAATGTTTGCGAAAGAGATGCGGCACGGGATCACGACCTTGGTTGCGCTCATAGTTTTGTTTGCCATAATAAAAATCCTCCATCGTTTTGATTTGTGTACGGTCGCTGCTCTCAGTCGAGGACAGCAAATTCATCTTCCGCAGTCTGCAAATCGACTGCTTCTCTGGGGTCCGAGTTAGGGACAAGTGCCAGCTTACCGGGCGGCTTGACCACATACTCTCCCAGAATCTCCTGGAACTTTTTCTTGCCCATGAGTTTTTCAAACTCTGTCAAAGAGATCAGTTCCGTTTTGTAAATATCGGTGTATCCAGCTTTTTCGGCTGCGGCCACCACCGACTTCGTATCAAGGAACTGCCGCTTGCTCCTGCCCTCGACTACCTTGTACCCGTCCCAGCAGACACCATGATTGATAGCTTCTGAACTGACATAGGCGAAGATGGCTTCGATCCAGGACTCAATTCGATTCAGGGTCGGCAGCATCTTCTCAATGTCTGCCTTAGAAAGCAGTGCCGGAGATTTGAAAGTTGGTACTGATGTGTCCGGATCAAAAGATGCTGTGGCATCCGTTTCCTCGGTCTCATCTGCCAGCACACCGGCATCCAGATCCAGGAATTCTTCCTTGACCAGTGCCATCGCTTCGCCGGCACAGGCTTTGCAGGAAGTTCTGGCACGGCAGAACCGGCACCAGTCACCGGGAACCTGCTCGCCCTTGCCTTCAAAGGCCAGCTTTGCTCTCGGTCTGACATAGGTCTCCGCCCAGTCCAGCAGTTCCTCC
>ENA-UOOD01001141-UOOD01001141.1-human-gut-metagenome-genome-assembly--contig:-CS67-NODE-1141-length-28313-cov-8.889695_pt1 | contig 28313 bp, 28 predicted proteins | sample MGYA00242464_ERZ724011 | MGnify/ENA metagenome assembly ERZ724011 | reverse complement strand
TAAAAATTTATACTTGCCATATCGCCTATTTACTTGCACGCATATTTGCACGCATTTAAAGTTTTGGATCATTCTTATTTATGGCTTGCATCATATCTTCGACATCGAGCGTCGCATCAGGATTAGATTTATTTTTTTCGGAGAAAAAGATATATATATCTGTTGCTTTTAGATAACGCAATAACGTGTCTATGCTGTAATTCTCTCCTCTTTCTATGCGAACAACCGGGTCTATTCTTTCCCACCCGGCCTGTTTTGCGACATTATATCTACTCAGGCCTTTTCCCTCTCTTGTTTGTTTTAAGAAATCTCCGATTACTTTACGGGCATATTTTAAATATTCTTCGCTCATTGCTCTATCTCCTCTATCGAATAATACAACACATCATCTCTGTATGTTTTATCGCCGATATTATAGACACATCTTTCGTCATCATAATAGCCATCTCCGTTGAACCATTCGGGTATTTCTTCCCCTTCTGTTTCAAAGACATGTTTGTCGTAGTAAGACAATGTATCTTTTCGTTCGACGATTTTTTCTAATTTTTCGTGCGCTTCTTCGATGGTGAGGTTTGCACACCTGTCGACAATCCACTCGATCGGTGTTTTACCGTCGTAACGTATAACTTCTTCTCCGTGATACTTCAATTTTGCGTGGTAAGGGTCGCAAGATACTGTAAGCATGTAACGTTTCATAGTTGTAATATTTAAATTGTTTTGTATTATTTAATCACTCTGTAAATATACAATAAATATATTGTACAATGAATGTGATGCGTAATCAAATATATTTTATTTTACACATTTTAATAATTCTGTTTTATTGGATAAATAAGTGAGCTAAGCGTATATAATAGAATTGTTTGCGTAAATGGGTGCAAGATTGCGTAAATAATTCGTTCAACTCGTTCGGGTCGTTCAGCTATGGAAATATAGTTCATCTCTATTTGAACGTTTGAAAGTATTGTAGGACTTTTTCCGGGAGTTCCCGCAACCCGCAAACGATATATCCTTCGGTCATCGATACGGAAGAATGCCCCATGAGTTTACTAATAAGATAGAGATCTGCACCACGCAGATACAGGTTTGTGGCAAATGATCTTCTTGCCGTATGGGAGGAAATGAATGCCCATTTTTCTCCGCCTATATATCTTCCTGCCTGATACAGCTTCACTCGTTCGTCTATGCCTACGTTTTTGCAAATAACCCGTATTGTTTTATTGAATGTTACGTCGGAAACCTCTTTACCTGTAAGGTCGTTCGCCTCATTATCTTCAATAATCCGTTCAACGACCGGAGACAGCGGAATTTCTGCCCTTGTGTGGCTTTTCTTTGACACATAGGCCAGTCGTTCACCTGTGATGTTTTCACGGGTGAAATTTATATAATCGCTATGTCTGGCACCGGTCAGACAGCCCAATACGAATTGATTTCTGACAAGTCGTTCGGTCATGTTTTGGGTATGATAGTCGATCAGTCGTTTTATCTCGAAGTCGTTCAGCCATGTGTTTTCGGAAACATCTTTCTTGACAGACAAGATCGCTTCATAACCTTTTGGCAACTCTATTTCGTCGTTGTATAGGTTTAGGACGGCTTTAAACATGGCGCAATAGGTCTTTACGCTCGTTCGGGCTATTCGTTCGGTCATGTATGCGACGAACTTTGCCAATTTCGGTTTGCTTATATTCTCCCATGTCGCCGGGCAATCGTTCGCCTGCTCATACATGGATAATATGTTCATGTATCTGGGGTATTTTGCCAAGAAAGCGGCTTTTAATGTGGTTTTCATGATTTCTTGTTCTTTGCGTTCAAATTTGCTCGTTAGATGGCTTGCTCGCTTCTGTGTGGCTTTTATTTTCTTGGGTATTTTTGTCGAATTCGGTATTATTCGTTATTATGTCTATCAAACCATTCTTTTTCCATTTCTTCTAACCTTTTATTTGTTCTTCTCTTTATGATTTCGGATTTTATCCAATTAAAGGCAACTATAACAAGTCCGCATGCGAAGCAGATGGATAAAGCAACGCCAAACACATTGAAGCAATCATCGCCTATTAGTAGGCAAACAAAGATAATCAGACATAAAAAAGCGATAAACGGCATAGCATTGATATTTTAAATGTTCGACAAATCAATCTTTTAAAAAGGTTCTCCAATTTCGGGCGATGTAGTCGCTGATGAGTAACCCCGCAATATAGCTAATAATAACGATTTCTACCATTTTATTTAATTCTTTTTACACGGGTTCTACCTTTTAATCGTTCGAGTCGTTTGTGTGATTGTGCGATCCTCTTAGCTTCTTTGAGGTTTTCCGCCTCTATTATGAAGTCGGAAACGATCATTTCGTCCGTTTCTATTATTACATTGTATTCTTTCATCTTGTTTTGATTTTTGTAAAATGGGGTGGGGCGGGCTTTCGCCCGTTGCCCCTTTCCCCGGCCTTTCGGCGTTTCTATGTGTGGTTTTAGCTTATTCGTTTTTACGGTCGTTCATCCGGCATATGTTCTCTTCCCATTCTTTCGCCGAGATATACGCTATTTGCTTTATTTTATCTACTTCATGCCGGGATATATACTCCTTCCATTTTGTTCGGGCTTCCTTTCTGGCAGCCCGTTTGCATATCATTTTTATACATTTGTCTGTATTCATAGTTTTTATATCGTTCATTTCCTATTCTCCTGCTTGTTATATTACACTTTCCGCTAATTCATAATTTAAGGCGGTTTTTATATTTTCATCGTAGTAACCATTGTAAAGCCTTAAAAATTCGGCTTCTGCCTCCTTTACGGCATGATACGCCGAAATGTCATCCTTATTATGGCTCCCGTCAATATAGGCGGATACTTGCTCGTTTAATTCATCCGCTACGGACAAAAAAACCATCGCGGCTTCTCTCATTTCCTTAGCGGTCGTTTCAATATCTGATACGGGCGCGTTGTCTGCAAGTTCAGGGATTATAATCACTTCAGGAAGTGTCGGCAATTCTGTACCCTTTACCAGTTCTTCCACCTTCCCCGCCTGTTTCTTACTGAATATCCATCCGGCACGCTTTCCGCCATTGTAGTTCAACGACGGATTGAAACGCCCGCCCAACTCTTTTAACTGGTCTTTTATTGCCTTGGTTTCACCGAAAACCGCGATCGCCTTTTCCGAGTAGTCCACAATATCCAGACTTTCATCCGTGATATGCTCTTCCACATTGGCGGCTGCTGCCTTTTCTTCCTTCTGTGCGCTCTTCTTTGCTTTCGGATCGATCACCTGGTAATCGTAGCTTATCTCTATTTTTAAATAGAAATTCGTATCGAAATAGTCCAGCATCCCGTCCGAATCATCATACCGGAAAGAGGCGGCATAAGTCGTAACAGCATCCATGGCGGCAAATGTTTCCGGCGTCAAATCCGTTTCCCACCCCTTTACGCTTGACATTGTGGACATATAACCGCGTTGTGCGCTTGCCGAGCCGTCAACGAAAGGAGCACAAGGACCCGCCTTTAATTCGATATACACGGAATCCGTGTACATGCTCCATTCAGAACGCACGGAGAATTTAAACTCGGGGAAATTGTTCTTTGCAAAAACTCTGACCTTTGCAGCGATTTCCTTTGTAGATAAATTGCCGTCATAGTTAGAACCGGTCCAACTGTTCGTAGTGTAAAAATTCATTGCTTGCATAACTGTAATATTTAAATTGTTAATAATTCAAATTTTACAGCGTGGCTTTTGATCGTTCGGGAAATACGGCTATATTTGCAACTGGAAATTAAACCGTTCGGGGGTAATTCCTTTCATTACCCCCAGTTTGGCAAGTTAAATGTTAACTATAATCGTTACTTTCAACTTCCAAACCCTTACGGAAAATCGAATTTCCATAACTACAACGGTTTATTGGATGGTACAAGCCATCCGCTTTCGCCGGATTATTCCGGCTAACAGAGTGTAACAGCTTCCAACCCGTTGCACTCTTTTTTTATAACCGTTTCCAATAAATCAAAATTAATAGGGGAAAAACTTGCAAGAACCGGATTAAGAAAGTACCTTTGCCTCCACTACGGGGGGGGTACTTTCTTAACCCCTTTCTTACGAGGGTCTCAACATTGCCGTGTTGAGGCTCTCTTTTTTATTCACTCTATCAAATCACGCTTCACAAAAAAGGTCTTTTATCTCCTTTTCTGTATTACAAATATACGTAATCTTTATGTATTAACCAAATATTCAGGCAATTAAATGCAATAAAATCGCGTTTTTAACCATGTTTTAACATATATCAAGTGATTGAAAATAAGCAAGTTATATAAATATGGCATAAAAAGTAGCCATTTTTATAGTATGTTGTAAATCAATCAAATGTAAATAATTAGTGTAATAAATACACTATAAAAGAACGCCTGTAAATATAGCCTATTCTTGCAAGGCGAAACGATCATAAACAACACGCAAACATGGTACTATACCTATATTTCCCTCATACAGAACTACACAATACAAACGCCCTGTTTAGGTGTTGTGTGTACACTTATTCGGGAGGGTGATTTTGAAGGGAGAAATATTTGTTTATACTTGTGCTCCTTTTGGGTTCTGGTTGGGTTGTTGTGTGTGCTTTGTTTGTAGGTTTATTTGGTTTATATTATATGTATAATATAAAGTGTTTGTATTTATAAGTATTTGATTGTCAGCGTAACCGGTGGGAGTACCCCCCCCCCTTATATTGTTATACAGAAAACGCGCGATTCACCTCATCTAAAAATTTTTTCTTTCATTTTTTTCAAAATTTTTTTTCCGATTTTTGTCTTGTTATCTTCATTTACTTTCTTGATTTGCTGTTTACATTGATTAACAATTTACAGGAATTACCTATTTATCTTCTTTTTTGTTTGGAGGTTGTTTTATTTTCATTATTTTTGCTGTAAATAGACTTATATGTGTTTGAGGGGTATATAAGGGTCATATAAAGAAGATAAAGAAGATAAATATATCTTTTTACCCTCAAAATTAAATTGAGAGGCTATAATTTTTAATTCGGCAGCCTATAAGAGGTATGGTTATCGTCTTTATCGGAGACTGGATTTAAGGTAATTTAAGATATATGGAGAGGAGATTGTTGAAGGATTACATATTTGGTATGTTGGATAAATACAGTGATGGTTATCGTTCTGTTTTTAAAGACATTTCTTTGATAAAAAGTAATCCTGAGCGGGTAGACCGTTATGGCCGTAGGATTCCCGAGATGTTCAGGGAAGGTTTCGGGGTGGTTCGTTATCCGGGTTCGCCGGAGGCAGCTCTTTTTGTTTTCACGGGGAAGATATATGAGCGTGTTGATAAGATGGTGATATATGATGCCGTGGACAGGTGGCTTGAAAGCATGGGTGTTTCGGCTTTGGACAGGAACAACAAGAATATGTGGTATTACATGGGTCGTATCGTCAATGTGATACGGGATCATGAGTTGAGGCCGGAGCTCAGCGTCATGTGTTTTGAGAATTGCGTTGTTGACATGAACAATTTGAAAGTTTATTCTCATTCTCCCCGTTTCGATTGTATAAAGATGTATCCGTTCAAATATGACCGGAAGGAGATTTTCAATTGCCATACATGGAAAGCGTTTCTTGGTGAGGCGTGGTTGCCTTCGCAGGAATTGGACGGTGTATTGCCGGAAAAGCATAAGCGCAGGATATTGCAGATGTTCCTCGGTGCCTGCCTTGTCAATCGGAAAAATATTTCTTTCGAGTATTTCCTCATTTTGCAAGGAACGGGAGCCAACGGGAAAAGCGTCATATACCGTGTGTTGAAAGATTTATTTGGGGACGACGAGATTTTGAATATAAAGTTGAGTCAATTTGCCCGTACCGGGGACGAGCAGTTACGGGCTGCCTATTCTATGGACGGGAAACGGTTGATGTATTGCTCGGAAAGCAATCGGGGCGATTTCAAGGATATGAGCATCATAAAGGCTATTTCGAGCGGAGAACCTATTGCTTGCAGAGGAATAGGCGGGAATATCACGATGATGCAACGCCCGCCGGTGATGCTCTGCAATTCCAATTACCGGTGGAAACCCGAAGATTTCTTGAATAGAGATGATCCGGAGGACGAGAGTGTGCAAAGGCGGGCCATTGTGGTGAATTTTGAGAAAACGATACCTGTGGACCGTCGGGACACTCTCCTTGCCGAGAAAATGAAAAGCGAGCAGGCCGGTATCTTCGCATGGATAGTCAAGGGGTTGTGCGAGCTGAAAAAGAATGGTTGGCGTATGCCCGAGACCCTTGGAGGGAAGATTGATGCCAAATTGAACCGGATACGTTCTACGGCGAGGGGGCTTAATGGGAAAGTCGTTGATGGGAGTGTCTCGGAATATCTGAAATATAAGCACTGTTCTCCGGAAAAACGGGAGGAAAGCGTCCTTTTGGAATATACGGCTTCTGAGATAAAAAAGAACTATGACCGCTTCTGTAAGAGAAACGGTGTCGTGGGCGTAAGTTTGAGGAAACTCGGCATAGACTTGTTGTCATTGGGATATGAACGCAAGAAAAGTTCGGAGAAGAATTATACGAGCGTATATACTCTTTGGTGTGATGATCTGGAAATTGCGGAGCATTTCATGGGACATATCCCGAATGTGGCAGAGGCCACGAAAAGTGAGTTGTATGAGGGTTGGGATTATACCGACGAGGAGTTTTTGGAGGATAATGATGAAGATAATTTGGAGGAATAAAATATGAGTGAGAAAAAAGTATTGGCGAGAGTGGGTAATTTCCAAGTAACGGGAGAGTTCGGGGACGGGCATGATTGGATTTCCGTGAAAGCGGTGTCCGGTTTTTGGACATTGCGTTTCCGGGACGATAACCGAATGTTCGCTTTCCTTACGCAGCTTTGCTCGGACAGGGATTTACGCCCGTACCTTGAATGCTGGATAAATGCGAATTACGTGATGACAACATCTACTCCGGACTTGGAATATTATGATGTTTTTTTTGAGGCTTATTCGGCTTTCCAAGAAAGGGAGAGGATTCGGACTCAAAGGGAAACGACGGAAGAGAGCGAAGATGAGATTCTGAGGGAAATGAAAACCATGCAGGAAATGGAGGACGAAATTAAAAAGGAATGATGTTTTAATATTCGCTATTTTGCGAATTATAAATATAAATTGCTATCTTTGCAGGAAATAAAGGTTGTATGATAGTAACATTTGACAAGGAATACCTGAAAGAATTGTATGAGCAAGGAAAGTCCAGTGATAAGAAGCATCGTTTCCAGCCTGATATAGTTCGCAGGTATAAACGTTGTATAGATGTAATGCTTGATGTTCCTGATGCGGTTTCGCTTTGCAAATACAATGGACTGAACTTTGAGAAACTGTCCGGAGATAAAGGAGGATATTGTTCTGTCAGAGTAAACAAGCAATATAGAATTGAGTTTACGGTAAATGAAATTCAGGGAGAAGTTATCACTACAATCTGCAATATAATAGAATTGTCTAATCATTATAAATAATAGGTTATGGTTAATATTGATGGCATAGACCCTAAAATGATAGCAAACAATCTATCTCCTTTTGAGCCTACACATCCGGGAGAGGTATTAAAGGATGAGATAGAATTTAGAGGTATATCCCAAAAGAAACTTGCGGAAGAAACGGGTATTTCTTATACGGTTTTAAATGAAATACTGAATGCCAAGCGTCCTTTGAATACCGAATATGCCATGCTCATAGAGGCTGCGCTTGATTTGGATGCAGAGCCTTTGCTGAAGATGCAGACGCGCTATGACATGCAGATGGCCAAAAGGGATAATACATTCATGGAAAGACTAAACAAGATACGTAAAATTGCTGCTGTGTTATGATGTTGTAGTATAAAAAGCGGAGTAATTATACTCCGCTTTTCTTGTTTACATCAGCCAGATATAGCGAACAGTTGTGGCAACTGAGGGGAAGGTAATAGTGTACGGTCGTTTCTTCATCTTTGAGTTCGTCTTTTTTTACTTGTGTGATGTCGGCTATCATTTTTTTGATGTCGAGCCATTCCTTGCTTCCTTCGGGGTGCATTTTCTTGGCCGCTATGAGTTCCCGGAGCTGGTTGTCTTTTGACAGCTCGGCGGCTATGTCGTCTTCGCTTATTCGGACGGATTTCGGGGATTCCTTGATGTCGGATTTTTTCGCTTTCCGCCATTGTTTTTCGGCGGATGTGAAATAATCGATGAAGTACTTGTCTTCGGAGAGAAGTTTATTCATATCCCTCATGTTGGCATCGGAAGAGTAAACCGGATTGTACAGCCCGACTGCAATGTAGGCGTCGGAATCTTTCCAGCCTCCGGCTACCAAATCGGCGAAGGCTTTTTCTTGTACGGATATTTTATATTTTTTGCATTCAGTGTTGAGTGTGCGTGAATATTTTATGGGAATGGTTTTCTTGTTGAGCATGGTTTTCTTGTTTTAGAATATGAATACTGCCCCGCATACGCAGTTGAGATGAAGCGGTGGTAAGGGGTCGGACAAGGGGTGCATGTGCGAGGCGTAGGCATTGCATGTATTGCAAGGATAACTGCTGCCCCGGAATGTGTAGAATCCTTTTGCCCCGTTCCTGCGGGCATCGATGAGAGAATAGCGGGACCACCCTTCGGCCACGGCAAAGACGGAGATGTTTTTCAAAGAAGTGTACATGCTGTTGCTGTGCCCTACACCGTAACTGATGCCGCCTGTCCTCAACCGTGTGGCGACATTTCCTTTTTGCTGCATGGCCTCTACTATATGGGGATTGGAATAAGGGCGGGAAAATGAAGCGGTGATATTACGGATTATTTCCTCCGACCCTTTTCCCAGAAATATTCCTGCGGCGACAGCTGCTTCGAGCTCGTATTTGTAACGTCCCGTGTATATGCTGTTTCTTTGACGGAATGTCTTTCCGTGGTTTTCCCGGTTGATGTAATCTATTATTTCTTCCCTTTCATCGGTATGTCCGGCGACGGCCAGAGTGAATGCGAGGTCTTCGACACGTTCTTTGAGCCATCGTATCACCTCGTCCACTTCTTTTTGCAGACGGGTATCGGCAGAAAATCGAAATTGCGAAGGCGGAATGTTGTATTTGCATGATATGTCTACGATTTTTTCCGCCGCACGGGTCATCGCTTTTTCGAGATTGTCTTTCATGGAATTTTCTGCCGACAGCCTTTTCCGCAGATATTCTTTCGCTTTTTCAATCTGTTTTTTGTCCGGGGTCGTCATCTTCTGATGTTGTATGGTCTATTTTCATTTGGAAAAGCAGGTCGGCTTCTTGTTCCCGTTTTTTTTCGGACATGATGCGGCTCCATTCATCGGTCATCGAGTAGAACGGTGTTTTTTCAGAAGCTGTTTGTCTCGATATGAATCCGTTCTGTACAGATGTTGCCAAATCCTGTATGATCGTGCTTTCGCTGGTATGTACATAGGGCTTGATCCACCATTTGACGGGACAATTCATAAAATCGATGGTCTTTTTTTGCTCCACTCCATATCCGTATAAGAATATCCTGACCATTTCATTGAGGAACGGCTGGTATTCTTCGGCATCGACCATCGCTTTTTCATAAGCCGGTGAATACAAGGTTTTCAAAGCTACCCCCGGGAGGTCTCCCGATTTTACTTCGGGCGGGTCCACGCAGAATGCCTGCTTGTATATCATATTATAGAGCGTTTCGAGCTGCTTCATGTAAGATTCTGCGGCGCTTTGGGCCGGCAGATAGCTGGCCTTATCGTCGACACCCATACTCAGCGTTTTTATGGAGCCGTTGATTCCATGTTGTATGTCGATGCCTTTTTCCCCTTCGCTTTGGAATACGAGAATGGGCTCCCCGAAAGATTGGTTGTTTTGCGCCATTTGGGAAAAGGAGAGTTCATACCCCTCTATGGAGTCTTGCGCAGGTGTCCAACAGGCTCCCGATTCATCTCTACGGTATGCGACGGGTATGGACGGGAATCCGTGCGGCTTCGGACCGCAGACTGTCGTAAACCCGTCGAGGCCTAATAATGCGTTTACCTTGTCTTTTACGGATCGGGATTTTCCCAAAGCTTGTTTGTACCGGGTGTAATTTTTGTCGTCCCATGTTTCAACCCATCTGGTAATGGCATCACCCTCTTCGTCGTAGTCGTAGTATGAACGGGCAAACAGAGACAATTTCCCGTTGTTGTCGTAATGGGGAAACAGCGTGTCTCCATCTTTGAAAGAAAAGACTTTGTATCCGAACTCTCCACCTGCGATGTATCCGACGAATGCCGTATCTCCTGTAAGTTTGACAGATTTTACGGATTCGTAAAAGGCGACTTCCATGTCTTTTTTTAGCCAGCCTTCCCGGATTGAATTGTATATGTCTTCCTGCTCTGTCGTGCGTTTATCGACATTCAACTCGGATTGTATGTCGTTCCCGCACAGGTGGACACATTGTTTTACCAGTATGATTTGTTGGAAAGAGAAGGCATATCTCGGGACGGATTCTTTGTATATACGTACTCCTTTTTTGCCTGTTTTATCCCCGTTTTCGTCGGTTATGTCGTACTCTTCTTCCCGATATATGTCGGGATATACGGAAGGGTCGTTGATGGCATGTCCGGAGGGATAGTATTCCCGTAGGAAATCAGCTTGTGTAACAATGCGGAATGACAAGTTGTCGACCGGATCGGTCGGGCATATCGGACCGCTGAATATTCCATGGTTCAAATACCCCGAAGGCATAATCCTTCGCCAAGGCTTTTTGGTAAGAATGTCCTTTTTTTTCATCGTTTCAATATCTATGTTGTGGGTTTATATATCGGAAAGGGATTTTGGCATGTGTCTTATGGGTTCCTATATCGAACCGCATACGGTATATCATGGCTTCTATGAAATCGGGAGAATGGCCGACGTATTTTTTCATCGTTTCCTTTTTGATCAACGAGAAGCCTTTGTCGGTCTGCGCATCGCGTATGGCTTTCCGTTCTTTCAAGAGTATGTTGGTCAAAGGTGTATCGGAATAACCGTTTCCGGAGAATCTGCGTTTGAGCAAATAGGGGTTGATGGATATTTCCCCTCCCAATATTTTTTTTACCAGCATATCGGCACATTGGGATTTCAAGGAGGAGTAGATGTACCTGATGGATTTTTCTTCGGCCTTGCAGGTCGGGATAGGAGCAGCCATATTGTTGAATCTCACAGCATCGGGAAATTTTCCTTTGAAATCTTGCCCGGGCCCGTTTAGGTCGAATACGAAATCTTTTTCGAGCACACCCCAATCCCGCAGTTTGAAGGAAACGAGTTCTTCGGTACGTTTGGAATCGGCCCTGCTCACAAATACGTCTTCGATGTGGTTTCCTATCCATAGCCATAAGACCAGATTGTCGCCACCATCGTAGGCAATGTCGCAAGATGCCCGTCTGCGCCCGTCGCCATATTGTGCTGTGTTGGAGAAGAACTTTTCCATGTCTTCTATTTTGAGAATATCATCACCCGCCGCCTTGAAATTCCAGTTTCCTTCGAGGTCGCGGGCGCGTTGTTCTTTGTCTTGCTGGGCGAGGTTGGCCAAATAGTTGGGATCAGATTTTATGAGGGCGATATTTTCTTCGAGTTTTCCTTTGATGAATGTAACAGATTTGACAAACATAGTTAGTTTGTTGAATCCGAAATTTTCATATTCGGTTTTCCAAAGAGGGTCTATAATTGCTTTGCACTGATTGTATACTTCCTCAGGTGTGTTTCCCCAATATATGGTATCGGGCGAATCTCCATCCATGAAACAGTATCTTATCTCTCCGTCCCTTTCTTCTATGGGCTGTCCGTTTTCCCCAATCCACCAGTCTATGAATTTCCGTACCCAGCTATCGGGGTCGGGGTTGCAAGTTCCGTAAAATCGATTCCTGATATTGTAGGCATTACGGTTGCAAGTAATCAGATACTTGAATTTTTCATAAGAAATGTGAGTGATTTCGTCTATTCCAATGAATGAGTATTGTTTCCCTTGAAAGCGTTTTCGAAAGTCTTCGTAAGAATCAGAATAATGGGAGAATTTCAACGACCCTCCATTGGTGAAATTCCATGTCATGTCGTTGATGGATTTGTTGTATTGGCCGAATTGGGAGTAGAGGCGGTAGGAGGTGAAAATCAAGTCGAGAAGGTCATTCTTCTCATTCCGGAGGATAACGGCATTGAAAAATGGATTTTTAATATCTTTCAGTCCTTCCATGAGGAGGGAGAAACTTTTGGAATTGTGCGTAACGATGAAGTCCTCAACCATAAAGAGTGAGTTTTTGTTATCCACAGCTATACAACAACACTCATGTTCACCAAAGTATTCAGCTTTTACTATTCTTCTTGCGCACTCGCTTATACCTCCGTTATATTGTTTCGCATATTGTTTTTTCCTTTCCAAACGAAATAGATTGCTTGTTTCTTGGAATTTTATATATAATTCGTAACAGTCTTTGCACATCACTTTAACACCGTTCTTTTTATATGCACCTTGATGTTTGGTTATTGTGGCAAGACCTCCTAAACTATCCACAAGGAATTTTACATCTTCTGCAAGTTGCTTGCTTATAGTACAATAAGAACAGTTTCCTCGCTTGTCTACCGTTCCATCTGTATCCATTAAACCTTGCAAAATAGCAGTTCTTTCTTCAATATTTCCAAACTTAAGTAAGCGCGGTACAAATTTGTTTTCAGAATTGCATCCTGCAAGACCCATATATCGAAGTTCATCTACAAACTCCTTGCTCTTGAATATATAGTCAATCTCTTTGTTCTTTGAGCGTTGGTGTGGTGAATATCCTGCTTTTACAAAGGCTTCAAATATCTCTTTGTCTACTGTTGTAAATAGTACGTTGTTGTTCTTGACTATATTTTCTGTAATGCAACCATCTCCAATTATAACCCCTAAAAGATATGGATCAATTTTGGGCTTATGTCCTCTTCCAACTCCTAAAGTGAATTTGACCGGTTTACACAATGGTATTATAATGTGCCCGTTTTTCAGCTTGCCGTTATTTTTATTGTTCACAAACTCTACTATGTTTTCGGTAGTCCACACTCGCCAGTCGTCTTGTAAATCCAAGTCGTTTAACTTCCTCTTTTTTGAAGTATAGCAGGTGCGTCTTATATTCCAAAGATGGTCGTATGACGCAATTATGGACGATCCGTCTATAAACGTAAGTTTGTAGCAAGGCAACTTCCCGAAGTCCTTTTTGTAAAGAACTTTCTGCATACCACCATCGGTTGCAGAGATAATATCTCCTGTTTTCAAATTCCCCATTCTTCTATATCCAAATGGTGTTATCACTTGCGTATCTACACGTAGCGGCCCGCCTCGTGAACCGCCAAAGATGGTGATGTCGGCCGTCGTGGAAAGGAATTTTTCCTGACAGCCTCTTTGGGCGATTATTTTCAATCCGCCGCCGTGTTCCCGGAAATATTCGATTTTTTCGTAGGGGAGCACGTCTTCTCCTTTAGATGTCTTTATCATACCCGTTTTGTTAAAAAAGCCGATCCATGCAGGTTTCCCCGCATAAATCGGCTTGATTTTCAGCTCTGTTCTCAAATGTGTGGCACAAATATAACAAAATAGGTTTATTTACATCATTTATTATGAAAATAACAACAAAAATCTTTTGGAATTTAAAATAGGTTATATATATTTGCGCATGAAAACGACTCTTTATGATAAAAATAAGGACTTCGCCGGAAGATCTTTACATAAAGGAAGAAACTCTGGAAATGGTTATATGCCCCGTATGCGGGCAGAAAATGTGCCAAGTCAGGTACGTGAACGGGGTCATCATGTTACGAGTTCAGTGCAGACGGTGCAGGAACTATATCGAAGTTGACCTGACAGGGACGAAATAAAATTTAGACATATAAAGCCGATAGAGCTGTATTGGAGGAAACCCCTCCGGTACAGCTCTATTTTTTTTGACAAAAACGAAAATTATGGAAAAAGAGACCCTTTTGACAGGATTAAAAAAAGTGCTTGGAGAACCCACAGCAGAAGGATATATCGGAGACACCGGTGTATCGGTCAGAACTCTTGATGCGTATGCAGAAGCCCTGATGCCTACTATTACGGAGGAATCCTTGAATGATGATTTTTATTCAAGGCATGCTTCGGTGGTAAAAAAAATGGGCGGACAGATGCGTCATGAGAAATCGGAATTTATCAAGACCTATAAGCCGGACGATCATGGCGGACAACCGAAGGAGACCCCAGATGTGAATGCCGAAATGATGAAACGGATCGAGGCTCTTGAAAAAGAACGCGAGCAGGAACGCAAGAAAGCCCATGTCGATGGCCTTATCGCAGAGATTCAGAAAAAGTCGGATTCCTTGAAGGTAAGCCATAAGAATTTGTGGAACGATGCCGTGAAGATGGTAGAGTACAAAGATGGAGTGTCCGTCGAGAATGCTATCGAATCAGCAAAAAAGATTTATGAAAGCAAGCTGAAGGAGTATTTCGGTGAAGGTGCCGTTCCTTATGGAGGACACGGGAATGGAGGTACTACTATGTCAACGGAAGCGGCGAAGTTGAACCGTGAGGCTTTCAAAAAGCGTATGCAAGCGCAAGGCAGATTGCCGAAAGAAACGTAAAACTTAAAAACATAAGAAAATGAAAGAAGTACAATTGGGAACGTTCAATACGATGGCGCAGCATGGCGCACAGTTCGGCAGGGATTTTCCCGTATGGCAAAGAGTCGACAAGCTTTACCAAGGCGGCGGTTATCTTGACCTGACAAAATTCAAAGCAGGTGATGTGATACATGCCGGAACCATGGTAAAATACAATGGACCCGGCAAACAAGTGGATGTCATCACGGCATCGGGAACTCCTGCCGTTGTAAAGCTTACCGTAACAACCGGAGCTACGTCATCAGCAGATTGTACGGTCGTTCTTGGAGATTTGGAGGTTGCCGTTACTCTTGCAGCCAGCGATGGCACTGACCAAGTAGCCACTAAAATCAAGGCTAAGAGTTTCAGTGGGTGGAAAACATCTGTGGAGGGATCTACCGTAACGTTTACGCAAAGTACGGCAGCTCCCGTATCGAATATAGCATTTGTATCCGGAACGAGCGGAGCAAAGGCTTCTATGGAGATTTCTACCCAAGGAGTAGCAAAAACGGGTAATGTTTCGGATGTAAATGGTCTTGTATTCAATGACGTATGTATTCCAACAGGTTGTACTTTGGCTACTTGTGCCGTTGTAAGAGCCGGACGTATTTATGCCGATCGTGTTGCTAATGGAGGCATACCGGCCAGTGTAGAGGCAAAATTGCCCATGATAGAATTTGTGAGAGAATCGTAAGAAAAGGAGGATATGTTATGTTGACCAGAGATAAGAATTTTTACGACTTTGTAGGCCGGGGATTATCCTCTTTTGGCTATGAGGGAAATTCGTTCCAAGCATGGATCGATGAAATGTTTGCAAATAAATACAACGCGGACGCTACTTTTTCCCAGATGGGATTTCCTTTGAATCCCGATATTCCCATAAACCCGACGTATGAGCAGCTTGAAGCAACCATACGCCCTTACACGATGGCCGCATACGTGGACATCGATTCGGACGGACCGACCAAATCGACGGACGGACTTCTCTTGAAAATGGGTAAACTGCCGACGTTCAAGCATGAAATAACATTGAGCCGTAAGACTTTACGCGAACAAATGATGCTTGCCGACAAAATCGGAAACATTACCCCAGAGATGGAGGGTATCGTCATGGATCTTCTTTTCTACGGAATCGATGATTTGCTGGGCGGTAATTACAACACATTCCTTTACCAACGCCACCAAATTGTCTCAAACAAAGGCAAACTCGTCATCAATGCGGAAAACAATCCGCTTGGTATTCCGGTAGAAGTGGACTTCGGTGTTCCGAAAAAGAATATCAAAACCTCCACATGGTATACCAAATCGGACGATACGGTTACGGAAGATTCCGGAGTATCGGGCGGAACGGTCGACCCCATCAAGGTGATGCGTGATGTGAGACGTAATGCGACAGAAAAAGATTTCGCACCGGCCGGACATTGGGAATGCGACCAAGTAACGTTCGACGACTTGATAAGCCTTCCGTATTTCCGAAAGATGTACGCGACTTTCATGCGCCCCGACATTACGGACGAAGACCAGAAACTCTCATACGCAAATCTCGTGGACGATGCAGCTATCAAGACATTTATCGAAGGTCGTATCGGAGCCCCTATCACTGTAATCGATTCGGTGTCGGCGGTAGAAAAGTTTGATACGGCTACCAAGAAAATGTCCTACTCCAATCTTCGCAGTTTCAATGAAGGTGTTCTGGTATATGTTCCCGACGGGGCTCTTGGAGATGTACAATGTGGAAGACCCATCTATATGGATACTCCCGGATCACGAGTTGCTTTGTATGATGGAGGCCGTACATTGATACGCCAAGTTTTCAATGACGAGAACATGATACAAACCGTGAAGTCGGAGGTTACGGGGTTGGTTGTTCCCAACAAGACCCGCTGGTTCTATTACCTCACCGTAAAAGGAGCGTAGCCGATGGAAGCCGGACCAAATGAAACGGGGAAAGATACGGTCATGACCATCGAGGAATATCTTCGAGGGTGTGTCGGGTTTTCCATAGAAGACAATGCGATTGCCACGATACTTACAGACAGGAATATCCTTCGGGGTACGCCTGTCTGTGAACTATCGAAAAAGCAGAAGGACCTTTGTAAAGCGGATCTTTATATGTGGTGTGCAAGTACTCCGAGCATAACCAGCAGTATAGAGGAGGCTGACGGGGACTGGAAGCATAAAACAGGAAGCACGCAGAGTTCGGCATACGACAAACGTAACTTGCGAATCATGGCCAATGAGATTTATGACAAGTATGGTGAAGGCACGTCGAAGGCGGGTATAAAACTAACCGCTTACGGCATGGGAACATGGAGGAGGAGATGATGCCGGATAATCCGAGACACCCGCATACCTGCAAGATTTACCGCATGGAAGGGGAGACTTCTTTCAAGGATGGTACAGAAAAGATCCTTTATGAGGGAGCCTGCCGGAAGTACGGCAATACATCGATACGGACGTTCTCTTCGAAAAATGTCGTGAAGGGGGATTATGCGCTTAGCGTTCCGGGTACAGTTTCCGGAATACGTGCGGGAGATCTTATCGATGTGAAAGACAGGCAAGGTGCGTTTTCTCGATGCCTTGTAACGGACAGCTATGCCGGAAATCTCGGAACAAAGGTCTATTTCAAACTATCAAAGAATTAGGGTATGAGTAAGGAGAATAAAGCTGTATTGGATAAGGCAGAGAAAGTCTTTTTTAAATGGAAAAAGAAAGTTCTTCTTATTGGTGCTCGTATTGTGGCAGAAAAGATTCTTAGGCACATAGAAGCTAATGGTAAATACTATAATGTTACCGGTAATACGAGAGGTTCTATTGCGTGGGGAATTTATTACGATGGCAGATTACAAGAACTTGCCACTCCTTTGAAAAGAAAATATGTAAAGAGGAGAACCCTAGTGCAAGGAGAAGTAGATAAAGATACTTCGTTTATGGCTCCTACGGGAGAAGTCCATTATTATGGATATGAACTTTCGGAAGAGTTTCTTATGGAATATCGTCCTACAACTAAAAGTCTTGCCATCGTATTTGTGGTAGGTACTGGATATGCCGAATATATAGAAGATTATAGACATCTCAATGTGATGACAGACACAGTAACATTTGTTAGGTCTGCTTCTACTGGCATAATAAGAGGGGCTTTTGATATGGATAATACAGGAGCGTTGCCATTTGAATTTCCTTCGTTAATAGATACCACATTTTAAAGGTGTGATAATATGATGAGTAACAGATATTACATAGGAGAATGTCTTGAAACAGTATGCGGACTCATGGCAGACGTGAGTCAAAATGTTTTTGCCGGACACCGCCCTGAAGCTGTCGGTGAGCAGATAAAAGACTTTGTAGTTATTTCGCTTCCTGTAACGATATACAACAAGAATGTACAGCAGCTGACGACAATTCGGATAGAGATTGCGACCCGCAATAAAGCCACTGGAATAGCCAATATAGCGAGATTACAGGAGATGCTCGATACTTTGATGGCGAAATTTCCCATAGTGGAGAGGCGGTTTTCTGTTACATCTCCTAATCTCGTCCTCAAAGGAGCGGACGGCTTAGGTTTTACATTGTGGAACGTGCAGGCCAAATTGCTTGTGAATACCACAGACAGTTATAAAAACAATCAACAACAAAATATTTAAAAATTTACGATTATGGCAGGAATAACAGTAACGACAACATTAGGGGATTTGGAAGTCCTATTCAACAAGGCCAAAGAGGTCTATTACAAAAAAACGGAACTTACAGCCGCGGATCTTGGAGGAGAATCTTTGACAGTGGACATGGAACTTCCGGTTCTGGAAGACGGATTGACCCTCAACACCGGGGAGGTGGAGGTAACGGAAATAAAACTGACTACCGGGACGATATGGACATCGAGGGCGACGAAAGGGGACTCGGACATCACTTTGCAAGTGGCCAGTATAGAAGGGGCCGTAAACGACTTGTTCATGAACGCGATTGCCAACAAAGACATAACCGGGACATCGGGAGGAATTCTTGCCGGAAAGACTTTCAGCGGAAAATCTTACAGCCTTGCCCCGAAAAAGGTTACCGGCTCTTTGATTTTCATGAGTGAAGACCGGCAAACCATCATCGCCCTTCCCAAGGTGGAAATGTACGCTAATCTTGTTGCAGCAGACGGGGACAACCCGGCTTATTTCAATGTTTCCGTTACCCCAAAGGAGAACAGCGAAGGTGCGGACATCATGATTATGAACGACAGTGCTGCGGCATAAAGAGAGTAATATTTTCGATAGTGAGGACGGCGGCGGAGGCCGACCGTCCTCTCGTTTTTAAAACAGATTTTTTATGGCGGAGGAAAATATCTCGCAACCGGAAAAGGAGTATGAGATCTTATTGAACGATATAGCGGAATCGGGAAAAGATACCATTGAACTTCGTGGGAAGAAGTGGCGTATCGGCTGGTTGCGTAACGGTACCAAACGGAAGATCACTCAAATATTCCTGAAAGAGAAACGGGAGGACAAGGTAGGCTCGAAATGTGTGGCGGCCTTGATATTGAACGGATATTGGAAAATAAAGTTTTTCTATTGGTTTTTGTGGCGCTGGTTTTACTATGTGAAGCAGTACAGCGACGTGGAAATGATTCCAGTCGTGCACATGTGTAAAAAAAAAATACAAGTTACGGGGTACTTCGTTCTTACCATATTACTGACAGGGATAAGGGACACGATCATGATGATGACCCGGGAGGAAGCCGAACGTTCCCATCAAGGAGCTTCTACGGATCGGCATGGTACCTCGGAGAAAAGCACCCTGCCCTGACGGCTTCGCGATTTTTTTTCTTCGGTTTATTGGAGGTGCGGATGTGGGGGTATTACTGGGGATATACTTCGGCACAGATAGAACTTATGGCTGCAGATTGCCCTGTTATAGTATACCCCAAACGGAAGGACGAGAAAAATGGAAAATCCACGGGCTTTAAGAAAGCTGATGCCAAAGATGTATCGGAAGCGGCCAGACATTGGCAGAAAAAATACGGAGGCAAATCCGACAAGGGTGTGAAAATCAGCCTTGCCGGGTTGAAACAACTAAAAAAGTAGCAGCATGGCGAATTTGGGCAATTTATATTTTTCCGTCCAGCTGAAAGATTTGACGGATGAACAGATAAAAGATATAAGGAAAAAACTTGAAAATCTCGACTGCCGGGTCGATGCCCGTTTGAATTTTGATAAAGCGGCATTCAGACAGTCCATGACAGATTTCCTGAGCCACAATGTATTCAAAGCGAAGATAGATGTGTCGGATAGCTTACGGGACAGCGTACGCAAGGCGTATGAATCGGTATCTGTCGGAAAGATTACTACGCCCTCGGATGTAAGGTCTCAGCGTGTCATGGAGATACAGGAAAGGATGTCTCAGCGGGCCGCATTGTCGCAAGAAAGATTGAGGCTTGCCCAAATACGTACAACAGCGGCCACAGAACGTCTCAGGTCATCATCTTCGTCTCTGAATCGTACTTTTCGCAGCCAATCGGGTATCGTCGGACAATTGGGAGACCAGATTTCCAACATGTTTTCGATATATGCGTTGGAGCGTTTTGCCGGAAGGCTGATCGAAATCGGAGGACAATTCCAAACCCAGCACATAGCCTTGAAAGCCATGCTTGGCGATGCCGCCAAAGCCGATGCCATTTTCGGGAAGATAAAAGGCCTTGCCATAGAGTCTCCCTATACTTTCATGGACTTGGCTTCCTATACGAAACAGCTTGCCGCCTTTTCCATACCTTATAACGAACTGTACGACACGATCAAACGGTTGGCCGATATTTCGGCCGGTCTCGGTGTCGATATGGGTCGTATCATACTTGCTTACGGACAAGTAAGAAGTGCTGCATTCCTGCGTGGTCAGGAGGTAAGGCAATTTACCGAGGCGGGTATACCTTTGCTTGATGCTTTGGCCAAGAAGTTTACCGAGCTTGAAGGCAGGGTCGTTTCGGTGGGAGAGGTATTCGACAAGATCAGCAGCCGGGAAGTTCCGTTTGAGATGGTGAAAGAGGTTTTGTGGGACATGACGAACGAGGGCGGGCAGTTCTTTAATATGCAGGAGCAGTTGGTGGAGAGCCTTTCGGGGAAATACGAGAAACTGAAAGACAGCCTTCAAATCATGCTCAGCGAGATTGCGAATAGCGGGAACTCCGTTCTTGGCGGCGGTCTTGACCTTCTCACTTCTTTTACGGATCGCTGGAAAGACCTCGTGCAGGTACTGGGCGCGGTCGTCGCCGGCATCGGGCTTTACAAAGCCACTTTGCTTGTTATTAATACGTTAACAGGTATATCTATACTTTACCACTATAAATTTGGTGGTGCAGTACAGTTTGCTACTCAACGTATAGCAGGAGAAACTGCAGCTATGGGAATGATGAATATGCAGACAGCCCGCATGATTACCGGAGTAAACCGGTTGAAAACAGCTTTTCTCGGGCTGGGCAAAGGAGGTTGGGCCGGTATCATCATAGGTGCATTAGGAGCTATCGGAACAGCCATTTATACGGCTTACCAGCGTGCCAACCGCTTAAAGAATGAACTTGCGGAGATAGACTCGGAAGCCAGTGCCAATGAGATGAACCTTATTGCCGGTTACCGGAAGTTGATAAGAGAACTTGGCGACGCTACAGAGGGAACGAAGGCCTATTCTGACATCATCAAGCAGATCAATTCCTCGTATGGGCAATATCTTGACGGGTTGTACGGCGAGGCGGAAGCATACGACAAAGTGAGGGACTCGGTGGATTCCGTTACACAGGCCATTATCAACAAGAGCCGACAGCAGGCGTATGAAAAGAAGGTATCGGCCATAGAAGAGGATTATACTGAACGGTTTCAAGATGTGGAAGACAGTATAGTTTCTGGTATTAAGCGATTGCTTGGAAAAGATATTGGACAAGATTTGACTAAGAAAATGTCCATGTCTATAACCTCTCTTATGCGAAGTGGGGAAACCGCCGATACCGCATGGCGTCTTGTCCTTGAAGATTACAAATCAGTTATAGAAAAAGCAACTAAAAGTGAATTGAATGATGCTTTTTTTGATGAGTTAGTGAATAATGAAGCTGTTGTAAATGCTCGTTTGGTTGGACCATTATTATCTTATGAGAATCTACTCAAGTCGATGGGGGCGGAACTGGACAAGGCCGCCCAATCACAAGCGGGGTATACCATCTATGGTAACTATCTTGACGAGATAAAGAAGAAATGGGAAGATATAAATAAAAACAGCAGCCTGACGAATGATGAAAAACGCCTGAACCTGATAAAAATGTACCGGGAGCAGCTCGATTTCCTAACGGGAAAGAATGTCCCGAAGAAAGACCCGGTATATGAAAACATCGAGGCTCAAATCGCCGCTCTCGAACGACTGGACGAGGCATGGGTGAAGACGACTAACGACATCATGGGGAAGGGTACGAAGCTGTCGCTGACCGATGCGTATATGTCTAACCCCGTCTCTTATCTTGAGATGCTTGCCGAAGAGTATGAGAAAAGCAAGGAAAAGATCGGCCGGAGCGGATTGTTGGGCGACATGATCGGTGGTGATGAAGGTGTCAAGAGGCAGCTGGACGCGGCACAGGAAACGGTATCACGTATCGAGGAATTAGGTAAAAAACTCGGTGTGGACATTAGCGCATTCGGGAAAAAAGAGTCGGGAAAAAAGAAAGATCCTGTGGCCGAGGAATGGAAAAAACGTATCGAACTGCTGAAAGATGCTGCGAGCGATTATGACAAGCTTTCCAAGAAATACGGTAAAAACACCGCCCAACAGATGTTGTCGGGAAATCCTTTATTCTCGGATTTGGGCGAAGGGTTTGATTTTTCCCAGTCGAAAGAGGTATTGAGGAATTTTATCAAAGAAATATCGAAAAAAGCCAGCGGAGACCAGCAAGAGAATGTTGTAGCGGAGGGATTAAGGATATTGCTATCATTCGAGCTTGATACCAATTCTATGGCGAAGGTGAGGGAAGATATAGATAAAACGATCGATAACTGGGATATTTACAAGAAGTTGTTCGATGCTACGGGGGATAAGGATTTATCTTCTAAGTTGGCTTTCAATGATATACAGATATGGGACGAAGCGGCGGAAGCTTTACGAAATGATCTTTTTACTAAGATGGGTACATTAAACCTTTCGCAAGAAGAAAATCTTTTTTCCCAGACAGAAGAGGAGGCCAGAGACTTTTTCGGGACAAACGGGGAATTGTTTGAATTGTGGAAGGCCATAAAGAAGCGTATCGAAGAAAACGGGGTGAACCTGAAAATAAACACCGCCGACGCTTTTACGGCGATGCAGACCTTGCCGGACAAGATAAGAGCGAAAGAAGCGGAAAAGGCGGATGCCCTGAAAGGACTTGACAAAGGGACACCGGAGTATACAAAGGTTTCCGACATGTACGATGCCCAAATATCGGATTTGAAGGCGCAGGCGTTCGAGGCATCGGAGGCTTTCAAGCAATTTTTTACCGGAGCGGTGGAGGAGGGCGGTATAGCCTTGTTGAGATTGAGAGATGAAGCCCGGGACCTCTTGAAACTTATAGAAAAAGGGGATCCCATAAAAGATGCGGATGGCAATGTTACGGGGTATAAATTCACAGATAAGGCCGGTAATGAGCAGACCATATCGACGACCGGTAAGGACAAGCTGACAGGTTTCCTGAATAACGACAACTTGAAAGGCGTTATAAAAGTGGCTGATGAAATCAAAGATGCTTTCAGCAAAGATGGAATGGCAGCTGCCGAGGCATTCGCGGATGCGGCAACGAAGATTTTTGATGCCGGGGCATCGATTTCGAATGACATAGGTAGCGTTTTTTCGGCATTCGGAAATGACGGGGCGGCTGCAAAGGCGGAACTGGCCGGAGGAATCTTCTCCGGGTTGTCGAACATGGCGGATTTTACCAATCCGGCTTCAATCATTAAAGGCATTACGGGTATCATAACAAGCGTCGCCCAATTCCATGACAACAAGTTGCAGAAAGAGATTGAGGATAGTGAATTTGAAGTAAAGAAATTACAAAATGCATATAAAAATCTGCAAAGTACTATCGAGAACCAGTTAGGGAGCGTTACGCAGGCTCAAGCTCGTGAGATGCAAGAAAATCTTCACCAGCAATCGGAAGAGATGAAAAAGCAGATGGAACTGGAAGAAGAGAAGAGCAATACTGACGATGAGAAGCTGGAAGATATGAAGCAACAGTATCATGATGCTTTGGAGGCAGAGCGGAATTTCACCAAGGAGCTTGCCGAGTCGCAATATGGCGTGAACCTAAAAGATTGGTCTTCTCAGATAGCGGATTCCCTTGTCGATGCTTTTGCCTCGGGTGAAGATGCAGCGAAAGCCTTTGACGATACGGTGGCCGACATCATGAAGAGCGTCATATCAAATATGATAAATCTCAGTGTACTGCAACCTGCCATGGATAAGTTGCGGAAGACCTTATTCGGGGAGGACGGCCTTGGCGGGATTTTCGGCGTTAATTCCGCCGGCGGTACGTCATTGACAAATGAAGAAGCCGTAATATTGGGTGAAAGTTTGGCCGGATTAAGAGGGGCAATCGATAATTCAAAAGAGATATGGGATTACGTTTCCGATGCCATGGAAAAGGTAGGCGTAGATATTTCGGATCTTAATAAAGAGAATAGCCTGACCAAAGGGATAGAGGGTGTAACAGAGGATACTGCGAGTTTGCTGGCTTCGTATATCAATGCGATGCGGGCTGACTTATCGGCCAACCGATTGACCCTCGAACGGCTGGTGAATGAACATGCCCCGCAGATGAGCGTCATAGCGCAAGCGCAGCTTACCCAACTGAAACTCATCGCTGACAATACGTCGAGGAATGCAGATTTCGCCGAAGAGATACGTGATATATTGCAACGCAACATCAACGGTGGAAACATGTTCCACATAAAATAACATAAATATGGACTTGAATGAACGATTGAAGTCGGAAGCCCGGGAGAAAGGGCTGTGCGACATGTGGTTTGAAAACTGGGGCAATCCCGACAAGCAGGGGCTTATAGAGAAAGCCTTGCACGGCATGAATTTCTTGTGCGAACATGATTTCCCTTCGCTGGATTTCATCAAAAAGAATTTCGATGCCGGACAATTACGGGATAACAATTTCTTTATTGACGAGGAGGTACACCGCCGCAACATGGGCCGCGTGGTGGCACTGAACGGCCGTTGCAGCGGCATGTTGTTGTATGACGGATATTCGGTGGCGGACATATACATACGACACGATTGCGACGTTGTGATAGACGTGAACGGTTGCGCCAAGGTGTTCGTAACGGTGTATGACCGGGCGAATGTAAAGGTACGGCAGGGCGGAATGGGGCGCGTATATGTGTACAAAAACGGCGATTCCTGCATGGTAGAGACAGAAGGGTCGGTTATTATGCGGGAAAGGAAAAGCGGAGCTTGATGGCTCCGCTTTTCTGTTTTGTATTTAAAAATTATTCCAAAAATCTACTACAAATCAGATCAAGGTTTTTCTGGCCCCAAGACGGTCTCCCCTGTAAGAGTTATTGCCAAGTTATCATCGAGATAGTATACTTGCTGCACCCATTTGTCATAGTCCGCAGCATAGATTTTCAGTTTTATAGCTTTTTCGTGTGCAGTAAACATGTAGGTTTCATTATACATGAACGTATGGCTTTGTATGTTGACCGTTTCATTATCCTCTGTACATTCGTGTATGAAGAATTCCGAGGAGGATGATTTCCCATCCCAATGGTAAAATTGATTTGTGATGCTGTAACTCTGCTCTTTCGAGCAAGAAACAAGGAACAAAGGTAGTACCATCAAAATGTAAAAGAACTTTTTCATCATGTTTTGAATTTTTGTTAATGGTTTTGATTGCAAAGATATATATTAATTAACCAAATCAAAATATTTATTTATGTTTTTTTTTGAGCGGGTAGGGTGGGTGTGGAAAAAGAAAATGTATTTTGTGGCTTATTTTCTTTGAAAATTATGAAAATAAACCCATATTTGTGGTGTATTTAAGCCTAAGAGCTTGCTTGTGGGAGATGAGAACCCTATGGCAGGCTCTTTTTATTTTTTACAATTATGACGCAAGAGTATGTGCTGCTGATGCAGAAGATGTATATGGGAGCCACAATAAAGGACAGCCTTGAAGATTTCGGTATCGTGTGTACCGAAATGCCTTTTGCGCCTTTTACAGAAACAAAAAAGATTCCTACCCGAGACTGGCCGGAGGAGGACGGTGAAGATGTGTATGTGCCGAGCCGTCTTCCCCGAAATGCGTATGACATGGAGATAGGGCTTTGTTACAAAGGAGGATCGAAAAGTGCATACGATGGAATAAAGAAATTCATAGATTATCTGACCGGTGAGGACGGGGAGACTCCGGTATTGAAAATATACTCTCCCTTCACGGGGATAGGACGGAAAAAAGTGTACTTGAAGGAGTATGACGATGATGACTTTTTCTTCAATGAGGAAGAAGATGTCGTGCTTTTCTCCATGACTTTTAGGGTAACCGACCCGAAAACGGATATAAAACCTGTTTACGGGTCGGGCGAGCAAGAGAATGATATTGTGGACTTGACCGAATAGTTTTTATGGAGTGGACGATATACGACAAGACCGGACTAACGAAAAAAGCCGAAATAAAGGAGCTGGAATACAACGGCGAGTTTATGGGGGAGAGTTATGTTTCTTTTTCGGTGAAAAGTTTTTCGCCTATTGCCTTTGAAATGGGCGACAAGCTTACTTACCGGGGTGAGGAGTATACCTTGAACTATGACCCGACGGTGGTGAAGAAAGCCGCCCGGTATAAATCGGGAGAGGGTTTTGTGTATGACAATGTCAAGTTCAATTCGGCGAGCGATGAGTTGACACGATGCGATTTCCTCGATTATGTGAAGGGGGATAACAAGGTACATTTCACTTCGTTGCCCAATTTTGATTTTTACGCTTCTTCGGTTAGAGATTTGGCAGACCGCATACAAGCGAACCTCGACCGCTTGTACACGGGTGCGCAACAATGGACGGTCGTCGTATCGTCGGACAGCGAGGGGAAAAAGAATGTGCCGGTAAGCATAAACAACATCAATGTGTGGGGGGCACTGGAACTCGTGAACACGACTTTTGAGATGAATTTCATCATCAGAAGCAGAACCATAACTATTGGTACGGAAGGCGTGGAGGTAGGGGATATGTTTTCTTATGGAAAAGGAAACGGACTATACCAGATAGAGAGGAACGCCGAACAGGACCAAGCGATCATCACCCGATTACGTGCATACGGTAGCACCCGTAATATGCCGGTGAGATATTATAATGAAATACACTATGTAACCGGATCGGTATATGTTGTCGCCAGTTATAGCGATAATTTAGCTTCAAATAATTTCTACTGGGTCAAACTAAACCTTGCTTATACCAAACAAAGGTTTGATGAAACTGTTGAGTTCCAAGTCAATAATATTTGGTACGAAGGACACTGGGAATACCATAGCCAGTCATACGGAGAGGTTGAAGCCGGGTATTCTATGAAAGTATATACTCAACGTAGCGGATTATTCCGCGACGAAGATAAAATACAAAACTTCAAAGATGGTGTCCATTATGCAGCATTCCCTTCTTGGGCGGTTGAAGTTCCTCTTATTCCTGCCCAGCAAGTAGTACAAAACCTGATGTTGCCGGGTTTCAGTTTCGAGGAAAATGATGTGTATGTGGATAGCGATAACCTGTCGGAACTCGGCATACGGGAAGGAACGGTGTTCTTTGACGGAAGCGTGGAGGGGCTTGAAGAAATATATCCGTCGATAGAGGGAATGACCGCAGATGACTTGAATGAGGCCGGCATACCTGTAACCGTAGTTGCTGGGGACAACGGAAACCTCGACGAGATCGCATATGCCGATCAAGTGGAAGATGATGGATTCTGGACGGATAAGGCAGACGGGGAGAGCATTCCTCCTTTTAAAGCCGTACTGAAAAACATAGGTTTTGACATACGGGAATACTGGTACGACGGAATGCAGCCGGTATTGTCGATGAGAGACGGGCAATTGGGCGGCCGGGAGTTCAACATCATAAATGTTGAAGAGGGGACAGCCGGAGACGGTGTGAAAACTTATATCCTTACGCTTGAACGAGTGGAGGACAGCGACCTCGGCATGTATTTCCCGAATAAGGATTATAACATGAAGCCCGGTGATAAATTCGTGATTCTCGACATAGAGATGCCGGACGTATATATAAAGGCCGCCAGCCAGCGGTTATTACGGGCCGCCAAAGAGTATCTGGCGAAAAACGATTATGTGCGATATACCTATTCTCCCAAAGTGGACGAAATATACATGGCCCGACAACATGACAAGGCCATGGCCAGCGGTGGTGCCGTGAAAAGCCTGCACGACACGTTGAAAGAAGGCGATTTGTTGTCGTTCAAGGATACGGACCTTTCGGTTGAAAAAAGCATAGTCATCGATAAGTTGACGATAAAGGAAGGCGACATCATACCCACGTATGAAATTACCCTGCGTGAAGAGAAAACGGTGGGTACATTACAGAGAATGCAAAACCAAATAGACTCCATCATTACCGGGAAGGATAAAGGCGGAGGGGCGAACGGAGCGTATAGAAACCAGTTGGTTTTCGATTCGTACATCAGTTTCCCGACGATAGGGAGGCAAGACACATTGTATGTAGCGCGGGACA
>ENA-UOOD01001140-UOOD01001140.1-human-gut-metagenome-genome-assembly--contig:-CS67-NODE-1140-length-28319-cov-14.141877_pt1 | contig 28319 bp, 25 predicted proteins | sample MGYA00242464_ERZ724011 | MGnify/ENA metagenome assembly ERZ724011 | reverse complement strand
GTCGGCTTACGCCGACAGCTCCCCCGCAAGCGGTGGCGCCTTTTGGTGTACTTTACAAGCTTACAGATTAGCCTCCCTGTCGAGGGAGGTGGATTTTGCGAAGCAAAAGACGGAGGGAGTTAGCCTGCCCTGAAAGGGGATTCGAGCCGAGCGCGCCCAGTGGGCGATGCAGCGAGGGGAGAATCGGGCGGAATAGGGAGTATTGCAAGCGGCAGCGAAGCAAGACGACCATATTCCAACCAGCGTTGTGGGTTTTGCGTTAGCGAAAGCCGGAGGGGTTGAAAAAGAAAGTCGCTTCGCTTGGTATCGTCAACCCCTCAGTCAAACCTTCGGTTTGCCAGCTCCCCGGCCGGGGAGCCTTTTGGTGCAGCATAGTTTCATATATGAACACGGGGACGGTTTCCCGTCCCCACATCTTCACAATCTCTCACGCTCGCCCGCCGTAAGGCGGATTTCACATGGCGGAGCCATATTTCACATTGCGCAGGCAATATTTCACTGCGCTTTGGCGCAATTTCACTGCGGGCGTAAGCCCGCTTATATCGTTCCCGTTACAACCACGGTGGTCACGCCGGGGGTCACGCTGATAACGCCGGTTGTTGTGTTCTGCGTGAACGTGGCAGCGGGCACGGCGAGCGTTGTGGCTGCGCCGGTATCGGGCAGGGTCAGCACGCCGGCCGTGTAAGTATAGTCGCTCGAGGGCACGGCAGTGCCGTTTATGCTAACGGAAAGGTTGCCGGGCGCGGGGTTGAACGCATCCCTGAGCACAACGTCCGTAGCGGCGGTGTTGCCGTAATTATACAGGGTGAAGGTGTATGTTATGGTGCTGCCGTCGGTAATTGTGGAAGGCGACATGTCCTTCACTATGCTCACGTCAGCATAATCGGCCGCGTTTATGGTGTGCGACGCAGTGGAAGCATCGGCAATGCCTGTGGCGGTGGCGGTAACGGTGTTGGTTATGCCCGCTTCGGCGGCTATGGGCGCGGCGGTGTTTGCCGTGGCCTTATAAAGTATGGTGGCGGTGGCTCCCGCGGCAAGCGTGGGTATTGTGAACGTTACGCCCGTGGCAGAGACGGTGGGCGTTATGCTGCCGGAAAGCACGCCGTTTATATAAAGCTGAGCGGGGCCGGTATACGTCAGCGGATACACGGCAGCTGTGCCGCCGGCGGGCGTATATGCGCCAAGATTGTCGCTGAGCACAACGTTGGTAAGGGCGTTTGCGCCGGAGTTGGTGGCGGTGAGTATATAGGTCAGCTCGCCGTTGCGGCGGTAGCCGGCGTCCAGCGTGGTCTTTGCTACGCTGAGCGCTTCCTGCAGCAGGGCTGTGGCTATGTTTGAAGCCGCCTGTCCCGTTGTGCCCGCGTACTGATAGGTCAGCGTGGCCTGATTGGTTATTCGGGTTGCCATATTTATGTTCCTCTTTTCATGGTTGCTTTTTATGGGGAGCAAATCCTCCCTTGTTCACAATATGCCGCTGTCCCGTTTTTTGATAGAATATTCTGAACAGCGGGCTTGAAATGCATCTCATATCGATTTTTTAGATAAAAAGTACATTCGGATTCACAAGAACTATGCAACGCCCCTTGCAATTTTCATCGATTTTTGCAATAATAATTTTGAACACACATCGCGTGAATAATTAGCGCGCCATAAAGCGCAAAAGGAGAGAACAGATATGGCAGGCGAAGATATAAAACTGACTAAATTGGCAAAATGCGCGGGCTGCGGCGCAAAGGTCGGCGCGGGAGTGCTGGCGAAGCTGCTGGACGGCATAAAGGTGCATCACGATCCGAACCTCCTTGTGGGCTTCGATAAGAGCGACGATGCATCCGTTTATAAAATAAGCGACGAGCTTGCGATAGTGCAGACGGTGGACTTCTTCCCGCCGATAGCGGACGATCCGTACCTTTTCGGCCAGATAGCCGCCACCAACGCCCTTTCGGACATTTACGCCATGGGCGGCGAGCCCAAGCTTTGCCTGAACATAATGGCCATACCCGAAAAGATGCCCATGGATGCGGTGCATGCGCTGCTAAAGGGCGGATACGACAAGGTGTATGAAGCGGGCGCGCTGATAACCGGCGGCCACAGCATACATGATGACGAGCCTAAATACGGCCTTGCGGTTACGGGTTTTGTGCATCCGGACAAGATGCTGACCAATTCAGACGCCAAGCCGGGCGACGTGCTGCTGCTGACAAAGCCGATAGGCATAGGCGTGCTTTCCACCGCGAACAAGGCGGACATGCTTTCAAAGGCCGGACAGGACCTTATATATTCCCTTATGACAACGCTGAACAAGGCCGCGCGCGACGCGATGGTTAAATACGACGTACACGCCTGCACGGACGTTACCGGCTTCGGCCTTATTGGACACACATACGAGATGGCATCGGGAAGCGACACGGAAATTACGCTGAACGTGAACGATATAGATCTTATCCCCGAGGCGCTTGAGCTTGCGCGCATGGGCATACTGCCCGCGGGCATGTACCGCAACCGCACCTATGCCGAGCATGCCGTTGACGCAGGCGGCACGGAACTTGCCAAGCAGGATATGCTCTACGATCCGCAGACCGCAGGCGGCCTGCTGATAGCCGTTGCCGAAAAGGATGCGGACGCGCTGATGAACGACCTTCGCGGCGCGGTGCCCAGCGCCCAGCGCATAGGCACGGTAGGAGAATATACAGGTGGAGCAAGAATAAAGTTGAGGTAAAAAGCGCGCAAAAAGGCTCCACCGCTTGCGGGGGAGCTGTCGGCGTAAGCCGACTGAGGGGGAACAACTCGGAGATTTTGGCTGGTTTAGCCGTTCCCCTTTCGGCCACTTCGTGTCCACTTTCCCCGCCAGCGGGGACAGCTTTTGGTTAGTGGCGCACCAAAAGGCTCCACCGCTTGCGGGGGAGCTGTCGGCGTGAGCCGACTGAGGGGGAATAACTCGGAGATTTTGGCTGGTTTAGCCGTTCCTCTTTTACCCCTCCGCAAGCCGCCGCACGGCCTCCACGGCCCTATCCACATCTTCTTCCGTATTGGCGAAGCCGAGCGAGAAACGCACGGTGCCCTGCGGGAAGGTGGAAAGCGTTTTGTGCGCATTGGGGGCGCAGTGCAGGCCGCAGCGGGTGAGTATGCCGAACTCGGTTTCAAGGCGGAAGGCGACCTCCGCATTGTCCTGACCGATGAAGTCGAGCGATATCACGCCGACGCGCCTATCAAGCTGCCGCGTGCCGCAAAGCCTTACGTTGGCTATGCCGTCAAGGCCGTCTATAAACCGCTTTGTCAGCGCCAGTTCATGCGCGCGCAGGGCTTCTATGCCGCGGCCTTCAACGAAGCCGAGCGAGTATTCAAGCCCGTATATGCCCGCCATGTTGGGCGTGCCGGATTCAAACCTATCAGGCAGGTAATCGGGAAGCGTTTCCTTATCCGATGCGCTGCCCGTGCCGCCCGCAATTAGCGGATCGAGCGCATGCGCCATTCGGTCGCTCAAAAGCAGCAGCCCTATGCCTGTGGGGCCGAGCAGGCCCTTATGCCCCGGCACGGCAAGCGCGCTGAGATTGAATGCGCCAAAGTCAACAGGGTAATGCCCGGCGGTCTGCGCCGCATCGAGCGCAAAGGGTATATTGTGCCTTTTGCACACCTCTCCCACGGCCTTGGCGTCCTGCACCGTGCCGCACACGTTTGACCCATGCGCCATTATGACAAGGCGCGTATTGGGGCGTATGAGCGGCTCAAGCGTATTTGGTATTATGCGGCCCTCGCCGTCGCAGGGTATCCTGCTGAATTCAACGCCATCAAGCTGCATAAGCGGGCGCATAACGGCGTTGTGCTCCATGCTGGATACTATGCAATGGCCGCCCGCGCGCAGCAGGCCCTTTATTATGAAATTAAGCCCCGCCGTTGCGCCGGGGGTGATAATGACGTGCGTAGCCTTTTCATTGAAGTTGAAAAACCGCTTTGCGCGTTCCCGAAGGCTGAGCGCAACAAGCCCCGCATCCGCAGCCGTTGCATAAACGGAGCGGTTGATGGTTGCGCCGATATTGTCCATATAGTCCTTCATGCGCGCGCTCATGCCGGCGGGCTTTGGGAAGGAGGTTGCGGCATTATCAAGATAAACGGTATCCATTTTAAGCGTCTCCTTAATTCTGTGCTTAAAGCATAGCATACGACGGCGCAAATGTCACATTGATAAATGCGGTGGTCATCGCCAAAATGCCCGTATGGGCGGTTATCATCGCCAAAATAGATTTATTATATCGCTGTAAGGAGAAACATAATGCTTGAAATAAGCCTGAGGCAGCTTGAAACGTTTGTGGTAACGGCGGAGTGCGCCAGCTTTACAAGGGCGGCGGATAAGCTGCACCTGACCCAGTCCACCGTCAGCACGCATATACAAAGCCTGGAGCAGGAGCTGGACAGCCAGCTTATACTGCGCGGCGCGCGCAGAAAGCTGGAGCTTACCGAAACGGGCAGGCGGGTATATGCCGCCGCAAAGGAGATACTCAACCGGTGCGAGGCGCTTGAAAGCATGCGCGAAAGCAGCGACGCGGCAACGCTTAGCATAGCCACGTCCACCGTGCCGGCGCAGCAGCTTTTGCCAAAGCTTATGTCCGGCTTCCTTAAAAAGAACAACGCCGCCCGCTTTGCGCTAAGGCGCGGGGACAGCGACGCCGTGCGCACTATGCTTGAAAAGGGCGAGGTGCGCATAGGCCTTATGGGCGCGCAGCCCGATTCGCGGCGCTTTACAAGCTATCCCGTGGCGCAGGACATGCTGGTTATGATAAGCGAAAATTCCCCCCGCTTCCGCACGCTCAAGCAGCAGGGCGCAACGGGCATACAGCTTATAAACGAGCCCATGATCGCGCGGGAGGAAAGCAGCGGCACGCAGCAATCGGTGGAGGCATACTTTACATCCTGCGGGGTGGATACGTCCGCACTGAGGATAGTCGCCCGCATGGATAATCCGGAGGCCATAAAGGCCGGCGTTGCGCAGGGCATGGGCGTGAGCGTTATATCCTATCTTGCGGCGCAGGAGGAGGTTGTTTCCGGCAAGGTGCTTTCATTCGATTTGGACAGGAAGAAGGCCTTCCGCACCATATACATCGCCTGGCGTAAGGACACTGCGCTTACGGCCATAGAGCAGAGGTTCGTGAACTATGTGCGCATGGAAGCGCCGAAGATAGCGCAGTAGGGGAGGTTCGGAGTTGAGCGCGTCCTGTGGACGAGTAAGCGAAACGGAGAACGGGCAGGAACAGGGAGAATTACGAACGGCAGTGAGTAAGGCGACCTTGTTCCAACCAGAGCGTTAACTCGTATATCTTGGCATATAATACTGTACCAAAAGGCTCCCCTTCACGGGGAGCTGGCAAGCCGAAGGTTTGACTGAGGGGTTGACGAAAACAAGAGCAGCCCCGATGCAACCCTTTCGTCTGCTCATTGCATTCGCATCCACTTTCCCCGTAAACGGGGAAAGCTTTTGGTTAGTGGTAGCACCCGAAAGGCTCCCCGGCCGGGGAGCTGTCGCCGCAAGGCGACTGAGGGGTTGAGACAAGCAAAGAGCTGCGAGCTAATTTATAACCCCTCCGGCTTTTGCTTCGCAAAACCCACAACGCTGGTTGGAATATGGTCGTCTTGCCGCGCTGCCGCTTGCAATACTCCCTATTCCGCCCGATTCTCCCCTCGCTGCATCGCCCACCGGGCGCGCTCGGCTCGAATCCCCTTTCAGGGCAGGCTGGTGGTAACACCAACCAAAAGCTGTCCCCATGAAATGGGGAAAGTGTCGCGGCGCAGCCGTGACGAAAGGGGAGCGGCTCAAAGCTGCCAAGTGGCACGAGTTATGCCCCCCTTACCTCGCCTTATCCCCTATTATGCGGTCTATCTGCTCCTCTATGTGCAGCAGGGAGCCGCGGTCTATGAGATAATCAAATACTATCACCTGATTTTGGGCAGCCGTGTATTCGTCAAGCAGGCTGCCCGTTTGATTGGCATCGAAAAGCGGGCTGTCCGGCGCGGCTATAACGGCGCGGAAGCGGCGCATGAAGCGGCGCATGGCCTTTGGATCGGTATCGAAGCACACGGGCGGGGCCTTGCGGTGGGAGGTGAAAATCTCCACCTGCTCCGCAATAAGGTTGGCAAATTTGTTGCTTTGGCACAGTATGCCTATGGTGCAATCGTGCGGCAGGGCGCAAAGGCTCACAACCGTTTTGCGGCTTAACGATACGTCCGCCGCCATCAGCTTTTCGCGGTTGCGCGTAAGGCTTTTTGCAACGGTATCGTAATGGGTAACGGTAGTGAGCACCAAGTCATAATCATTCATAAGCTCGTCCGCGTCGTCGTCCATAATTATGGTATCCACAAAGAAGGAGGATACCACTATGCCCGGAATATAGCTTAGCTGCCGCTTGAACACGGAAAGCGATTCCGGGTTGCAGTCTATTACCGCTATGCGGGCGTAGCTTTCCGGCGGCGCTTTTTTGGCAAGGGCAATATGCAGCAGCGTGCCTATCTCCTTGTGGCTCAGGCCCATCGCCGCCATGCGGTCGTATGTTTGCTCCATCAGCTCCGCGGCCTTCCTTCGCGCGTCAAGGTCTATTGTTTCGCGCTCGTTATAAACATAGCTGCCGCTGCCGTGCATCACCTCTATTATGTTGTTGTCGCTCAGCTCCTTATAAGCCTTTTTCACCGTGCCGCGCGCTATGCACAGCGTTTCGGCCAAGTCCCTCTCCGTGGGCAGCTTGTCCCCGGGCTTCAGCTCCCCGCTTTTTATCATGCGCGTGAGCTGCTCCACAAGCTGCTTATATATTGGCGTTTTCTGCGAAAAGTCTATCGTTATCATGTTCCCTCCCAAAGTGGTACACTATCCACCGCGCGGCGCAGTACCAATCCATGCTGCGGAGTGCTGTGCAAACCGTATTGGTACATTATTCGCCGCATAAATTGCTATATCTGTGCCTATATCCTATAATTATAATATACCAATTTGTACGCAGCATTTCAACCGGAACATAGATATTTGAAAGGGGTGTTTTATTATGATAAGCCTGAACGGGCGCGACCTTACCATAGAGCAGGTTATAAGGGTCACGCGGGGTTACGAGGAAGTAAAAATAGCGGAGGAGGCCAAGGCGCCTATGGATAAGGCCCGCGCCTACGTTGAAGAAAAGGTGGCGAGCGGCGCGGCGATATACGGCCTTACTACGGGCTTTGGCAAATTTCAGGATAAGTATATCTCCATCCACGATACGGCAGCGCTGCAAAGGAACCTTATAGTGTCCCACGCATGCGGCATGGGCGAACCGTTTGCCGAAGATATTACGCGCGGCATAATGCTTTTAAGATGCAATGCGCTCTGCCGCGGCAATTCGGGCATACGCAGGAGCACGGTTGAAACGCTTATAGCAATGCTCAACGCGCATGTGCATCCCGTTATACCGCAAAAGGGCAGCCTTGGCGCGAGCGGAGACCTTGCGCCCCTTGCGCACATGGTGCTGGTTATGATAGGCGAGGGCGAGGCCGTGTATAACGGCGAACGCATGAGCGGCGCGGAAGCAATGGCGCGGGCGGGCATACCCACGGTGGAGCTTGCCGCAAAGGAAGGGCTTGCGCTGATAAACGGCACGCAGGTTATGACAAGCACGGGACTGCATACGCTTTACGGCGCGATGCAGCTTGCAAAAACCGCCGATATTGCCGCCGCAATGACAACGGAGGCACAGCTTGGCATAACCAAGGCGTTCGACGCGAAGGTGCATGAGCTGCGCGGCCACGGGGGGCAGATGGACTGCGCCGCAAACATAAGGAAGCTGATAGACGGCAGCGGCCTTTGCGCCGCCGTGCAGCAGGGCAAGGTTCAGGACGCATACTCAATCCGTTGCGTGCCGCAGATACACGGCGCGAGCCGCGACGCGATAGAATACGTCCGCGCGGCAGTTTCCCGGGAAATAAATGCCGTTACCGATAACCCGATAATTTTCCCCGATGATGACGACGCCATATCCGGCGGCAACTTCCACGGCCAGCCCATGGCGCTTGCGTTCGATTTTCTCGGCATTGCGCTGAGCGAATACGCAAACGTATCGGAAAGAAGGCTTGAGCGCATGGTCAACCCGCAGCTTTCAAACGGCCTGCCCGCATTCCTTACCCAAAACGGCGGCCTCAATTCCGGCTTTATGATAGCGCAGTATTCCGCCGCAAGCATGGTTAGCGAAAACAAGGTTTACGCGCATCCCGCAAGCGTTGATTCAATACCCTCAAGCGCCAATCAGGAGGACCACGTGAGCATGGGCACCACCGCCGCGCGCAAGGCGGGCATGATACTGGATAATGCCGAAAAGGTTATAGCCATTGAGCTGTTTGCCGCGTTCCAGGCGCTGCATATGCGGGGCGAGGATAAGCTTGCGCCCGCAACGAAGGCCGTTTGGGACGAAATGCACAGGGTTGTGGAGCCGATAGAGGACGACGTTGTGATGTATCCGCGGCTTAACGCGGTTGAAAAGCTGGTGCGCGGGGGCGACATTGTGCGCGCCGCCCAAAGCGTATGCGGCGAACTTAACTGATAATAAACAGGAGGAAGCAAAATGGACAACACAGCAATAAAGAACGCAATGACCATAAGGCTGGACAATGCCCTGCCGGAATACCCGAAATTTGTTGAAGGCATACGCCGTGCGCCGGATAGGGGCTTCCGCCTTACAAAGGCGCAGGCCGAAACCGCGCTGAGGAACGCGCTGAGATACGTTCCGGAGGAGCTGCACGCGGAGCTTGCGCCCGAATTTATGGAGGAGCTTGTTACGCGCGGGCGCATTTACGCATACCGCTTCCGCCCGGAGGGACGCATCTACGGTAAACCCATAGACGAATACAGGGGCAACTGCATAGAGGGCAGGGCGTTCCAGGTGATGATGGACAATAACCTTGATTTTGAAATAGCCCTTTATCCCTATGAGCTTGTAACATACGGCGAAACGGGCAGCGTTTGCCAGAATTGGCTCCAGTATAGGCTTATAAAGAAATACCTTGAGCAGCTTACCGAAAACCAAACGCTTGTTGTGGAATCCGGCCATCCGCTGGGGCTGTTCCCCTCCCGCCCGGAGGCGCCGCGCGTAATAATCACAAACGCGCTTATGGTGGGCATGTTCGATAACGCGCACGACTGGGAGATTGCCGAGGAAATGGGCGTTGCCAATTACGGGCAGATGACCGCCGGCGGCTGGATGTACATAGGCCCGCAGGGCATAGTTCACGGCACGTTCAATACAATACTGGGCGCGGGGCGCAAATTCCTGGGCATTGCGGAAACGGACGATCTGCACGGGCATATGTTCGTATCCAGCGGCCTTGGCGGCATGAGCGGCGCGCAGCCCAAGGCGGCGAACATAGCAAACGCCGTGGGCGTATTTGCGGAGGTTGATTACAGCCGCATAAAGACAAGGCTTGACCAGGGCTGGGTGGATAAGGTAAGCGGAAACCTTGACGAGGTGTTCCGCTGGGCCAAGGCCGCGCTTGAAGCGCAGCAGGGGCTTTCCATAGCATACCACGGCAACATAGTGGATTTGCTTGAATACGCCGTGAAGAACAACATACACATTGACCTTTTGAGCGACCAAACCTCCTGCCACAACGCATACGAGGGCGGCTACTGCCCCGTTGCGCTTACGTTTGAGCAGCGCACGGAAATGCTGCATACGGACAGGGACAGGTTTATAAAGTTGGTTGATGAATCGCTGCACCGCCATTTCCATGCGATACAGGCGCTCTGCGCGCGCGGAACGTATTTCTTTGATTACGGCAACAGCTTTATGAAGGCCGTGTACGACAGCGGCGTTAAGGAAATATCCAAAAACGGCTACGACGAAAAGGACGGCTTCATATTCCCCTCCTACGTTGAGGATATAATGGGGCCGGAGCTTTTCGATTACGGCTACGGGCCTTTCCGCTGGGTTTGCCTTTCGGGCAAGGAGAGCGACCTTGACAAGACCGACGCCGCCGCGATGAGCTGCATTGACCCCAACCGCCGCTTCCAGGACAGGGACAACTATATTTGGATACGCGATGCGAAGAAGAACAGGCTTGTTGTGGGCACGCAGGCAAGGATACTTTATCAGGATGAGCTTGGCAGGATGCGCATTGCGCTTAAATTCAACGAAATGGTGAGAAACGGCGAAATAGGCCCCGTAATGCTCGGGCGCGACCATCACGACGTTTCCGGCACCGATTCCCCCTTCCGCGAAACCAGCAACATTAAGGACGGTTCAAACGTTATGGCGGATATGGCGGTGCAGTGCTTCGCGGGCAACGCCGCGCGCGGCATGAGCCTTTGCGCGCTGCATAACGGCGGCGGAGTTGGCATAGGCAAGGCCATAAACGGCGGCTTCGGGCTGGTGCTGGACGGCAGCGAAAGGGTGGATGGCATAATACGCTCCGCCATGAGCTGGGACGTTATGGGCGGCGTTGCAAGGCGCAGCTGGGCGCGCAATGCGCACGGCATGGAAACGGCAATGGATTACAATGCCCGCCGCGCGAACGAAGGCCATATAACAATACCCTATATTGTTAATGACGGCATAATCGAAAAGGCCGTTGCCGATAAAATGAACAAATAAACCCGAAAGGAAAGCTAAAACAATGGAAAGAATAGTTGAATGCGTACCCAATATAAGCGAAGGCAGAAGGAAGGACGTTATAGAGGCCGTGGTGAACGAGGTTCGCTCCACGCCAAACGTAATGCTGCTTGATTATTCAAGCGACGAAAGCCACAACCGCTCCGTTATAACCTTCATGGGCGAACCGGCGGCCGTTGTTGACGCGGCGGTGAAGCTTGCCAAAAAGGCGGCGGAACTTATTGACCTTACAAAGCACACGGGCGAGCATCCCCGCATGGGCGCGGTGGACGTTATTCCGCTTATCCCCATTCGCGGCATCACAAAGGAAGAAACCGTTGAGCTTTCCAAAAAGCTTGGCGAGCGCGTTTGCATTGAGGCGGACATTCCCGTTTTCCTTTATGAGGACAGCGCCTCCGCACCCAACCGCACCAACCTTGCCGCAATACGCAAGGGCCAGTTTGAGGGCATGGCGGAAAAGGTGCAGCAGGACGAATGGGCGCCGGACTTCGGCGGCAGGCGCATCAACCCCACGGCGGGCGTTGTGGCCGTTGGCTGCCGTATGCCGCTTGTTGCGTTCAATATAAACCTTTCAACGAGCGATGTTTCAATCGCCAGCAAAATTGCAAAGATAATCCGCCGCTCCTCAGGCGGGCTGGACTGCGTTAAGGCGCTGGGCATAATGCTTGAGGACAGGAACATTGCCCAGGTTTCAATAAACATGACCGATTTCAGCCGCACCCCGCTTTACCGCGTGCTTGAGTTCGTGCGCTTTGAGGCGGCGCGTTACGGCGTGCAGGTTATAGGCACGGAGATAATCGGCCTTACGCCCATGCGCGCGCTGGTGGACTGCGCGGAATATTATCTGCAAATAGAAAACTTCGATGCGGATAAGCAGGTGCTTGAAAACTACATTCAGTAAAAAGGAGCAACCATGCCTACACTTATTTATAACATAGGCACGCTGCAAACCCCTTTGGGTAGCTTCCCCCACGCGGGGGCTGCCCAGGGCGAAAACAGAAAATACCACAACGCCGCCGTGCTTTGCGATGGCGGCATTATAAGGGCCGTGTATGAAAACGGCGCCCTGCCCGAGGTGAGCGCGGATACGCAAACCATAGACGCACAGGGCCGCCTTGTTACGCCCGGGCTTATAGACGCGCATACCCACCTGGTTTTCGGCGGCTGGCGGCAAAACGAAATTCCGTTAAAGCTTAAAGGCGCGGGGTATTTGGACATACTGCGCGCGGGCGGCGGCATACTTTCAACCGTGCGCGCAACGCGAAAGGCAAGCGAGGAGGAGCTTTTTGAAAAGAGCCGCGCCTTCCTTGACGAGCTGATGGCGCAGGGCGTTACGACCGCTGAGCTGAAAAGCGGCTATGGGCTGGATAAGGAAACGGAGCTGAAGCAGCTTAGGGTCATAAAAAGGCTGAATGAAGCCCATCCGATGGATGCTGTGGCTACGTACCTTGGCGCGCACGCCATACCCGAAGAATACGCGCTCAGGAGCGGCGAATATATAGACTTTATAATAAGCGACGTACTGCCCGAAATAAAGCGCCAAGGCTTGGCGGAATTCTGCGACGTTTTCCTTGAAACGGGTGTGTTCGGCGTTGAAGAAAGCAGAAGGCTGCTCACCGCCGCGCGGGAGATGGGCTTTGGGCTGAAGATACATGCGGACGAGATAGACGAGCTTGGCGGCAGTCAGCTTGCGGGCGAGCTTGGCGCGGTGAGCGCGGAGCATCTTATTGCCACGGGCGAGCGCGGCATGGAGGCCCTGGCCCGCGGCGGAGTCATAGCGGCGCTTTTGCCCTGCACATCGCTTTATCTGAACAAATCCTTCGCCCGTGCGCGGGACATGATATCGCGCGGCATACCCGTTGCGGTTGCTACGGATTTCAACCCCGGAAGCTGCCCTTCGCTCAACATCGGCCTTTGCATGACGATGGCGTATCTTAAATACCGCATGACGCCGGAGGAGATACTGTCCGCCGTTACGATAAACGCCGCCTGCGCCGTGAACCGCGGCGGGAGCAGCGGCACAATAGAGCCGGGCAAGAAGGCAGACATGGTTATATGGAACGCAGAGGATATGGAGATGCTGTGCTACCGCATGGGCAGCAATCTTGCGGGCACGGTAATTAAGAATGGCGCGATAGTCAAAAATAATATATAATAATCTGATAAGGCCTTGTGCCGAAGGAGAGGACATTTATGCTTAGCGAAATGAAGATTAACGATTATATAGACCTGCTTGCAAGCGACGCGCCCGCGCCCGGCGGCGGCAGCGCAAGCGCGCTTTGCGGGGCGCAGGGGGCGGGGCTTTGCGCAATGGTTGCGGCGCTGACGCTCGGCAAAAAGAAATACGAGGAGCATCAGGAGCTGTGCCGCGACGTTTACGAGCAGGCACGGACGCTGTCGGAGCGCATGTGCGCGCTGATAGACGAGGATACGGAGGCGTTCAACCGCGTTTCCGCCGCGTTCAAGCTGCCGAAGGACACGGATGAGGATAAGGCCGCGCGCAAGACCGCCATTGCGGAAGCTACGCTCGGCGCGACAATGGTTCCGCTCGATACGCTGCACCGTGCGCACGACGGGCTGGAGCTTGCGAAGATGCTTATAGGCAAAAGCAACACCAACTGCGCAAGCGATATAGGCGTTGCGGCGCTGAACCTGGTAAGCTGCGCACGCGGCGCATGGCTGAACATACTTATTAACCTTGGCGGCATTGCGGACGCGGAAAAGGCGCGTGAGATACGCGAAAAAGGCCAACATGTGCTTGCCGAATGCGAAAGCATGGGCGGCGATATATATGCGGCCATATTGAAACAAACGGAGGAATAACTAATGAGGGAGCTTCGCGGGGCGGAAGCGGCAAATGCGATATGCACAGATGCAATGCGGCAGACAGCCGAGCTTATCGAGCGCGGCATAGTGCCGTGCCTTGGCGTTGTGCGCATAGGCGACGACGCGGCGGACGCGGCATACGAGCGCGGCATAAGGAAGCGCTTTGACGCGGCGGGCGCAAAGGTGGAAAGCATTTGCCTGAGCGCGGACAGCACGCAGGAAGAAGCCGAGGAAGCCATAGCGAAGCTTGCCGCGGACGATTCCGTGCACGGCATATTGCTATTTATGCCCCTGCCTAAGCACCTTGACGCGGACAGGCTGCGCACGCTGATACCGGCTGAAAAGGACGCGGACGGCGCAAACCCGCTCAGCGCGGGGCTGCTTATGGGCGGGCGGGACTGCTTCGCCCCATGCACGGCGGAGGCCGTGATAAGGCTTATTGAGCATTATAAAATAGCCATCGGCGGCAAAAACGTATGCATAATAGGCCGCAGCAATGTTGTGGGCAAGCCGCTTGGGCTGCTGCTGCTCGGCAAAAACGCAACGGTCACCGTTTGCCACACAGCGACGCGGAACCTTGCCGCGCATACGCTGAATGCAGACATAATTATAGCCAGCGCGGGAAAGCCGGAGATGATAACGGCGGACATGGTGACGGAGCGGAGCATACTTATAGACGTTGGCATAAACACCGTTGACGGCAGGCTTTGCGGCGACATTGCCGCCGAGGCCTGCCAAAAGGCCGCGGCATATACCCCCGTGCCGGGCGGCGTGGGCGCGCTTACAACCGCCGTGCTGCTGATGCACACCGTGCAGGCGGCGATGAAGGCGCAAAAAGAATAAGGAGGACATTGACGTGAAAAGAACAACGGCAATATTCGCCCTGATACTTGCGGCGGCAATGCTGCTTGCGGGGTGCAAAAAGGAACCCTTGCCCGCAGTATACACGGTTTATTCATACGGCGCGCCGTATACCATAGAGACCCAAAGCCGCACCATATCGGACGGAACGTACACCTACGGCTACGAATACGCCGCATCAGGCAGCAGAGTGAGCTTCACCTATCCCGACGGGAACGTATACAGCGCGGGCATACAGTCTGCTAACAGCAGCGGGGCCGGCGGCGTGAGCGCGGGAACGATAAGCGCGGACTATGATTACAGCAGCGGCTATACCGACCCGCTTTCCCTGTGCTATGCGCTCGCCTCCCCGCGCGAGACGAAAAGAGCAGCTTCCTCCGGCAGCAATCATCCGTTTGTGGCGCTGCTGCTTTGCGGCGTTGGCATATTCAACCTTGCCGCGCCCAAGGCGAGCTGGTATCTAAGCTACGGCTGGCGCTTTAAGGACGCCGAGCCGAGCGACGCGGCAATAACCCTCAGCCGCATAGGCGGCGCAATCGCCGTAGTGATAGGCGTTATAATGCTGATAGCTTAAGGAGGTAAATCCACCATGAAACGGACAACGGCAATATTCGCCCTGATATTCGCGGCGATATTGCTTTTTGCGGGGTGCAAAGCCAGTCAGGTATACACCGTTTATTCAAAGGGCGTTACGTACACTGTGGACAAGGCGGAGCAAACCATAACGGACGGCAAGGATATATACAAATACGAATGCGACCCGTCCGACGGCGGCGGGTACACAGTGAAATTCATCTATCCCGACGGCAACGCCTATACCGTTGTCAGCCACGAATTACAGGAGGACTTCGACCCCGGCTGCGGCTACGTTGACCCGCTTGAGCTTGACGATGTGTTCGTAAACAGAGAGTAAAAAACTACCCCGGCAGGGATTCCCGCCGGGGCTTTTTGTTTCGCTAATGGCAAAGCGATTGGTTATCAGTTGAGTTTGTTTTTCTTATTCTTGCGGTTCAGCAGCCAGCCAACGAACATGAATGCCGCGAATACTATCAAATACCACACGTTCTCCATGCCGTGGCCTACTATGCAGGCATACACCATGAACAGGCTGCATATTATGCCAAGCGCGGGCAGTACGAAGCGACGGAATGCCTTTTCATCCTTCTCCTTCTTCATCCATGCTATGAAAATGGGGATATAGAGAAGATATATGGTGATTATGGGCAGCTCCGAAGAATCGAACACGAAGGGGCCGCTCCACGTTCCCGCAAGGCAGGCAAGATAGAAATACATGCCCCAGAAGCCGGTAATAAGCAGCGCGAATATGGAAGCGTTGTTAGGCATGTTGGTTTCGGGGTCAACCTGGGCAAACACCTCCGGACGAGGGCCTTCGCCGCGCACAGCCAGCGCGTACATGCCGCGCGTGCAGCCCAGCATAAGGCCGTTCATGGTGCCTATGCAGGAAATGGCTATGAACAGGTTAAGTATGTTGCCAAGCACGTTGCCGAATATGTTGGTGAAGGCGGTGGTTGCGCCGTCCGCCATAAGGGTTTCTACCGTTGCGCCGCCAGCAACGCCCACGTAGTACGCAATGTATACTGAAATTATGATTATGCCGCCGATTACGAGCGCCTTAGGCAGGTTGCGCTTGGCGTCCTTCAGTTCGGAATTTATGCTGGTTGCAATTATCCAGCCTTCGTATGCAAAGGCCGTTGCGCAAACGGCGCTGAGCAGCAGGGAGCTTGTGCTTGCATCGCCGGGGAGAAGATCCTTTGCCGCGGCAAAGTTGTTCACCAGCATGTGCGTGGGGCTGACAAGGCCGACTATTATGCCAACAACAGCCATGAGCCCGAGAGGTATAAGCTTTATCACGGTGGTGGAAGTCTGAATCTTGCCGGCAAGCTTGGGGGAGATTGCGTTCACGAAGTACGCGCAGCACATATAGAACATCATCAGCGCAATGCACTCCGGCCCTATCACGCAGCCGCCTTCAGCCGCGGGGATTATGAGCGGGAAATCGGGCCAGCAGGACGTGATGAAAACGAGGGTATAGCGCGCGCTGAGCCAGCTGAGAACGCTGGTGAGCGTGGGGTAATAAATGGTGCTCATGAACCAGCCCACATAGTAGCCGTACTTGCCGCCTACCGTGGCCTCGGCATAGTCAACTATGCCGTTCACCTTAATGTATTTCTGCGCCATCATGGCGAACGCCAGTATGCACACCAGCATTATAACGCCGCCGATTATCCACGCCAGTATGCCCAGCGGAAGGTCGCCGTCGGTCTTTTGCAATATGGTCTGCGCCTTAAAGAATACGCCCGAGCCTATAACGATGCCTACTACCATACAGATAGCCGTAAATAGACCGTATTTTTTGCTCAGCTTCGACGTGGATTCCATGCCTGATACCTCCGATATAGTATAATAAAAAATTTATAAGTTGTCCGACAATAAGCTGCACATTTGACATCTTATCCGACAACTAATTATACAGATTATACATAGTCAATATGTCGATGTCAATATAAAGTTTACATTTACGCCGCAATATTATATATTATATACTTTAACCGGTAAAGGAATGTATGCATGGGGACTTTAACTCCCTCAGTCTATTCGCTAACGCTCATAGCCAGCTCCCTCGAAGAGGGAGCCTTTGGGATGTGCCTTACAAGCTTACATATAGCCTCCCTGTCGAGGGAGGTGGGTTTTGCGAAGCAAAAGCCGGAGGGAGTTAGCCTGCCCTGAAAGGGGAGGTGGATGCGAGCAAAGCGAGCAGACGGAGGGGTTGCATCGGGGCTGCTGTTATTTACGTCAACCCCTCAGTCTCGCCTACGGCTCGCCAGCTCCCCGTAAAGGGGAGCCTTTTGGATTGAGTTTATACTGCACCAAAAGGCGCCCCCGCAAGCGGGGGAGCTGTCGGCGTAAGCCGACTGAGGGGGAACATCTCGTGCCATTTTGCATTTCCGAGCCGTTCCCCTTTCGTCACGGCTTTCGCCGCGACACGAACGCTGGTTGGAATATGGTCGTCTTGCTTCGCTGCCGCTTGCAATACTCCCTATTCCGCCCGATTCTCCCCTCGCTGCATCGCCCACTGGGCGTGCTCGGCTCGAATCCCCCGCAAGCGGGGACAGCTTTTGGTCAGAGATTGAACCATAAGAATGAGAGAGTACACAAAAAGGAGCGCATCCACGCTCCTTTCTTTAACTTTGTTATGCTTTTTAGCCCTTCACCGCGCCGGCTGCAACGCCCTTTATTATGTGCCTCTGGCAGGTGAGATAGAATATGATTATGGGCACAATGCTCAGCAGTATCAGTGCCATTGTAACGCCTAAATCCACCGCGCCGTAGCTGCCCTTTTGATACTGTATCAATATGGGTATGGTCATGTACTTCGTGCGGTCAAGCACCAGATACGGCAGCAGATAGTCGTTCCATATCCACATTATTTCAAGCACGCCAACGCTTATCAGCGTGGGCTTGAGCATGGGCAGCACCACCATGAAGAACGTGCGGAACGGGCCGCAGCCGTCTATGGCCGCCGCTTCCTCTATTTCCACCGGCAATGACTTTACGAACCCCGCGAACATGAATACCGCAAGCCCCGCGCCGAAGCCAAGGTAAATTATGGGTATTGTCCAAGGGGTGTTAAGGCCGACCGATTCAAGCGAGCGGCTAAGGAAGCTGTAATACGGTATATGCACGCTGTCCGCAGTTTTGGCGAGCGTAAACATGACCATCTGGAACGGCACAACCATCGAAAACACGCACATGAGATACACCAGCTTGCAGAAGCGGCTGTTCACGCGGGTTATGTACCACGCGGCCATGGACGTGCAGATGAGTATGAGCGCGGTTGAGAATATGGTTATAACAAGGCTGTAGCCAACCGCCTTAAAGAAGGGGTAGTTGCCGTAATTCATGCCCTTGATATAGTTATCAAGCCCAACACAGGATTCCTCCGTTGGCAGGGCAAACGTTTCCGTATTTATGTATGCGTTCGCCTTGAAGGAGTTGATAAGCACGGTAACTATCGGCAGAATGTATATTATGCTTATTACCGCAAACAGTATGGTAAGGAAGGTTTTGCTCTTTTTACTGTTTCTGAATACGGAGCGGTTCATTACTGCTGCACCTCCTTTTTGCGCGTTGCATTAAGCTGAATAAGCCCAAGCGCGGCAACCAGCAGGAAGAATATTACCGCCTTTGCCTGACCCACGCCGCGGGAGTTGGAGTTTTGATAGAATGTATTATATATGTTCAGCGCCAGCATTTCCGTGGTCTTTATCACGTTGCCGTCGGCAAGGAACCTGAACGGCTGGCCGCCGTTGAGCGCCATGTTCTGATCAAACAGCTTGAAGCCGTTCGTAAGGGAAAGGAACGTGCATATGGTTATGGAGGGCATAACGCATGGTATGGTGACATGGAAAAGCGTCTGCCAGCCGTTTGCGCCGTCTATCTTCGCGGCCTCTATCAGCTCCTCCGGCACGCTTTGCAGACCAGCGATGTATATTATCATCATGTAGCCTATCTGCTGCCAGCACATAAGTATTATCAAGCCCCAGAAGCCAAGCGTGCTATCCAGCAGAATGCTTGTGCCGTAGCGGCTTAGTATGCCATCGAATATCATGGACCAAATATAGCCCAGCACTATGCCGCCGATAAGATTGGGCATGAAGAACACGGTGCGGAATATGTTTGAACCTTTTATGCCGCGGGTAAGCGCATAGGCCACAGCGAAGGCAATAACGTTTATTAGTACAAGCGACACTATTGCGAACAGCGCCGTAAACCAAAACGAGTGCATAAAGGAGGAATCGCTCAGGGCCTTTATATAGTTATTAAGGCCAATGAATTTTGCGTTGCTGGTGGTTTTGAAATTGCAGAAGGAAAGGTATACGCCCTTTATGAACGGGTATACGAATCCGATTGCAAACGCGGCCACGGTAGGCAGCAAAAACAGCGGGAACCATTTGCGTATGGTGCCGCTGAGCATATTGCCGTTCACGGCCAGACTGTGCCGCTTTTTCGGCTTTTTTTGTTCCATACAGACCTCCTTTATATTAAGCGAAATAAGGCGAGCCGCCTTATTTTTGATTATACATAATTTTGTGCGCTTTTTCCAGTCCTCAACCGAAGAAATGAAATTTTCCTCCGGTTCAGGACTGGGCGGGCAAATGCCCGCCCAGAAAGAAGTTGATATGGATTAGATTACTGATTCTGATACTGTACGGCCCAGCCGTTGACGTAGGCGTTTACCAGATCGTCCCAGGAGCCGGTGCCGGCGGAGTACTGGGTCAGAGCGGCAACGATGCCGTCACGCCAGGTTTCCACGTTGGGGGTGTAAGTGAATTCCCAAGTTACGGTGTAGTTGCCGGCGGCAGCGTAATCCGCAGCGGCCTTGCAGAACACGTTCTCGGGCTCGGCAGCGCTCTTGAACGGGCAGGGGCCGAACTCGTCAGCCATCATCTTGGTGCCGCTCTCGCTGGTTACTACCCAGTACATGAAGTCCAGAGTAGCCTGGATATCATCCTCGCTGGCCTTGCTGTTAACGGCCCAGCAGTTTTCGGTGCCGGAGCACAGGCCGGCCTTTTCTTCACCCTCTACACCGCAGTAGATGGGGATCATGGTCAGATCGTCCTTGTTCATGCCAAGGTCGTTTACCAGGGTGTTGTATTCCCAGGAACCGTTCTGGAAGAACACGGCCTTACCCTGAGCAAATTCAGCCTCGGAATCGCCGGCGGTCTTGCTGGGCAGATCGCTGGGCGCGCAGGTGCTGTTGTTGATGTAAAGATCCCAGATGTTCTTGAAGTTGTCAAGATACTTGCCGGTAACGGTGGCGGGCTGGGAGGTTACGTTGTCGTCACGGAACTCATAGAACAGGGGCAGGTTGGTCAGATGGCCGCTGAAGCGCCAAGAGGAGGAGCTGTCCAGACCTGCGCTGGAGAACGCGGAGAAGCCGAGTTCGTCCTTGCGGGCGGTGATGTCCTCAACAACAGCCTTAAGAGTTTCAAAGTTGGTGATTTCGCTTACCTGATGGCCGGCCTTTTCAAGCAGGGCCTTGTTGACTATAAGACCATAGGACTCATAGCAATAAGCGATGCAGTAAACTTCGCCGTTCTCGCCGAAAAGGTTGAAGTCATCGGTGTTCATTTCCTTATAAACATCGGTGTCCTTCAGATCCAGGCAATAGTCGCCCCAAGTGGCAAGGCTTGCTTCGTTGCCGCACTGGAACAGGGTAGGCATGCTGCTCTTGTCCATTTCGGCGGTGAGGGTTTCCTCATAGGTGCCGCTTGCGGCGGTAACAACCTGCACGGGTACGCCGGTCAGCTCGGTATATTCCTTAGCCAGCGCCTGCCAGCCCTCATCGGCCTCGGGCTTGAAGTTGAGATAATACACGGAGCCCTTCGCCTCGGCGGGTTCGGTGGAGTCCACGGGAGCCGCGGTCGGCTCGGTGGTGGCGGGCACGGCGCTCGCCTCGGGAGCCTGAGTGGGCTCAACGTCGTTATTGCCGTTTGCCTGGCAACCCACCACGGAAAGCACCATGGTCAGCATCAATACGATAGCCAGAACCTTCTTCATTGTAGTTTCCTCCTAAAATAAATTTGTTCTTGTTTATGCTAAAGCGCGTTTTGCGCCTTATGCCGTGTTTAACTTATATGCTTTACGCTCGCGCCCTGTATCAGCTCCGTCTCAAGCTGAATATGCTTCGGTGCGCAGTCCGTATCCATGCTTTCAAGCAGCAGCTCAACGCTCCTGTCCGCAAGCTCCTGCTGCGGCTGGCGCATGGTGGCAAGCGCGGGGTGATAATACTGCGCAAGCTCAATTCCATCGTATCCTATCACCGATACGTCCTCCGGCACCCTTTTGCCGGAATCCATAAGCGCCCTTGCCGCGCCTATGGCCATTGTGTCGGACATGGCGAATATCGCCGTATAGTCGGGGCCTGTGTACTCCTTTATCCTTTCATATGCGCAGGAGAAGGAGAACGGTGAAACAAGTACGCGGCTGCTTTCAAGCGTTTTGCCGTGCTCCTTAAAGCTGTCCAGCACGCCCAAATACCTTTGATGCGCCATGTTGCAGCCCTGCGTTTCGCCGCTGAGAATCACCATGTTCTCGTGCCCGCAGTCGAAAAGGTAATCAATCGCTTTCTTCGCGCCCTGCCTATCGTCCACGCTCACGCTTGATACGTTGGGCGCGCAGCCTTCCGCCGCGTTAACGGTTGAGTATACGCAGGGGATGGGCAGACGGCTGAGCATTGCGCCGTTATCCGTATGGCATCCGCCCATGAATATTATCCCGCGCACCTTGCGCTCCGCGTATACGCGCAGTGCCGCCGCGGCTTCATCATCGTTTTCGTCTATATAATGGGGCAAAAACCTGAGCCCTGCGGCCTCTATCCGCTTTTGCAGCAGCTCCAGTATGCCGGAGAAGAAAAGGTTGTTTCGCCCGCGCACTATTACCGCAACGCAGTCGGTTGAAAGCTGCTTCAGGTGCTTTGCGTTGCTGTTCGGCTCGTAGCCGTAACGCTCTATCACTTCCATAACGCGCCCGCGGGTATCCTCGTTCACGTCCGGCCGCTTGTTCAGCACGCGCGATACGGTGCTGACACCCACGCCTGAAAGCCGGGCTATCTCCTTTATCGTCATGCGCGCAACCATACCTTACATCTCTCTTCCGTGCTTACTGCTCTTCAACCAGTGGAACCGTACCCGGCAACGTTTCCGGTATCGTTTCCGGATTTAATTTTAGCAGTGGTTAAAAATATTGTCAATATATAATCGCATTATTTTTGGCAAAATTTTAGCGGGGGAGGGATTGTTTTTTTGTGTAAGTGCGGATAGTGGCTTTGCTGTTTAACTCAACCCCTCAGTCACGGCTTGCGCCGTGCCAGCTCCCCGTGCGGGGAAAGTGTCGCGGCGTAGCCGTGACGAAAGGGGAAAGGCTCGGAGATGCTAAGCTGTTTTAGCATTCCCCCCTCAGTCTGTTCACTGTCGTTCACAGACAGCTCCCCCGCAAGCGGTGGCGCCTTTAGTGCGCTTTACAAACTCTCATATTAAGCCTCCCTCGGTGAGGTTCGGAGTTGAGCGCGTCCTGTGGACGAGTAAGCAAAACGGAGAACGGGCAGGAACAGGGAGAATTACGAACGGCAGTGAGTAAGGCGACCTTGTTCCAACCAGAGTGGCCCTGCGTAGCAGGGGAGGTGGCTTTTGCGAAGCAAAAGCCGGAGGGAGTTAGCCTGCCCTGAAAGGGGAGGTGGACATGAGCGTTAGCGAATGGACGGAGGGGTTGAAAAAGAAAGAGGCTTCACTTATTTACGTCAACCCCTCAGTCGGCTTCGCCGACAGCTCCCCGTAAAGGGGCGCCTTTTGGCGTTCCTTACAAACTCTTATACAGTCTTGGCGGGCCGCCAATGACGGCCCCTACAACGCATCTTATAAGCTTTTGGCATAAACAAGGGGACGCTTTGCGTCCCCACATCTTCACAATCTCCCACGATCACCCGCCGATAGGCGGATTTCACATGGCGGAGCCATATTTCGCATTGCGTAAGCAATATTTCACTGCGCATGGGCGCAATTTCACCGCGCGCGTAAGCCCGCTACTTTCCCGTTTGCGTGCGGTACATGTCCGCATATTTGCCGTTCAGGCGCATCAGCTCATCGTGCGTGCCCCGCTCGGCTATGCGGCCGTTTTCGATGAGTATTATCACGTCCGAATCGCGGACGGTGGAAAGCCGGTGCGCTATTATGAAGGACGTTCTGCCGCTGCAAAGCTTCAGCATTGCGCGGCGTATCTTTTGCTCCGTTACGGTATCGACCGAGCTTGTGGCCTCGTCCAGTATCAATATGGGCGCGTTTGTAAGCACCGCGCGCGCTATCGTCATAAGCTGCCTTTCACCCTGCGAAAGCTCCGCGCCGCCCTGCTCAAGCACGGTATCGTAGCCGTTCGGCAGGCGCTCTATGAATGCATCCGCGCCGCACATTTCTGCCGCCGCGCGAACGTCGTCCGTCGATGCGTCCGCATGGCCGTAGGCTATGTTGTCCTTTACCGATTGGGCGAACAGCGCCGTATCCTGAAGCACAACGCCGAACGCGCGCCGTAAATCATGCAGCCTGTAATCCCGTATGTCGTGCCCGTCAAGGAGTATTCTGCCGGAGGTAACGTCATAAAAGCGGGTGAGCAGGCTTATTATCGTTGTTTTGCCCGAACCGGTCGGGCCGACTATCGCAACGCGCGTGCCCGCGGGAATTTTGAGCGAGATGCCGTTGAGCACCTGCTTGCCGGCGACGTAGGCAAAGCACACGTTGTCAAACTCTATTTCGCCCTCTACGCGCTCAAGGGGCAGCGCATCATCCGCATCCTTTGGCTCGCTTTGTTCATCCAGCATTTCAAACATGCGCTCCGCGCCGGCAACGGCGGTTTGGAAGCTGTTATATATGTTTGCAACCTCCATAAACGGGCGCGTAAACTGGCGCACATACAGAAGAAAGCTTGTTATCATGCCTATATCCGTTATGCTGCCGCGAAGGTACATGAGCGCGCTGAAAACGGAAACGGAAAGATAGCAAAGGTTGTTTATAACGTTTGTAATGGGCATAAGGCAGCCGGAATACACCAGCGCCTTTATGGATACGGCGCAGAGTTTTTCGTTCTTCCGGTCAAAATCGGCCTGTGCCTGTTCCTCGCGGCAGAATGCCTTAACAACGCTCAGGCCGGATATGCTTTCCTCTATCTGCCCGTTAAGTATGCCAAGATCGCGCTGCCGTTCCTTAAAAAGCTTTTTTGTGCGCTTGGTTACCACCTTTGTAAGCAGCGTTATCAGCCCAACGCCCGCAAAGGCGATAAGCGTAAGCAGCGGGCTTGTGAGCATCATCATTACAAAAACGCCTATCACCGTGAAGCAATGCATAAGCAGCTGCGTAAGCGAATTGGATATGGTGGTGCTTATGTTGTCCACGTCGTTTGTAAGGCGGCTCATCAGCTCGCCATGCTGATGCATATCGAAAAAGCTGAGCGGCAGTTCGCGTATTTTATCGAACAATGTCCGCCTTAGGTGATCTATTATGCGCGGGGAAACGGAAGCCATTATGTATTTTTCAAGGAACTTCATAAGCCAATCGAAAACATACATGGCTATGAGCGCGATAAGCGCGCCCGTAACCGCGCTGCCTTGGCTTATCTCCGTTACGGCGCGGCCGGTTATGAGCGGGGATATAACCGCCGCAATGCTGCTGAGTGCGGACAGCACCAATATAAGCCCCATGCCGCGGCTTTTTTTGCGCACAAGCTGCCAAAGGCGCATAAGCGTGCCGCGCATATCCTTGGGCTTTACTACCACAAGGCCCTTGCTTGGGCGGGCGATGCCGCTCAGGTTGGACGGCGGCGGTGTTGCTCCGTTAGTTGCCATCGGCTTCACCCCCTATCTGAGAAGCGTATATTTCGCGGTAAAGCGGGCAAATGCGCATCAGCTCATCGTGCGTGCCAAGGCCGCGCATAAGCCCGTTTTCAAGGCAAAGTATCCTGTCCGCCTTCATAACGGTTGAAATCCGCTGGCTTATCAAAAGCACGCTCATGCCCCGCGCGGTTTCGCGTATGCCGCTTAATACGCGCGCTTCCGTATCGGCGTCAAGCGCGCTTGTGCAGTCGTCCAGTATAAGTATCTTGGGCGTGCGTATAAGCGCCCTTGCAAGCGAAAGCCGCTGCTTCTGCCCGCCGGAAAGGTTCACGCCGCCCTGACCGAGTATTGAATCATAGCCGTTTGGCGTATTTTTTATGAACTCATCCGCGCAGGCCGTGCGGCAGGCGGAGTCAAGCTCCTCCTCAGTCGCGTCGCTTTTGCCCCAAAGGAGATTGTCCCGTATGGTGCCGCTGAAAAGCAGCGCCTTCTGCGGCACAACGGCTACCGCCGCGCGCAGCGTATGCTCGTCCATGCTGTTCACATTGCAGTCGTCTATATATACCGCGCCCTCCGTAGCATCGTAAAAGCGGGGGATAAGGTTTATAAGCGTTGTTTTGCCCGCGCCCGTGGGGCCGATTATGCCGAGCGTTTCCCCTTCGCGCACGGTCAGGCTTATGCCGCTTAGTGAATCCTTTGCGCTCATTGCGTAGGCAAAGGAAACGTTATCGAATTTTATGTTGCCGCGTATTTCGGGCGAAAGCGGGCTTTCCGCGCGCGGCTGGGCGGGCTTTTCGTCAAAAACCTCCTGTATGCGGGCGGAGGACGCCATTGCGCGCACGGCAACGTTTATAACGTTGGCAATTCTTGTAAGGGCGAAAAGCACCTGCGTCATATAATTTACCGATGCCATAAGCTTGCCGATCTCGCCGGCGTTCTGGCTGCGGGAAATATACAAAAGCACAACTATGCCCATGTTCACCGCCAAATTGATAAGCGGATTAAAAAGCGCGTTTGCATGCAGGGCGCTTGTGTTGGCGGCGGCAAGCTCCCCGCTTGCGGCGTTGAACTTCTTTTCCTCCGCTTCTTCGGCATTGAACGCCTTTACCACCCTTACGGATGAAAGGAACTCCCGCGCGGCGGCGTTGAGCGCATCCAGCTTTTTCTGCACCCTGCCGAAGCGCGGATAGCTGATTTTCACGTTGCCCAGTATAAGAAAACCCACGATTATAATTATGACTATCAGCACGGGCGCCTGCCGCGGCGTTTGCATTATTATCAGCGCCACCGCGCCTATGCAGGTTATGGGCGCCTTGACCATCATGCGCATCATGCTGTTTATGAATTCCTGAATCTGCGTAACGTCGTTTGTTATGCGGGTTATTATGCCCGCTGGCTGCAAAACGTCTATATTTTCAAGGGAGAGCCGCTGCACGCTTCGGTACATATCGCGCCTTAGCTCAAGCGCAACGGTTTGGCTGGTGCGCACGGAAAAATAGTTGCGCATAAGCGCGCCGGCCGCACCAACGGCGGCAATGCAGAGCATTATAAGCCCGTAATGCAGAATTTGGTCAACGTCCGCGTTCTTTATGCCCCTATCCACAATATAGGACATGAACGTGGGCTGCAAAAGATCCGCCGCAGCTTCCAGCGTTAAAAACATTGTGGAGAGCAAAAATGAGATCCAATGGCGTTTTATATATTCGAATATCAGCTTCATGTTATGCGTTCGCCCTGCTTTTCCTGGGATAGCGGGCGGAATAGTCCGCCGTAAGCTTTTCAAGCAGCTTCAAAAGCTCCTCCTGCTCGGTTTCGTTAAGGTTGCTCATCAGCTCATGGCGCACCTTGTCCCGCTTGGCATAGGCTTCCTGCGCGGCGATGCGGCCTTCTTCCGTAAGCGATATGTTTATGGTACGGCGGTCCTTATCGTTGGCGGTGCGCTGTATAAGCCCCGCCGCTTCAAGCTTTGCAAGCACCTCGCTTGCGGAGCCGGGCTGAATGTCCAGCCGCTCGGTAAGGGCGGACTGGGTTATTACATCGCCGCTTTTCAGCAGCACCGTGAGCACGCGCCGCTGGCTGCCGCGCCCGTCGTAGGTATCCCTGAGCACGCGGCTTATTTTCCAAAAGTTGGAAACAAGCTTGCCCACGGTGTCCTTTTCATTATATGAATACATAAGTGCGCTCCTTTGTATAATTGTTAGGTACCTTGATATTTTGCGCCCTTTGACGGAATTTGTCAAGGTACCTAAACAATATTCCCTGTTGTGCGGATGCGGCGCGGGCAATATAATAAAGGAAAGAAAATCTGCGGAGGATGCTATGCATATAGAGCAATTCGTTATGGCATATGAGGTGGAGCAGGATAGGCTCCGCGCGCTGGTGCCGCACGGGTTCAAATCGCTCAGGCCCGTGCTCAGGATAAACGCGGAAATACGCGGCGGCACGCCATACGTTGAGTTCAACACAGCCGTGGAGGCGCAGGACGGCACACGCGGCTGGATAAACATAGGCGCATGGGTGGATGGGAGCTTCACACGGGAGGGCGAAACCGTTGCGTTTGAAACGGACATGCTGCGCATAAGCTTCACGGGAGTTGGCATACGGGGCGGCTGCCCTGCGGAAAAGGACAACGCCGGCTGCTATTATCCGCGCGCGCTTGATTATGTACTGCGCCCTGCGGAAAGGATAGACTTTCCCAAGGAATTTTGTGATTGCAGCTTTACCTGGCTAACAAAGGCCGGCACAAGCGGCCAAAGCACGGGCAAATCAGTACCCGTTTTTCCGACCGAGCAGCAGGTGCTTTACCCGCGGCAGATGTTCTCCGTGACCAACGCCGCCGCAATACCCTGCAAGCAGGTGGTTGGGGCATATAAGGTGGAGTTCGAGCGGGAGCAGCAATAACGCATTCATGAATAACGATACGGAATTATTGAAAAAACGCTTTGCGGAGCTTTCCCGCCGCGCGGACGGGCGCGGCTGCTTGCTGTACAGCGGGTTTCTTTCGCTGAACGAGCAATCCGCCCTTGCGTCCATAGCCCGCACATTGCCCGCGCCGTATTCGCTTTACGGCGGGGCGGAGGGGTGCGAACGGCGCATGGCACGCTTCGGCTACGCGGAGGGGGACGACACGGAAGGCTACCCGATAGACATAATAGAAATTGCACCAAAGAGCGAGAGGTTCGCGTCCGACCTTACCCACCGCGACTTCCTTGGCGCGCTTATGCACACGGGCGTTGAGCGCGAAAAGATAGGCGACATAATAGTGCGCGGCAAGCATGCCTATGCGTTTGTTGAAGCACCGCTTGCGCCGTACTTTGCGGATACGCTTGAAACCGTGGGGCGGACGAGTGTTGTCTGCCGCGCGGGCGCGGTTGTGCCGGAAGGTGAGCTTTTCCGTGCGGAGGAGAGCATTGTGCGCGTATCAAGCCTTCGCCTTGATGCATTGATCGCGCAGGCGTTCCGCCTTTCCCGCGGCGATGCGGCGGAGCTTTTCACAGCGGAGCGCGTATTTGTGAACGGCGCGCTTGCAAAGGGCCCTTCCGCTGCGCCAAAAGAGGGGGACATAATCTGTCAAGAGTCACATAGTTTACAGATTGTGCAATCACATGGTTTACACATTGAGC
>ENA-UOOD01001139-UOOD01001139.1-human-gut-metagenome-genome-assembly--contig:-CS67-NODE-1139-length-28340-cov-13.366767_pt1 | contig 28340 bp, 27 predicted proteins | sample MGYA00242464_ERZ724011 | MGnify/ENA metagenome assembly ERZ724011 | reverse complement strand
CTGGCCTCATAAAAAATATTTTTGCTTTTTTGTGCATTTACTCTTGACAAACGGCCGTTTCACTCTATATGCACGCGCTTTATTTCGTTGCCGGCCCTTCCTATATATTTAAGCAGGTCCTCCATGCTTATTGCGAGCGACGCCGTGGCCACGCACGGATGCACGCACACCATGTTCATATCAAAAATATCCTCGTCAATAGCCACCACAACGTCCCTTGCGCTTTCGCGGTAAAGCGCCATAGGCGTTACGCTGCCCGCAACAAGCCCCAGCTTATCCATAAGCTGCGCATCGGAGCAAAAGCTCAGCCGCGACGAACCAAGCTGCCTTGAAACATCCCCCGTCCTGAACGGCTTGTCCGCGCATATCAGCAAAAGATAAAATTTTGTGCCGCTGCGGTTGCACAAAAACAGATTCTTAAAATGCTGCGCCCCTATGTCCGCGCCTATGCCTTCGCAGTCGTGCATCGTGCGCGCACAGGGATGCTCGTAGCGGCGGTACTGTATGCCCATTTCGTCAAGCAGCTCCAGCACCGGCCTTTCGCGTTCGTCTATCGCCATCGTTCTCACCTTCCCGGCATATATTTACACATAAATGCATATTATAGCATAGCACGCTTTGGGCGAAAAGGGCTACGCAATCGAAATATAGCAAATGCTTATAATAAGGCGTTAATATTTATACGCAAACGTAAAGCTCCCCTAAATTGCAGGCTTAACGGGGGGCATTCGCCGATAAATACATAACAAACGATAAAACACGGCTTTAGCCGCTTGCAAATAAACATTCCGTTAAGTATAATGATAATAGGCATAGTTGCCTTAACATCGGGTTCATGCAACGGAGCATGCACTGATATGCCATATATGGCAGCTCTTTATAATAAGCGCTGCTTATGGCATAATTATAAGCAAAAGGAGGAAAATGCCTTGGCAACCATGATTGAACGCATCGCGGCGGCGGAGGAACGGGCCGCGGCGATAAAGAAGCAGGCAGCGGCGGATGCGCGCGCACGCATAGACGCGGCGCAGCAGGCGGCGGACAAGGCCACCGCGGACGCACGCGCAGAGCAGCGCGCAAAGCTGGCGGAAGCGGAAAAGCAGGCCGAAGCCGAAGGGCAGAAGCTTTTTGACGCGATAATGGCCGAAAACGCCGAACGCGCGGATAGCGAGCGCGCCGCAGCGGCGAAGAAGCTTTACGCGGCGGCGGAATATATAATAGGAAAGGCGGGACAGGCATGATAGTTCCAATGAAGCGGCTCACGCTTATCGGCCTATCCTGCGAAAAGGAAAGCACCCTGAAGGCGCTGCAAAGGCTGGGCGCGGTGCAGCTTATTTCCGAAGGGGAACTGACCGACAGCGAAAAGCTTAGGCAGCTTACCGCCAAGGCGGACAGGCTTAACGCCGCGCGCAGGGCCATAAAGCCATATTATAAAAAGCCCATGCTCTCCCCCACCCCGCAGTGCACCGAGGCTCAGCTTGAAGCCATTCAGCCGGAGGGCGACACGCTTTGCCAAAGCATAGAAAAGCTGGAAGCGGAGCAGGCAGAGAAGCGGGCGGAGCTTGAAAGGCTGGCGGCGCTGAGGGCGCAGCTTGAGCCATTCCGCGAGATGCTGACCCCGCTTGAGGCCATACATTCCACCAAGCACATAGCATACATACTTGGTACGGCGGACGCGAAGGCGATGGACGCAGTGGATAATATTGAAGCAGCGCTCGATACGCACATTGGCCTTGAAGCATACCCGAACGAAAACCTTACGGCAGTTGTTATAGCCTGCAACAGGGACGAGCGGGACGCCATACTGCGCTACGTTAAGGACGCGGGCTTCAATGAGTTCATACCGCCTAAGCTTACCGGCACGGCGAGCGAGAACATGGAAAAAGCCGCAAAGCAGATGGACGCGACAGAGGCGGAGCTTTACAGGATAGCATCCGAGCTGACGGCAGCAGCGGAGAAGCGCAGCCGGCTTGACATGGCTGCGGACGCATACGCCATAGAAAAGCAGCGCGCGGAGGGCGAAACGGCGCTCAAGTCCACGCAGTATGCATATATACTGGACGGCTGGGCGCGTGCGGACAAGCTGGACGAAATTCAGCTTGCGGTATCAAGCGTTACGGACGCATATTATATCGAAACGCGCGATCCTTATGCCGATGAAAACCCGCCAACTGCTACGAAGAACAAAAAGCTGATCGAGCCGTTTGAGGTCATAACCGAAATGTATGCCCTGCCGTCCTACCGCGGAATAGACGCGGCGGCGGTGATGGCGCCGTTTTACTTTTTGTTTTTCGGCATGATGCTATCAGACTTTGGGTACGGCATGCTGCTTTTCATAGGCGGGCTGTTATTCACCCGCTTCCTAAAGCCCAAAGGGGACACGGCCAAGCTTGTTAAGGTGATAACCTACGGCGGACTTTCAACGATGCTGTGCGCGCCGTTTATAGGCACGTTCTTCGGCGTTGAATGGAACACCCTGTTCAATACCACCGTATTCCCCCTGCTGTTCGATCCCATGACGGACGTTATGCAGATGATGCTGCTTTCCTGCGGGCTGGGCATAGTGCATATGTACACGGGCATAATCGTGAAAATGTATATGTGCTTCCGCGATGGCGATGCGCAGAGCGCCATATTCGATCAGCTTAGCTGGATGCTGCTTTTGACGGGGCTTATACTGCTCTTTGCCGCGCCCGCGATAAAGACGGTATCGCTCGTGCTGATAGCCCTTGGCGGCGGCATGCTGCTGCTGTTCTCCGGCCGCTCGATAAAGAACCCCGTAATGCGCCTTGGCAAAGGCTTGAGCGCGCTTTATAACATAACAGGGTACTTGAGCGATATTCTCTCCTATGTGCGCATATTCGCGCTTGGCCTTGTTTCGGGCGCTATGGGCATGGTGTTCAATCTTATAGGCGGCATGGTATACGATGCGCTGGGCGGGCTTGGCATAATAGGCATTGTGATAGGCTTTATACTGGCGGCGGCGCTGCTTATCGCGCTGCACATGTTCAGCCTTTTCATAAATACGCTGGGCGCGTTCGCGCACACGGCAAGGCTGCAGTTTATAGAGTTCTTCGGCAAGTTCTATGAAGCGGACGGCGTTAAGTTCAAGCCGCTCGCCATGAATACGGACACCGTGAACGTTATAGATTCCGGCGCGGAATAATTTGCGTTTAACCCGCCATGGCGGGATGAAATAATAACCAATTACAACATTTTTTCAGGAGGAACATTAAAAATGGAAGGCAGTATTTTTTCCACCCTTACTTCAAACGAACTCGGCATATTCTTCACGGGCCTCGGCGTTGCGCTTTCGGCCATACTTTCGGGCATAGGCTCCGCCATAGGCGTGGGCAAGGCCGGTCAGGCCGCCGCCGGCGTTATAGCCGATCAGCCGGAGCGCTTCGGCAACTGCCTGGTGCTTGAGCTGCTGCCCGGTTCGCAGGGTATATACGGTTTCGCCGTATCCATACTTATACTCATATTCTCCGGCCTTCTCGGCGGCAGCACCGAAGGCATAACCTTCAGCCGCGGCCTTGCGTACTTCGCGGCCAGCCTGCCGGTGGGCTTCGGCGGTCTGCTTTCTGCCATACATCAGGGCAAGGTTTCCGCAGCCGGCATACAGATGCTTGCAAAGCGCGCCGACGGCTTCGGCAACGGCATGATGCTTGCGCTGATGGTTGAAACCTACGCGCTGCTTTCGCTTATAGTCAGCGTGTTCCTGGTGCTCTTCGCGTAATTTTTGCGTGGGGAGGAAACCAAACATGGCAAACAACAATTCGGGTGCAGATGCGCTGATAGGGCGCATATTGGCGGACGCGCAGGCCGAAGCCGACACAGCCCTTGCGGACGCCGACAAGGAGGCCGAACGCATAGCGCTGATAGCCAAGGACGAATGCTTCCGCACAGAAAACGAAACGGAGCTTAAAACAAAGCGGCTCAACGACGCGGCGCAGGAAAAAAGCCGCACCAACGCCGCGCTTGATTCGCGCAAATACGCGCTGAAGGTAAAGCGTGCGCTGATAGACGAAGCGTTTGCACTGGCGGCGGAGCGCATGGAGCAAAAGAGCGACGCTGAGCGAAGCGCGCTGATAAAGGCGCTGCTCATACGCGAAGCGGAAGGCGGAGAAACGATAATCCCCGCCGCACGGGACGAAGCGAACGCGAAAAGCGTGCTTGCCGAGGTGAACGCCGCGCTTGCCCAAAGCAACCGCGCCCCGCTTACGATTGCTCCGGCGGATGCTGACATTACCGGCGGCTTTATACTGAAGGCCGCGGGATACGAAAAGAACTGCTCCTTCGCGGCGGTGCTCAGGGAAGTGCGCGCGGCGGAGGAAAGCGCGGTAGCCGGAATACTGTTCGAGCGATAAAGTCTAAAAGGAAGGCGGTAACACGATCATGCCACAGAACAGCGCAATTTACGCCGTTTCGCGCATACGCTCGCGTGAGCGCAGCCTTATAGACCGCGAAACGGTAAAGCGAATGAGCGAGGGCACGGCGGAGGAAGCCTGGCGCATGCTTACGGAAATGGGCTACGGCGCCAAGCCGGACGCCGAATATATGGACAGCGAGGCGCTTATAGAAAGCGAGCTCGAGCGGACAAACGCGCTCATAAAAGAAGTGACCACAGACGAAAGGCTGACGGACATTTTCTTCCTGGGCGCAGATGCAACGAACCTGAAGCTGTTCCTCAAACGCAGGCTTATCGGCGCGGACGCGGGCGGAATTTATGCCCACGGCGGGCTTTATGAGCCGAAGGAGCTGATGCGCATGGTGCAGGCGAAGGACTATAAGCCCCTGCCCGAAAAGATGGCCGCGGCTATGGACAGGGCGGAGACTGAAATATCCGCCGGGCGCATAGACCCCGCGCGCATAAGCACCATAATAGACCAAGGGTATATCGACCACGCGCTTGCGGCGGGCAATGCGTTCGTAACGGCATATTTTAAGGCGACGTGCGATTTTGACAATCTTATCGCCATGGCGCGCATGAAGGCGCTTGGCGCGGACGAGAAGCGGCTTGAAACGCTGCTGCTCACGGGCGGGGACATCGACCCAAAGGCGATAGTAAAAGCCTACCAAAGCCACATGGGCGAAGGCCATGCAAAAGGCCTGCCCGCGGGCGAAATGAAGGCGGAGCTGCAAAGGGCGCTTGAAGAATACGCCCAAAGCGGAGACGCTGCTGCGCTGGAGCGGGCGCGGGACAATGCGCTCATGCGCTTAGCCTCCCGCGGGAAGAACGATATTGACACCATCGCGCCCGTAATAGGGTTCCTGCTTGCAAAGCGGCAGGAGGCGAAGGTTGTAAGGCTTATTATGACGGCGCTGAGGAACAGGCTTGGCGCGGACGTTATCGCGGAAAGGATGAGGATGCTTTATGGCGAATGATTTCCATGAAATAGCCATGATAGGCGACCGCGACAGCGTGCTGCTTGCAAAGGCGGCGGGGCTTGCCGTGTTCGCGGAAACGGACGGCGCGGCGGCGACGCGGCGCATACACAGGCTTGCCAAGGGCGGCGTAAAGGTGATATTCATAACGGAGCCGCTCTTTGCGCAGTGCGGCGAGGCAGTGGAACAATACAAGCGCGAATCCGTGCCGGCGATAATCCCCATTCCCGATTCGCACGGCAGCACGGGCGTTGCCATGGCGCAGATAAAGAGCAACGTTGAAAAGGCGATAGGCGCAGACATATTATTTAATTGATAAGGAGCGGCAAATGGCAATAAAAGGAACCATAGTAAAGGTATCGGGCCCCCTTATAGTGGCCGACGGCATGGCGGACGTGCAGATGTACGACGTGGTGCGCGTTAGTGAAAAAAAGCTGATCGGCGAGGTTATAGAGCTGCGCTCTGACCGCGCGAGCATACAGGTATATGAAGAAACGGGCGGCATAGGCCCGGGAGAGCCGGTTGAATCCACCGGCGCGCCGCTGAGCGTTGAGCTTGCGCCGGGGCTTATAGAATCGATATACGACGGCATACAGCGCCCCCTGAACGTTATACGCGAGCAGGCGGGAGACAGAATAAACCGCGGCATAAGCGTGAACGCCATTGACCACGAAAAGCTTTGGAACTTTGTTCCGGTCGCAAGCGTGGGCGACGACGTGAGCGCGGGCGACGTGCTGGGCACAGTGCAGGAAACAGACGCCGTGCTCCATAAAATAATGGTGCCCAACGGCGTGAGCGGCAAGGTAACATGGATATATTCGGGCGAAGCGAACGTGCTTGAGCCGATAGCGAAAATCGCTACCGATAAGGGCGAAATAGAGCTGCCCATGCTCCAGAAGTGGCCCGTGCGCCGCGGCAGGCCCTATAAGGAAAAGCTTGCCCCCACGGAGCCGATGGTAACGGGCCAAAGGGTAATAGACACGCTGTTCCCCGTTGCGAAGGGCGGCGTGGCGGCGGTTCCCGGGCCGTTCGGCAGCGGAAAGACGGTTGTGCAGCATCAGCTTGCCAAGTGGGCCGATGCGGACATTATAGTATACGTCGGCTGCGGCGAACGCGGCAACGAAATGACGGACGTGCTTATGGAGTTCCCCGAACTCAAGGACCCGCGCACGGGGTTGAGCCTTATGAAGCGCACGGTGCTTATAGCAAACACGTCGGACATGCCCGTGGCCGCGCGCGAAGCGAGCATATATACCGGCATAACAATAGCCGAATATTTCCGCGACATGGGCTATAAGGTGGCCATAATGGCGGATTCCACCAGCCGCTGGGCGGAGGCGCTGCGCGAAATGAGCGGCCGCCTTGAGGAAATGCCCGGCGAAGAAGGCTACCCCGCGTATCTTTCAAGCCGCCTTGCGGAGTTCTATGAGCGCGCGGGCTGCGTAAGGGCGCTGGGCAAGGAAGGGTGCACCGGCGCAATAACCGCAATAGGCGCGGTTTCACCCCCGGGCGGAGACATAAGCGAGCCCGTATCGCAGGCGACGCTTAGAATAGTTAAGGTATACTGGGGACTTTCGAGCAAGCTTGCCTACGCACGCCACTTCCCCGCGATAGACTGGCTGCAAAGTTATTCGCTTTATCTTGACAGGCTGGAAAACTGGTTCGACCGCAACGTGAGCGGCGAATGGGCTAACATGGTAAAGCGCACCATGACCATACTTCAGGAGGAGAGCGAGCTTGAAGAAATCGTCCGCCTTGTGGGTATAGACGCGCTCAGCTTTGCCGACAGGCTCACGCTTGAGGCCGCGCGCAGCATACGCGAGGATTATCTGCACCAGAACGCTTTCCACGAGGTGGATACTTACACCTCCCCCGAAAAGCAGTGCATGATGCTAAAAACCATACTTGCCTATTATGATTTGGGCAAGGACGCGCTTGAAAACGGCGCAAGCTTCAATAAATTGAGCACGCTGCCCGTGCGCGAAGCCATAGGCAGGCTGAAATACGTTCCGGAAAGCGAAACCAAGGCGCGCTATGGCGAAATAATGGCCGAGCTTAATTCCGAAATAAGGAGCCTGACGGACGGAGGTAACGAGGATGCGTAAAGAATACCGCACAATAAAAGAAGTCGTAGGCCCGCTGATGATGGTTGAAGGCGTGGAGGGCGTTAAGTACGACGAGCTGGTTGAAATAGAGCAGGCCAACGGCGAAATACGCCGCGGCAGGGTGCTGGAAATAAATCAGGACAAAGCGCTGCTTCAGCTTTTTGAAGGCTCTCAGGGCCTGAGGATAAGCGATTCCAAGGCGCGCTTTTTGGGCCACAGCATAGAGCTTGCCGTGGCGCCCGACATGCTGGGCAGGGTATTTGACGGCATGGGCCGCCCCAAGGACGACGGCGAGCCGCTGATTGCCCAAAAGCGCATGGACATAAACGGCGCGCCCATAAACCCCGCCGCGCGCGACTATCCTTCCGAATTTATTCAGACGGGCATAAGCGCGATAGACGGCCTTAACACGCTCGTCAGGGGCCAGAAGCTGCCCGTATTCTCCGGCAGCGGCCTGCCGCATGCGCAGCTTGCCGCGCAGATTGCGCGCCAGGCGAAGGTGCTTGGCGCGGACGAAAGCTTTGCTGTTGTTTTCGCGGCTGTCGGCATAACGTTTGAGGAAGCGGACTTCTTCATAAACGATTTCCGCTCCACCGGCGCAATAGACCGCACGGTAACGTTCGTTAACCTTGCAAACGACCCGGCGATAGAGCGTATCGCCACGCCGCGCATGGCAATAACCGCCGCGGAGTATCTGGCATATGATCTCGGTATGCACGTGCTTGTTATAATTACGGACATAACCAACTATGCCGAGGCCCTGCGCGAGGTTTCCGCCGCCCGTAAGGAGGTTCCGGGCCGCAGGGGTTACCCGGGCTATCTTTATACCGACCTTGCCACCATGTATGAACGCGCGGGCAGGATAAAGGGCAACAAGGGTTCGATAACCATGATACCCATACTCTCCATGCCCGAGGACGACATTACCCACCCCATACCCGATCTGACCGGCTACATTACCGAAGGGCAGATAATCCTTTCGCGCGAGCTGCACCGCCGCGGCATTACGCCGCCCATAAACGTGCTGCCTTCGCTGAGCCGATTAAAGGACAAGGGCATAGGCAGGGGCAAAACGCGCGAGGACCACGCGGATACCATGAATCAGCTTTTCGCCGCGTATTCCCGCGGTAAGGACGCGAAGGAGCTGGCCGTAATACTGGGCGACGCGGCGCTGAGCGACACGGATAAGCTTTACGCAAAGTTTGCCGATGCATTTGAGGAGCAGTACGTTTCCCAAGGGTATTACACCAACCGCACCATAGAGGAAACGCTGAACATAGGCTGGCAGCTTTTGTCCATACTGCCGCGCACGGAATTGAAGCGCATAAGGGACGAATACTTGGACAAATATCTGCCCAAGGCGGAAGAATAAGCCGCACGGCATAGCAAAGGAGGCGAACTATGGCTGCATTGCAGGTAAAGCCCACAAGGATGGAGCTTTCCAACCTGAAAAAGAAAAAGAAGGTCGCCGTCCGCGGTCATAAGCTGATGAAGGACAAGCGGGACGAAATGGTGCGCCGCTTCATAATATACGTCAGGCGGAACAAGGAACTGCGCGAGCAGGTGGAAGAAAAGCTTGGGCAGGCGATGCAAAGCTTTGTGCTGGCGCGCGCGGGCATGGGCAACGAGGATATAGAGGAAGCGCTGTGCTACCCCGCCCGCCCTGCCAAAATAACGGTGGGCACGCAGCAGGTACTCGGCGTGCAGGCGCCCAAGCTTGACCTTGTTGCAAGCACGGACGCGATAGAGCTGCCCTACGGCATGGCCAACACCAGCGCGGAGCTGGACGGCGCGGTGAAGCAGTTCAGCGAGCTGCTGCCGCTGCTCATTGAGCTTGCGGAGGTTGAAAAGATATGCAACCGCCTTGCGGACGAGATCGAAAAGACCCGCCGCCGCGTGAACGCGCTTGAGTACGTTATGATTCCCCAGTTTGACGAAGCTATCCGCGCCATCACCATGAAGCTGGACGAAAACGAGCGCGGCAACCTGACGCGGCTTATGAAAACAAAGGAAATGCTAGCGAATAAGTAAAAGGATCGCAAAGCAATTGGACGCGGTTAACCGCGTCCAATTTTATATGCTATAATATTTTTTATCCTTGCCGCAATAAAACGCGGCGTTTTTCCGTTTACATTATGAAAGAAGCGCTGAACGATGCTGATATGCCTTAATACCGTTGCCCCGCAGAGCGCGGACGAACGCGAAACAATGGAGCGATGCATTGCCCGCCTGGCAAACGGCGACGCGGCAGCCATGGAGCCGCTTTATAACATTGCCAACGCGGCGGTATACGCATTCGCGCTGTCCATGCTGAAAAACAGGCACGACGCGGAGGAGGCGGCGCAGGACTGCTTCGTGAAGGCATACGCGGGCGCGGGAACATACAGGCCGCAGGGGAAGCCGATGGCCTGGCTTATAGCAATAACCCGCAACATATGCCTGGACCGGCTGCGGGAGCGCGCAAAGCACGCCCATGCCCCGATGGAGGATTGGGAAAGCTATGTTGAGCAGGCGGCGGTATCGAGCGAGGACAGATTGGTGCTGGAGCAATGCATGAACGCGCTTGATGACGCGGAGCGGCAAATAGTCGTTCTGCACGCGGTGGGCGGCATGAAGCACCGCGAAACCGCGCATCTGATGGGCATGACCCTTACGGCGGTACTTTCAAAATACAGCAGGGCCATAAAAAAGCTGAAGGCAAATATTATGCAGACGGAGGGCATTTAGCATGAAAAACGATAAGATAGAGCGGAGCGTGAAGCGCGCATTTGTCAATGCCGCCCCGTATCAGCTGGACAAGGTGACGGAAAAATGCAAAGAACAGAAAGGCAAGGTAATACCATTGGAAAATAAACAGGCAAAAAATAGCATTAACAAAACATTCGCCCGAATAGCCGCCGCTGCTGCGGCGCTGCTGCTGATGATAATGGGCAGCTATGCATACGGCGAAAGGTACGGCGTTGCGTCCACCGTTGCGCTGGACGTGAACCCCAGCATTGAAATAGGCGTAAACAAGGGCGAAAAGGTAGTTTACGTTACGCCGAAGAACGAGGACGGCAAAAAGGTGATAGGCGACATGAAGCTTGAAGGCAGCGACATAAGGGTTGCCGTGAACGCGCTGATAGGCTCAATGCTGCGCGAAGGCTACATTTCCGAAATGGCCAATTCAATACTTATAAGCGTTAACGGGGACGACGCGGAGAAGAACGCCGCAATGCAGAGCGCGCTCAGCGCGGAGGTGACGGATATGCTGAACACCGGCAGCTTTCAGGGCGCGGTGCTGAGCCAAACCATAACGAGCGACCCCGAAACCAAACGCCTTGCGGAGGAATACGGCATAACGGAGGGCAAGGCGCAGCTTATACGGCAGATAACCGAAAACAACGCCGCGCATACGTTTGAGGAGCTGGCGGGGCTTAGCGTGAACGAGCTGAACCTGATAGGCGAAAGCGGCACAAAGAGCATAACCAACGTGACCTCCGCGGGCACGGCAAGCGAGCGCGCATACATAGGCGAGGCCGAGGCAAAGCGGATAGCCCTTGCCCACGCGGGCGTGAACGAAGGCGATATTTACGGTTACGAATTTGAAATGGACTACGAGCACGGCGCAATGATATACGAGCTGGAATTCGACTGCGCCGGCAGCGAATACGAATACGACATAAACGCCAAAACGGGCGAAATAATAAAGTTTGAGGCCGACAGGCGCGGCAGCGTCTCCCCCACCCCCGCACCCACCGCCGCGCCCGACGCGGCGACCGCGCCCGCATCCACCCCCACCCCTTCATCCACCCCCAAGCCCGCCGCCAATGCCGAAAGCGGATACATAGGCGAATCAAAGGCAAAGCAGATCGCCCTTGCCCACGCGGGCGTAAGCGAAGGCAGCATACGCGAATTCGAATGCGAGCTCGACCGCGAGGACGGCATAATGGTATACGAAATAGACTTTGAGTGCGGCAATTACGAATACGAATACGAAATAAATGCCGCAACGGGCGAAATAGTGAAATATGATATAGAGGAAGAGTAAGCAATACTCAAAAGGGGACGCACAGCGTCCCCACATCTTTACAATCTCTTACGCTCACCCGCCGTCAGGTGGATTTCGTCCTGCGTAAGCAGGATTTCACTGCCATGCCCTACTCCTCCTCTATCTCGTTCAGGCCGAGCTTTTTGCGTATGGCGCGGCCTGTGGGGGTGGCGGCGCAGCCGCCGCGCGCGGTCTCGCGAAGGTCGGGGCTCATAAGGCGGCCCACGGAGCGCATAGCCATAACGGTTTCATCGAAGGGGATAAGGCTGGGTATGCCCGCAAGCGCCATATCCGCACTGATTAGCGCATTCATCGCGCCGAGCGCATTGCGCTTTATGCACGGGCATTCAACAAGGCCGGCGACCGGATCGCACACAAGGCCCATAACGTTCTTCAGCGCGATTGCCGCCGCGTTAAGGCACCTGTCCGCGCTGCCGCCGTCCAGCTCGCACAGCGCAGCCGCCGCCATTGCCGCAGCGGAGCCGGTCTCCGCCTGGCAGCCGTGCTCCGCGCCGCTTATGCTGGCGTTTGCGGCTATTATGCTGCCTATCGCGCCCGCGGTAAGCAGGCCGCTGAGCAGCTTTTCATCGTTCCAGCCGCGCTCCTTTGCACAGGTGAAAAGCACGCCCGGCAGTATTCCGCTTGCGCCCGCGGTGGGCGCTGCGACTATGCGGCCCATTGCCGCGTTCACTTCAACCACGGCCATGCTCGCCGCCGCGGCCTTAGCCGCAAGCGTGCCGCTGAGCGCGTTCTTCTCCGCGCGGTCGTTCAGGCGCATTGCATCCCCGCCGGAAAGGCCGGATACGCTTTCAAGCTCCTCCGTCAGCCCTTCCTCAACGCTCCGCTTCATGGCGTGCAGCGTTGTTTTAAGCTCCTTCAATATGTTTTCCGCCGTGTCGTCGGAAAGCTCCCGCTGGCGGCGGAGCATCACTTCGCTTATGGTAAGCCCCTCTTTTTTGCAGATGGCGATAAGCTCTTCTCCATTCGTGAAGCAATAGCCCGTCATACGGCAAGCACCCCCGAAATATTCTCGTTCCAGTCAAGTATAAGCCTGCATACCCGCTCGCTCACGGGCGAGTCCGTTTCTATCACCATGCATGCATCCTGCCGCCGCGCGTGGCGGAATACGCGCATGAACGCAACGTTAACATGCTCGTTGGCAAGAATGTTTGTAACGGTGTTTATAACGCCCGGCACGTCCCTGTGGCGCACTATAAGGGCGGGATATTCGCCGCTCAGCTCCATTTCAAGCCCGTTTATTTCGGTTATAAGTATGCTGCCTCCGCCTATGCTTGCGCCGCAGACGCGGGTTATATTGCCATCCCGCGTTTCGATTTCTATTTCGGCGGTGTTGGGATGATCCCGCATTTCCTCGCTGAAATCAACGGAAATCTCCACATCCGCCTCCTTTGCAAGCAGCATTGAATATCTGAGCCGCTCGTCGTCCGGCTCCATGCCCAGTATGCCCGCCACAATGGCCTTATCCGTGCCGTGGCCGCGCCCGGTTGTGGCAAACGAGCCGAAAAGCGTTATGTGCGCGCGCTTAACATGCCCGCCGGCGATTTTGTTGGCCATGCGCCCCAGCCGCGCCGCGCCCGCCGTGTGGCTGCTCGACGGCCCAACCATCCGCGGGCCGATTATGTCAAACAGGTCGTATGTCTGCATTGTGTGCTCCTTTACTGCGTCAGCCAATCTATAATATTGGCAACGCGAATCCCTTCGTAATTGCCCGTGCTGAAACGGTCAAGCGTAAGCACGGTTTTTTCGTAATTGTCGCGTATGCTCCTGAGCGGGCGCATTTCGCGCTCAAATGTTTCGGGCGCGGTCATGCTTGCCGTTACCTGATAATAGGCTATTTCGTCGCGCTTACGGGCAACGAAGTCCACTTCCGCCGCGCCGTATTTGCCTATGTTCACCTGGTATCCGCGCCTGAGCAGCTCAAAATACACTATGTTTTCTATTGAAAAGCCCAAGTCGTAATTGCTGCGCGGCAATATGTGGTTCCTCAGCCCAAGATCGACTATATACCATTTTTTGTTGGCCCTGAGCAGCTGTTTGCCCACTATATCGAACCGCTCAACGGGATAGAATACAAACGATTCCCTGAGCGCTTCCATATAATCGTCCACCGTGTTCGGGGACACTTTTCTTCCGCCCGATATAAGGTAGTCCGAAACGCTTTTTACCGATATTGGGCTGCCCACGCTGCCCGCAAGAAAACGGGCGATGGATTTGAGCAGCGCAATGTCCGTAACCTTGCGCTTGGCAGGGTCGGCTTCCCTTTGGACCTGGCGGTCCTCTATATCGCGCACGATAACGGTATTATATATTCCTTCAAGATATGTATCCGCCTTGTCCGGCGTTTTATCCATTGCGGCTATATACGGCATTCCGCCGTAGCGCATGTATTCATTGAGCGCCGCTTCGCCCGTGCAGCCCGCCGCGTGGCAGTATTCGCCAAAGGACAGCGGCAGCATGGAAAGCTCAACATAGCGCCCGGTAAGCAGCGTTGCAAGGTCTCCCGAAAGCATATACGCATTGGAACCGGTTAGGTATATATCTGTATTTTCCTTAACATAAAGGCTGTCCACAGCCTTTTCGTAAAAAGGCACCTTCTGTATTTCATCAAGGAATATATACGTCATTCTGCCGCCGCAAAGCCGCGCCTTTATGTGATCATACAGCGCATGGTAATCAAGCAGGGGCTCGTTTTCCAGCTCCTCAAAATTGATGGATATTATTTGTTCTTCACTCACGCCGCGCTGCCTGAGCACATCCTGATACTGCCTGAGCAGCGTTGATTTGCCGCAGCGGCGTATGCCTGTAACGACTTTTATCACCTGTTCGTCTTTCCAGCCGAGCAGCTTTTCTATGTAATTTGTCCGCTCTATCATGCCTTATCCCCCTTTAAGCTTGGGTATCCATTCCGATTATAGATTATATTCGGCATTTGGTCAATAAAAATTCCCATTTCGGAATTTTTTCTGCAACAATCGGCGAAATATTCCAAAACGGGAGCGAAGTTACTTTGAATATACGGCATCGTTGCGGGAAAGGAGATATACGCAATACTGGTTCATGCTTATGCCCTCGCGCTGAGAATGCTCCGCAAGGGACCTGTGCAGACTTTTGGGAATGCGCAGCTTGAACTGGCCGGAGTAGTCATCTAAGCTATCCGGTTCGCGTATCGCTATGCCGTCCTCCATGGCAGCTTCAAGCCATGCGCGTTTTGCGTCCTGCGCATTGACTGCCGCCGCTTCAACCGTTTCTCCGCAGCTTATGCAGCCCGGCAAATCGGGATACGACGCGACAAAGCCGCCTTCATCGCTGTCCTCAACTATTTCCATGCGGTATGGCATTGCCATATAATCCTCAATCGTCCTCATAATTTACAGCCTCGCTTTCCACAACCTGCTTCACCATTTCAACATACACCCTTTTAATAGGTTCATGCTTGGGTATCGTTATCGGCGCGCAGCCCGCTTTTACCCCTCAATCCCTATCTCCTTCCCCTCAAGGTAGCTGAGCAGGCCGTTTTTGGGGAAGTGCAGCTCCAGCCTTACGGCGGTTAAGGCGAGGGGCGCGCGGTCGCGGACGCCGTATTTGTCGTCGCCTATAAGTGGATAGCCAATGTGCGCCATGTGCGCGCGTATTTGGTGCGTGCGGCCCGTGACAAGCTCTATTTCAAGCAGGGACTCCGCGTCGTTCGCCTTCAGCACGCGGCAGCGGGTTATTATCTCCTTGGCATTGGGGCGGGCGCTGTCATATATGCGCACGCGCGCCGCATCCGCATCCTTAACAAGGTATGCGCGCAGCTCCTTTTGCTTGAACGGCACGCGCCCGTGAACGGTACAGCGGTAGAACTTTTTTATGCTGCGGCTTTCTATTGCCGCGTTCAGCTCCGCCTCCGCCTTTCCGTTGCGGGCAAAAAGCACAAGCCCGCCCGTTGCAACGTCCAGCCTGTGTACGGGATACACTCTTTCGCCGAGCGCCGCCTCAAGCCGCGCCTGTAACGAATCCCCGCCGTCCGCCGCGGCAACGCTCATGCCCGCGGCCTTGTTGCAGCAAAGTATGTTTTCATCGGCATACACTATGCGCACGCCGCCGCAAAGCGCCTTCAGCTCCGTTTCAAAAGGCTCCCACGCCGCCCCGTGCGGGGGAAGCGTGAAGGTCATCTCCTGCTTGAGCGTTGGATGCTCAATGGTGAGCGAATATGCCCACAGGGCCACCTGCTGCCCCGCTTTTGCTGCGTGGTTATAGCGCTGATCGCCCCAAATTGGGCAGCCTGCGTTTGCAAGCTGCGCACGGATCTGATGATGCCGCCCCGTAAAGAGGGACACGTCCAAAAGCGTAAGTCCGCCGCGCTCCGTCAGTCTGTAATACTCAAGCGCGGCATTCTTTGCGCCTGGGGCCGAGGGCGGGCATATGACGGCGCTGAGCGTGGATTCATCCTTCCTTATATAATCCTCCAGCTTTGCATATGCCTTGGGGCTGTCGGTTACTATTGCGGCGTAGCGCTTTTTTGCCCTATGGGAGGCAAACTGCGGCGCAAGGCGGCTTGCGGCCTTGCTTGTGCGTGCGAACACCATAACCCCGCCCACAGGCCTGTCCAAACGGTGCACAAGCCCAAGGAACACGTCCCCGGGCTTGTTGTATTTTTGCTTTATGTAGCTTTTTATAAGGGTAAGCATGTCGCTGTCGCCTGATGAATCCGCCTGCGCGGGAATGTTCACCGGCTTTTCTGCAACGATGATATGGTTATCCTCATAAAGAACGTTCGGCTCGTTCACATTAAACCTCTACGCTGCCCTCGAAGGAAAGCGCCGCAGGGCCGGTCATGAACACATGGCCGTTTTCAGCCCATTCAATGTGCAGCGAGCCAAGCTCCAGCTGAACCTCCACCTTTTTGCCGGTGTAGCCCGCCATTGCGCAGCACACCGCCGCGCTGGAGGAACCCGTGCCGCAGGCAAGCGTGGGGCCGCAGCCGCGCTCGTAGGTGCGCACCTCTATGGTATGATCGTCCAGCACATGGGTAAAGTTTACGTTGGTCTTTCTGGGGAAAAGGGAGGTCATGGGCTCTATTACGGAACCGTACTTGAATACCTCCTCCGCCGTGGGCAGATGATCCATGAACACAACCGTGTGCGGCACGCCGAGCAGTATTGTGGAGAACGTGAATTCCTTATCCACCGCCGCAAGCTTTTCAAGCTGGCATTCGCCCGTGCCGACTACGGGTATGAACTCCCTGCGCGTTTCGGGAACGCCCATGTCCACCTTCGCCGCAACGGCAACGCCGTCCTTCACGGTAAGGTCAATTATCATGGGGCCGGCAAGGGTTTCAACGCTCATGCGCTCGTGCTTAAAAATGCCCTTATCGTAAACATATTTTGCAAAGCACCTTACGCCGTTGCCGCACATTTCGGCCTCGCTGCCGTCGCTGTTGAATATCTGCATGCGCACGTCGCACGTTTCGCTCTTGCGCACGAAAACAAGGCCGTCCGCGCCTATGCCCGTGCGGCGGTGGCAAAGCTTCCTTGCCATTTCGTCAAGGTTTTCGGTGTACTTATTCTCCCTGTCGTCGGTTATAACAAAGTCGTTGCCAAGACCGTTCAGCTTAGAAAAAATCATTTTTTAACTCCTCCGCGTGTAGCTGCTTTATCGTGCCTATATTATATAATTTTCGCGCCCGCCGCGCAATGGTTATTCCATGCTTAGAAGCGGCCTTGCAATATCAAATTTCAGGTTTGAATACTTGCTTTCCGCGGGGACCTCGAGCATTACCAGCACAAGGCGCGCGTCCTCGTCACTGACGCCCGTGCGGAAGCCCACGAACCAGGCTATTTCGCGGCTTTTGCTGCTGCCTATTTCGGCGGTACCGGTCTTTGCCGCAACGGTGCAGCCCTTAGCCTTCAAATTGCGGCCCGTGCCGTTTATCTTCGGGTCCGTAACGTCCTCGAGGAAGGGGGTTATGACCTCTATGGCGTGCTCGCTCAGCACGCCTTCCTTCCAGTTTGCCTCCGGATGGGACACCTGGCATTTGTAGCGTATGCCGTCCTCCTTATATAATCCCTTCACGACGTACGGCGTTGCTATATTGCCGCCGTTTGCGAATGCGGAGAACATGCTGGCAAGCTGTAAGGGCGTTACCAATATCTCTGCCTGGCCGTAGCCGCTGTCCGCAATGAGCTTATAGTCCATAACGGTATCCTCGTTTTTAAGCTGCGGCGTGGCGACGCCTATATCGAACGGTATGCTTTCGGTGAAGCCTATGTTGGTCATGTATTTTTCAAAAAGCTCCCAGCCCGTTTTAAGCGCGGCGTTGGCGAAATATATATTGTCCGAATGTATGAGCGCCTTGCGCATGTTCAGCGGCCCGCTTATGGGATAGTTTATATGCGTGCGCTTAATGGGCGTCCATATCCACGCGCCGTATTCCGTGGGCGTCCAGTAATCCTTCTTTATCTCGCTTTCGTTGAAGGCATAGTTTTCGTCAAGTATGCCGTTATCCAGCGCGCACGCCGCGGTGAACGCCTTCATGGTGGAGCCGGGGGGATACAGGCCCTGCGTCACGCGGTTGATGAGCGGCTTTGCCTTGTTGTTCAAAAGCCCCGAATAATCCGCGCCCGATATGCCGCGGGCGAACAGGTTTATGTCGTAGCTCGGGTAAGAATACATGGCCTGCACAGCGCCGGTTTTGGGGTTCATAACCACCACCGCGCCCGCCGTGGTTTCCCCGAAAAGGGCAAGCTGCATAACCTCCTGCACCCTGCGCTGAAGGTCCATGTCTATGGTCAATTCAACATCGCAGCCGTCCTGCGCGTCTGTTTTATAAAGCGTCTTTCGGTTGGTGCCTTCCGCCGTGCAGATATACACAAGCTCCCCGTCCCTGCCGCGCAGCTCCTGCTCGTATTGCTGCTCAAGCCCCAGCCTGCCCACGCGGCTGTCCGCATTGTATAGCCCGTCCCGCTCGGTGCGGCCCTCGTTCAGCCTGTCCAGCTCCGCCTGAAGCTTTTCCTGTGTTTCGCTGGGTATTGCGCCAATGTAGCCCACAAGGTGCGCAAGCAGCTCCCCGTAAGGATATTCGCGCACGGTGTAATAATTTCCGTTGTCTATGCCTATGCCCGCTATCTGCAAAAGCTGCTCCCGCACGGAATCGGTTATTTCGTCGCTGTAATATTGCTTTATTATGGCAACGTCGTTATACGCCTTTTCAAGCTTTTTGGTTATTGCGGCTTCTGTCATGTTCAGCAGCCTTGACGTCTGCTGCAGGAAAAGGCTCATATCCTCTATTTTGGATACGGAGGCATATACGCTTATTCCGCCCGCGGTCTTTGCAATGGCTTCCCCGTTTGAAAGTATTTCGCCGCGCTTTGCGCTAAGGCGCGCTATGCGCACCGTGTCGCCCCATTCCATTTCCGGAAAAATGAGCGCGGGAGACCATTCAACCTTCCATTCCCCGCCTTCGTGCACGGCAACGGCGGTGAAGTTATTTGTAACGTCGCCTATATAATCGCTGTAATAGGTTGCGGTATAGCTTGCGCTGTAAAGTATGTCCCCGCCGTCCGCCATGAAGTCCGCATATTCTATGGCGGTTATCTCAAGCGCGGAAATTATGGAGGTATACTTGTCCGTAAACTGCTTTTCGGTAACGCGGTTGGCCTTTTCCTCCTCCGTATCATTTCGGCAGGAGGATGAAAGCAGGGCGTAAGCTTCGGCATATTCGCCCGCGGCAATATGCGTAATGAATTCCTCTATGGCCTTTCCGCCCGCTTTTTGCTGCGGCGCGCCCTTTTCGCACCCCATAAGGCACAGCGCGCTCAACGCCGCAAGAATAACGGCCAATGCTTTTTTCATGCCGACCCCTCCGCATTTTAAGTATATATCTATTATAACGTGGCAAAGCTTTACTGTAAACGCAGGAGGTGCCGTGCCGTGACACAATTCGTTTATTTGACACAATCGGGGAAATCACGCTATAATAGGCGCATGAAAAGGTTATTACAGAAAATGAAGGACACTCTCGCCGCGCTGTCCGGCCGCGTAAGGGCGCACCTTTCAGGCGTAAAATGGTATTTTTATCTGCTTGACGGGGCAATTATCGCGCTTATGATAGCCGCGGGCGTGTTTTTTATAATTTCAAAGAATGCGCCCGATCCGCGCATAAGCATATCCGTCAGCGCGGACGGAAGAACCACGAACTACGTTGTGAACGAGCCTGAGGAGGGCATGAGCATATCCGCCTTCCTAAGGGCGCAGAACGTGCGCGTGAACAAGGGCGACGAGCTTTCAACAGACGGAAACCAGCTTATTGCCGACGGCACAAGCGTATCGATAGCAAGGAGCTTCCCGGTTGCCGTGCGCTCGATGGGCAATGTGAGCGTTATAAACACCACGGGCGGAACGGTGGGCGACGCGCTGAGGCTGAGCGGAGTTGAGTACGACGCGGCGGACGAGCTGAGCCACCTTTCATTCGCCGACCTTGTGCCGGGCATGAAAATAGTGCATACGGACGTGGTAACGGAATACACCACCGCCAAGCGCACCATAAACCACAAGGAGAAGGTGGTTTATGACGACGACGTATATAACGATACGGAGCCTGTTATAATCCAAAAAGGTGAGGACGGATCAAAAAACGTTACCCAAAGGGTAATCATAAAGGACGGGGTCGAGGTTTCGCGCGAGATAGTGAACCAGATAATCATAACCCCCGCCACGGATGAAATAATCAAAAAGGGCAACAAGATACATTACCAAACCAAGCTTACTGGCGAATACCGCATTTATAAAAAACCGCCCAAGGCGGGCGTTGACGGCTGGGTGGAGATGAAGATGGACTACATCACCGCGTACTGGCAGGGCAGCCGCACCGCAACCGGCAAGCGACCCAAGCTTGGCACGATAGCCGTAAACCCGTACTATATACCCTATGGCACGCAGATATACGTTTCCGGCTACGGCTACGGCACTGCGCAGGATACGGGCGCGTTCCGCAAATATAAGCGCGCGGACGGCACGCCGGTTAATCAGCTTGACCTTTGGATGAATACCGAAAAGGAAGGCCGCCGCTGGGGGCGCAAGCGCAACGTGACGGTATTGGTAAAGCTTGGATGAGCGCGGCGGACATTAAACAAAAGCTTGACAGGCTGAACATACGCGCAAACGCGGCGCTGGGGCAGAACTTTCTTTGCGACGATGCAATGATCGAAAAAATAGCCTCCGCCGCCGTGGGAGACGGCAAAACGGCCATACTTGAAATTGGCCCGGGCCTTGGCGCGCTGACGGGCGCGCTTGTGGGGCGCGTGCCGCGCGTTACGGCGGTTGAGATAGACAAAAACATGCTTGCCGCGCTCAACGCGGAGTTTGCCGCGGAAATAGGGCGCGGGGAACTAACGCTTATACACAGCGACATATTGAAGTTCGACATAAGCAGCATGGAAGGCGAATTTGCCGCGGCGGGCAACCTGCCCTATTATATAACAACGCCCATAGTGCTTATGCTCCTTCGCAATGCCAAAAGGATACCGCGTATGGTGCTGATGGTACAGAAGGAGGCCGCGCGCCGCTTTTTCGCAAAGCCCAAGGACAAGCTTTACGGCCCGCTTGCCATAACGGCGCAGCTTTACTACGAATGCGAAAGCCTTGTTTCGCTCACGCCCGCAAGCTATTATCCGCAGCCGGATGTGGATTCGGAGGTGGTGCTCCTCACGCGCCGCGCCGATGCGCCCGCGGACATAGACCCCGCGGCCTTCTGCCGCTTTACGGAGAGCATATTCGCCATGCGCCGTAAGACCGTATACAACAACCTAAAGCCCCTGCTGCCCACGGCCGGCGCCGCGGCAGAAGCCCTTGTCCGCGCAAACATAGCCCAGGCCGCCCGCGCCGAGGCGCTGAGCATAGAGGAGCTTGTTAGGCTGTATGAGGCAAGCGGGAAGCATAATTAGTGATGGATGGGGAACACGTCATATCCGCTAAAGTGCCGTTTTTACCACTTTACAAACTCTTACAATAAGCCTCCATCTCAGAGGGAGGTGGATTTTGCGAAGCAAAAGACGGAGGGAGTCTAAAGAAGCTTGCAGCTATTTGTTTGGTTTACTCCCTCAGTCTCGCCTACGGCTCTACAGCCCTCCCTGCTGCGCAGGGCCACTCCGGTTGGAACAAGGTCGCCTTACTCACTGCCGTTCGTAATTCTCCCTGTTCCTGCCCGTTCTCCGTTTCGCTTCATCCGCCACAGGCGGCGCTCAACTCCGAACCTCAGTGAGGGAGCCTTTTGGCACGCCTTACAAACTCTTACATTAAGCCTGCCCTGAAAGGGGAGGTGGATGCGAGCAAAGCGAGCAGACGGAGGGGTTGAACCGCGGCTTTGCTATTTGCCCTCAACCCCTCAGTCAATAGCTAAACCGAGCCCAGGTTGGAACAAGGTCGCCTTACTCACTGCCGTTCGTAATTCTCCCTGTTCCTGCCCGTTCTCCGTTTCGCTTCATCCGCCACTGGCGGCGCTCAACTCCGAACCCCGGCCGGGGAGCCTTTTGGCATTCTGCAACCACCATCCCAAAGCTGTCCCCGTTTACGGGGGATTCGAGCCGAGCGCGGTGGCGCCTTTTGGTGCGCTTTACAAACTTATACATAAACAACAACGGGGACGCATCGCGTCCCCTTATCTTCACAATCTCTTATGCTCACCCGCCGCAAGGCGGATCTCACATTGTGCAAGCAATATTTCACTGCGCATTAGCGCAATTTCACCCGTTCGCAAGAACGGATTTCACCGCGGGCGGAAGCCCGCTTACCTCACCCTTCTTGCCTGGACCACGAAGCGGGAGCCGTCGTCCTCCTCGGTGCAGGTGGTAAGGGTGAGCACCTGGTCGGCCTGGCCGATGGATATGGCATCCGATACGTTGGAGCTGGGCGCTGTGCGGGCATAGGCCGCCATGTCCGCCATGTAGCTTTCAAAGGCGGCGTTGTCGGCAAAGCGCGTTTCGACATAGTTTATCATGTGGCCGTCAACAAGCGGTATCACCGCCGCAAGGTATATTTCCCACATGGTGTCCGTCCCGTCCCAGTTGAAGGAAATTATGCGATTCTCGGAAAAGAAGCTTTTCTGCTTGAAATTTAGCAGGCCGTGGAACATGGTGCCGTTCTTCATGTCGTGCCCGTAAAGTATTATGTGCTTCTGCTGGCCGCGGTCGGCATTGCGGAAGTCCATGAATATTGCGCCGTGCTTGCTCTCCTCTTTAAGTATGTTGTGGTTAAGGTAAAATTCGTTGTCGTCCGTGCGCACAACGGGGTATTCTATGCTGGTGCCGGGTATGCTTATCCAGCCGATAACGTCGCGGTTTTGCTGCCGCGCCTCATCGTATGTCAAAATGGGCAGCACATCCCCCGGCTCCGCCACGCCGTCCAGCGAAGAATAGTCCGTGCCGGAATTTATGGCGTTGTCCACTCCCGGCGCGGGTGTACGCTCGGGCCGGGCAGCGGTATCGTTTCCGGGCAGGGTGACCGTAACAACGGGCAGCGCATCGGTAGGCGCGGGCGAAAGAACGTTTCCCGTGAGCGAGCAGCCGCCAAGCAGCAGCACCGCCGCAAGCGCCATACCCGCCGCCGTAATTTTATTCCGCATAGAAAAGTCCCTCCCTGCACGTGTGTAATGCCTTAATTATAGCCTAACACGGCGTTCTAAACAAGTTTCTTGGCGCCCAAAAGGCGAATATGGCGCACCTTTCGCGCAATTTTTATAATTTGTTCAAAAATTGCTGATGCACGCTTGGCCGTATTGTGGTAGAATACTATTATTATTGGGATACGGTTAGTTTTCCCGCCGGAGGGAGTTAATTATATGGGCCTGTTTGAGTTTAACGACGTAGGCATAGACCTTGGCACGGCGAGCATTTTGGTATACGTTCGCGGCAAGGGCATTGTGTTGAGGGAGCCGAGCGTGGTCGCCGTGGAAAAAATCACGGGACGCATATTGGCAATAGGTGAAGAGGCGCGCAGGATGCTTGGCCGCACGCCGGGCAACATAACCGCCATAAGGCCGCTGAGGGACGGCGTAATATCCAATTACGACATTACCGAAAGGCTACTGCACCACTTCCTTAAAAAAGTAGTGGGCACGCATGTGTTCTTCAAGCCGCGCGTTGTTGTCTGCGTACCGAGCGGCGTTACCGAGGTTGAAAAGCGCAGCGTTATAGACGCTACCGAGGAAGCCGGCGCGCGCCATACATATCTGATAGAGGAACCCATCGCCGCGGCAATAGGCGCGGGCATAGACATTGCGGAGCCGCGCGGCAACATGGTGCTGGACATAGGCGGCGGCACGAGCGACATAGCCCTTATATCCCTTGGCGGCGCGGTGCTGTCCACCTCAATAAAGATAGCGGGCGATAAGTTTGACGAGGCCATAGTGCGCTACATGCGCAAAAAGCACAACCTGCTGATAGGCGAACGCACGGCGGAAGAAATGAAGATACGCATAGGCTCGGCCTATCCGCGCAAGGAGCAGCTTTTCATAGACGTTAAGGGCCGTAACCTTATATCCGGCCTGCCGCAGACGATAGTAGTGAGCAGCAACGAAATGATAGACGCGCTCGAGGAGCCGCTTCAGGCCATACTTGAAAGCGTAAGGAGCATGTTTGAGCGTACCCCGCCCGAGCTTGCCAGCGACGTTGCGGAAAACGGCATATGCATAACCGGCGGCGGCGCGCTGCTTTACGGCATAGACAAGTTCATTGCCGAGCACACCAAGGTGCCCTGCTACATTGCGGAAGATCCCATCTCCTGCGTGGCAATAGGCACAGGCAAGGTGCTGGAAAGCATAGACGACTTTACCCGTGGTGCGGTATACGATTACCGCCGCGGCGAATACTATCTGGACAGCTGATAAAAATACGCATATATCCTCCCCGACAGATGTTGGGGAGGTTTTTGTATCATTTGATTTTCATGACTTTACATAGAATTTGTCTAACCGGTTTAAGGGCGCACTCCTGTACACCTTTCGGTGTACCGTGCGGGCGTCCCTTGCCTCTCCCCTTGGGAGAGGTGGCCGAGCGCAGCGAGGACGGAGAGGGCAAACAATGACCATAACACCCAATTAGAAAATGCCCGGCGGCTTTGCAGGGAGATGACACCCCCACGAGTGTAAGCTCCAAGACCCTCTCAGTCACCTGCGGTGACAGCTCTCCCAAAGGGAGAGCCAAGGGGGCTGTACACCGTTGCGTAGCAGCTCTTTTACCTCAGCCTTTTTTCCATCACTATTTCATCCTCCTCGGCTTCGCCCGTATAGAAAGCAAAGGAGAACAACCACACGGCCAAAGCCATCAACTTAACTAACCCCAAAAGCGATGTGGTAATATTGCAGCCACCATCTATCTTGGCATAAGGCTTCGGTGGCATTTCCTCATATTACTGCCTATTTCAAGGCTCTATCTGCATATATTTCAAAAGAATATGTGCATATCGATTTCCGACAGAGCGACATTCTGCGGCTGCATGAAATAATGATGAGCTTTGCGGGCTATGAGTACGGCGGGCAGTACAAGACAGACGATAATGTGATTTTAGAGATAGATGCCGACGGAAACCGTTGTGTCCGCTTCCGTCCTACCCCTGCGAGCGAAACACCGAAGGCAATGGAGCAGTTGGAGCTTGCCTATTTGGATGCCAAAGGCAACTCAAATATCAATCAGCTTCTATTGATACCCTGCGTAATTTTAGACTTTCTCTGCATCCACCCGTTCCGGGACGGCAATGGCAGGATGTCCCGCCTGCTCTCGCTGCTGCTGTTATACAAAAACGACTTTGATGCCGGCAAATATGTGTCCTTTGAGGAGCAAATCAACAACTATAAGACGTATTATTACGAAGCACTGCGGCAGTCCTCGGCTGGGTGGGAAACGAATGAGAACTCTTATTTCCCCTTTATTGAGAATTTCCTATCCACACTTTATATGTGCTATAAGGAACTGGATAAGCGGTTTACGGTGGTGCATGGCAAGAAGATTACGAAGAAAGCCCGCATTGAAGCAACTGTTCTGAACAGCCTAACCCCGCTTTCCAAAGCAGAGATTTGCAAGATTCTCCCTGATGTCAGCCCCACTACCGTTGAAGCTGTCCTTGGGATAATGGTCAAAACGGGCTCGATAAAAAGAATCGGCGCTGGACGGATGACAAAGTACATTAAAGCATAGTAAAAAAATATGGTGAAATAGCGCAGTTTCAGCGGGAGGAAACCAAGAACAAACAGGAAGAGCAAAGTCGTGGGAGAATCATATAGAAAGAGGCAACTCGGAATGGAATTGCCTCTTTGCTGTATTGCTATTTCAGGTTACAAACACTTTCCCGATTATCGCAGAGGTGTTTACAGTTCCAGCGAATTTTCATTCAGAAGGAACTCATATAAGCCAAGATGCAGGATACCATAATCATCCGTCCAAGGCTTCATGGAAGATTTGCTGATGATAATCTTTTTGAAGAAATCTTTTGTATTCTTCAAGGGTCGAAGTTCTGTCTCCATTTTGACCGGATCACTCACGTTCAAAGCGGATTGAATATAGTATTTCTTAGAGCCCCAATTAACAACGAAATCAATCTCGCATTGTTTTCTTGATTGCTTGTTTCCGGAATACTCTGAAATTTCCACCACACCAACGTCTACGGAGTAATCTCTGCATAGAAGTTCGTTGTATATGATGTTTTCCATGATGTGCGTTTCCTCCTGCTGACGGAAGTTCAGCCTGGCATTGCGGAGCCCGATGTCGGTGCAGTAATACTTTGATGGGTATTCAAAGTATTTCCTTCCCTTTACATCATAGCGTTTGGCGTTGCTGAACAGGAAGGATTCCAACAAGTAATTCAAATAGTTGGAAATGGTCGTGCTTGAAACGGAGATATTCTTTACCGTTCCCAAGATATTAGCAATCTTCCTGGCATTGGTAAGCGAACCGATGGACGAACATAAATCGTCAGTCAATTCCGCAAGCACATCCTGAAGAGCGATGTCATATCGTTCAGTAATATCCTTGAAGTATACCTCCGTAAAAAGGCTTTGCAGATATGCCATCTTATCAGCGTCTGTTTTTCTTGATAAAACCAGCGGCATCCCGCCATACAAAGCGTACTCTTCGTATGCATCAAGCTTGTCTCCGCCAATGGCGGCATAGTATTCCTTGAACGAGATTGGATAGACACGAACTTCATCACCACGTCCACGGAAAACGGTCAGAACATCCTTTGTCAGCATCTTTGAGTTGCTGCCGGTCACATATATATCCACGTTGCGAAGCCGCAGAAGGCCGTTCAGCACGTTATACAGCCGAATGGAATCAGGATTTTTCAGTTCATCCTTGGCAATGGCATACTGCACCTCATCAATGAGAATGTAATATGTTTCTTTTGAGGTGATTTTTGAGCGGATGAATTTAGACAGTTCCTCAGGGTCGCGGTACTTGATGAAGGTATCGTCATCCAATGCAATCGAGATGATCTGTTCCTCCTTGACGCCACTCTCAATCAGATAATCATAGAACAGGTTAAAAAGAAGAAAGCTCTTGCCGCAGCGGCGAATACCAGTGATGACCTTCACCAGACCGTTTTCTCTTCGGTCGATGAGCTTTTGCAGATAATGATTTCTTTGGATTATTTGATTCAAATAGCAGCCCTCCATTCACTTGAAACTTAGTGCTTATTATGGCCAACTTTCAACAGAATTATACCGCCATATCCATTCAAAAGCAACATCCGTTTGAAACTTAGTGCAAAAAAGCAGTAACTTTCAATGGTAGAATGGGGCGCATGTGGAATACCTTGTTATTGTATAAATGGAAACCCATATTTGCATGGCTTCCGATAGAAACGCTGATTCGGGAGAGGCGGGACGCTTACTATGCCGCACTTGGGCAAGCAGATATATTGGCAGACGCAACACCGTTTGTTGAATTTCTGCTGTCTGTTATCTTATGACCGAGGCTGGCTTCACCGGCTTTGAGCGTGGCGTATTGGGCAGTACGGCAGAGAATTTGAGCAGCCTGGACTATCAAATTCAAAAGGATATCTACACCGCTTATCGCAAGGCCGGGTATTCCAAGAAATATTACGATGCGCATGAGAGCGACATCACCATCCACAAGGCAGCGAAGAAGGCGTTTGACGATCTGGCGCTGAAAAAGCTGCCCACCGTCAAGAGTCTGCAAGCGGAATATTCCGATCTGCTCGTGCAGAAGAAGCTCGATTATGCAGAGCTTTCCAAGGCTCGTGACGAAGCGAAGCGGCTCCAGATTTATAAGGCCAACGCCGAGATGCTCCTGCGCACGGATGCCGACGACCAGCGGCAGCCAAGAGAGCATCAGCAGGAAAAATAGCACTACTTTGCAGGGCGCAGCCGAACGGGAACCGTTCGATCAATCGGGGGTTGGAGAGAGTTTCCCCAACAAGCAGCAGGGGAGATTTCCGGTGACGGAAATCTCCCTGTTCGTCAAGTTTATATAAACGCAGGCATTGCTTGCCAAGTATAACGTCTCAGACGCGGCTTCTTCTTTTCAATAAATGCCTGTGGCTGTACAAGCAGAAAATCAAATCCCATCACTCTTCCGCCAAATCGGCAACCAGCTTGACATCGCTGACCGCCAGAGCAAGCTGGAGCTTGTTTTCCAGCCCGGTTTTTTGCAGCATGTTCGCCACATGGAATTTGACCGTTGACATCTCGCAGCCCATCTCTGCCGCGATGCGCGTGTAAGACAGGCCTCGCAGCAGATGCCGCAGAACTTTCAATTCCGTCTTTGTAAATTCCGTGCTTTTTGCCATGCCGATCTCAACCGTCG